>Ga0187784_10005381_pt1 | contig 10359 bp, 9 predicted proteins | sample 1015_SJ02_MP15_2_FD_132964 | JGI IMG/M metagenome (GOLD analysis project Ga0187784, IMG submission 132964) | Tropical peat soil microbial communities from peatlands in Department of Meta, Colombia - 1015_SJ02_MP15_20_MG | ecosystem: Environmental > Terrestrial > Soil > Wetlands > Peat | place... | reverse complement strand
TTTCATCGCAGCCGGTGGTGGACGGTGCTGTCGAACGCGACTTTGCTCGACGCCGCGAAAGCAGAAGCTGAACGCCAAGGCTTTCTGGTTGAGATCGACAACCATTGCGATGACTGGGACTACGCCCGCGCGGCAGAATACCTGCTGACCCGGCTGCGTGAGCTGCGGCAGAAAGCAGAGCGAGTATGCCTGCTTTCCGGCGGCGAAGTTACGGTGACAGTCACCGACGGCGGAGTGGGTGGCCGCAACCAGCAGTTTGCGTTAGCTTGCGCCCAGCGCATCGCGGGAGAGAATATCACCGTGTTCAGCGCTGGCACGGACGGAATCGACGGCAACAGCTCGGCGGCTGGCGCAGTCGCGGATGGAACCACGATGGCACGAGCGCAAGCCCGCGGCTTGGACGTTGCAGCTGCCCTGGCCAAATTCGATGCCTATCCGTTCTTTGAAGCATTGGGAGACGCGGTGATCACAGGCCCAACCGAAAACAACCTGCGGGATCTTAGAATTCTGCTGGGCTATTGAACAACCCAGACGTCAGAACAGCCGCGTGATCCCCTCTTCCAGCACCAGCACGCGGTCTTCGATCCCTGCAGCTTTGGCCTCCCGCTCCAGTAGCTGCAGCGGCTCATCCATCGGCTCGTGAGAAAGCTTAAACGTGCCGTAGTGCATGGGCACCATCCAGCGTGCTTTCAAATCGAGAAAAGCCCGTGTAGCGTCGGCGGGGCTGGCATGAACATTACGGAACGATGGCGGATTGTACGCTCCAATCGGCAGCAAAGCCAGCTCCGGCGCGAGTTGCTTGCCGATTTCGCGAAAGCCCGAAAAATACGCCGTGTCCCCGGCGTGGTAGACCGAATGCTTGCGGTCATGCAGGACGTAGCCGCCGTATCCTCGATGAGAATCCTTGAGTACACGCGCGCCCCAATGGCGCGAAGGCACGTGCGTAACCGTCAGGGAGTGGAAACGATGGCTGTCCCACCAGTCCAGTTCGATGATGTCGGTGAACCCAAGATCGGAAACCAAATCCGAAACGTGGCGCGGAACCACGATTACCGGTGCTCGACCACTCTTCCTCAAACCGTGGTACACCAGAGCGCGCAATGATGGCCGGTGCAGGTGGTCGAAATGAGCGTGCGTCACCAGCACCAGGTCGAGCGGAGGCAGATCGCGCACCCGCAGTCCAGGTTTGCGCAGACGTTTCAGAACAAACAGCCAAGGCGCAAAATTCGGGTCGATGACCACATTCTGCCCGCCAATCTGCAGAAAGAAACTGGCGTGCCCGATGAAAGTCAGCCCCAATTGCCCGTTGGTCACCAGTTCCGGCTTGTGCGTGCTTCCCGTGCAGGGCGTCACCGCGGAGTGGCGCACCAGCCGTCCAAATGCTTGCGCGCGCCTGCGTAGCGCGGGACTTAGCGTTGCCTTCAACACGTCGCCTCTCTCTTCCACGATGGAACCTGACTGAACGTGATCGAGTAATCTCGCGATGGGAAGTCTCCGCCGTCCTTTACATAGGTGACTTGAAATGAAGTTGCTTCTATTCTAAGACAGCCTGGTGTCAGAAAGTTGATCAACTTGCCACCTGGTTCTATGACTTTCGTTCCGTCAGGTAATATGGAAGTTCCTCTTCACTTGGATTTCATTTTGAGGTGAAAAGATGCACGTTGCATTTCTGGGATTAGGAATCATGGGACGCCCCATGGCCTCGAATCTGGTTAAGGCCGGCCACGAAGTGACGGTCTGGAACCGCACCGCGGGCAAAGCAGTCGAAGGTGCTCGCGCGGCAGCTTCGCCGGCCGAAGCCGCCGCTGGCGCCGAGATCATCTGGACTTGCGTCTCCGACACGAAGGCTGTCGAGAACGTGCTGTTCGGACCACAGGGCGTACACGAATCCTTGTCGGCGGGCCAAGTCATCATAGATTCCAGCACCATCTCTCCCTCCGCCACGCGCCAATTCGCCGAGCGAGTGCGCGCAAAAGGAGTTGAGTATGTGGATGCGCCGGTGACCGGTTCGAAGGTTGGCGCTGAGAATGGCACGCTGATCTTCATCGTAGGCGGAGAAGAATCTGCGATTGAAAAGCTGAAGCCGCTCTTCGCCGCGACTGGTAAGAAGTTTTTCCGCATGGGCGAAACCGGCAAGGGGCAAGTCGCGAAGCTCGCCATGAACCTCCAAATCGCGCTCATCTACGAGGGATTCGCCGAAGCTCTTACCCTGGCCGCAAAGCTGGGCGTCGATGCCGGTACCATGCTGCCGCTGATTGAGGCCTCCATGGTTCGCTCCGGTGTGGTGGACTACAAGGCGCCGTTCGTCCTGAAGCGCGATTTCTCGCCGAATTTCCCGCTGCGTCTGATGCGCAAAGATATCCGCCTGACCCTCGCAGCTGCCAAAGAAGCGCGAGTGAAATTGCCCGGGTTAGAAACCGTGGAAGAGATTTACGACATGGCCACCGAAGACGGCCACGAAAATCTCGATTACGCGGCAACACTCACCCTGCTGGAAAAATGGGCGGGAGTAGAAGTCAAGGGCGCTTCGGCGTAACCCTGCACTCTAGCCTTGCAGGTACCGTCGTAACCCGTTCGGCTCTGCCTATTACACAACTATTACACTGCGCCGTTCCTTGCCCTGATAGCGTGAATTGAGCTCCTCAGCCGTCGATCAAATCAGGAAAGAGCTTCTTTATATGGAACTTGCCGCCTCGCAGCGCATGAACAAACCCATCAACTGGATCACCACGATTTTCATGACGCTGTTCCACCTGGGTGCGTTCGCCGCCCTTTTCTTTTTCACCTGGAAGGCCTTGTTTCTTGCCGTTTTCCTGTGGTGGGTCACGGGAAGCCTCGGCATTGGCCTGGGCTATCATCGCCTGCTCACGCATCGCGGCTACAAGACTCCCAAGTGGATCGAATATTTTCTTACTATCTGCGCCACACTGGCCATGGAAGGCGGCCCGATCTTTTGGGTAGCGACCCACCGCATCCATCACCAATTTTCCGATCAGGAAGGCGACCCGCACTCCCCACGCGAAGGCAAGTTTTGGGCGCACATGGGATGGATCATGACCGGCCAGTCCATGCACCACGACGCCGTCACCCTCGCGCGCTACGTCCCAGACCTAACCAAAGACAAGTTTCATGTCTGGATCACCAAGTACCACTACGTTCCTACGATCGTTCTGGGCCTCGTGCTGCTGGCCATTGGCGGACTGCCGTTCCTGTTGTGGGGAGTTTTCTTCCGGTTGGTGTGCTTGCTGCACTGCACCTGGGCGGTCAATTCTGCGGCCCACGTGTGGGGTTCGCGGCGCTTCGCCACCAAGGATCTTTCCACAAACAACTTCTGGGTGGCGATGGTGTCGTTCGGCGAAGGCTGGCACAACAACCATCATGCCCATCCTGTGTCGGCACGGCATGGATTGGCTTGGTATGAGTTTGATCTCAACTGGTACGCCATTTGGTTACTCAAGAAGTTCGGCCTGGCGCGGCACGTGTACCGCGTGCGGCTGGATGCGCTGCCGGCTTTCCCGCCGCTGACCCATGCGCCTGAGGCGGTGGAAGTGGCATCTTCGCCCGCCATCGGCGACTAGGCTCGCGAAAATAACCTCAGGAAACTCTGGTTGACCCCAAAGCCCGCCTTCGTGTACCTTTCTGTCCTTCGTGGTTGACGTTCCTCGCGGTAGAATCGACCTATGCGCATCGCCAGCCGGCGCGGCACCCTCATCTTCTTTCTCGTGTTCGGCGTGAGTCTCGCGGCAGTAGCCACTGCCGTAGGCTTCGGCTGGATCATCTTCAACTGGCGTGAGGGCCTGAAGCTCCTTCTGGGCGTGATCTTCTTCGGCGCCATCACCACCGGCCTGGTGTTGAATACGATTTTTCTGGTGCGCGAAATTCGCCGCAACGAGCAGCACGACAGCTTCATCAACGCGGTCACGCACGAGCTGAAAACTCCCATCACTTCCTTGCGGCTTTACCTGCAAACCCTACAGCAGCGCGAAGTCGACGAAGCCCAGCGCCGCGAGTTCTACCACCTCATGCTGGACGATACCAACCGCCTGCTGGGCACCGTGGAGCAAGTGCTGAAAGCCGGCGCTGCCGGCCACAAACGCAAAGGTCAGAGAATCGCTCTCGATTTTGGCGGCCTGGTCGGAGAGTGCGTAGAAATCGCCCGCAACGGCCGCCATTTGCCAGCGGAAGCAATTCATTTCGAGACAGCCGCGAACGGAGCTGGCGCGCGGGTCAACGGTGATCCTGAAGAACTCCGCACCGCGGTCTCCAACGTGCTCGACAACGCCATCAAATACTCCGGCGGCAAGGTGGACGTCTTGGTGCGCATCGAAGCGCCCGATGACAAGCGCGTTCGCTTGAGTGTGCGGGACCACGGCGTGGGCATTCCGCCCGAAGAATTGAAGCGCGTGTTTCGCCGCTTCTACCGAGTCCCTCGTTCCCTGGCGCAGGTGAAGGGCACGGGCCTGGGATTGTTTATCGTCAAAGCCATCGCCAAAAAGCACGGTGGGCGCGCCTTTGCGCTAAGCGGCGGCGAAGGCCAAGGCACGACCGTCGTCTTCGAGTTGCCGCGGAGCGCGCAAGCATGAGCCGGGTATTGATCGTAGAAGACGAGTTACACCTGGCCAAAGGTCTGCGCTTCAATCTGGAAGCCGAAGGCCATACCGTAGAGGTTGCCGGAGACGGAGAAAGCGCGCTGGAGCTGCTGCTGGGCGCGAACGGCCAAAACAAAAATCGTGCGCCCCTCAAGGAATTCGACGCCGTCGTTCTGGACGTGATGCTTCCCGGCAAGGACGGCTTCGCTGTAGCCAGCGAGTTGAGAGCGGCAAAGAATTTTGTTCCCGTGTTAATGCTCACTGCCCGCGGCCGTCCGGAAGATGTACTGAAGGGTTTCGCTTCCGGAGCTGACGACTATCTACCCAAGCCGTTCGAGCTTCCCATCCTGCTGGCTCGCTTGCAGGGCCTGCTGCGGCGTCGCGAATGGGCGCGCATGGGACAGGCGGGAGCGGCAGCGCCGGAGAACGAGGTTTTCAGTTTTGCCGGACGAACCATCGACTTCAACAAACTGGAGTTGCGCTTCAAGCAGAACCTGATCCAGCTGACCCTGATGGAAGCCGAGTTGTTTCGTCATCTCATCCGCAACAGCGGCCGTACAGTCTCGCGCAAGTCGATTCTGGAAGACGTTTGGGGCTTGCGCGAGGACACCGACACTCGCGCCATCGACAATTTCATCGTCCGCCTCCGCCGCTACATCGAAGACGCCCCCAGCAAGCCCCGGCATCTGCTGACCGTGCGCGGCGTGGGATATAGGTTCGTCCCGGAAGGGGAAGCCGGAAAGGGTTAAAGTTTACCCTGCTTAGCGACGTCATCCCGAAACTCGGCGCACTTCAGCCGAGTGAGGGATCTTGCGAGGAGTGGACACTCCCCGGACTCCGCGGACTCACTCAGGGTAGACTCTCGCTTCTCCACCATGGTCACCCGGAACGACAAACGTCGACCCTGGGTCGACTGCAAGGGATACTAATAGAGGACTCTACTGCCGCGAAGTCGACGCCCCTGCCAAATCGCGCAGCACTCCCAGAAAACTCGCGGCCGCGGCTTCGTTCGAAATATCTTCCAAATCAATGGTCGCCGCCAGGTGAGGCGACTCAGGGCGCAACCGAACGCTCAACAGGTTATGGCCGCGCGTCGTCATCAATGCATTCACGATTGGCGGCAATTCCTCCCTCCACTCTGTTGAGGTGGTAAGCAGAACCGGGCCGGGGCGGGTGATGGTCCACTGCCGCGATTTCTGCGCCAGCCCCGGAGCCGGCCGGGTGAGCCAGCGATGGCGCATCACGTCCAGCCGCATCGCCGGTGCGCAGTCCAGGTCCGCTTCAAAGGTGATGGTCTCTTTTTGCTTGTGCCAGCGGCTGAGAAACCACTGAATGGGCAACGGGCGGGGCAACAGACGAATCGTGACTTGCGCATTCTCCACCCAGTGCGCGGCAAAGCGCAGCCGCGCGTGCAGGCGCGAAGCCCCGTTCCAGCGGGCATCGACGATGCGGCCTTGCCGCGCGCACGCTGATTCCACCCAGTGCAGCGCTCGTATGCCTCGCCGATGGTTGTACCGCAGGAGCGAGAAATACCAGAGCGTGACCAGGACAGCCGCTGTGGTTACGGAGATGAGTAGGATCGTCCCCACAACAACTCCCTCTGATGCAGAATGGTACGTCCAAAGTTGCCGATCACGCAAGGGGCTGGCGCAGGGTTTTTTCCGGATAGCCAAGCCTTTGGGCCCTAGGGAAACTCTGATTATGTCCCTGTCTGTCATCCCGAGCGAAGTGGAACTGCCGTGTTGGCGGCAGTTCCACGCAGTCGAGAGCCTGCCCTGAGCGAGCAAGGCGAGTCGAAGGGGACCTTGCGTTTGACCTAATCAGAGTCTCCCTAGGGCAGAACCGCCACCAGCCTCGGCTCCCGACTACAATAACGCCGTGGCAATCACCCTACGAGACTTTCGGCCCGAGGACTTTGAGACCCTGTGGGCGATTGACCAGAAATGCTTTGTCGCTGGCATCGCTTACTCCCGCCGTGAACTGTCGGCATACATGCGCCGGAGTGGGGCGTTTACCATTGTGGCCGAAAAACCAACGGGTGGGATCAGCGCCGGCTCCCCGGTCATCGCGGGCTTCATCGTGGCCGAGTCGAACCGGCGCGGCGCCGGCCATATTATCACCATCGACGTCCTTCCTGAGCATCGTCGGTCTGGTTTGGGATCGATGCTGCTCTCGACCGCCGAAGAACGCCTTCGCTCCGCCGGCTGCCGCAGCACACAACTGGAGGCCGCCGTCAACAACCTCTCCGCTATTCGGTTCTACAAGCGTCATGGCTACGACATCGTCGCGACCAGACTGCATTACTACCCCGGCGGCCTCAATGCGTTCGTGCTGCAGAAGGAACTGAGGCCCGCTCCGCAGCCACGGTAGACAGATCGCAAACTGGGTGCCCCATCCTAACGTCGCGCCTTTTGCGACCGGGCCCCCGAAGGGCCCGATTTTGGCCCGCCGGGGTGGTGGACGTTAGGGTGGGGGTTTTCGAAAGAACGAGCGTAGCGAGTCGAACGGTGATCTGCAGTCTGGTTCGACCGCACAACCTCCTAACCCTCTCTAGGAACGCGTACGTTATGTTCGAACACCGCATTCTCTAAATGGGACAAGCGCCGTTCGCTTTACGTAAATTCCCGGGCCAGCATGTGAGCAACCAATCCCGATAGGTTAAGATGAATATACCGGCAGCCGTTGCCGGGGGCATTCACCCGATGAACCGCGGACGCACATTCTCGCTGAGCTTCCCGCCTTTTACCTATTGGGTGAAGCGCATCATCATTGCCTGCGTCGTGGTTTATTTTCTGCAGGTGTTGCTCGGCGCAATGGCCCCCGGGCTCGCCAACGTCTTGATCGCCTATGGCGCGCTGATTCCGGCCTTTGTGATGCACGGCGCCATCTGGCAGTTGGTCACCTATTCGTTCCTGCATGATCCCCACAGCGTGAGCCACATTCTGGTCAACATGCTCATGCTCTGGATGTTCGGCGCTCAGGAAGAATTGGATTGGGGATCGCGAAAGTTCCTGGAATACTACCTGTTCTGCGTGGCCGGGGCCGCATTGGTCACCATCGCGGTCGCCTATTCGCCGATCCCCGGGGTTGGCCCGCATACCTCCACCATTGGCGCATCCGGCGGAGTTTACGGCGTCTTGGTCGCGTTTGGAATGTTGTACGGCGACCGGGAAATCTTTCTGTTCCCATTTCCGTTCAGCATCAAAGCCAAGTACCTGGTCATGATCATGGTGTTGCTGGTGGTGCTGGCGACGTTTCAGCCGTCGCAGGGCGGCGTGGCCAATTTCGCTCATCTGGGCGGCTTGCTGTTCGGCTTCCTCTACATTAAATTCATGCCCCACCGAGGCCTGAGTTTCGCTGCCTCCGAACGATACTTCAATATGCGCAATTCCTTTTACCGCTGGAAGCGCCGCCGCGCCGCCAGGAAGTTTGAAGTCTACATGCGGCAGCACAACCGCACCGTCAACTTCGACGAGCACGGCAACTACGTCCCACCCGATGCTTCCGACAAGAAAAACGGCGGCTCAAAGTCCGGCTGGGTGAACTAGAACAGAGCTGCATCCCCCCCTGAGATTGCGCTGAAGATCTTGTTCACCGCCGAGCGGCGAAGAATCTTCACGCCAACAGACGGCAAAACTCCGCCACCACGCGAGCCGGTAAATCTCCCTGCGTGGCCGTTCCCTTGAACCCAAGGTCGTGCCCGGCACCTTCAACTGGCAGCAGAGCGGTTTTCGCGGGAATCAACTTCATGGCCGCTTCAATTTCTGCGATCGCCCCGAAGGGATCGCTTGTCCCGTGCACGAAAAGCGCGGGGGCGCGCAACTTGGGCAAGTGCTCGACTCGCACTTGCTTGGGCTTGCCCGGCGGGTGCAGCGGATAGGATGTCAGCAGCAAGCCGCGAACTAAGTCCGGTTCCTCAGCACACAGCATCGTGGTCTGGCGGCCTCCGTAGGAATGGCCGCCGGCGAAAATGCGACCCGGCGCAAATCGGCGCAAGGCAGAAATCGCGTTTCTTATCCCTTGCCGATCGCGAACGGTTTCTCCCGGTCGCGGCGGACCGAATGGCCGGGCTTGGCGAAATGGCAGGTTGTAACGTAATACCATGAAACCTACGTCCGCAAAGGCATCTGCCAGCGCCACCAGCAGCGGAGCCTGGCAATTGAATCCGGCACCATGGGTGAGAACGAGTCCGTCGCCGGAGGGCGCCGCGGGCCGGTGCCGAAGTCCGCGCACCGGCGGATCGGTCGAAAGGTCGGAAAATGGCTCGGCAGAGGATCGTCCAGACATACTCATCCCTTTCGGCGAGGCTTGCCGGCTAGGGTTCGCCGTGCCCAGCGTGTTTCGCGCGGATTCACCGTATGCAAATGAAAAAAGTTAGTCGACCCCTTGCCCTTCGTTCCGGCCACCACCCCCAGCACATCTCCCTGGCGGATTTCGCCGTGGCGTAGCAGTTCTCGCTCAGCAGTGGCCCTCATCTGCTCAGCGCTCAGAGCCGGCTCGGTCGGCACCGGACGCACGCCCCAGTACAGGTTCAGACGGTTGCAAACCGCCGGGCGATGCGCAAACGCGTATACGCTGGCCCGCGGGCGGTACTTGGAAATCATGCGCGCCGTATTGCCGCTTTCGGTGAATACGGCGATCGCTCCCATGGGCAAGTCGTCCGCCGCGTGGGCCACCGACTCGCAGATAGTTTCTGCAATATTCAGCGCTGGCCGGCTGCGACGGCGCGGCGGAGGGGCAAAATCCTGCAAGTGGCACTCCGCTTCGGCCACGATCCTGGCCATCATTGCCACGGCCTCGCGCGGATAGCGCCCGGTCGCGGTTTCCGCCGAGAGCATCACCGCGTCGCTGCCATCAAACACGGCATTGGCCACATCGCTGGCTTCGGCCCGCGTGGGCCGCGGATTTTCGATCATCGACTCCAGCATTTGGGTCGCAGTGATGACCGGCTTGCGCCATTCGGCGGCGCGGCGAATGATGCGCTTCTGAATCGCCGGAACCTGCTCGGGAGGCATTTCCACCCCCAAGTCGCCGCGCGCCACCATCACCCCGTCGGTGGCTTCGAGAATCTGCTCCAGTTGATCCAGAGCCTGCGGCTTTTCCAGCTTGGCGATTACGGGAACGTCACTCCCCTGGTTGGCGATCATCCGCTTGGCCAGCTGGACATCGTTGGCCGAGCGGACGAAAGAAATTGCAACTGCATCCACGCCGTGCTTCAGGCCGAATCCGAGGTCGTCGCGATCTTTTTCGGTGAGCGCTGGAATGGAGAGCGCCACGCCCGGCAGGTTGATGCCCTTATGCTCGCCCAGAGCGCCGCCGTTGACCACCTCGCATTCCACATCTCTCCCGCGCACGCGGATGACGCGCAGTTCGATGAGACCGTCGGAGAGCAGGATGCGGGCGCCAGCTTCAACTTCGCGAGCCAAATCAGGGAACGTGGTCGAGATCAAAGCGGCGTTGCCTTCGATATCACGAGCAGTGATAGTCAGACGCGCGCCCTTCTGCAATGTGACGGGCGTGTGTCCTTTGAGCCGCCCGGTACGGATTTTGGGGCCTTGCAGGTCTTGCAGAATGCAAATGGTCCGCTTCTCAAGCTGGGCGGCGCGCCGTAAGCGCTCTATATTGCGGGCGTGCTCCGGATGCGACCCATGGGAAAAATTCAGACGGGCTACATCCATGCCCACGCGCATAAGGTCGCGCAGCATGGCTTCCGTGTCGCACGCCGGCCCGATGGTGCAGATGATCTTGGCGCGGCGCGCGAGCGTGGCCG
>Ga0187784_10005380_pt1 | contig 10360 bp, 11 predicted proteins | sample 1015_SJ02_MP15_2_FD_132964 | JGI IMG/M metagenome (GOLD analysis project Ga0187784, IMG submission 132964) | Tropical peat soil microbial communities from peatlands in Department of Meta, Colombia - 1015_SJ02_MP15_20_MG | ecosystem: Environmental > Terrestrial > Soil > Wetlands > Peat | place... | reverse complement strand
CGTTTCTCTCACCTCCATGATACGAAGTCTCTCTTGGCCATGTTTCGTTTGGCTCTCCGGTGAGTTCCCATCACGAACTGTCCCGCTGTACAGGCGAAGAAGTGTTTGTAGCAGCGGGTTTAGCCCGCTGCCGCAGCGGCGTAAAGCCGCTGCTACTGCCTGCTGCGTGCTAAACTTTTCTCCATCTTGAAATCCGAGCTCATCCAACCGGCAAAATGTCTTTCCGGCGGCGTCGAACTCCCGGGCGATAAATCCATTTCCCATCGCTACGCGATGCTTTCGGCAATAGCCGAAGGCGCCAGCGAGCTGCGCAATTTCGCCGCCGCACGCGATTGCCACAGCACGCTCGGCTGCCTCAGATCCCTCGGTGCCGATGTTAAAGTCAACGGCTCGACCATCCAAATCACCGGCCGTGGCCTGCACGGCCTGAAAAGTTCTTGGCGTACACTCGATGCCGAGAATTCCGGCACCACCATCCGCCTGCTCTCGGGCATTTTGAGCGGCCAGTCGTTCACTACGAAAATCACCGGCGACGCTTCGCTCCGAAAGCGTCCCATGAAGCGCGTCATCACGCCGTTGCGGGAGATGGGCGCGAAAATTTACGGCCGCGACGACAATTTCCCGCCGCTCGAAATCCAGGGTGGCAAACTCCGCGCCATTCATTACCAAATGCCCATGGCCAGCGCGCAGGTAAAATCCGCCGTTCTTCTCGCGGGACTCTACGCCGATGGCGAAACTTCGGTAGCCGAACCCGCCGCCACGCGCGACCATACGGAACTCGCCCTGCAAACATTTGGTGTTCCGGTCGGCAAACAAGGCCACGCAATTTCGCTAAGGGGTGCGAGCAACGGCCACGCGCCAACCCTTCACCCGGTATCTCTCGACATTCCCGGCGACCTCTCCTCCGCCGTGTTTTTCATCGCTGCCGCCTCGCTTCTTCCCGAATCCAATCTCTACATCGGCAATGTCGGCTTGAATCCCACGCGCTCCGCGATTCTCGATTTCTTCCAGCAAATGGGAGCCGCGATTACGGTCGCCCATCTGCAGAGCAATACTGGCGAGTTGGTCGGCGATCTTTCCGTAAAAGGTGCGACGTTGAAGGGCGGCGTAATTGCCGGCGATGTAGTTCCTCTTCTGATTGATGAACTGCCCATGCTCGCCGCGCTTGGTCCGTTCACCGAGCAGGGAATTGAGATTCGCGATGCCAGTGAGTTGCGGGTGAAAGAGAGCGACCGCATCGCGGCGCTGGCTGAAAACCTGAAGCGCATGGGAGCGAAAGTCGAAGAACGTCCCGACGGCCTGCGCGTGGAAGGCTGCAGTGCGGGCCCCGTGCGTGGCGCCGACATCGATCCGCGTGGCGATCACCGCATCGCCATGGCCTTCGCGGTAGCGGGTCTTGCCGCCAAGGGTGAAACGCGCATCCTCGATCCGGGATGCGCCGGAGTTTCTTATCCCAATTTCTTTGGTGAACTTCGCCGGCTTGCACAGCCGTAATCAGTATTCGGTAATCAGTAATCAGACAAAGGCTAAGGCGCCCCACACGTCTAGTTTGTCTATCCGTTCTTGGAGTCAACTTACCATTGTGCGATTCGCCATGCGCCTAAAATCCCGCCATACACCGTTTATCTTGCAACCTTAGACTATTGAGAGAAGTTGGCTGTTCCTCGGAGGGTTTTCTTGTTCGTGGGGCGCCTCATCGTCCTGCTGGCCTCGGGTTCGCCCGGCACGCTGTTCGTACTTGTCGCCGTGCTTGGCGCTGCCGCCGGGCTCTATCTTTTCGTGAAGGGCTTTCGTCTGCTGCGGTTCAAGCGGCTGATTCTGAACACGCCCCTTTCGCGCATCCACAGCGCCTCGATTGGCCTCGTTGAAGTCACGGGCACTCCCATCGGGCCTTACGTGCTCAAAGCGCCGGTCACCGGGGATGCCTGTTATTACTACAACGTCCGCGCGTTCCAATGGGTCGAAACCCACGACAACAAGCACCAGTGGAAGCGCGTGCTCGACGAAACCCTGTTCGTTCCTTTTTTTCTCGAAGACACCACCGGGCGGGTCCTGGTCAATCCGCAGGGTGCGCAGATGGACGTGCACCGCAGCTTCAACGATGAGATTGATGTGGCGGTCTTCAGCATGCCCGGTGTCTGCCCGCCCAACGTACGCGACTTCCTGGCCAGGCGCGGCCTGGTGCCTGCGCAAAAAATCAAACTCGAAGAGCGCATCATCCCGCAGACCTTTCCGCTCTTTGTTTTTGGCACGCTGGGCGAGAATCCTGAGGAGAACCAAGCGGCGCTTCGTCCGCGCACGAATTCCTTGTCCAACATGTCTCTGAGTATTCCCTTGGGTACGCTGGGGAATATCTCCACCGGAAATTACACCGTCCCCGCAGGCGCTCGCGCCGCAGCGGCGACGCCTTCCACGGACAAGTCCAATTTCGGGCCGTTTGAGGCCCATCCCAAGGTGGCGATTAGCAAAGGAGAACGCAACGAGCCTTTTGCCATCTCCGGCCACAGCCAAAAGGAACTCGTTGGCAAGTTGGCATGGCAGTCCGCCGCGTGCATCTGGGGCGGCCCGCTGCTGGCTATTGCGTGTCTCTATTTTCTGGTGAGCTATGCGCAAGCGGGTTTTTGATTTGGTAAAGGAGTGGATATGGGGTTAGTTCCGACACTCGTGCTGGGTTTTGTCGTGGTCGGCGTGCTCGTCTACGTAGTGATGATCTACAACGGGTTGATCGCCATGCGCAACGACATCGACAAGTCCTGGGCGAATATCGATGTATTGCTGAAGCAACGCCATGACGAATTGCCGCGCCTCGTGGACGTCTGCAAAGGCTACATGCAATACGAACGCGAAACCCTACAAAAACTGATCGAAGCACGATCCCTCTACGCCAACGCAACCACCATCGATCAAAAAGTTCGGGCTAGCGGTGATTTGACGGCTTCGGTTGGAAAGGTTTTCGCAGTGGCCGAAAATTATCCCGCGCTGAAAGCCAATCAGTCCTTTCTCGAAATCCAGAAGCGCATCACCGAACTGGAAAGCGAGATTGCCGATCGCCGCGAGTTCTACAACGATTCGATCAATGTGTTCAACACCCGCCTTCAGCAAATGCCGGACACGTACGTCGCCGCGTTCTTCGGCATCAGACCGCGCCTGATGTTTGTAGTGAGTCCCACGGAAAAAACGCCAGTGCGCTTGGCGTTGAATACACGCTAGTACAAGAGCGATCGCTGGTCGCCTTGCTACTGCTCCGTTGAGGGCGGAATCTCGCGCGGGGGCTGAGGAGGAGCCGGCATCCTGGGAGGCGCGGGAATCGAGGACGCAGTGCGCCTCACTTCGATGTTTCCATAGCTTGTCTTCAGCGTGATTTTAGGGCCTCTTCCCGAGCCGTACTTTCCGGCCAGGTGAGAATCTCCAGATTCACTCTTCGTGCTGTTCAAAGACGCGAACTCGTTCTCGATGTCGCAATTCCGGCAATCGGCTTGAATCTCAAAGCTGGAACTGCCCGGAAGCGACAGGGAAATGCTGGCCGAGGAGTTACTGATCTGCACGTCGTCTTTGGGCGCCGAGGAGAACCGAACCGTGATCTGCGCGTTGCGATTGTCGATGTTCACTTTGCCGCCGGGATTCTCCACGTTCACTTCCACATCGCGGGTCCGTAAGTCCACATTGCCGCGCGCATCCACCAACTCGAGATTTCCCGATCCCGCTTCCAGGTGCCCGTTCAGGGAGGAAATCGTCAAGTCGGTCTTCGCGGAAGCCATGCGCACGCCTTTGGTTACGCGGTCCGCTCGCACGGGGCCATAGAAGTCGCCCTCGATTGTCAGGCTGCCGGTGGCGTTGTTCACGTCGATCTCTCCGCCCTTGCCGGAGATCCGCACGTCCCCTTTGGTGTCCTCTACCTTGACGTCGCCCTTGTGCATTTCGAGGGTGACGTCTCCCTCGGTGGAATGCACTTCCGCGTCGCCGTTCCTATCGACGCCGGCCACACTTGCCCCCATATCAGAGATGATCACATCTCCCTTATTTGTCTTGACGGATAGTGCCGATTTCCTGGGTATGGCCGCTTCCAGGTCCACACTGATCCGCGGATTCGAGGCGTCGAATCCACTCGGGTGTATCTCGTAGCCGTCGCCGTTTTGACTAATGTCGACGCTGACTGGCTTGGCCAGCCTTCCCGCTTCTTTCTCGTTCCAGGTCCGTACGTTCTTCTTCGCGGACACACGAATCTCCGCGTCGTCCGAGGCTCGCACGGTCACGTCTCCGTGAAGCGTCCTCACGAGTACCGGCGCCTTTGCGGGAATGGCCTTCGGAGCTACATCCAGGTCAAAAGCGTAATTGTCCCCGCTGATATCGGGAATGGTTTCCTCCAGGGTTCGCCTGCCGTGTTCCACCGCCACAACAATTCCCATCAGCGCCAGCATCGCGAAGACCAGGAACACTTCGCCGCCTGTGATCGTCCCCGCGCTTCCTCCAAACTTTCGCCCCACGGTGCGCTCGTACAACTTCACCGCGCCCCAGAAAATAATCAGCAGCGGCCACCAACGCGTGAAAAACTGCTCCAGGTCCAAGTGACCGTAGTTGTGCAGCAGAAGAAGGAAGCCCACGGAAAGGAGCACGAGCCCAGAGAAGAGCCCGCTGCTGCGCGTCTGCGTGCTGGCCATAGTCGGCTATTACCCCTGTGGACCGTACGGCGTCTGTGGCGGGACTGGAGGAGCGGTGTTTGCGGGCGGCGCAGGAGGAATTGCGGTGGCAGGTGTCTCGATATGCCCCTCACGAGAGGCTAGGGAAGACGCCAAAAGAAGAACTCCAATCAACACGAGAATGGTCGGCCAGGTATTCCCGAAGTCGAGATTTCCGCCGTGCACCTGGTGTAGCAGAAAGAGAATCCCGATGGCGATCACAATGACTGGCCCCATCAGGCCTCGAATGGTGCAACTCTGGCAGTGGCAGCGCGCCGGTGAGCTCATAGCGTCCCTCGCCTCAATTCTGGCCGCCCACCCGGTTCCGCAGCATCAGCGCGCCTACGGCGATCAGCACCAACGGCCAGAATATCTGCCGCACGCGGAAATTTTCAAAAAATCCAAAATTGTTCAAGAGCACGATCGCGCCGATCCCGATCAAAATCATGGGGCCGATGGGGCGGTTTTTGGACCAGCCCTCGAAGGGATCCGGAAGCTGCTGTCCGGTGGAACGCGCCTTGGTCACGCGCACCGTGTCAATGGCCATGTACAGCGGGAAAATGCACACGGCCAGCACAAAGATCGCCGTCAGGCCGTTGCCTAAATCACTGCTCAGTCCCAGGATGATCCCAGCAAAAATCACGATGTGGATCAAAGCCTTGTTGTACTCGGAGTTGTAGATTGCGCCGAGACCCGGCACCAATCCCAGCAAGAACGCGAGTCCGACATTGCCACCCGATCGTCCCGCAGGCGGCACGGGCTCGGGCGGCAGCGGTTCGCTGGGGGCAACTACTCCAGGCGCAACTGCCGCTGTTGGAACGCCCACACCCATCACTCTCGCCAGACAATCTTCGCAATACAGCACGTCACGCACCGGCCGCACGCATACCGGACACATCGGCTTGCCGCAATTCCGGCAATACCCGGTGGCCTCCGCCTCCGGATGCACCGCACATTTCATCGATAGCTCCTCTCCGCCACTACAGGAAACTCTGCCGCCAGCATTTCGAATTGCCGCGCAAGTAGTTCGTTCGCGCGATTCTGCTGTTTCGGCTGGGTACGCGAGTTGTCGTCATTCGTGCCCGGCTTGTTCTCCGTTTTGGGTCTCGGGACGGTTTCTTCCGGCGCCGTTTGCAGTTGATTTTCTTCCTGACGCAGGCGTGATTGAATTTCGTATACCACGCGCAAATCGCTCACGTATTTCACCGCGCTGGCATAGTGCAGGTGCGCTTGGCGGGTGATGTTGCGCGACATTGTCGAGGGATTCAAATCCGCGAGCTTCGGCTTGCGCCACGAGAGTCCCGCCGCGCTGAGCAGGATAAACAAAGTCGCCATCACACTGGCAAATCCATACGCGAATCTCGGTGTGGCCACCCCGGCCGCAAAATTCTTCAGGGTCTGCCAGAAGGTCACGTGCTCGCGCGGCCCGAGCGTCTGATCGAGAATCTTGTAAACCAGCCGTGGCGGAACCTCCAGCTGTTCTACCGACTGCATCTCGCTCATCAGGCTCCGGACGGTCTTCAGGAGGGGTGCACACTCCGCACACGTATGCACATGCGCCTCAAAGTCGGCGCGCTCCGGCGCACCCAGTAATCCTTCCAGATAATCGCTTAGCCGTGCTTCGGTCTGATCGCAGGTCCAGGTCATGGCTCGACCCCCACAGGCAACGCCACCGTTGCCTCTACAAATACCAGATTCCGGGCGCTTCTGCTCATCTTCATGAGGGTCTGAGCCCCATTTGTTGCAATATGCGCGCCAGCTCGATGCGCCCGCGGTTGATGCGCGACTTCACCGTTCCTTCCGGCACTCCCAACACCTGCTGAATTTCCGCGTACTCCAATTGCTGCAGGTCCCGCAAAATGACCGCTTCGCGCAATTCCGGGGAAAGCTTCGTTAAACCCGTCTGCACCTGCCCGCTCAATTCGCCGAGGAGCGCTTGTTCGTCCGGCCGCCGCGCCACCGATTCCTTGGTTTCCACGACGGGCATGGAGTCGTCCAGCGAGTCGGTCATGCGATCCCGCTTCGTTCTGCGGTAATGGTCGATCAGCAGGTTTCGCGTGACGCTGGTCATCCACGTGGCAAACCCTCCATGCGCCGAACGGTAGCTCCCCAGCGTCCGATACACGCGCAGGAAAACTTCCTGGGAAATGTCCTCCGCCTCGGTGCGGTTGCCCACGAAGCGGTAGCAGACGTTGTAAACTCGGCGTGAATGGCGGCGTACAAGCTCCTCCCAGGCCGAGCCATCGCCCTGGAGGCATCGCTGGACCAGTTGGGCATCCTGCTCCAATCTTCCTCAGCCCCATTCTCCAGTAACCTGCTCAGGCATAACCCGTTGTGGGGCTACTCGGCCTGACACTCTATGGAACGTAAAATGCTCCGGAAATGTTCCCTCGGCGCTAAAGCTAGCTTGCCTTGCATGGGGTCTTGCCCGCATCTTACTCGTTCTGCCTTCCTCCGCACAAGCCCTTGCATTTGAATTATTTAAGGAATGCCCCCTCCCTCCCCGGCTGGGCTCCCTCACCGCAAGGGCCGCGGCTTTTTGTCCGTGGCCGCCTAGCGCCTGTTCGCAGAATTGGGCAGCCTTTTCGGAGGTCACCGTGTTCACTGATTCCTTCTTTCTTCTGCGCCACGAGTCACGGATCACGAGTCACGAGTCGCCAGATAGGCCTCCTAATCGTTTGCATCTTCTCCTGAATCTGGCTACGCTGCGTCTATATGTCTTCGAAGTCGAGGAAGTGGTTGCTACTCGCCTTAGGTGCGCTCATCGTAGCGTTCCTTCTGTTTCGTTATCGCGGTCGCATCCACCTCGGCGAAATCTGGAACGCCGCACGAAGCGCTAACCCCTGGTACCTTCTAGGTGGCGTAGTCCTGATCTATGTCTGCTATTTTCTGCGCGCCGTCCGCTGGCGAAATTTTCAGAAGTACGTGGGCAACGCGAGCCTCTTCCCGATCTTCACGCTGACCATGGCCGGCTTCTCCGCGGTATTCCTCTTCGGCCGTGTCGGCGAACCGGTGCGCCCGCTGCTGCTCTCGCGGCGGGACAAAGTGCCGGTCGCCGATATTTTCGGGATCTACGCCCTCGAACGGGTTCTGGATCTAGGGTTCTCCTTCGTGGTGCTGGCAAGCTGGTTCTGTATCGTCACCGTGGAAAAATATTTGAATCCGGCAGCGGCAAGCCCCGCGCTCGAAGGCATTCGCAGAACGGCGGGAACGATCGTGGCTGCTGGGATCGTCGGAGCCAGTGCCCTGCTAATTTATTTGCGCACGCACGGCGCCGCCATGGTCGGCGGCCGTTTGGAAGTATGGGTCGCGCATCATGGCTGGCGCGCCAAAGTCGCGCGCATTGTTCTTGGCGTCGGTCGCGGTCTGAAAACGATTCGAACATTTCGCGACCTGCTTTACGCCTTGGCGGTCTCCGCGGTGCACTGGTTTCTCATCATTCTCGTGTACTACGTGGTGATGCTGGGTTTTGGTGGCAAACTTGCCACACTGCGATTCCAGGATTCCATGCTCGTTCTCGCCCTGACTCTGGTCGGTTCGATGTTGCAGCTTCCGGGTATCGGCGGTGGCCCGCAAGCGGTCATGGTAGGCGCGTTCACGCGTTTCTACGGAGTCTCCAGCGAAACCGCGGTCGCTGCGGCGATGGTCATCTACGTCATTACGTTTGCTGTCGTGACTTTCGCTGGTGTCCCGGTGCTTCTGAAGGAAGGACTCTCCCTTGGTGAACTGCGCCGCATGCGCGAAGAGGAAGAGAAAGAAGTCGACGCGGAAATCATTTCCCATTCTTCGGAAGCTCCCAAAACAGCCTCGGCCTCCGACTGCTGACGAGAGTTCGCAAAGGCCTCCGGTTTCTGATCGCTGTTCGCCGATCACGGTTCGCCTCTTTCTGATTACTGATTACCGATTACTGATTACCGCCTCCAATTTCTGCTATCCTCGTGCTATACACATGAAATGTCCTTTCTGCTCGCACCTCGATGACAAAGTAATCGATTCCCGCGAAGGCCGCACCGGCGACACCATCCGCCGCCGCCGCGAATGCCTGAAATGCTCGCGCCGCTTCACCACTTACGAGCGCATCGATGAAATTCCCTACATGGTCATAAAAAAGGACGGGCGCCGCGAGCGCTTCGAGCGCCAGAAGATCCTCCAGGGTTTACTGAAAGCCTGCGAAAAGCGCCCCGTCCCCACGCCGAAGCTCGAAGCCATCGTCGATGAAATCGAAGGTGTGGTCCACGATGCCAGCGAGCGCGAACTCACCACCACGGAAATCGGCGAGATGATCATGCATCGCCTGAAGAAGCTCGACAAGGTGGCCTACGTGCGCTTCGCTAGTGTCTATATGGATTTCAAGGACGTGCAGGAATTCATGTCGGAGCTGAAGAACCTGCTGAAAGATCGAGTCGTAAAGAAGTAGTTCTGCTTACCGCGTCGCAGTTCTTCGCTTGCTGATGTCAGATATCGGATATCAGATATCAGTTCAGATATACTCGCCACCATGCCAGTACTCATCGCCTTGCTCCGCGGCGTCAATGTCGGCGGCCACAACAAAATCAAAATGGAAACACTGCGCGAGATTTGCGTTTCCCTGAAATGCGAATCTCCGCAAACGCTGTTGCAAAGCGGAAATGTCCTATTCAAAACCAACCGCAATACCGCGAAGCTGGCAGAATCGCTGGAGACTGCCATCGAACGCAAACTCGGTTTTCGCCCCAGCGTTCTTCTGCGCGCCGCGTCCGACCTGCGAACCATGATCGCGCGGAATCCCTTTGCCGAACGCCGCGGCATCGATCCAGGCAAACTGGTCGTGTGCTTCCTGGCTGGTGAGCCAAACGCGCAAGCGAAAAAGGAACTGATGGCGATGGATATCGAGCCCGAGGAACTTCACGTCATCGGCCACGAACTATACATTTACTTTCCCAACGGTCAGGCGCGTCCAAAGCTTTCGTGGCCGCGCGTGGACAAGATCCTCGGCCCCTGCGCTCCCGCCACCGCGCGCAACTGGAACACGGTCACCAAACTGCTGCAACTCGCTGAATCGCTCGAAGCCTCTGCCTGATACCTCCTGTCGTGGGTGCCCCACATGCCGCCTTTGCATGTGGGGTCTTTTCTTCTCTGCGAAACTCTGCGTTCTCAGGGTCTCTGCGTTATCTTTTGTTGCCTTCGCGCCGTCAAAATCCAGGGGGTCTTTCATCGACTACTGCGAACTCCCTCTCCATCGCGATGCCTACGCGTCCGATCGTCCCCTCGTCGAACAACCTTCCGATCAGCGTGACTCCGTGCGGCACACGCCGTGGCGGCGAAAATTTCGGAATCGGCCGTGAGGGATCCGGCGCCCAATCGGTCCGTGCTTCGCTCACTTCTACGAAGCCCGCGCGTAACGTCAAGGAAGGATGCCCGGTGTGATTCGTAATCGTCAAAATCTCATCGCGCAGCGACGGCACCAGCAGCAAGTCCACCTTGTCCATTATTCGCGCCATCTCCTCGCACACCTTCCGTCGGAAACGGTCCGTCTGCACAAAATCCACCGCCGACAGAAACCGTGATTGCCGGAAAATGTTCGGCCACGCGTCGTAGGTCTGTTCGTGCAGTTCCTTCAACTCGCCGCTCAGCGTCAGCTCCTCAAATGCGGCAGCGCCCTCCGCGAACAGGATCAGATTCAGCGAATCGTAGGGCCAATCCGG
>Ga0187784_10005379_pt1 | contig 10361 bp, 9 predicted proteins | sample 1015_SJ02_MP15_2_FD_132964 | JGI IMG/M metagenome (GOLD analysis project Ga0187784, IMG submission 132964) | Tropical peat soil microbial communities from peatlands in Department of Meta, Colombia - 1015_SJ02_MP15_20_MG | ecosystem: Environmental > Terrestrial > Soil > Wetlands > Peat | place... | reverse complement strand
TTGGCCATGCCTACGGCGGTGGCTCGCAGTATTACTCGATGTGGGTAGTGGGGGCTGATAAGCCGTGAAGTACACCTGCAGCATCGCGATGGGGCCGATCGATCAGTTGGTCGACATCGCCAAAACAGCCGAAGAGGTGGGATTCGACTCTATCGCGCTGCCGGACTCGTTGTTCTACATGGAGAAGGCCGCCGCAGATTACCCTTACACCCCCGACGGTTCACGGATGTGGAACGAGGACACACCCTGGGTTGATCCGCTGATCGCCGCCGCCGCGATGGGGGCGGTCACCTCGAAGCTATTCTTCTACACCAACGTGATGAAACTGGGTTCCCGCAACCCGCTGCTGTTGGCCCGCCAGGTCGGTTCGGTCGCCAACCTGACGAACAACAGGTTCGGCTTCGGTGTGGGAATCGGCTGGGCGCCAGAAGAGTTCGAATGGTGCGGAGTGCCCTACAAGCGCCGCGGCGCACGCGTCGACGAGATGATCGAGGTCATCAAACTCGTGCTGGCCGGAGGAATGGTCGAATTCCACGGCGAGTTCTACGACTTCGACCGATTGCAGATGAGCCCGGCGCCCAGCCGACCGATGCCGTTCTACGTCGGCGGTCACACTGACGTCGCGCTCAAGCGCGCCGCGCGGGTCGGCGATGGCTGGACCAGCGCCATGATGACCTGCGACCAGCTCGCCGAAACCATCGGCAAACTCAAGGCGTTGCTCGCCGAGTATGACCGGGCTGATGTCCCATTCGAATACCAGGCGGTCTGCATCGATAAGTTCGGCGTGGACGGTCACCGCGAACTGGCCGAGGTCGGTGTCACCGACAACATCGTTATCCCTTGGGTTTTCGACGGGCTGGGTTTCGACGCGCCGCTGGAGAAGAAGAAGGACTCGCTGAAACGCTTCGCCGACACCTATATCCACTCGGGATGGCAGGACATATGACGACAACCGAATCGCCCGCACACCTGGCCGGCAAGCGCTCCCGCGATGCGGTCGCGGCAAGAGACAAAGAGGCATGGCTGGCGGTGTTCGCCGACGACGCGATCGTCGAGGACCCGATCGGCCCGTCGCATTTCGATCCCGAGGGCAAGGGGCATCGCGGTCGCGATGCCATTTCGGCGTTTTGGGACAAGGCGATTGCGCCGACCGACAAGATCGAGTTCCACTTCCGCGACACCTACCAGTGCGGCCATGAGGAAGCCAACGTCGGCCACATCCTGATCACGGCGGCCGGACACCAGGTCACCGCCGAAGGGGTGTTCACCTACAAGGCCAACGACGAAGGCAAGCTGGTGGCGCTGCGCGCGTACTGGGAAGTCGACCAAGCGACCGCGAGCGCGCGCAAGATCTGAACCGAGCACTCCTCTCCCCCGTAATCAAAATGGAGCGACCTGCATATCGGCCTGGGGAGTTGCAGTATGGACGGCGTGGACGAGCCCGTGCTTCCGCCGCTGAACCGGTGCCGGCCAAGGCTGCTGTGAACGTACCGAACGCGCCGCCGACCCCGCCGCTTCGGATCCTTGTCATCGGCGCCGGTGTCAGCGGCATTTCCATTGCTCGTGGATTGCTGCGAGACGGATATGACGTCACCGTCTTCGAACGGCGGCCGGACATGCAGGCGGGTGGCGGCGCGGTGACCATCTGGTCCAACGGCGAGACGGTTCTGGGGCACCTGGGCGTCGATATGGACGGGGCCGGTCAGCTGCTGTCCGCCGTCAGAGTTCTGACGTCCGCGGGTCGCCCGCTCGCCACCTTGGACGTGACGGCGATGGTGAACCGGCTGGGCGCACCTGTTCGGATGGTTCCACGTCGAGTCTTACTTGAACGGCTGCTGGAAGGCTTTCCGACCGATCGCATCCGATGCAACTCCCCTGCGGTCAAGGTGGTCAGTACGCCCAATGGAGTGCGGGTCGAGTTCGAAGACGGCAGCTCGGCCGAAGGAGATGTGTTGATCGGTGCGGATGGCATGCATTCGATGGTCCGAAATGTCGTCGGCGCGCGGGACGCCGAGCCGACCGGCTGGTGCAGCTGGCAGGGACTTGCCACCCTTCCAGACGTCGCCGACAAGCACGTCGCACTGGTCGTTATCGGCGAACACGGAAACACTGGCTTCTGGCCGGCTGGAGGTCCCAATGTGCAGTGGTGGTTCGACCTGCCGTGGTCCGATGACTTCATCAGACCGGAACGTCCAATCGACGTAATCCGGTCCCATTTCACCGGGTGGTCCGAGTCGGTCGATCGAGTACTCGCGACATTGACTGACGACGATCTGGCTCCTTCGCCGTTCCCGCATTTTCGGCATCCGATTCCCCGGCCGGGCCACGGCGCTCTGACGTTGCTCGGCGATGCCGCCCACACGATGCCGCCCACCCTCGCACAGGGAACCAATCAGGCGCTGCTCGACACGATGGTGTTGCGCAAGGCGCTTTCGGATCTCAAAAATGGAGCGAACCGCGACAGCGGTGATCTTTCACGCGCGCTGCGCTGGTACGAGAAGACCAGACGACGCAAGGTCATGGCCGTGTCCCGGGTGGCGTCGCTGCAGGTGTCCCACGGTGAGTCAGTGCTCAAACCGGCGGCGATGATCTCGGACCGGTTCCAGACCTGGGCGCTGACAATGTTTCTGCGTTCGACAAGTCACCGCCGGATATCCGCGAAGATCAGCCGCGACCTCGGGGCCGCGACGACCACCCCGTCTTGTTGACTGCGATGACAAGTCAGGAAGTGTCGAGCATGGAACAGGTGAACATCCCGGACGATCCCGTCCGAGTACGTTGCGATGACGACGCGCCCTCACGCGGGCTCTGGCTCGTCAAGTGGGCGCTGGCCGCCCCGCACTACCCCATATTGATAGTGCTGTACTTGGTGTATCCGTTGCTGACCATCGTTGCTGGCGTCGCTATCTTGTTCACCGGACGGTATCCGCGCCCTATCTTCGACTTCAACGTCGGGGTGCTTCGCTGGTCGTGGCGAATCATGAATTACCGGTTTCCGATGAATAGCACTGACAGATATCCGCCTTTCACGCTCGCGTCTCGGCCCGACTATCCGGGCGATCTCGAGGTCGACTATCCGGAACGACTTAACACATGGCCCGTGCTGGTGAAGTCGTGGCTGTTGGCGATCCCTCAGATACTCATTTGCTGGGCGATGTTGCCTATGTTTCATGCGGTTTGCTATGTCTCCGTTGCGTGGTTGTTGTTCACCGGCACGATCCCGCGGGACATGTTCGACCTCCTGATGGGCATGGTCCGATGGCGGTACCGAGTGGCCGTGTATGTCTCGTTGATGCGCGACGAATATCCGCCGTTCCGACTGGATCCGGGTAGCAGATGACGCACCGCATATCGTCCACAGACGCCACGGCTCGAGTCCGCAGGCCCGCGGTGTCGACGATGTCGGCAATAGCCCGTGCGGCCTGGGTTGGTATCGACCCGGAGGGATTCTTCCGGCGTCATTCTTCCGACACCGAACCGTTCTTGCTGAGGCTCCCGGGGCTCGACGAGGTCCTGTTCGTCTCGACCGTCGATGGTGCCCGCGACATATTGACCGCACCCGGGAAGCTGTGCCGTGCACCGTTGCCCCATCCGCTCGAACCCCTCATCGGACAGAACTCGGTGATCCTGCTTTCCGGCGAAGCTCATCGCAGGACCCGCAGCATCCTGATGCCCGCGTTTCACGGTGAGCGTATGCGCGGCTACGTCGATGTGATAGCCGACGCCACGAAGGATGAAATCGCGGCATTGCAACCGGGAGATCAATTGGTGGTTCGCGACACGGCGCAAGCGATCACGCTGGACGTGGTGATTCGGGTGGTGTTCGGCGTGACGGACCGTGCTTGTCGCGCCGAGTACGCCCGGGTTATCAAGGAATTCATGCGTTCCAGCACCGCGCCGCTGATGCTGTTGCCCTGGCTGCGCCGGGAGATAGCCGGGCGAGGGCCATGGGCGCAGTTGGTCCGTTTCCGCGCGCAACTCGATGGCCTGTTGTCCGAGCAGATCGAAGAGCGAAGGGGGATGGGCGAACACGGCAGCGACATGATGGAATTGATCCTCTCGGCGACCGACGAAGACGGTAATAGCCTCAGTGATGACGCCCTCCGTGAGCAGTTGCGGACGATGCTCGCCGCGGGGCACGAAACCGCCTCGACGTCGTTGGCGTGGGCGCTGTATCACATCCACCGCGACGAAAGCATTCGCTCACGTGTTGTCGAGGAGCTAGCGGATGCAGCCAAACCGTGGGAGATTGCGGCTTTGCCTTACCTCGGCGCGGTGATACAGGAGACACTGCGCATGCATCCGACTGTGCCGGTTGTATTGCGCAGGCTCACTGGGCCACTAACCGTCGCAGGCGTTCGCCGTTCGGCCGGTGATGTGGTCGGAATCGCGCTGCCCGCATTGCATTTCAATCCCGACGTGTGGAAGGACCCTGATTCTTTCGATCCCGACCGATTCCTGGAGAGGAAGCCGTCAAAGTTTGAGTACGCGCCATTCGGCGGTGGGTACCGCCGCTGCATTGGCGCAACATTTGCACAACACGAGTTGGCCGTGACGATCGGCACCATCTTGAACACCGTTGAGCTGCGCGCGCCGGCGCGTGAGCGGCGCAAGAAGCCGCCACGCGCCGTGCCACAGGGGATTGCCACCAAGCTCAGCCGCGAAATCCTGTTGGACGTGATCGCTTGGCGCTAGTTCGTGCGGCCGGCGCATGAGCCACTATCTGCCCGGTGATCGGAGAATTCAGATGGACATCGAGACCATGCCACGGGGCGGCTTCGACGCCTCATGGCTGGATCGGCAGCTGCAGACCGACCGCCCGGAATACCTGGACCGCGACGACGTCGACGACCGCATCAAGCGACAGGTGATCCGCTCCCTCGACCTGATGGGCCGAATCTTGCGGGATCACGATCACCTCGCCGCGCGCGCTCTGGAGCTCGTCGCCGATATTCCCGACCCCAAGATCCTGGAATTGGGTGCGGGCCACGGCGGGCTGTCCCGCAAGCTGCTGGAAAGGCACCCCACCGCCCAGGTTACGGTGACGGATGTCGACCCGGTCTCGGTGTCGAATATCGCTTCCGGCGACCTGGGCAGCCATCCGCGCGCCGTCGTGCGCCATATGGACGCCACCGACATCGACGCGCCCGACCGCTCCTACGACCTGGCGCTGTTCGCCCTGGCGTTTCATCACCTGCCACCGGTCCCGGCTGCCGGGGTGCTGGCTGAAGGAACCCGCGCGGCGAACAAGCTATTCATCTGCGACCTGCGCCGACCGCCCGCTCCGCTGCACCTGATCCGCCTGGCGACGATTTTCCCGTTCGCGCTCGTTCTGCCCTTCGCCCACGACGGGCTGATCAGCTCGTTGCGTGCCTACGGCCCTTCGGGATTCCGGGCGCTGGCCGCTCACGCCGATCCGACCATCGCTGTAGAGTTCAGTCGGTTGGGACGTAATCAGGTGGTCGTCGCGCAGCGACGGCGACCTAGTCCTTCGAGATCGACGGGAGCCGCATGACGACGAATATCCGCCCTTCAACTGGATCTGGATAGCAGATGGCGTACCGTAATCCGTTGTTCCCGTATGTTTATCGAATCGGCACGCTGACCGCCGACCGGCTGTTCTATCTCCGCTATCGTCGAGAGACGATGAGCAATGCGACCGGCCGGCTACTGATGATCGGTCTCGGGCCGGGAACCGACTTGAGGTTCATTCCGCCCGCGGTGACGTCAGTTGTTGCTGTGGAGCCGGTGGCGGCGTTCCGGCGGATGGCTTCCCGCGTTGCTCGCCGCCATGACATCGCGGTAGAGATCGTCGAGGGTGTCGGCGAGGTAATTCCTTTCCCGGACAACAGTTTCGACTCGGTCCACGTCGCGCTTGTGTTGTGCTCGGTCGACGATGTGCCCGCGACCCTCGGCGAGATCCGGCGAGTGCTCGCACCCGGAGGCAGGTTGCTCGTCCTGGAGCATGTCCGCGGGGACGGTGCGATGGGTCGCTTCCAGGACCTTATCGCCCGGCCGTGGTCTTTTTTCGGTGCCGGGTGCGAGCCGAATCGCCGAACCATCGACTCCATTGCCGCGGCCGGATTCGATACCGGGGGACTGCGCAGCATCCGAACCCCTATGCCGCCCCCGGGCACACCTCATCTGCAAGGAATCGCCACCGTAGTCAAGAGCGGTACTTGAAATGCGCTGATCTATCAACGCGGCGAGGGGGCAACGGCCTTATTCGACGCTGACAGCCTCGATGATGTTCAGTCGTGCTGCGCGTCGCGCGGGCGGCAGCGAGCCGAGCAGGCTGATCCCCAGCGCACCGAGGGTGAGACCGAATGCCATCGGGCTCGGCCGGAAGGTGATATTGAAATTCATGATGTCCCCGCTGACAAGGCTGTAGAGCCACTGGTCGGTGAGGCCGACCAGCAGCCCCAAGACGCCGCCGATGACACCGATGCCTGCCGCCTCGGCTAGGACCATCTGCAAGGTGAACCGCCGACTGGTTCCCATCGCCCGAAGCACACCAATTTCGCGGCGCCGTTCGAGCACCGCCAGCGTCAACGTGTTGAAAAGTGCGACTGCGGCCACGAATACAACGATCATCCACACGGCGTTGGCGATGAACATGCTCTGATGCAGCGGCGCCTCGAGCCCTGCCAGCGCCGCGCGACCGTCATACACGTAGTTTGGCGCAGGCACTACGTGGCGGACGTCGGCCGCCAGGCGCTTCGGATCCACGCCTGCGGCCCCGGTGATCTGGAGTGCGGTCGCCGCCGGACGGTCGAACCAGTCCCGCATCCGGCCGAGATCCATCCCAACGGTGCCGATGACCGTTGAGAAGTACGGAACCAGGGCGAGCACAGCGGTCCGACGCGGGCCGTGTGGCGTTTGCAGCTCGAGGTCGTCTCCAACCCGGACATGCAGAGTTTTGCCGAGGTTCTGCGAAAGCACCACGCCCCGACCGGCGAGCACCTCGCTGCGTACCCGCTCACCGAGCGCGCGGTAGAGCGGATCGGCGATCCCGGCGGAAAACCCATCCAGCATCACGCGGCTGCCGCCGACCTCAGCGAACCCGAATGCGCCCTCGGTGACACCCTTGACGCCGGGGAGGGCGGCGACCTTCCCTGCAAGACCTTGCGGCAGCGCGTCAACGGCGTAGCTGTCGGGAGGATCCGCGCTCACCCAGACGTCGACGCCGGCGACCGGTGCGAAGATGGCGCGCGCCGACCGGATCATGTCCGCGTTCGTACCGGTGATCACGACGGTGGTGACTACTGCGATGAGCACGGTCATCACCGTGGCCCATACTCGCCGCGGCGCACGCTCGATCGTCGCGGCCGCGAGTCGCCCAACCGATCCGAACATCCGGGCTATCGCGGCAGTGGCTTTGACGATGCGCGCGGTGAGTGCGAAGCCAAGCGCGATCTCAGCACTGAGCAGAGCAAAGATCGCGACGAATGCGAGTGTGCCGCGTCGGTCGAGAACGACCACGATCGATGCGGCGAACACCGCGACGCCCGCAATCCCGCTTGCCATCCGCAGCCATCGCGGCACGAAATCGGCGGCTGATACCCCGACCGGTGCCAAGGCCTCGATCGGTGAAACCTTGTACACCTGTCGCGCAGCCATCGCCGACGCTGCCGCGCTGGTGAGCACCGTCGCCGCCAGCGCCACCGGTATCGCGTAGCCGGGCAGGCAGTACTCCACCCGAGCTTCGAGACCTTGGGTTATTGCCGGAGGTAATCGACCAATCGCCATACGGCCCATGACGATTCCGATGCCCGACCCGATCGCTCCGCCGATCACCCCGAGAATCGCGGCTTCGGCGAGCAAATCGCGAGCGATGGTGGCGCGTCGGCCTCCGATCGCGCGCAACATCGAGACGACCGGCCGGCGCTGGGTGATCGCCATCGTCATCGTGGTGTAAATCAGGAAAGCGCCGACCACCAACGCGACGCCCGCACCCATCAACGCCATGTAGTTCATCAGCTTGACGCCGTCGCCGGCCCGGGCTGCCCGCATGCTCGGATCCGCAACAATTGCCCGACCGTTGACGGCCGACGTGACCGCGGCGCGCACCGCTGCGAGATCGGCACCGGACTTTGTCGTGATCAGTATCGAGTCGAGCTGGCCTTTTCGCCCGGTTATGTTCTGCGCCAAAGCAAGTGGAGCCAGGACGTAGTGTCCGCCGTTGAGATCGGCAAGTTGCTTGCCGGTGAGCACTTCGGTGACTGTGACCGACGCCGAGCCCAGCTGGAATGTCTCACCTTTGCTGTGACCGACACCGGGCCCGACCTGGACACCGTTGGGGTTGGCAGACAGTGTCTTCAGTGGTTTCGCGACGGCGTCTTTCAGGGCGCCACCCAACGCAGCACTGCTCTTGTCTGCGCCGAACAGCAGAACTGGACCTGACGCCGTGGACGCAGAAGTCCGAATCATCGGCGCCGCGGTCGCGACGCCAGGTACCGCGGCGACATCGGCCGCTATCGCGTCGGGAAATCCCGCGTCGGTAATGCCCGACACCTCGAGTGCCGCGATTCCCGCGATCCCATCGGCCAGCCGGTTCACCGATCCGGTGATCGACCCGAAAATTCCGAATACCGCGACGAGATACATTGCGGACACTGCCATTACGGCGATCGAGGCCGTGGTGCGCCGACGATGCACAACGAGTTCGCGGAGGCTGAATACACGGAGCCGGCTCGCCGTGGCCGCGATGGCCGAGCCCGGTCTCATCCCGCGACCGCTGACAGCTCGTCGGAACCGACGCGTCCGTCTTGGAGTGTGATCACCCGATCCGTCGTCGCCGCGGCATCCGAGTTGTGGGTCACCATCACCACCAGCCGAGCGTCCCCGTCCTCGTGTGCCACCTCGGCGAGCAGCGCCAAGATCGAAGCGCCCGTTGCGGAGTCGAGGTTTCCGGTCGGTTCGTCAGCGAGAATCAGCGATGGGTCCATCATCAACGCCCGAGCCACCGCGACCCGCTGCATTTGACCGCCCGACAGCTCCGCCGGCCGGTGCCGCGTCCGGTTACCGAGCCCAACCCGGTCCAACAACCGAACCGCATCCGACTTGACCTTGCCCAGTCGGACACCGTCAAGCAGTTTCGGGACCGCCACATTTTCCCAGGCCGACAGGGTCGGCAACAGGTTGAAGAACTGAAAGACGAACCCCACATGACGATGGCGAAATTCCGACTGCTGTTCGTCGCCGAGGCGACCAATCTCGTCGCCGTCGAATTTGATCGAGCCGGAATCGGGGGAATCCAATGCGCCAAGCAGGTGCAGCAACGTGCTCTTGCCCGCCCCCGACGGCCCCACTACCGACACAAACTGCCCGCCCCCGAACCGCAGGCTTATCTCGTCGAGTGCGCGCACGCGCTGACCGCCGACCTGATATTCGCGCACTACGTCGCGAAGTTCAATCGCCAGCTCGGGCCTTGGGGTATCGCAGGTGTCGAGTCGTCCGATCATGGTCCTCCCGCGAGACCGCAACATTCAGCTAACCGCGGCGACCTGTCCGCGACCGACTGCCATGCCCATGCTAATCGCGTCGCAAAGGCACTGGTATGAGGGATAACGAGCCCAAGGCCCAATCGGTTCGATGTTCCGCTCGTCCAATTTCGTCAGTAGTCTGCGAAGAAATAGTGTGGATAAAGTCAGCGTCCACAAACGTGTATCAGGTGTATAATTCGACCCACAACGCTGGCGAAATCCGAGTATTTGCAACGTTTTTGATAGGAGACGCTTTCCCAATCAGCGTCGTACGCCCACGAAGGAGACCGATCCGATGTCGCTGCCCGCGCTTGAAGATATCGTCGCCCATACCGGCAGCACCGAGCCGATCGAGGGGGTGACTCGGATCGAGACCAGCCCGCGGGAGAAGGCCACCCCGGTCATCATGGAGATGATGCACTCGGTGTACCCGCACGACGAGGTATTCGGCCAGTACATCACCATCAACGACTACATCGACTGCCCGCCGGATGAGCTGTTCGCCTACATGGCCGATACCCGCTGTCTAGAGGAGTGGACCTATAGCCTGCGTGGGTTTATCGAAACCGATGAGCCGGGGTTGTGGCGCGCCTATGACCGGTTGGGGTCCGAGACCGAGATCTATACCCGCACGCGGGCGAACGAGCAGGCGCGCACCGTGGACTATCAGTGCGCGTGGGATCAGGGCAAGCACCTTTGGATGGTCTATCTGATGCGTGTCGTCGACGCGCAGGAGGTGCTCGACAAGCCCGGCTCGGTGGTGTTGTGGACTAACTGCCACCATCCGTTCTACGACCACAACCCCTATCCGGACGCCGCCCCGCCGGAACGGCCGGTCTGGGTGGGCGACTTCTGGGACATGTTCGGCGCCGGCCA
>Ga0187784_10005378_pt1 | contig 10361 bp, 11 predicted proteins | sample 1015_SJ02_MP15_2_FD_132964 | JGI IMG/M metagenome (GOLD analysis project Ga0187784, IMG submission 132964) | Tropical peat soil microbial communities from peatlands in Department of Meta, Colombia - 1015_SJ02_MP15_20_MG | ecosystem: Environmental > Terrestrial > Soil > Wetlands > Peat | place... | reverse complement strand
CCGATGAGTCCATTCAGGACTTCATCGATTGATTCCCAAACCAATTCGTTCAGAGTGTTAGCATTGAATGTCAATGCTTCAGGTTTCCCGGAATAACTTCCTGCTATTTCATTCAGTGCGTCTGGGTGCAAGGTGAACGAAATATCGACGTCGAGAGGGGAGTCTATAAAGCTCAAGAGCGATGTGACAAAAACAAATAAATCCTGGTTACCAAGCGGCTGAGGGATTCCTAAGCAGAAAGCACGGAGAAACTTGGCATTTGCGCACTAGCCATAATCAAAAAAGACAGGTCCGCGCCGAAGACTTGAAGGAAAAACAGGGACTGCGGCTTTAGCGAATGCTGTCTGACGCCAAGGGTCCTCCTTAGTAAGCAATTCTTGAGGGGGGTGGGGGGTGCCGATATTACTTGGTTTCTTGGCGATTTGTCCGCTTTCGCCCGTTTTTACGCCTTTTCATTGGCGTGAAGGTCCGCGCATGCTCAAGCTGACCGCACGGTATGCCGACCTCTGGAACACCGGCTATATGGGCAAACCTGAAACAATGGCCGAGCAGCTCAAAAAAATCGAAGCCGCGTGCCGCGAGGTCGGACGCGACCCGGCGACGCTTGGCGTCACTGCGCTCATCGGGCTCTGGTTCCCCGATCTCCAAACAAAGAAACCGAGTTTCTTCCCCAATCCCCTTACAGGGACGGTGCAGGAGATCGCAACCGCAATGCGCGGCTATGCGGAACTCGGCGTGCAACACATCATGTTTCAATGCGAGCCCAACACCCACGAAGCGCGCCAGTGGCTGACCCGGGCGCTCTAACTCTATCGCGGCATAGAGCAGCAATAAGAGCCCCAATGCCTGGTCCGCAGTGTTCGCAACAGAATTCCTTCTTAACGGTCGAAATGGGAAAACTTCTAAGCGAGAGCAGGCCCTATTCTGTCCGCAATGCGATTTCAAAATAGAAAGCTGCATTATTCATTTCGGCTCTATATAGTCTGCGATGGGGAGAGAGTGCTGGGCAAGGGAGGAGCACAAATTCTCACGGCGGTAGGTCGGTTAGGTTCCCTCACCGCAGCCGCTAAGGAACTCAAAATGTCGTACCGGTTTGTCTGGAGATACATTGCTAGAATAGAAGATCGACTCGGGAAACCGGTAATTGTCACCCGGCGAGGTGGAACTCGCCACGCACGAAGAAAAGGGGGCGGAGGCACCAAGCTAACCCCCCTTGCAAGGACTCTTCTCAGGGACTACAGAGCGATGGAGGAAAGATTGCGGAAACAGATCGATTCGAGAAAGCGTAAGCCGCTCTCACACATAAAGCGAGATTAAACCTGCACCGACGCATGATGGAAATGTACCGACAGACATATCAATAGCACCCGTGAGGCGTAACACGTAACACGCTGATGGATGGTTCGTCGAATGAGTTTGATTGTGAAGTATGGCAAGGTTCTTTTGATCCTAGCCGTTGTGATTGGGTTAGTTGTTGGGTACGGAGCCGGGTATTATGTTGGCCTGAGTTCGGCTCCTCAATCCACGACTCTGCTCATTGATGCGGCGGGCACTCTTCAGGTGCCGTTCAATTCGATTGTCGCCAATGTTTTGCGGCCGCAGTACCCAACGCTGAGTTATAACTACATTTTCGAGGGAAGCAGACTGGCGGCTAATGAAATCACTCAGGCTAACAAATCGTTCGACATATACGCGTCAGCCGACTACCGCATCATTCCCGAGCACCTGATACCGACCTATGCGTCTTGGTACATAGTTTTCGCTACAAACGCGATGACCGTAATGTACACGAACCAAAGCAAATACGCCAGCCAAATTACACCCGCCAACTGGTACCAGGTCATCACGCGCCCCGGAGTAATCGTCGGCGTCTCCAACAAAGACACGGACCCCAGCGGCGAACAAGCCATTTTCATGGTAGAACTCGCCGGACTGCTCTACTATGGTAACTCAAGTTACATTTACGATCAATTGTACGTGACGAAGGCCGCGAACCACGAGTTGATAATCGTGCCTACGGAGACGACTCTGGACGCACAGCTCGAAACAGGAGCAGTGGACTACGTACTCACATATTCATCGGAGGCGATCTCTCACAAACTTCAGTACCTGAACTTGGACCCTAAGGTGAACCTGTCGAACCTCACCTTAGCTAATTGGTACTCGCAGGCTAACGTCACGATCAACGGCCAACCGACCAAAGGAGATGCGATCCTCTACGACCTAACGATCCCCAACAACAGCCCCGACCCAACCATCGCCGCAGCCTTCGTCAAGTCGGTCTTCAGCGCACAGGGACAAGAAATTCTCCACTCAAGCGGTATACAACCTCTGAGTACCGTTTACGTCTACAATCAACCCGCCGTGCCCGCGGCCATAATCCAAGCAATCCAACAGTCAGGGATTCCGATACAACCCGCCCCACAAACCTCGTAAACAAATGCAAGCTTAGACCCGTGCGGAGCCTTTACAAGACCGGTAGGTCGCGCTCCACATCAGGCGCTCCCACCAGTAGGTTAGTCATTGGTCCATTTTGGAATAGTGGGGTCTGCCTAGGGGAGCCCAGTCGCCCGAGTAGAACGTAATCGCCGCGACGAAACTCAACACTTTCGATATGTCATTGAACGCTGTCTCCACCAATCACATTACATGAACGCGCCGGGAATCGTATACGCGCTGAATCTGCGTGTTTAAATGCAGATCGTCGAGAAATGGGACGCATTGTGGCGGTTTGTGGCATCATTATGGGGGGGTGGTTATAATGGTGCGCACCCCCCAGAAAATCAAACGAACCAGCCGGTTCAAATTTGAATGCCCGCACCGCTAGAACCACACACACATGAAAACGACGTACGACGACGGTTGGTTCAGGGTTTAGCGTATACTGTACTGGCTTTCCAGTGTCGTAAGGTCTTGAATGGTATGCGTCTTATCCGTTGGTTCTGCAATCGTTTTGCTAACTTCATCTTTTGCTGGTTCGTTGAGGCGTTCATGTTTTCTCAGGTAAACATAGAAGACGAGAACGATGCAAAATAGTGCGATTAATCCGTACAAACCATAGTAATATCCGCTAGTATCGAATGGAGCACAGGAGCTTGCTGGATAACCAAGTTGTGTCGTTTCGTATTCGCACGCAACTCTCGACCCGTTGTTTATCGATAATATTGAGAATACAAGAACTAGAACGCAGACCACTATTACGGCAATCACATATGGTAGAACCGATGCGCCCTTTGCCAAAACATCAACACTCCAATACGACTAGCAGTTGTAATATAGACCTACTTCATTTTTCTAAATAAGCTAACCCATCCTTTGTTGAACGAATTCAGTCCTTATGGCATGACAAACGTTTTCTCCTAACACGTTGGCATAGCTAGTAGGCGGGGTGGTTCATCTCGGTTCCCGGCACGGCACCGTCCGACACGTTATTCTGTGTTGAATGCGGCAGTGAAATTCCAATTGGCTCAAAGTTCTGCAACAAGTGCGGAGCAAAACAAGAGTGGGCTGGTCAATAAAAGAGAACTTCTTCCTGAAGTAAGAGAACCCGTCATGGATGGAGAGAAAGTGACCCGCAACCTCAAGAAAAGCGATATACCGATTCTCAAGGGCTTACAAATCTTCCACAACTACATGCGGCCTCATCAGGCATTGAAAGGTAAGACTCCTGCTGAAGTTGCAGGTATTGAAGTCCTCGGCGAAAACAAATGGTTAACATTAATTCAAAATGCGAGCCAAACCGTTAAAAACCCTGATTAAACAAAGATAGGCTTGAGGCTTCACAGGTCTGTTAACGCCCGAAGATGTTTTCCTGTTGCACCCATCAATAAGATGGGCCGCTCTAACCTCAGATGCTAACGAGATAGTTTTCTGTCAAATGCGTGAGGGGGTAGAGACACATACCTCTGATGCTGAGGATAGGGCGTTAATCCAGATGGTGCCGCTTTTCGTGACGGGAGCCGCCCAAGAACTCGCGACTGAAGGTAAAGCGGGGAATCTGGAGGGCATCATTGTGTGTTTCAAGAGAGCTTACGTTTTGATGGTTAAACTGAAGGAGGGCGGCTACTTGGCTATTTCACTTAAGAAAGAGGACGCGTTACTTGTTTTCAATGAGATAATGCCAGAAATCAACAAACTAACCCAACTAATCCAATCCATTAAACCGAAATCTAGCCCACCAAGGGGTTAGATACTTGCGAAAATGCGACTTGCAGTTACTCACTTCTTGTTTCCTACAGTTTCCTGGTTTAGTAACATCAACTTGATTCTGTGCCCTTCTCCTGTTCAGAGCGGGTTAGGGCTACCACGTTGGAAACACCACATAGCGGGGGGCACCACGCCGTGAGTTACTCCAGAGACCCTACCCGCCCCCTTTAACTCACGTCTGATAAGTCCCGATGGTTAACAGCCAAACACGAGTCTCGAAGCTGTGACAGAGCCTCGTCCTAGATTTCATATAGACAATTTCTTACGTGCAGTAACGAATGTCTTCGCTGTTAGAGGTCACTTTCTCTTGCGGAAGTAAGCTAACCCATCCTTCTGAAGAACGAACCGAAACCGAATTCACTGACGTATCAAAGAGGTTCTATTCTACTTCTTAAGAAGCAGATAGAGACCGCCTAGCAGCACCAAGATGCACACCAGCAAGTCCATCATCGCCATTGTCGGGGCCATCGAAAACTCCGACGAGAGACCTGTTCCGACACCCCCTAACACGACAAACAAGAAACATAATCCGAGAACAATTAGAACGATGCCAAGAATCCTGCTGATTTTCAAATCCGCCAGCTACACTCTCAGAAGCCTTTACCGACTATTTGCGTTTGCGGAATAGCTTGTGTCCCTCTACGTCACACACGTAATCGAATCCTGCTTCCACTAGCTCTGAGGCTTCCTTAACCGTCTTAGCTATCTTGCAAACGTAATCGTCTGGATTCCCAGTTGACTAGATGCGTGTAGACTAGGGTATTCCGAATGTTCTTGTGGCCCAGCAATTGCATGACGTGCAGGATATCTTTCGTCCTGTGGTACTCTATTGTGGCTTTGAAGTGTCGTAGGGTCTTGAATGAAATCTGTCTCATTCGTGGGTTCTCTAGCTTCTCGGATACCTTTAGTCGTTGCCTGTTGAACACTCGCCTGAAATGGTCTTGCGAAATTCCCGCATCCAGTTCGGGGCTGTGGAATATGTTCGGTCGTGGAGCCTCGGGCGGGGTTTGAACCCGCGACCTGCCGCTCTCTTGCTCGTGAGCTACGAGGCGGCCGCTCTCTGGTTACCGTCGTGGTGATCTACCAGGCTGAGCCACCGAGGCGTTGCCTTTAAGGTCAGACGGGGTGCCTTAAAGTGTGTTTGCACTGGCGCATCATCTTTCTTCTTCACGATCCTTCAAACCCGGCAGTCGTTAGCCCAGATCGCCATTAGGAGACTGATTGTTTTCCGGGGTTCAATATGGCGAGTGGGTCAACTGCTCTCTTCAGTTCCCGCATAACCTCTAACCCGACTCCGTGTTCACGCTCCATCAAGTGCGCGAGCTTCATCCCCACGCCGTGGCAGAACTCCATCGCGCCCCCCAAGTCCTGGGCTTCGCGTATGATGCGGTCTGATACGCGCCACAGTCTCCGAGTAGCCGCCTTCGGGTCGCTTGCCCGCGCCGAGAGAACCAGTGATAGGAGTTCCGGTCCCTGCCACAAACCAACCTCCAGAACATTCACACCTCCTTCCCTTGCAATTCCTAGCAACGATTCTCGGAAAGGCAGGACCTTCGACGCGGGCAAGGAGACGTGAATGTAGTCATACTTCGTCTCGGGCTCCTCTTCCTGAAGTGGTTTCGAGACTCGTTGGTTGTACATTAGAGCGATATCATGCCTGTGTTTCCAGAACTCCCTTGCATCTCCATCCCCCAACCGGCGCCCTCCGACGTCCGTTATCACACGCTCCGCTTCCTCGACCTGAACGGACACCTCTCTCTCGAGGCCGTCAAATGCCAAGTTCAGCTGGCTATCTTCATTCGAGTTGGGTTCTTCACCGTAGTCTACCATGCTGGGTCCGACGCCGCTTTGGCGCAGGCCGTTTATTACCCAGTGGGCCTGTTCGAAGCTGCGGAAGCCGTAGCTCGCTAGCTTCATGGTTTCCGGCTTAGGGAAAACGCGTACCACCGCCGACGTGACTATTCCGAAGAGGCCTTCCGTTCCGATGAACAATCGTCTCAGGTCGAAGCCTGTTGAGGAGAACTGTGCCGGCCGCGTTTTCAGCAGCGCGCCATTCGGGAGTACTGCTTCGAGGCCGAGTACTTGTGTTCCGAAGCTACCGTACTTGGCACCCAGGTACCCGAGGCTGTTCGTTGAGATGGCTCCGCCGATGGTTGCAATTGGCCGCGTCCAAGGGTCGTGGGCGAAGAATAGGTCTTCGCGGTCGAGCCGAAGGAACGCGTCCTCCAGAAGCACTCCCGGCTCCGCCCGAAACATCATATCTTCTCTTGACGGGTTCTCGATACGATTCATCCTACTAGTGTCGACCATGATTCCTCCACCCAGGGCTATGGCGGCGCCCATCAGGCCGGTTCCGCCCCCATACGTTACAACAGGAGTGTGTAGACGTCGGGCAACCCGTAGAACGTCTGCCGCCTCCGCTGCGCTATCCGGCCTAGCTAGGACGGCGGGCCTATACCCACGCCGATGGAGTCCGGGGTAAGGGCGGTACGGCCGAAGCGCGTCAAACCTGTACTTCGAAGGAATCTTCTCTCGGGCTATCACGCGATCCTGTGCGAGAACGCTCTGAAGCGCTTTTGTTAACTTGGCTTGGTCAACCAGTCCCCATCGCCTTCTTTACCTCCCCGCACGGCCGACTCTAAACATTGTTTCTTTTCGATTTCAAGGGTTCAGCGAAAGGCATACCTACCTCGCAGCCCCCATTTCGCCAGGGCGTGGAGTCATGCAGATGAGGTATGACAAGAAAACCGATCGTTTACAACTCTTGATTCAGGACGAAACGGACGTTGAGTCGAGGGTGCTCGACGAAGACGTTACGGTGGCTTACACGAAGGACGGGAAGATCGCCACGATAAGCATCAACAATGCTCTGACTCGGATTTTCGACGGCCTTGGCGTGAAGATGCCGTCGGAGAGGAAAACGGAGGCTGGTGAGGCTGAGAGCGGGATCAGGGTTGAGGTGGACGCGGACAAGTGCCTCGGGTTTGGCAGTTGTGTAATCGTCTCTCCGGACGTCTTCCGTTTGGATGAGCGGCCGGGGAAGGGGGTCTTCAGGAGTAGGGCGAAATTGGATGTGCTGGACCAGACCGGAGGAAAGGATTTCGATAACCTTCTCACCGCGGCGCAGTCCTGCCCCACGCAAGCTATCACTATAATTGACAGAAAGACCGGAAAACGAATCTACCCGGCAGAATAGCGCTGCCGGAAGGTGGGCCACCCCACTAGAGGTCTCCCACGCTTAATCGGCCACGGGAGAAGCTGACCTAAACCGTTGACGTCGATCTTCACGGTCACTCGAGAAGACCTTTACGATTACGGTAGGTGCCCTAAGATCGTCGCCATCAAAGCCTACCGAGCCCTCACAGCGGTCCCTACGGCGCATGTGGAAGAACGGGTGCGAGTTCAGGAACCGGCAACGATCGGCAAGATAGGAGAGATGGCAGTTAAATTAACCCTCCAAGGCGTTCCCAGCCACGAGACTCTAAACCACATCGCCCACGCCGTTCCACAGGTCAAGATCAACGAGTACCTCGCGCAGATAGCGGCTCAATCGGTGGAGGGCATGGATGAAATTCGGAGGAGCCTCAAAGCGGCCTATAAGGAGGTAACAATCGTCGGTAGGGGCGAAGGCCGCCATCCCGACTTGGCAGGAACCGCAAGGCCGGACTTCATCGGCCTGACAAAGAGCGAGGGGACACCAATAATTGTTGAGGCTAAAGACACGGCCACAGAGGCCCGCACCTACAAATTTCAAGCAATGTTCTACAACGGCATCGCGGAAAAGCACGGCCTATACCTCCTCCAAGAACGCCTCGAAGGAGAGACGGCAAAATTCTCCCCTCGAATACTCAAGTGCACAGCCGAGACCGTTCTCGTATATCCCCGATTGGCCACATTTACAATAGTGAAGGAAAAATACGTTCCAACCCAGCAGGTCATCAGGGAAGTTTGGAAAGCCAAGCAGCTTGGCTTCAGCGGACGCACGCCGGAGAACAAATGCAGGAACAAGTGTCCGCACAACCGGCTGAAAGCAAACCTCCCAGAAGGAGATATGGAGCCCCTCCCCCCTCTCCCACTCATCTTCTCAAAGGGAAGCATCGAGAATGGTATCGACCTAGATTTAGAGTACCAAGCGGGTTACGCTTGGGACCTGCTGCCGCCGAGAATCAAGTTAGCCGTTCTCTTCTCGCAAGCGGAAAGCCGCCAGTTGGACGGGTTGAAGAGTTGGCTCGTTAAGAACCTGATGATATCCGGCGAAGCGGCTGATCTCGTGTTAGATAGTGCGAAACGTGAATTGTTTCTGAACTCGAAGCCCACGGGCGGCGATCTGTTGAAGCTGATGGAGAGTGAGCTTGAGCCTTGGCAAGTGATCCTCAAGGAGAGGTTGGAAATGTCGGCGCCATCAATTCTCGCCCGCGCCACCGCGGTGTATTCGTTACCGAAAGATAGCGGAAGGTTCGTGGGAGAGGCTTGGGGTAGGTGGCGTTGACGCCCTAATCGCCCTGTATCGACTTCACACTCAAGTAGTCAAGTTTCGGTGGCGGTGCTCCCGCTTCCGGCGGCGGACGCATAGCCAGCCGCATCATTACGAGCCTATTCCTGGTCCCCGGCACGCTTCCTTTCAGGGCAATGTAATCCGAGTTAATGACTCCGTACCTTAGGAATCCGCCTTTCGGCGTGATCTCGCTTCCGTTGTTTCCGACTTTCATTACCATCTTGTTGTACTCCGTTCTCTGGTGGAATCCCATCTGGCCTGCACGAGGGACCGAGTACATGACGTAGTGGGGCGTCCAACCCCCAATCGAGCCGACCTGCCGCACGGTCTTTCTAGCCTTGTGGATCTTTCGTCTGATCCCCCATCTCTTAACCGGCCCCTGAATTCCCTTCCCCTTCGTGATCCCAATCGCATCGACGGCTTCGCCCTCTTTCACGAAGTCCGAAACTTTCACTTCTTGGCCGATAAGCTTCTTCCCATACTCGAATCGATCCTTAATCGAGCCGCCGCCGATTCTAACCTCCACCAAGTGCGGTGCTTTGATCCCGTGCTTCGCAAGTCTTGGCTGAGTCGCCATAAGGAGGCGCACGTCACTTATCCCTTCAAGTCCGGCTTCAATTTTCTTTAACCCATCCTCGGTCGAGAACTTTTCGGGGACGGAGATTACCCTCGCGAAATCCTTCGGGACTTGCTCCATCCAAGCCTCGCCGAACGTTCTAAGCCCCTTGTAGTCCTTCGCGTAAGCTCGGAGGGCGCAGGCTAACATTGGCGGAGCCTCAAGTGTAGTTAGCGGAATGACAACTTCCTTACCGAAAGTCAAAGAACCCTGCCGGGTGTCGATCGCCAGGGCGTACGTCATGCCCGCTTTGAAACCGGCGAACGCAAGCAGTTTCGGCCCCTCATCGACCTCGGGCCAATTCCTAACCCTTCCGACCCACCTTGAAGCACGCCCTCTCGGTAGGTAGGCGAGGGACCCGCGTTTCGGAGCATGAACCTTCCTATGGCCCAACGAACACACCCTAAACCGTTTTCTTCGACCCGCATTTGCCTGAGCTCTAAAATACTTTACCGTTACGAACCTATAGCACTAAATAAGCCAGTTAAGCCCCGTCAGGGAAGGTTGGTCTTGCAGAGTCCTCGTCTGGTAATCGGGATCGGTGCCGAGTTAGTTCCTCCGGTGACCCATGCCGGCAGCGAGTTTTTGGCGCACCACTATCAATCCTGCAATGGATAGAATCCAAATGAGAAGTCCAAGTAGCCGTTGGCTTTCCGCCAGATTTCTTCGATGGGCTCACGCAGCCACCTCTGGTCATAGAACCGGGAGACTCGCTCAGAGTGGAAGATGAGGCTAGTGAGGAATGGCCAGCCTTCGTCCTCGTCAAGAATGAAAAGGGAGAGCGCGGTTGGGTCCCCGAACGCTATCTTCGCCGCCATGGGAACAACGCCGTTGCATTGAGAGGATACGACACGACCACACTAACCCTGCGGTGGGCGAATTCTTGACAGTGCTAGAAGAGGAAATCGAGGGCGGTTGGTTGTGGTGCCGCGATAAGAAGGGTAGGATAGGCTGGTTCGCCGTCGATCATTTAACGCCGGTGAGTATGGGGTCCGCTGGGAATGACCATCGAAAGTGACCTACTCGACCACTTCAAGCAGCGGT
>Ga0187784_10005377_pt1 | contig 10363 bp, 5 predicted proteins | sample 1015_SJ02_MP15_2_FD_132964 | JGI IMG/M metagenome (GOLD analysis project Ga0187784, IMG submission 132964) | Tropical peat soil microbial communities from peatlands in Department of Meta, Colombia - 1015_SJ02_MP15_20_MG | ecosystem: Environmental > Terrestrial > Soil > Wetlands > Peat | place... | reverse complement strand
CGCTTGGCCCACGTTACCGGTAGACGGCCTGCCGGGCTAATCTTGCCGAGCAATAGATTGGCGGTTGCCCACCCTCCCTCGTCGCCGGGCCACCACATCAGCAGCGCTGCTTTAACCTTGTCAATCCAGGGCAAGGCGACGGGCGTGCTGACATTCAGCACCACGATCGTATTCGGGTTAACGGCAGCCACTTCCTCCACCAATTTGTCCTGCTCACCCGGCAGCTTGAAAACGGGATTGAGCCGCGACCACAGGAAAATCACTGCCGTCTTCGCACTCCTCGCGGCTGCGATAGCGGCGGCGTGGTCGATCGCACGTTGCTCGGGCGTGTACCAGTTGAGCCGTAATTGCACAGGAGCTTGCGATGTATCTGAAGTCACGTTCAGTTGGATGTGGTGTGGTCCGGCTGTTAGTTCGACTGCGCGGCGCACATTGTCCAGCTGATCCATCGTGGGAACGGCGTTGTCCTGATTGGCTTGCAGGATGTCACCATGCACCGCCCCTTGCAGTGCGCCTGTATGGCCAACCTGCTTATCGTCGATGGTCAGGGTAGCATTGGTGCCGAGCGCCTGAAGATATAGCCAGTAGTTCCCGGGTCTGTCTACGCTGAGTGTACCGTTCCAGGTCGCAGCGTAATTCGGCGGCAGAGCGTTGCCGCCCTTCACCGTAAAGTTGATCTGCGCGTCGGTCTGTGCAGGCTGGCCGGAAACGACACGCTCCAATCCCGGTCTGCCGTCATGGCTTAGCGCGTCGGCGGGAATCGGCGTACCGGTCATGTCATCGTCCACAGCCAGCCGAATCTTCGTGCTGCCGGAGGTCCTGCGGATGGCTTCGTAGGGACCAATCTGCCGGTTGGGGAGTCCCAGTGAACGTTCCCCCGATATGCCAATAGCAAACACCTGAGCAGCTCCTGGACCGATCAGCACTGTGTCGTCCAATGTTTCCGGCTTCAACGGCAGCGCGTTGTCCTTGTTCTTCAGTAGAACCACCGCGTCTTCCGCGGTGTTTTCGATGATCTTAGCGTTTTCCTCGATAGCCTGTTCCGTGACCTCGTGCTTGGACAAGCCGTCGAGGTAACCGAACCGGGCGATCTGGCAGAGTACGCGGCCGGCTGCCTGAGTAATGCGTGCTTCACTAACAGTTCCGTTCTTTAGCGCCTCGGGCATCTTTTGGGGGTCCAACTTCACGCCGAATTCGCCACCCGCTCTATGCCGTATCGCGGGCTCCTCGGGAAGGGGACCGCCGTAGATGGCTGCGATGCCCGTTTCAAAGGAGTGAGGCGGCGGAACAGGTTCGGCGTCAAAAAAGGACGGGATCGAAAACCTGTCGTTTTTTCCTGGAGTTCCTGGCATTTCCATATCCAAACCGGCGTTAATGAAATTGACGGCATGCACGGCACCCCAATCGGAGGTCACAAATCCTTTGAAGCCGATTTCATCTCGCAGGATTTTGGTCAGTGTGGTCCCGTTGCCGCAGGCGAACACGCCATTGACGCGGTTGTAGGAGCACATAATCGAAGCGACACCGGCCTGAACAGCAGCATCGAAGGGCGCAACATAAATCTCATGCATGGTTTGCGGATCGATGTAAATGTTGGAGGCATTCGAGTCGTACCCGATATAATGCTTCACCTGCGCCATCACATGCTGGCTCTGAATGCCGCGGATTTCTGCCGCTCCCATCTGCCCGCTCAGGAAGGGATCTTCGCCAAAGGTGTTGTAGCCACGGCTGAATTCCAGATCGCGGAAGATGTTTACGAAAGGCTGCAGCGAAATATCGATGCCGAGCGCACGCGCTTCCCGCCCAATGACCAAGCCGTTCGCCTGCGCGTCACTTACGCTGAAGGTCGCAGCAACGCCCATCGTTGCCGTCTCACCCTGCGAGGGGTGCCGCGTAAGCACTCCGGGCGGTCCATCGGCGAACCGCAAGCCGGGAATTCCCAGACGTGGCACGCCAGCCGTGTAGCCAGCCTGCCCGTGGTACACCTTGGGGTCTTCCTGAGTACCATGGATCAGCGCGATCTTCTCTTCCAGGGTCATTTGGCTCAGTAACTTGTCGGCGCGCGGGTCCCCTGTGAGCACCGGAACCGTGCCGCGATCAGCCGTTTGTGCAACAACAGTCGTGGTTAGTAGCAGCGACAGGAGTAATAGTCTCATGTGGTTTCCTCCTCTGAGCCATGATCCAATCCTCGAAAAATCGCCCTGGAAAGCGATGCCATCGTTAATCGACAACGCAACGATCCGAGCCGTCAGTTGGACCTTGTACCCAACTCCCTCGATCCGGGCAGAGTCAAAATAACAAAACTATATGCAATATGGCAGACGCAAGGTGAGGAAGGTCGGCGTGAAAGTCCCGCGCCTACATACCACCCGCAGAGGCGAGGAGGGTTTTCGCTTGGGTTAGTTCGGGGCGGTCGGAGCGGATGCCTTCGCAATTCTTCAGCAACTGAGTGTAGTAGACGTTCGCTTTCTCTTTTTGCTGGGCCTGCGTGGCGGCCTGTGCTGCTCCATAGAGCCCGTTGAAACGATTGGGGTCGGTACGCAGGGAAATTTCGTATTCGGTCAGCGCTTCTTGCGGACGCTGCAGGTCGAGTAACATGTCAGCAAGCATTTCGCGGGCAGGCAGTTCGGTTTCGCCTTTGCCGACTTTGTCCTGATCGTCGGCGGCTGCGCGCAGCAGGCGAAGCGCATCGTCGGAGTTGCCCGCGGCGTATGCAGCCCAGGCTTGCACCTGTTGGTGCTCGTTCTTCAAGCCATCGACGATGTAGGACCGAGGACCTTTGCGCGTGGCGTCGAGCAGTTCGTCGTAACGCCTCAGCGCGCCTTGCGCGGCGACTGCGTCGTGAAGATGGCCAGCGCCAACGGCGCGTCCCCAGTAGGTGACCAACTGAACGTCAGGCGGCGCGCCAGCGCTGGGTTGCAGGCCTAGCGCTTCTTTCCACTGGCGGCGCTCGAGAGCGTACTTGGCGGGCCCTTCCGCCTGGCGCACCAGCAAATAATTCTCAAATTCGGGATCCATTTGTTCGGCGCGAATCGCTGCGATCTGTTCGATCGTGGCCTTGGCGCTGGCGTCGTCGCCAATTTGCAAGTACGCATATTCGAGGAAGTCCATGGAATGCACTTTGTGATGCATCACGTGATGATGTGCAGCCATGCTATCGGCGACCCGAATGGCCGCGAGGTTGGAGTTAATGTCGTCCTGCCAAAGCCCGAGGCGCGCGAAAATGTGCGAAGGCATGTGCACGGCGTGAGGGGAAGACGGCGCGATGCTAGCGTATTTGCGCGCGGCGGGAAGCGCGAGACTGGCCATCGCCGGATTGTCGCAACTGTGGATGATGTAGTGCGCGATGCCCGGATGATTTGGTTGCTCGTCGTAGAGCTTGTTGAGGATGGCAACGGCGGCTTTAGCGTTGGTGAGATTGGGGTCTTGGTCGGGACCTGAGGCGAGAAGTGAAAGCGCGTAAAAGATGGCGGCTTCATGGTCGTTGGGATTGCGTTTTTGGACGCCTTGCATGGCTTGGGCGTAAGCGTCAGCGCGCTGATTGTGGTCGAGTTTATCGGTGTCAGAGTAAAAGACGGAAAGCGCCAGGACGTAGTCGCGTTCGCGGGCCGTCGGCGGCTTGAGGGAACGAGCTTTGGCGAGGAGTTCGGCACCTTGGGCGAGGTCGGCTTTGCTGGGACGATTCCATAGTTCGTGGTAAAGGGTCATTGCTCGTCCCCAGTAAGCCATTGCGCAGCGCGCATCTTTTTTCGCGACTTCCTCGAATTGCGCGTCGGCTACTTCGTACTCGAAGGAATGCAGAAGGGCGACGCCGCGCTCGAATTGGGATTGGACTGCAGGGGCGCAGGAGGTAGAGAAGGAGACGGTGCCGAGTTTTGCATCGGCGTCGTGATGGTGCTGCAACTCCTGAGCGGAGAGTAAGTCTGGCGCGAGCGACAGAGTACTGATGAAAACGAGAAGAGCGAATTTTGGGGCCGTCATGATGACTCACTCGAACGTGAGGCATGAAAAGCGTAGCCACGGTGAGAGGGGATGTCAATGCGCAGCCCTCATTGGCGATGGGGGTCCCGCCGAATTGTTGTTATTCTAGCAATTCAGAAATGCAGTCAACAGCTACACCCGTGGAAATGGCAGCGGGACCAGCAGGAAAAACGGTACTGTCGGTATCTCCGGGCTTCAAGGTCGCCCACGTCAGGCGGCCCGGTCAGGGGTGTGCACTAACCGGAAACTTAGGTTTGGGCCTGATATGCGGTCCGCTTTGTTTTCTAGGTGTGTTCCAACTTCACTTGGCTATCCAACGCACTGAGAATCCAAGCTTGCAAAAGTCTCCGAGAGTTCGGTGTCACGTCGAGGAACAGTAAGCCCACCCCAGTCGCCCTTACATAAAGTATTTTCGCCGAAGCTTCAAAGATCTCGTCCGAGTGCCAAATTCTTATGCTTAGACGGAGGCTTTCGCCCTGCAAGGGCGGAATCTCCAAGAAACATCCTTGTAAGCTCAATTCCATTACTCGCGCAGCTATTTTTTCGGTAGAGTTTTCTAAAATGACCTCGGCACGTGCGTCGAAAGGAAACCTGAGACCACGTTGCTCCCGTTTCATTCTGTAAGCATAACACGCCTATCTATCGCTCGAAATGCAGTCCGACAATGGGTGTTCGCTCCTGGTAAACGCAGGTCGAAAGAAGCGGTCCAGTGAAAATAGACCGGTTACTGACGGGACCTTCATGAATTTTCGCGGACTCGTTTGTGAGTTGTACCACGCGCGTAAATGTTATGAACCGTGCAAACTAATTGTGGCTCTCAACAGCACGGCATCATCCGAACTGGGTCCAGCGCCGATCTCGTAGATTCCAGGTTCCCACAGCCACGTTCTGCCCTGCTCGTTGTAATAGCGAAGATCGTTGAGTGGGATAAAGATGTTCACGTCTTCCGTCGAATACGCGGCAACGGCGACTTTCTTGAACCCCTTCAAAAGCTTCCTGGGGTGCTCTACCGCAGACGTCTTAATACCCACGTACACTTGAACTACTTCTTCGCCATCGCGAGACCCTGTGTTGCTAACTCTCACCTTTACCTCTATGCCTCGCCCTTTCTTTTCGACGTGAAGATTGCTGTAAACGTACGACGTATAACTCAGCCCAAAACCAAAAGGATAGGCAGGCTTGATGCCCTTTTTGTCGAGCAGAGTGTAACCGTGATAGAGATCGTAGGTGATCTCTCGATCAGTACTGCTGAAATATGGCAGTTGGTCGGGGCTCGTAGGAATCGTAAAGGGCAGCCTCCCGCTGGGGTTCACATCACCGAATAACACTCTGCCGGCAGCGTTGCCACCCTCCATCCCGGCATACCAGCTGTACAAAATCGCCGGGACTTTCTTAGCCCAGTCTTCGATAAGAATCATGCTGCCACACACCAGGCAGACGACCGTGTTAGCGTTGATTGACCCGACTTCCTCGATGAGCCGGCACTGTGCGCCTTTTAGGGACAGGCTTTGGCGGTCGCCGCCCGGCAAGGAAGTGGTTTTTGGCGCGAATCTTCTGACCAGCTTTCCGATAGTCCTGACTAGGAAAGCCTTGAATGGCTGGCCCATGTTCCTATAGCCGGCTTGAATGAGGCGGATAGGTTCATCGATGCTTCCTGGAGAAAGGTACTCACCTTCGTCATTGAAATCACAACCAGCTACAATCATCACGCAGTCTGCTTCGCGAGCGGCCTTTTTTGCTTTTGCGATCTGATCTTCGCCGTAATAAGTAATTTCGGTATCGTGTCCGAGGGAGTTTTTCAGCCCCTCCAATAGCGTAACCACGTAAGGAGCGAACACCCGACTGGATCCATGATCTCCCGTGTTCTCCTGGCGGGCAAGTTTCCCTAATACCAGCACCCGCTTCACTTTCTTCGAGAATGGCAGCACCGACCTGTCATTCTTGATTAAGACCATCGACTTCTCCGCAGCCTCTCGCGCAAGCGCCACGTGTTGTTCGCACGCCACCAGTTCTTTGCCGTAGGCGATCAGATCTGGAGTATTCTCGAATACCAGCAATGTGCGCAGAACGCGTAGCACTGCCCGATCGACGAGGTCTTCCGCTAGCTCTCCTTTCTGTACGGCTTCGACGAGCTTCTGTTGGTATTCGAGTGGTATGGGCATCTCGAGATCCATGCCCGCTTCGATGGCTTTCTTTCCGTCGTGAATGCCGAATATGAAATCGGACATGGTGAAACCCTCAAATCCCCAGTCGTCGCGCAAGATGTCCGTCAGCAGCTTGTTGCTTTCGCAACAGTGGTCACCCATGAAGCGGTTATAAGCGCCCATCACCGAAGCTGCGCCGGCCTGCACGATTTTCTTGAAATGCGGCAGGTAGACCTCGTGCAGGACACGGTCAGGGGCCTTGACGTTGACGAAAAAACGGCTGTTCTCGATGTTGTTCACGGCAAAGTGTTTCACGCATGCCATCACATTGTGTTGCTGAACCCCCTGCATCAAGCTCTTGCCCATCTCCCCAACGTGGAATGGGTCCTCGCCATACGTCTCCTGCGCGCGCCCCCAAGCCGGATGCCGCAGCAGATTGACGCACACACCCAAGAAGCAATTGGCTCCCTGCGCACGCGCCTCTTTTCCAATCGCATCGCCAATCCGCCTTTCGAGCACCCGATCGAAACTTGCACCCCGCGCCATCGACACCGGGAAGCAGGTTGACTTGCCCGCGAGCACTCCGCGCGGGCCATCCGTGGATTTAATCGGTGATATCCCGAGACGTTCTACCCCGGGTGTGGTCGTCGGGACCGGGTTATAAGCTCTACGGTACTTTATGATATTAGCGAACATGTCGCAGTTACCGCTGAGCATCGAGGTCTTTTCCAGCAGGGTCATTTGCTGGAGCAACAGGACTGCCTTTTGCTCGACTTCGGAACGAGATAGCTTACAGCTCGTTTCTTTCTGGAACATTGCGACTCCGATGGAAGCGAACGATTATCACCGACCAGCACGAGGGTGCAGTGACGCACATCTTGTTTGTCACACTAGCTTCCAGCAACCCCGGAAACCAATCCAGTCGACCCCGATGGCGCTCGTTTCAAAAGGAACGGGAGAGGGATCAGGCAAGCCACGACGGTCGCGGCAACCCAGAACGCATTGACAAACGCCAGTGTGGCTGAGTGCACCTGGATCAATCCCGTGATCTGCGCGTACGATTGTTTCGCGGCCAAGACCGGACCGGAGCCGTGATGCGCCATGACTGCCGTGGCGCCAACGACCATTCTTCGGAAATTCGCGTCGTAGATCGTAGCATGGGCCACCAGATTGTTCTGGTGGGTCTGGGCCTGCCGGCTCAGGAAGGTGGTCAGCAACGAAATACCTACGCTTCCGCCCAGCATCCGCACGAAATTCGACATACCGGAAATCTGATTATTCTTGGTCATCGGGATTCCGACATACGCAAGGACGCTTATGGGAATGAAAATGAACGACAGGCCCACGACCTGGAAGATGCGCCATATCACTATTGTCCGGAAGTCGATCTGAAGACTCAGGTTAGTCATGTGATACAGGGCGGCTGCGGTGGCGGCGAATCCGATGCTGATAATCCAGCGAGCATCAAGTTTCACGACCAGAAAACCGGCGATCGGCATTGTCAACATCATCACAAATCCTGCCGGTGATAAGGCCCAACCGGATCGTTCCGCAGAATAGCCCATCACGATCTGCAAAAACTGCGGGATCAGTACGGTGGTTCCGTACAGCACCGCTCCCAAGATGAAGTTGAAACAGAGCGCCGCTGCAAAGTTCCGGTTCCTCAACAGCCGCAACTCCAGAATCGGTTGGGAATGCGTCCACTCCCACACCGCCAGGGTTATCAGACACGCGATTGCGATCAGGAAGAACGTGGAAATGAAGGACGATCCAAACCAGTCCTCTTGCTGACCCTTGTCCAAGACCACCTGCAAGAATCCAACACCGACGGCCAGCAGGGCGAGGCCAAGATAATCGACTCGGAAGCCGCTGGCTCTGGTTTTGAGATGGGGCGGGTCTTCGACAATTCGATAGGTCAGCAGCAGCGACAAAATACCGACTGGAACGTTGATGAAGAAGATCCAGCGCCAATCGAAATTGTCCGTGATCCAACCTCCCAAGGCTGGTCCAATCGCTGGCGCGACCACCACAGCCATTCCGTAGACCGCAAAAGCCATACCCCTCTTTTCCTGCGGGAATGTATCTGCAAGGATAGCCTGCTCGCTTGGCCCCATGCCTCCTCCACCTGCACCTTGAAGGACACGAAAGAAGATCAGCACTGGCAGAGTTGGCGCCAACCCACAGAGAATCGAGGATGCCGTGAACAGGGTGACGCAGAGCATGTAGAACCGTTTGCGTCCCATCATGGTCGCCAGCCACGCGGATGCGGGAAGGACAATGGCGTTCGAGACCAAGTAGGAGGTAAGCATCCAGGTGGATTCGTGTTGACCCGCCGCGAGCCCTCCGGCGATATGAGGAAGGGCGACGTTGGCAATGGAAGTGTCCAGTACTTCCATGAAGGTCGCCAGCGTTACGGTAAGTGCAATCAGCCACGGGTTGTAGCGCGGCTTCCAGACAGTATCAGCACTGATCATTAATTCACTTTCACATCGGGGACGACCGACATGCCGGGCCGGAGCAAACCATCTGTGTTAAACGCAGAGTCACTCACGTCGTCGAAATCGATGCGCACCGGGATCCGCTGCACCACCTTGACGTAGTTGCCTGTCGCGTTCTCGGGAGGCAGCAGGCTGTACCTGGCTCCGGTGGCACCCCCAATGGCGCTCACATGACCACGCCACCTGCGCCCGCCATAGGTATCGACCTTGATCTGTACCGGCTGTCCAGGCCGCATCCTTTCGAGTTGCGTTTCCTTGAAGTTGGCGGTCACCCAAATTTCCTTCAGGGTCACGATGGCGAGGAGGTCTTCATTTGGCTGAATGTTCTGACCAACCTGCACCGAGCGTTTGCCGACTATGCCCTCAGCCGGAGCGGCAACGGTCGTGTATTGCAGGTTGAGCTTTGCCTGCTCCAAACCCGCTTTTGCCTGGAGCACTTGGGCCTGGGCTGCCTCCGACCTTGCTTTGCTCACCAGAATCTGTCGAGACGTCTCTTGGGCGTTTGCGAAGTTGGATTTCGATTGGGCGTGCCTTGCTTCTGCCTGTCGAACCTGCTCGTGAGCGACCGCGACTCCGGCCTGTCGAGCGACGACGGCAGCGTTCGCGGCTTCGGCGCCAGTGATGGCTTGATCGAACTGCTGCTGTGTGATCTCATTTTTCTCCAGTAATGGGCGGTATCGCTCCACGTCGGAATTCAACTTCCGCGCGTTCGCTTTTGCTTCCGCCAATTGCCCGAAAGCGGCTTTCTCCGCTTCCTGTGCTGAGCTGACACCGGCTTCGGTGTTGTAAATATCTGCGAAAGCCCCAGCAATTTGCGTTTCCGAACCGACTCTTGTGATAGACACTCCGAGTCGCGCTGCTTCAGCGGTGGCCTCGGCGTCCTTATAGTCCGCCGCCGCATGATGGACTGCTAATTGAAAGTCAGCGGGGTCGATCTGTAGGAGCACCTCGCCCTCATGAACGAACTGACCGTCCTCGACGAGTACCCTTGCCACTCGTCCGCCGACGCGCGCACTCACCGGATAGATATGCCCGTCGATTTGCGCATCGTCGGTGCGTTCCCAGGCCCGCGAATGCATCCAGAGCAGCCAGCAGCAAACGGCCGCGGGCAACATCACAATCACGAGGACCGTGCGCAGGTAGTTTTTCCCGCCCGAGGCTGCGGATTGGCGGTTGGGCACTTCGCGATCGCTCTGCTTCTGCCGCTCCGTGTCGATGTCGCTGAGTTCGGCTGAATCGAGCCGACCGTTGCTGATGATAAGGGGGTCCTCCTTTTTCGAATTCACCTGGGTGAAATCTCGCTGTGTTCTACTCCGCAATAATCCACATCTCTCATATACATACATGCATGTATAATACTAGAACCTGCTTGAGCTAATCAACTGGTGCACTTTCATGTTGGGAACAACTTGTTACAATCGCGTATGGGAGCCCCATGGCCAAAGTCCTCCGCCGTCGTACCCAGCAAGAACGAACCGAAGAGACCCGCTCTCGACTGCTGAAAGCGGCCGAGAAGATCTTTTTTCGGGACGGCTTCGAAGCCGCCAAGCTCGAGGAGATTGCTTCGCGTGCTGGTTATACGCGTGGAGCTTTTTACGCAAATTTCGCGAGCAAGGAAGACCTGTTCATTGCCATGCTGGAAAAGGAAGCGCTGAACAGGCTCACGGATGTACGAGCGGCGATCGGCGATCTGCAACCGCCGGGCGCAAAGCTGGCAACGTTGCGAAAATACATGCTGGG
>Ga0187784_10005376_pt1 | contig 10366 bp, 12 predicted proteins | sample 1015_SJ02_MP15_2_FD_132964 | JGI IMG/M metagenome (GOLD analysis project Ga0187784, IMG submission 132964) | Tropical peat soil microbial communities from peatlands in Department of Meta, Colombia - 1015_SJ02_MP15_20_MG | ecosystem: Environmental > Terrestrial > Soil > Wetlands > Peat | place... | reverse complement strand
GGATGGAAATCTGCGCTTCGTCCTTGGAGAAGGCGATGCCGGTCACGACGTGTTGTTCCACGATCTCCTCCTCGTTGCAGATCAGCGTGCCGGGCGGCGTACCGTGCGGGTCGATATCCTCGGGTTCATCGAAGCTCGAGCGCACGAAGATGCGCACGTTGTGGACCATGCCGAGTTCGACCGAACGCACCTGCAGCACCTTGGCGCCGAGCGAGGCCAGCTCCAGCATTTCCTCGAAGCTGATGCGGTCGAGGCGGCGCGCGCGCGAATCGACGCGCGGATCCGTGGTGTAGACGCCGTCGACGTCGGTATAGATGTCGCAGCGGTCGGCCGCGATCGCCGCCGCGATCGCCACCGCCGAGGTGTCGGAGCCGCCGCGGCCCAAGGTGGTGACGCGGCCGGTTTCCTTATGGATGCCCTGGAAACCGGTGATCACCGCGACTTCGCCGCGATCGATGAAGCGGCGGATCAGTTCGCTCCCGTCGATCTCGCGGATGCGCGCGCCGCCGTGGGCGTTGTCGGTGAGGATCGGGATCTGCCAGCCCTGCCAGGAGCGCGCGGTCACCCCGATCGATTGCAGCACGATCGCGAGCAGCCCGGCGGCGACCTGTTCGCCCGAGGCCACCACCGCGTCGTATTCGCGCGCGTCGTGCAGCGTCGCCGCCGAGCGGCACCATTCGACCAGCTGGTTGGTGACGCCCGCCAGGGCGGAGACGACGACGGCGACCTGGTGGCCGGCGTCGACCTCGCGCTTGACGTGGCGCGCGGCGTTGCGGATGCGGTCGAGATCGGCGACCGAGGTTCCGCCGAACTTCATTACCAGGCGGCTCATGGGGAATGCAGGCGCCCCAAATAGTCGACGCTTTTCGTCGCTGGGTTGCGACGGGCGCCGGCGCGAAAAGACGCGTATATACCTACTGAGGCGGCCCCCCGGCCGCAACCGTTCAGGAGACGCGATGATGCCCCCTGTTCCGCCGGGCTCGACCGTCGACGAGCGCGAGGTCGCGAAGTTCTCGCTTGCGGCCGAGTGGTGGAACCCGCGCGGTTCCATGGGGATGCTGCACAAGCTCAACCCGACCCGCCTCGCCTATATCCGCGATGCCGCATGCCGCCATTTCGGCCGCGAGCCCAGGCAACCGAAGTGCCTCGACGGGCTGCGCGTCCTCGACATCGGGTGCGGCGCCGGCATTCTGTGCGAACCGTTGCGGCGCCTGGGCGCGTCCGTTACCGGCGCCGATCCCGCCGAGATCAACATCGAAGCGGCGCGCGCGCATGCGGCCGCGGGCGGACTTGTCATCGACTACCGTGCGACCACCGCGGAAGAACTCGCGGCCGCCGGCGAAGCCTTCGACATGGTGCTCGCCATGGAAGTGGTCGAGCACGTGGCCGATCTGTCCGCCTTTGTGCGCGCCTGTGCGGCCATGGTGGCGCCCGGCGGCCTGATGGTGACGGCCACCCTCAATCGTACGCTCAAGAGCTTCGCGCTCATGATCGTCGGGGTCGAGTATATTCTCGGCTGGTTGCCGCGCGGCACCCATCATTGGGACAAGTTCGTCACCCCGAACGAACTCGAGGCCTTGCTCGAACGCGGCGGCCTGCGCGCCGTCGGCCAAAGCGGTGTCGTCTATGACGTCCTGCGCGATGCATTTCGGCTCTCTCGAGATATGGACGTGAGTTATATGCTCGTCGCCGAACGGCCGGCCTGAGCGCGATCTGCAAAAAAGATATGCGCGAATAAAAAGATATGCGCGAATAAAAAGTCAGGACATCATGACGACTCGAAGAACGATCCTCCCCCTCTAATCGCGCGCGGTCTCCACGGAATCTTTCATGGTCGATCTCCCCTGGCTCTGGGCGGCGTTCACTATCGTCGCCGCCGCCAGCCAGACCGCGCGCAACGCCATGCAGCGCGAGCTCATCGTGACGCTGGGAACTCTCGGCGCGACGCACGTGCGATTCCTGTTCGGGTTTCCCTTCGCCCTCGTCTTGCTGGCCGGCGTGCTTGTCTTTGCCGGGATCGCGTTGCCGAGCCCGCGGCTCGCGTTCTGGCCGTGGGTGCTCGCCGGCACGATCACGCAAATCCTGGCGACCGCGCTCATGCTCGCCGCCATGGGCGAGCGGTCGTTCGTGGTGGATCGCCTACATCAAGACCGAGCCGGTGCAGGTTGCGGTGTTCGGCTTCCTCGTGCTCGGCGACGCGCTCACGTTGCCGTTGGTCATTGCCATCCTGATTGCCACTGCCGGCGTGATAACGATGTCATTCAAGCCGCGGGGCGCCGCCAGGGTGGATGCGCTCCCGACCCTGCTCGGCCTCGGCTCCGGCGCCATGTTCGCGCTCTCGGCGGTCGCCTATCGCGGCGCAATCCTCAGCCTTGCGGGCACGCCCTTCGTCATGGCGGCGACCTTCACGCTGACGGTCGGCCTCGCCATGACGGCGAGCCTGCTGTCGCTCTATCTTGCGCTGCGCGACCCCGGCGTGCTCTTGGCGATCGTCCGGGCCTGGCGTCCGTCGTTATTCGCCGGCGCCTTGGGTGCGCTCGCGTCGGAGTTCTGGTTCCTCGCCTTTGCGCTGGCGAGCGCCGCAAGCGTGCGCACGCTCGGCCTCGTCGAGGTTCTGTTCGCCCAGGCGATCTCGAGCTTCGTATTCAAACAGCCGACCTCGCGGCGCGAGGCGGCCGGCATCGTGCTGGTGGTGATCGGGGTCGCCCTGCTGATCTGGGCGCGGTGAAAGCTAATTCCGCTCTTCCGGCAGGCGCGGCAACGGGTGGAACTCGATTCCCTCCTCGGCGAGCGACCGTGCCGCGTCCGGCGAAGCCTCGCCGTAGATCGAGCGGTGCTCGATCTCGCCGTAGTGCATGCGGCGCGCCTCTTCGGGGAATTTTTGACCCACGTAGTCGGCGCTCTTGACGATGTGGTCGCGCAGCTCCTTGAGCTTCTTGCGCAGCTCAACTTCTTCCTTGGAGACGATGGCGACCGGGGTCTTCTCTGGTTCCGCCGCCGGCGGCGCTTCGCGGCCGCCGCCGAGCGCCGGCGCCATGATGGCTTTCTCCACCTTGGCGGAACCGCACAGGGGACACGCCACGAGCCCGCGCGCCGACTGCCGGTCGAACGCGGCCGAACTGTTGAACCAGCTTTCGAAGGCGTGGCCGGCCTCGCAGCAGAGCGAATAGCGGATCACGCCGGGCCTCCGACCACGTGAAGGTGCGTCGGCTCGGCCATGGGTTCGAGAATCTCGAACCGGCGCCCGTGCTGAAGCGAGGGAACGAGCCCGCGCGCGGCCGCCACCTCGGCAGGGTCGATGTCGGCGATGACGACGCCCGGCTCGGTGCCGCCCTCCGCCAGGATGCGGCCCCACGGATCGATCGCCAGCGAGTGACCGAAGGTCTCGCGCCCGTTCTCGTGCTTGCCGCCCTGGGCGGCTGCAAACACGAAGCAGCCGTTCTCGATCGCGCGCGCCCGCAGCAGCACGTGCCAATGGGCCTCCCCGGTCTGCTTCGTGAACGCCGAGGGCACCGTCAGGAAGATCGCGCCCGCTTCCGCCAGCGCGCGGTAGAGCGCGGGAAAGCGCACGTCGTAACAGACGGTGAGCCCGAGCCGGCCCCACGGCAGATCCGCCACCACGGCCAGTTCGCCCGGCCGATAGGTGCGCGATTCGCGATAGCTTTCCCCGTTCGTCAGATCGACGTCGAACATGTGGATCTTGTCATAGCGCGCAATGATGTCGCCCTTGCGGTCGATCAGGAACGAACGGTTGGCCGCCTTGTCGTGCGAGACGCGCACGGCGAGCGAACCCACGTGCACGAATATGCCGAGGTTGCGCGCCAGTTCGCGGAAGGTGGCGAGCGAGGTGTCGTCGTCCTCGGCGACGATCGAGGTAAACAGGGCCTCGCGGCGCGCCTCCATGACGTTGGTCATTTCGGGGGTGAGCACGTAGTCGGCGCCCGCCTTCTTGGCTTCGCCGACAAGCTTGGCGGCGGCGTCGAGGTTCGCTTGCGGCGAGCGGGCCGAACGCATCTGAATCAGAGCCGCGCGGAAGGTCGAGGTGTTAGCCGGAGCCGTCATGTCGCCCTGTCCTCGTCACGCGGTGAGCAGCGAATCGAGTTCGCCGGCCTGGTCGAGCGCGTAGAGCTCGTCGCAGCCGCCGACGTGTTTCGTGCCGATGAATATCTGCGGCGTCGTGCTCTGCCCGTTCGCCCGCTCGATCATTTCGGCCCGCCGCTCACGATTGCCGGTCACGTCGATTTCGGTGAAAGCGATGCCCTTGCCGTGCAAAAGTTCCCTCGCCCACTCGCAATAGGCGCAATATGCTCGCGTGTAAATGACGACGTCCGCCATGGTGAACCATCGCTGAAGAATCGCCGCTAGTGTCCCGATTCCGAAGTTCGCCCGAGTTTGCCGCACGCTCCGATGCGAACTTCGGGTTCGCGGCGCTAGCCCGCGCCACTATATGGGCCCGCCGCGGCCGTCCACAACCAGCGCGAAGACGAGGACATCGACGGCGGCGGCGCCCGCGCGCAACAGCGCCCGGGCGCAGGCGTCGATGGTCGCACCCGACGTGAGCACATCGTCGACGAGCACGAGCCGGCGGCCCTTGACGTCCGCGCGCGCCTCCTCGCGCACGCGAAACGCGCCCTGGACGTTGAGGGCCCGCTCCGAGGCGGTGAGGCCGACTTGCTGCCGTGTCGCCTTGACGCGCGCGAGCGCCGCGTGCGCGACCGGCAGCTTCGCCTGCGCGGCGATCACGGCGGCAAGCGTGGCGGACTGATTGAAGCGCCGCGCCCACAGGCGCCGCCAATGCAGCGGCACCGGAACGAGCGCGTCGGCTTCGGCGAGCAGAACCCCGCCCGCCCGTGCCATCCAGCGGCCGAGGGTCGGCGCCAGATCGAGCCGGTCGCCGTATTTGAGCGCGTGTATCAGCGTGCGGGCGATGTCGTCGTAGCGTACGGCCGCCCGCGCGCGCTCGTAGGCGGGCGGATCGGCGATCGCCTGCATCGACAGTACGCCCGGACCGGGGTCGTAGGCGAAGGGAATGCCCAGGCGCTCGCAATAGGGCGGCGTGATGAACGAGAGCTGCGACCAGCAGCCGGGGCACAGGCCCCCGTCGTCGGCGACCGGCTTGCGGCACGACGGACAGAGCGGCGGCAGCGCCGCATCGAGCACCACGCGGCCGGCGCCACGCACGGCTCCGGCAAAACGCGCCCAGCGCCCGCGCCGGTCTTCGCCGGTCGTCAGTTCAGGTTGCATGGCGCAAATCTACTGCCGGCATGGGCCAGGCTCAACGCTGCTTTGACGCCGGGCCGCGCGGCGCGATAAGCCCGCATCTAGTGCCGCGAACCCGAAGTTCGCATCATAATTGCCGCGAGTCCGGTTGCGAACTGCGGGTTCAAAGCGGCACTAGAATGATAGGTTTGCTAGTGTCCTTCGATTCCGAAGTTCGCATCGGAACGTGCCGCGAGATCAGGCGAACTTCGGAATCGAAGGACACTAGATGTCGCCGCCCCCGCAGGTGCAAGCATTGTTCGACCGCGCGCTGCTGGCGCAGCGGCACCGGCGCGCCTGCGCGCTCGGACCCGTCACGTTTCTCATGGATCGCGTGGCGGAAGACATGGCGGAGCGGTTGTCGGCGGTGCGGCGCACGTTCGCCGTCGCCGTCGATCTAGCGACGCCGACCGACGCGGTGCGCCGCGCCGTTCTCGACGCCGGCGGGGTCGGACGGATCATCGCAGCGGCGCCGACCGCGGCCTCGGCGCTGAACGACGCGCGCATGCCTGTGGTTGTCGCCGACGCGGAACGACTGCCGTTCCGCGACGCTTCGCTCGATCTCGTCGTGTCCGGGCTCGCGCTGCAATTCGTCAACGATTTGCCCGGCACGCTGGTGCAGATCCGGCGCGCGCTCAAGCCGGACGGCCTCTTTCTCGCGGCGCTCATCGGCGGCGAGACGCTCACCGAACTGCGTCAGGCGTTCGCGGCAGCCGAAGCGGAGGTCGAGGGCGGCGCGTCGCCGCGCGTTGCGCCCTTTGCCGACGTGCGCGCCATGGGGGCGCTGCTGCAGCGCGCCGGATTTGCTCTACCCGTGACCGACGTCGACCGCGCGGTCGCGCGCTACGATTCGCCGCTGCGCCTGATGCACGACTTGCGCCGCATGGGCGCGACCAACGTGCTCGCCGAGCGCCGCCGCAGCGGGTTGCGCCGGCAGACGTTGCGGCGACTCGCCGAAATCTACGCGGAGCGTTTCGCCGACCCGGACGGGCGCGTGCGCGCGAGTTTCGACATCATCTGGCTGTCCGGATGGGCGCCGCACGAGAGCCAGCAGCAACCGCTGCGACCGGGCTCGGCGCGCAGGCGCCTTGCCGACGCGCTCGGCACGCGCGAACTGTCCACGGGCGAAAAGCCGAACGGGGAAACGTGATAAGCGCCGGCGCGACCTATAGCGCCTGGGCGACCTTGTTATAAAGATTGTTGACGACCGAGGTCCCGAGGCCGAAGACGATCGAGATGATGGCCGCGGCGACGCCGGTTGCGATCAAAGCGTATTCGATCGCGGTGGCGCCGCGCTCGTCGGTGAGAAACTCGCCGGCGGCGCGCTTGGCGTTTGAGAGAACGCTCGACTTCCTGGCCATCTCAACCATCCTGGTTGGGGTCACTGACAGTCACAGCAGGCTCGTCAGGTGGGCGATGAGGGGCTCGTCCGCTGGCGGCATCGGATATTCGCGCAACCGGTTCGGGTTCACCCAGGCAAGGCGTTGACCTTCTCTCGGCGTTACCGTCCCGTCCCACCGCCGGCAGACGAACAGCGGCATCAGCAGGTGGAACTCGGGATAGGCGTGGCTCGCGAACGTCAGCGGTGCCAGGCATGCTTCCCTGACGACGATTCCCAGCTCCTCCTTGAGCTCGCGGATCAGGCTGTCCTCGGGCCGTTCGCCGCGCTCCACCTTGCCGCCGGGAAACTCCCACAGGCCCGCCATCGGCTTGCCGGCCGGACGCTGTGCCAACAGCACGCGTCCGTCCACGTCGATGAGGGCGCAAGCGGCGACGAGGACGAGTTTGGCGCTCACGACCTTGAGCCGACGTTACCGGGATGAGACTTAAGGCCTTCTCAACGGGCGTAGTTAACCGCGCCTTAGAGCCGAATGAGAATACCGCGGTTACGAGCGGTAACCGGCATTTATCTTGATGTAATCCTCGGTGAGATCGCAGGTGAGGACGCGGTCGCGCGCGCGCCCGAGGCCGAGCGCGACTTTGATCGTGATCTCTGCCCGCTTCATGTAAGCGGACACTTTTGCTTCATCGTAGGCCGGATCGCGCGCGCCCCGGTGCGCCAGCCGAAGGTCGCCGAACCAGATCGACAGGCGGTCGCGGTCGGCGGGTTCGCCCGCCTTGCCGACCGCCATCACCACCCGGCCCCAGTTGGCGTCCTCGCCGGCGACTGCCGTCTTGACGAGCGGCGAATTCGCGATCGAGAGCGCGATGCGCCGGGCGGAATGCTTGGAGCTTGCACCCTCGATGATCACCTCGATGAGCTTGCGCGCGCCCTCGCCGTCGCGGGCGATCTGCTCGGCGAGCGAGTCGAGCACCTGTTGGAACGCGCGGCGGAAATCGCCCAGGCGCCGATCGCCGGCGCGTGCGATGGCGGGCGCCCCGCGCACGCGCGCCGCGCCGGTCGCGAACGCGAGCAGCGTATCCGACGTCGAGGTGTCGCCGTCGACCGTCACTGCGTTGAAGCTGTCGATGACGCCCTCCCTGAGCAGCGCCCGCAGCGCCGGCGCGGCGATCGGGGCGTCGGTGAACACGAAGGCCAGCATGGTCGCCATGTCCATGCCGATCATGCCCGAGCCCTTGGCGAGGCCGTTGATGGCGACGGTCGTTTTGCCGAGCTTCGCGGTGGCGGTTGCGACCTTCGGAAAGGTGTCGGTGGTCATGATCGCCTTGGCGGCGTCCATCCACCCGTCCGGCGTCGCCCGCGCGACGAGGTCGTCTATCACGGCGGCAAACTTGCGCGCCTGCAGCGGTTCGCCGATGACGCCGGTCGAGCCGAGCAGGATCTGTGCGGGCCGACAGCCGATCGCCTTGGCGGCGAGTTCGGCGGTGAGCTTCGCCGCGTCGCGGCCGCTCTTGCCGGTGAACGCGTTGGCGTTGCCGGAATTGACCACGAGTCCGCGCGCCGTTCCGGCCGCAAGCCGCGCGCGGCACCACTCGACCGGCGCGGACGGACAGCGGGTACGGGTGAGCACGCCGGCTGCCGTCGTGCCCTTGTCGAGCACTGCGAGCAGCACGTCGGTGCGTCCGACATAACGCAGGCCGGCCGCTGCCGCGGCGAGCCGCACGCCGGCGATCTCCGGCAGGGCGGGAAAGCGTGTCGGCGCGAGCGGCGAGACGGCGGGCATGGCTGCCTACGGCTTGGCGGGCGGGGCGGGCGTCGCCACCGGTGTTTGCAGCCGCTCGATCTTCGCATCGGCCCGCAATTTGGTGATCAGCTCCGCCTGCGCCTTGCGCACCAGATGGGTCGCGAGCTGGTCGCGCACCTGCTCGAACGCCGGCACCTGGCGCTCGCGTTTGTCCTCCAACTTGATGATGTGCCACCCGAAGCGGGTGTGGACCGGGTCGGAGATCTGGCCCTTCTCGAGCTTGAAGGCCGCCTCGGCAAACTCCGGCACCATCTCGTCCTTCGGAAAATAGCCGAGGTCGCCGCCTTCGGAGGCTCCCGGATCGGTCGACTTTTGGCGCGCAAGCTCGGCAAAGTCGGCGCCGTTCTTGAGTTCGGCGGCGATCGCCTTCGCCTCGTCCTCGGTTTTCACCAGGATGTGCCGCGCCCGCACCTCCTGCTGGCCCGCCATCTGCCGCGCAGCCTCGTCGTAGAGCTGGTGCATGGCGCCTTCGGAGACGGCTGCCTTGGCCTCCGACTGGAGCAACAGGTCCATAAGGATCTTGCTGCGGTAGTAGGCGAGGCGCTGCTTGAACTCGTCGCTGTCGGCGAGCTTGCGGCCTTCGGCCGCCTTGGCGACGAGCGCCATGTCGATGAGGTAGGCGGTTAGATATTCGCGCCGGCTCTCCGGCGGCATCTGGGCGAGGTTCGCGCCGATATCCTCTTCGGCGATCGCGAGGTCGCTCGCCTTGATGTCGGTGCCGTTTACGCGGGCAATGATTTCGTCGGCGTCCTGCGCGCGGGCGTGCGGGCCGAGGGCGAGCGGCAGCAACAGCGCCGCGAGGAGCACGATGGCGGCACCTCGGGGCGGGAAGCAACGAGTCCGCACGAGCGGGCGTAACAGCGAATGCATGGGTCGATCCTTGGGATGGAGAAACGTCGCCCGCGAATGCGGCGGGACACTCGCGCAACGGATACGGCTTGGCAATGGCCGAAAAGCGGCAGAACGCGCTGAACCACGGCGATTGACAAGGCCCGGACCCCCTCCTATCTCTCGACCATTCCCGCTGCAATCCGAAAAAGCGCCGTATTGTGAGGGGCATCGATGCACGATCGGGCGGCGGTCTGCGGGGTTCGCTGCAAAAAAGGCTTCGCACCGTTGCGGTCGCTGGTCGTACATTCGGACCGTTTCAGCCTTGACCGGACGGACTGTCGCATCGACATCGGAATGATGGGCAAGGCATCGGCGCGAGGGCGCGTGACAGGATTCCCGGCATGATCGGCGCAGTGCTTCGCAAGGTGTTCGGCTCGTCCAACGAGCGGCGCATCAAGAGTTATCGGCCGCGCGTGGACGCCATTAACGCGCTGGAAAAGGAACTCGAAGCCCTCTCCGACGAGGCGCTGCGGGCGCGCACCGACGAATTCAAACGTCAGCTCGCGGACGGCAAGACCCTCGACGACCTTCTGGTGCCGGCCTTCGCCACCGTGCGCGAGGCTTCCAAACGCACGCTCGGCCAGCGGCACTTCGACGTGCAGCTGATCGGCGGCATGGTGCTGCACGAGGGCCGCATCGCCGAGATGAAGACCGGCGAAGGCAAGACCCTGGTCGCCACCTTGCCGGTCTATCTCAATGCGCTGGCCGGCCGCGGCGTGCACGTGGTCACGGTCAACGATTACCTCGCCCGGCGCGACGCCGAATGGATGGGCCAGATATACGGCTTCCTCGGCCTCTCGGTCGGCGTGATCGTGCACGGGCTCGATGACGACGAACGGCGCAAGCAATATGCCTGCGACGTGACCTACGGCACCAACAACGAGCTGGGCTTCGATTATCTGCGCGACAATATGAAGTACCGGCTCGAGGATATGGTCCAGCGCGGCCATGTCTTCGCTATCGTCGACGAAGTGGACTCGATCCTGATCGACGAGGCGCGCACGCCGCTGATCATTTCCGGCCCGCTCGACGACCGCTCCGATTTCTACAACACGATCGACACCTTCATC
>Ga0187784_10005375_pt1 | contig 10366 bp, 13 predicted proteins | sample 1015_SJ02_MP15_2_FD_132964 | JGI IMG/M metagenome (GOLD analysis project Ga0187784, IMG submission 132964) | Tropical peat soil microbial communities from peatlands in Department of Meta, Colombia - 1015_SJ02_MP15_20_MG | ecosystem: Environmental > Terrestrial > Soil > Wetlands > Peat | place... | reverse complement strand
TCCCCCAAGGGCGTAACCAGGAACTCAGGCTGATGCTTTTGCAGTAGCGAGATGGCAGAGCGGGAGTTCACGTCTCTGCCATAGAGTGAAACAAGGAAGCTCGTATCTGCGTAGGAGCTCAAAGGCGGCTTCTTTCCTTTCGAAGGATCTCGGCGATGTTGAGATGGACGGGCCGGTTCCCGAAGATTTTCTGCTGGCGCGCGACAAAATCAGGGTACGCTTTGCCCTGGCCCACGTTTGGAACGATGCGGCCGAGAACTTCCTTCCGCTTGCGGAGAATCAGGGTCTCTCCCCGCCGTAGCGGCGCCTCAACCTTGCGTGAGAACTGCTGCCGCACCTCTCGAACCGTAACGCTTTTCATGTTACACATTTTAGGTGTAACTATAGCAAGAAGTCAACGTGCAGGTGTCAGGGGCCAGGTTTCAGGTGTCAGGGGAGCGGCCGGAGCGCAGGTATCTGGCGACAGTTCCCAGGTATCGGGTTTCTGCTGTTAGAGTCCTTTTCCCTCTCCCTTGGGGAGAGGGTGTCCCACTCCGGCGCTCTCACCAGCCGGAGCGGGACGGGTGAGGGGTCGGTTCCCGCTAAGGAGGGGCTGGGGCGAAGGACTCGCTACAGGCCAAATGACGCGTGCGAACCAGCCCCAGCCAATTTGAGGCAGCGCCGCGAAGCTCCGGGCTGGGCGAGGAAAGGAACCGGCGGTAAAATGGTTCTGCGCATCCGCCGAGGAGGTCAAAGACCCAAGGGAAGTATGTGGCGGCTTCACCAGTCATTCCCGGCGGCGGGACAGGCTGCGCCAACGCAGCGTCCTCCAGTTCCTCCGCCAGATCTTGATATTGCTGCTGGAGAGGGACCTGTGACAGGTCGCGCAGTGCGCCGTGTGGCGGCGCTGCCGCCAGCTCCGCCTCGATAGCGTACACGGGCATCGAAACTGTCCATCCTGAACGTGCCCGCTTGAGGAAAATCAGGTACCGCTTACCGGGACGGAAGTCCGCAAGGGGTGGCCCGGAATAAGCGAACCCCCCGCCTGTCGTCACCATGTACAGCGAGAACCAAGTGAACCGAAGCATTCCCCTTGCGGCGTTCCCCTGGAACACCCGGTCAACACGGACATGGGCGACGTTGGTGGTGACTTTGGTGCCGTCCACGGTGCGGCTTCCGTCACGGATGGACTCTTTGATCGTCCCTGAGAGCACGAGGTCTGACATGCGAAGGCGCTCGCGGAAGTCATCGGGAAAAACCCACGGCAACGAGGTGGAGGCTTGAGGCGCGAGCATCGCCGCGAGGAGCAAGGTGGCCGTGAGGAGATGCATCATCAACATAGACACCGTGGGTTGTGCGATAGTTCCCCGATGGGAGCAATCGCTGGGGCGCGCACCTTCCGCTGTTCGGCATGTTGGTGGCTGCCCGAAAACACTCGCAGGGTGGCGCATTCAATGCCTCTTATGTACGCGCGGGGTCCTTGGCGTGGGCGGGCTGGCGCAGACTCCGTTCTGTGGAGTCTGCGATATCTCAGAGGGACCCGTCGGGCAACGGGCCGGGGCCGCCGCGGCGGACTCTGGACCGCACCGGCGGGGTATTGCATGGCTCAAACACCGAGGTCTGCGCGCCCTGCCCCGCGGTTGCCCGAACGCTCGCGGGCGGCACGGCGACCGGTCCTCAGTCGTCGCCCCTGCCTGACGGCATCCGCCCGGTCTGCAGCTCGTGCATCAAGCGGCGTCGCTGGTGGGGTGACAAATGCCGCAGTCTGCGCTCGAGAAGGAAGTACAACTCGTCCTCAGGGCCCTCCCCAAAATAGAAATGCGGGCCGTGAATCGTCTCCACCGCGGGGGGAAGCTTGAATCGGTGCTTTCGTCCCAGGAGGCCGCGTGCGACCACCAACTGGGTCGCTCGTCCGAACCAGTACGTCATGCCAGCAACCCACAGTAACAGGCCCATCGTGGTCCACGACAGCCAAGCAAAGCCCGGGCCGCCCGGGAACAGGTCGGGCCGCGCCCGCCTGAGCTCTACGATACCAAACGCGGTAGCCAGCCCGACAGCCAAAGGCAATAAGCCCAAAAGTAGAGCCCCAACTCCTGTTGTCGGCTCCCCGTCGGGTGCCGTGAACACCTGTCGCTCCGGGACAATAATTGGAGGCAGGTCGTCCACCGCAATGCTGAAGCGCAACGCTCCCACGTCCAGCTTGCCGTTGACCAACATTTTAACGAAGAAGAATTCCCGCCTGTTCAGCAGCTTGAACCGGAATTCCACCTTCGTGCGCCCGTCAGCCAACTCCACGGGGCCGATGCTGACCTCCCTGCCCTTGGGCTCAACGTGGAGCACCCTCGCTTCAAGCAGCTTTGCGGCTTTCGGAAGCGTCAGGCTCAGCGGATCCAGCAGATCGCGGATGGCCCGCTGACCCTCATTTGCGACAACAAATTGCAGTTGGAACAAGTCTTCTATCTCCGTGCCGCGATAGCGAATCTCGAGAGCTTTCCGGACCTCAGGATCGTCAACCCCAGACAGCACGGGTGAGGCGAACTGGATGTGAACTGACAGGCGTTTGCTAACGGATTTTCTGAAAAAATACCAGGTAGTAGCGCCCGACAGGGCACCGCCAACCAACAAGCTGACAATCGCGATCTGAGCCTCGTTCATGTATGCACCTCCTTCAACCTCAGACCCTTGTCGACGGACCCCCTTGCACGCTGACTCGGCGCAGACACGGCCCCGCCAATCCGAACAGTGATCATTTGGCGGGCTGGCGCGGGCACGCCGTCGAGCGTCTGCGTTTCCGATAGCTCCAAACTAAATGGGCCCAAAATACAAGGCCCCCCGGCATTGCGGACCCAGCAGGATAGAGGTCTGTGCCTGCCTTCCTGTCGTGCCTGCTCGGAGGCGGCATTTCGGACACGGGCGGTTCCCATCGGTTGCAAACTCACTCGTCAGGAGTCAGGACGAGCCCCCTTGGTTCCGCACCGCGGCCTTCCGCATGGCAGCGCTCGCCCGCCGCCTGCCCCGCGGCGCGAAAATAAACCTTACCCGCGCGCTAATGGTCCGAAGAACGCCGGGAGAGTAAGCTCAGGACCCTGCGTCCGATTGCGCAGCCACCCGAGATCTCGTGCCTGACCGCCCGAGGCCGCATACGCTGGGCGATTGACCGAAAACTGTCGGACCCCATGCCGGCTGCGAATGCAGCTCCCGTCGCGAGCTCAGTGCGGTGAGCGAGTACCTTCGCGGCGAAGCGATGCGCGAACGGCCTGGGGTGGCTGGCGAAGCATCGGCAGAAGAAGTCCTTGTGAACGATATCCAATGCCCACACTCGGTCGCGCTCTAGCCCCCGCGCATCCCCGTCGTTTTCATGGCGCAGCACACGCACCCACGGGGTTGCTTCGAGCTGCGTCCCACACACCTCCCCTGTCGCACCAATCATCGGCGCGTCCACTACTCCGATCCCAAGCGTTGAGTGCGCGTCAAAATACCACGCCGCACGCGAGTGGCGCATGCACCTTGTGCCTATGTGCCGTCCGGGTCGCCGACATGAACGGCAATGTCGGCGCCACCCGCCACCGCGACCGCCGCGTCTCCGGCCCGGCTCTACTCAGGCGGTCGCACGTCAATCCGGGTGGCGAGGAACCCATGCTCGTACTTCCCTAGACAGATTACCCGCTCGCCCTCCCTGAACCTGCTCTGGTCGATACCCGTCTTGGTCCCTTTCGTCCACCTCGTCGAGCTATCCCAGTGGACCCTCTTCACCGTGCCTGCCGAGTTGCGAACGTCCACGTGGGACGCGTCGTAATCGACCTTCACGACGGTGCCACCCCAACGGGCCGACGGCGGACCTGGAACTGTGCATTTCCTGCTTGTCCTTTCGACCCGACCGTCCCCGATGTCGATGAGCGTGCCGTCGCAAGCTTCGAACCGGTCTGTGGGGATCTTCCAGCCGAGGTATTCGTCCCCAGCCTTCTTCAACAGATCTTCGCAGGGCGCCGAAGCGGCGAATGCAGATATCCCCACCAGGACGCTAAGCACTGTCACGCCTGTATGCCATGACCGATAGCTCATCTGCCACCTCTCGGCTTCCGAATTGTATCCAACAGGACGCAAGCCGAAACGACACTGTCTTTAGGGACTCTATAGACGAAACCCGTCGGCATTGCCGGCTCGCTCCCGGTATTCTGCTGAAGCACGTACAGCGCATCCCTGCTTTCAGTGATCAATCGGAGAGTATCGGATTTATTGGCAATGACGAACTCTGGCGGGTAGGCACCTACCGCGTCCGGCTTCAGCACTAATCTGATCGTGTTGACGAATTCACCGGCCCTCATCCGCGCCGCAAGGCTCTCCCCAGTGCGTCGCGCCAGGCTGAATAAGGTCGGAAATAAAGCAAGCAGCAAAACAACAATTATCGCAGAGGAGTAACGCCGAATCTTTGAGACCTTGAAAGACAAAAACACAACCCCACACGACAGGATCACGACTAGGATAATCCACAAGGGGTTACGCTGAATTACGGTATATGAGTAAATTAAGACATAGTAGAAGGGGATGTCCAAAGCACCCAGCGGAATGCCAAAGCTGCGGTAGAGGTAATGTTCAAATATAAATCCGCCAAAGTAGAGGTAGGCGGCCAGGAAAAAGGCGAGGCCCTTCAACGTAGAAAGCAGCCCGGCCTCGTCGTCACGTGCCATTGCATCCATAGGGGTTCACCTCCGTGAGGCGACCGGAGAGGCCCTAGGCGCGGAAGAGCTAGCCGTGTCCTCATGCGGAGTTGGCCGGAACGAACCACCTGTTTTTCAAGGGTGCCACTCCCGGTTCGCCGCTGTCGATTGAGAGCTCTCTTTTGTGGGCTATATGCACATTTCCTTCCGCGCTCGTGCACGACTGTCATGGGGGAAACCACGTACGACTGGAGACGCCGCGCGGAAAGGCAGCCTCGGCGCTGATGTAGTAGAAGCAGGGCCCGGACCCCCCGTACCCAGAGTGCGCCCGCGCGCGAGCCGAGATTGTTTGCGCGAACTCTCCGCGCCAAGCGCATTTTAGCACGGGGCCGCCGAGACGCAGCAACTTTCTTAGGAGGGCGAGCCCGCCCCAGCCGCAGACGTCCAAAACCCTGAAGTTGCACCTCGCTGCGGGACGTGCGCGGGTTGGGCACGCACGCCCTCTATGTATGCATCCCTGTCCGTCGCCTCGCCGTCTCGCACGGCCGGTGTTCACGAAAACCGAGTCAACCGGATGTCTATCGCTGTAGGTACGCAGGGCGCAACGGCACAATGGGCTGGCAGACACATAATGCGGCGCCTGCGCCACCCGCGATGTGTCCGGAGTCCCAGACGCAGCGGACGCTTCAGCTGACGGCAGTCTTGTTGGAAGTACGCCCCGACGTTGAAGCTTGCAGTGGGAACGCATGCCGTTTTGGTCGCCCACAAAGGCTTCAAGCCATGGACTCGCGAAGTGTCGCTATCGCCCGGCTCCCAGATAACACTAGAAGCAAGATTGGAGAAATGGCGGGTTTCAGCCCTCTCTACACTTAGCAACTATGAGCGTGATGTCATCATGCTGTTCCTGGGGGCTGAAGCTCCGAACGGCATGGACAATTGTCTGGAGCAGGGCCGAGGCGGACAACTCAAAAGAGCTCCGTAACGCTGCGCTCAAACGATGTTCGCCGAACTCTTCACCAGTCGTGCTGAACGATTCGGTTATGCCATCGGTGTAGAGAACGAGCGTGTCTCCCGGAACGAGTTGACATTCCGCCAGCACGCACTCCCATTCCCTGAATAGCCCCAGGACGGTGCAAGTGGAACCGAGCCGCTCGAGAGCACCATTGCCGCGAAGCAAGAGGGTAGAGACGTGCCCACAGTTCGCGTACCGCAGGCGCCGCGTGCTGTCGTCGAATTCGGCATAGAAGAGGGTGGCGTAGGCGCTTTCGATGGTATTCTCGTAAAAGAGTTGGTTGGCCGAACGCAAAAAGCGTTGCGGCTCATCCGTGGCGATGGCACATTGACTGCGGAGATTGGCCTGTAAATTGGCCATCAACAGCGCCGCCGCGATGCCTTTTCCTGCCACGTCGCCAATCACGAGGCCCAGCCGATCGCGGCCTAGGTCAAGGAAATCGTAGTAATCTCCGCCGACCGGGCGAGCCTGAAGGCAAACACCGGCGTAATCGAGCGTTCGAAGGGGCGGCAGGATTTGGGGAAAAAGTCTGGCTTGCACCTGTTTGGCAATTTCCAATTCTTGGGCGGCGCGGCGCTCGGATTCGAGCTGCTCAACCCGCGCGCGCCGTTGCGCTTCAAGTTCTCGGCTCACGTCGTCAAAGCTCACGAGCAAAAAGGAATTCCCATCCGGATCCTTGAAGCGCGTGAACACCCCGCCCCAAATCGGGGGACTTTCTCCACTTGGCGCCGAAGATCCCCTCGAACCCGACGCCGGCACCTGAGTCCGATGCAGGAGGCGTCGCAAGCGCGGCGTATACTGAAACTGTACCCCGCGCCGGCGCCATTCGCGGAATTTGGCAATAAGGTCTTCCGTGACAAAGGTAACCTGGGTAGACCGTCCTATGAGCTTGGACTCGTCTGAGCCTGGCTCGGGCTGACACAGCGTCAGGGTCGCGATGCCATCCGGAGGAGCAACGGCAACCCAAGGCCGGCGGGGTTGTGATCGGGCATCTAAGGCCAGATTGAATCCAAGCTGCTCCACGTAGAAGGGCACGCTGCGATCCAAATCGCGCACGAAAATCGTCACCGACTGCATGCGCAAGTAGGGACCCTGTGGCTCCGAATGCGGAGTGGGACTTCCTGCCTTGAAATGTGAAGGAGAACTACCCATCGCCTTCATTATACTTCGCCGTGCTTCAGCATGGCGCCGGCATGTTTCAGCGCAGCATCGGTGATTTGGGTGCCGGAGAGCATGCGGGCCAATTCCCGCACACGTTCTTTCTCGGTGGCAAGGTGTGTCACCGCGGTCAAAGTGCGGCCGGCGCGCTCGAACTTCTCCACGTAGTAGTGCTGGTCGGCGAAGCAGGCGATTTGCGCCAGGTGCGTCACACACAGCACCTGGCCATCGCGGGCCAGCCGCTTTAGCCGCTGCCCGATGGATTCCGCCACTCGCCCCCCGATTCCGGAATCCACTTCGTCGAAGATGAAGGTACGAGCGGCCCGCTTGGCGGCTCCGGCTCCGGGACGATTCATCCCCACCACAGTTTTGAGCGCGAGCATAAGACGCGAGATTTCCCCGCCCGAGGCGATCTTCTCCAGGGGCCGCAATTCCTCCCCAGGGTTGGGAGAGATTCGGAACTCCACCTCGTCAATGCCCCGCGGCCCAGCGCGCCCTTCCAGCAAGGTCTCAAAGTGAACTTCGAGGCGGGTCTTTTCCATGCCCAGGTGCGCCAACTCCTCGCGCACCAGCCGGGTGAGTTTGCGCGCCGCCTCTCGTCGTTTGGCGGAAAGGGCCTCCGCCGCTTTGCGGAAATCCCCCGCCACTTTTTCAAGCTCCCGCTGGACCACTTCTCGGCGCTCGTCGGCATGTTCCATCTTAGTCAATTCCTGCCGCGTCCTCTCCCCATAGGCGAGAATCTCCTCCAGCGTCTGACCGTACTTGCGCTTCAGCCGGTCAAGCATGGCCAGCCGGTCCTCGATTTCCTCCAAGCGCTGCGGGTTGGCTTCCAGCTTGCCCAGGTAATGGCGCAGGAAATCAGCCGCATCTTCAAGCGTGGCTCGCGCTCCCGCCAGCGACTCAAGGTAAGGTTCGATGGCCGCGTCGTAGCGCCGGAGCTCCTCGGCTTGATACATCGCGGCCGCCAGACGCGAGCAGGCGGCGCCCTCTTCCTCGTAAAGTTCGGAAAAGGCCCTCGCCGCAGCGGCGCGGATTCGCTCCAGGTTCGCCAGGATGCGCTTCTCTTCTTCCAGGTGCGCGTCCTCGCCGGGCTGGAGTTTGGCGTGCTCGAGTTCCTGCACCTGGAAGCTGAGCAAGTCAATGGTGCGCAGGCGCTCCTGCTCGTTTTGGCTCAGGCTCTCGAACTCTGATTGCAGTTCCCTGCGCCGGGCGTGGAGCTCGCGAACGCGTTCCAGTTCGTCCTCAACACCTGCAAACTGGTCCAACAGGTCGAGCTGAGCGTCGCGCGCAAACAGGGCCACGTGCTCATTCTGGCCATGCATCTCCACCAGCAGCCTGGCCAGCGACTTCACCGCCGCCAATGTGACAGGCTGATCGTTCACCAGCATGCGGCTCTTTCCTCCCGCCTGGATTTCCCGCCGCAAAATGACTTCGGGTTCGTCACCTCCAGCCAGGCCGTATTCTTCCAACCAGTCCGCCCAGGGCGGGCGGCCCTCGGCCCGAAACACTGCGGTGACCAGGGCGCGTTCCTGGCCGGTCCGAATCACCTCCGGCGAAGCTCTCCCCCCCAGCGCCAAGCCCAGAGCATCCACCAGGATGGATTTTCCGGATCCCGTTTCGCCCGAGAGCAGGTTCAGTCCGGGGGAGAATTCGACCTCGAGAGTGTCGATCACCGCGTAATTCTGAATGTGTATTTCGTGAAGCATAGGCAGTCGTCAGTTGTCAGTCGTCAGTAGTAGGCAGCGCCTTGCCCGCTACGCTTGCTTCGCAGTTCAGCCATTATACGCCACGTTAGGGTTCCTCGAAGTCGAGAAGTCGAGTTGCACCGGTTGCAAAGGGAACCAAGGTCGCGTAGCCTGTCTAATCTTCGCATTGCAGCCAAAGGAGGCTCATATGAACAAGACGAATCGAAGGCGCTTTCTGCGGGTTGGAGTTGCGGCGGGGGCGGCGACGGCCGCGGCCGTGCCCGCTGCCGCGCAGGAGAAGCCGGGCAAGAGGATACTCGCCAGCAACGCCACGGGCGGTCGCACGCCCCTGTTCAACAGCGTGGTCGCGTACGGCAACCTGATCTTTATAGCCGGTGTGGGATATCACCAGGCTGGGGACATCAAGGTGCACACCAAGGGCGTCCTCGACCAGATCCAGCAGGAACTCGAGAAAGTCGGCTCCTCGATGGAGAAGGTCCTTAAGTGCAACGTTTATCTGGCCGACCTGAAGGACTACGCGGGCATGAATGAGGTCTTTCTAGGCCGTTTCGGACCTGAACCCCCGGTGCGTACGACCATCGCCGCCGCTGGAGTTCCGGGCAATTCGTTGGTCGAAATCGACGTGATCGCGTGCCTCTGATGAAGCACTGGGCGGGCGGACAGAACCCACTCACGACTCAGATCGGCTCATTTGTGGGGTGTGGTATTTGTCACGATGAAGGTGGGGAACTATAGGTCACCCCGTTGGGGTTGACGTAATACCCTCGGCCTCGTTGCCCGCAGGCTGAAACCTGCGGCTACTCACCGAAAGCCTCTCTGGGGCCCGTGGATTCCCGCCTCCCAGAACCTTGATGAAACCCTGCCCCCGGAAAACCCATTTCCGAACAACCCCATTCATTGACTGGCCTGGGGTGGTGTGTTACGTTGAATCCATGAGGTGACGGGGAATTGGTTGTTTGTAAAGGAGGCTAATTGCTCCCTGCGCTGCTGGCGCCGTTACAAAACGTTTACCAAGGCGAAGTCTGGCAATTACTAGCGAACACTGGGCTGGTGGCCAGGATTGTTCTGTTGCTGCTGGCGGGCTTTTCAGTCTTATCCTGGGCAATTATTATTCTCAAATATAGGAACTTCAAGGCGGCCCGCCGGGAGTCCCAGGAGTTTTTGAAGGTGTTTCGGCAAAGTAAGCGCCTTTCCGAAATCCGCAACTTCAGCCGGGGCCTGAAGTTCAGCCCGCTGTCGGAGGTTTTCCAGGCCGGATATCGTGAAATCGAAAGCCAGGCCGTGGTCGGTGAGAACCCTGGGAAGCCGCGCGTGCGAAGCCTGGAGGCGGTGCAAAGGGCCTTGCAAATGGCCTCGTCGAGCGAACTCACGCGCATGGAGCAGTGGCTGACTTGGCTGGCCACCACCGGCGCCGTCACCCCCTTCGTGGGGCTTTTCGGAACGGTCTGGGGAATCATCGACGCGTTTCACGGAATGGGTACGGCAGGCACAGCTTCGCTTCGTAGCGTCGCACCCGGAATTTCAGAGGCTCTGATCACTACGGCTGCCGGCCTCTTTGCGGCCATCCCGGCGGTCATCGCCTACAACCAGTACATACAGCGCATCAAAGAATTCGGCGCCATGATGGACGATTTCGGGCTCGAATTCCTGAATCTGACGGAGCGATTTTTTACTTAGCCAGTGGTCCGTTGTCCGTGGTCAGTTGTCCGTTGCAATAGACCACGGACAACGGACTACTGACCACGGACAAAGACTGAGGTAAGCCATGGCATTTACCACACCCAAAGGTCGGACGCATACTTCGCTGGCCGAGATCAATGTCACGCCTTTCGTGGACGTGGTCCTGGTACTGC
>Ga0187784_10005374_pt1 | contig 10367 bp, 9 predicted proteins | sample 1015_SJ02_MP15_2_FD_132964 | JGI IMG/M metagenome (GOLD analysis project Ga0187784, IMG submission 132964) | Tropical peat soil microbial communities from peatlands in Department of Meta, Colombia - 1015_SJ02_MP15_20_MG | ecosystem: Environmental > Terrestrial > Soil > Wetlands > Peat | place... | reverse complement strand
TGAAAGACCCGGCGCGGTCAATGTCGGCACCATCAATGTCGGCAGCACGCAGAATCTGACCGCCGAACTGTTCAAGTCGATGGCGAATGCGAAATTCGTCATCGTGCCGTTTCGCGGTTCGCCCGATGTGGTCGTCGCGCTGCTGCGAAGTGATGTGCAAATGGACATGGATTTCTATGCGGCGATCAAGCCGTCCCTCGACAACGGCAAGGCGCGGGCGCTGGCGACGAGCGGCCCGAAACGCTCGCCGGAACTGCCCAACGTACCGACCGTGCAGGAGGCCGGAGTCGCGGATTTCGATGTGGTGGCCTGGAACGGGCTCTATGCGCCCGCGGGCACGCCGCAAACCGTCATCGACACGCTCAACGCCGCGCTGCACGAGGTGCTGGCCGATCCGGCGCTGAAGAAGCGAGCGCTCGATCTCGGCATTGACGCGCGCGCTTCGACGCCCGCGGAACTCGATGCGCGCATGCGCGCCGACATCGCCAAATGGGGCGCGGTGATCGCCAAGGCGCATATTCCCAAGCAGTGACGGTGACGGCATGATGCCGGGCCCGTGCCAATGGAGACTGCCCAATGCGACAGCCTGGATTGCTGGTTGCGCCGCTGACGCCGTTCACCGCCGATCTTGCGGTCGATGAGCGCAGCCTGCGCCGCCAGATCGACTACGTGGTGCGCGACTGCGCGGCGACCATGGTGGTCGCTGCCGGCGTCGAGACGCAGGAATACACCTATCTGAGCCTGGAAGCGCGCAAGGCGCTGATCCGCTCGACGGTCGAATACGTCGACGGCCGCGTGCCGGTGATGGTCGGCATCACCCATCCGTCGTTCCGCACTGCGATCGAGCTTGCGCACGAGGCGGAAAAGCTCGGCGCCGCCGCGCTGCAGCTGTTGGCGCCGCTGCGGCCCTTCGCGGGCCCGCCGACGCAGCGCGATCTGGTCGGCTATTTCGAAGCGATCGGACGCGAGACGCGTCTGCCGCTGACGCTCTACCTCAATCCGGGGCCGGGTGCCGAGGTGTCGATCCCCGATACCATCGCGCTCGCCAAGCTGCCGCGCGTGCAGTTCATCAAGGAGAGCTCGCGCGATCTCGCGCGGGTGTCGCGGCTGATTGTCGAGATCGACCGCGCCGGGCACGCGCAATATTTCACGACGATGCAGATGCTGCTGGCGAGCCTCGAACTCGGCGGCTCGGGCGCCACCATGCCGCCGCCGGCGGCCGAAATCGCGCGCCACGTGATCGACGCCGTCGTGGCGAAGGACTACGAGCGCGCGGCGCAATTGCAGCTCCAGTTTGCGCTGTTCCCGAGCAAGTGGATGCACTACGGCCTGGCACCGGCTATGAAGGCGGCGATGAATCTGATTGGCGTTGACGTAGGCGATCCGTATCCGCCCTATGCGCCGGTGTCGCGGGACGACGTGGCGGCGCTGGCAGCGTATCTCAAAGGCACGGTGCTGGCGCAGCGGGTGGCAGCGCCCGCCGCGGCCTAATCAGTCGCTGTTCCATTCAAAAAAGAACCCGCCGGCTGCGAATGGCAGCGCCGGCGGGTCATTCGCAATAGCGCTGGTACGGATGCGACAATCCAGCGGGCGTATTGCCAGCACAAGTGTGGCGTTACATCGCCTTCATTAATTGGCCCCGGATTTCACCGCCTGGGTTCTTCGCGGTGTGAACGTTGACGTAGCACTGGCCGTTCATCAGATCGGAGGCCTGTGCGGCGGTGAGCGTCGCCGAACCGGTCAACGGCGAAGTGGCTGGCTTGCCCTTTGTCGACAACCAAACCAAGACGCCGGCATTCTTGCCCGCGGGTGCGGGGCCGTGGATATGCGCGGCGGTGGCCGGGCCGCTCAGGCCGGAGAACGTAACGTTCCAGGTAATCTTATTGCCATCGAGGGTCACCGTCGCCGAGCCGGTGCCCGAGGTGGTGTTCGGCGGCACTTCGCTCGACGCATTCATGTCGGCTTTGAAGCTCGTCGCGGCGGCGCGGGCACGCGAAGTCAAGGCGAACAGCGCGGCGCCGGCGCCGGCGATGGAGAAACCGAGGATCGACCGGCGAGCAAGCAATTGACGCATATGGGGTCCTCCCTGTGACATCCGGAATACGAACACAAACACCGGGCCAATCGCGATTATTGCACGCGCGTTACGCGGCAACGCAATTGGTCATGTTTCGCGGCGAGCACTGCCCGCCGGACCATTATACGCGCCTTGAACGCTTTCCCCAACTGACATGGTCGCGGGCCGGCCCGACCGGATCTTCAGGCCTGACGGGGCAAGACCCTGATCGAGGTCGTGAACTCTTCGCCGCACGCATCGCATAACCAACTGTGACGGATGTGGCCGTCGGGATCGAACGCGGACTGTTCGGCGATCAGGAGGAGAGAGCCGCATTGCGGGCAGTTCGGCCGGCTCAGCTGTGCTTCCTGGGGGACTGGGCACGCGGTCTGGATGTTCATCGTCGAAGCTCCTCGACGTTAGCCCCAACCCAAACGCGCCTTACTAAGGTCATCGTGACTGCGATGTGTGGCACGCCCGCGACGCGCCGATGAAACTCCCATGGCTAAACTGCCATCGCTAACCTGCCATGGCTAACCTGCCATGGCTAACCTGCCATGGCTTCTGTCTTCGCCGGAACGCCCCGGGGTCCCCAGCGGCATGATTACCTGGGAGGATTTTGCAACGGCTGGCAGTTCGTCCGCCCCGACATGAGGCAATCTTCCAATTAGCCGCCTGCATAGAGTTCCCGAGCCAATGCCCAGCCGATAACGAACAGCAGCACGACGATCAGCAGCGCCACGAGCGGTCCGCGCCGGCTATTGTCCTGGTCAGGGTTTTCGCGATTGGTCATGCGCCGCTGGCCCGATGCGTCGGTACCCTATCTGAATTTAACCGCGTTCCGGCAGCAAGCCAGGGGCGGTGGGCCGGAAACTGGCCGAGCCGCCCGCTAGAGCGCCGACGATTGCAGGCTCGGTATTTCCGGCACGGGCTTAGCCGATCGCCTTGCCGTCCGCTCCGCTGACGAGATGGTGTTGACCAGGAGCATGGTGACGGTCATAGGGCCGACACCGCCCGGGACCGGCGTGATATACGACGCCTTTTTCTTCACGCCCTCGAAGTCGACGTCGCCGACCAATCGGCCATCGGCCAGGCGGTTGATGCCGACATCGATGACAACGGCGCCGGTTTTCACCATCTGCGACAGGATCAAATTCGGCTGGCCTGCGGCAACCACGAGAATGTCGGCGAGCAGCGTAAACTGCGCCAGATCGCGCGTCTTGGCGTGACAGATGCAGACGGTCGCATCGCGCTGCATCAGCATAAGCGCCATCGGCTTGCCGACGATGTTGCTGGCGCCGACGACAACGACGTTCTGGCCCTCCAACGCGATATGTTCGTGCTCAAGCAGCCGCAGCACGCCGTACGGCGTGCAAGGCGGGAAAACCGTATCGCCGATGACGAGACCGCCGACGTTATAGAGATGGAAGCCGTCAACATCCTTGTCCGGACTGATGGCGCGCAAGAGTGGCGCAGTGTCGAAGCCCGCCGGCAACGGCAATTGCACCAGGATGCCGTGAACGCCCGGATCGGCGTTAAGTTCAACAATCTTATCGAGCAGTATGGCGGGCCGGATAGTGGCGTCGTAACGAAGCGGCAACGAACGAATGCCGACCTCTTCGCACGCCTTGATCTTGTTGCGCACGTAGATCGCCGACGCAGGATTGTCGCCAACGGTAATGACCGCCAGGCCGGGAACGACACCGGTTTCCGCCGCCAGCGCGACGACGCGCTTGCGGCACTCAGCGCGGATCTCGCGCGCGACGGCTACCCCGTCGATGATCGTCGCGGCCAAGGCGGTATCCTAACTGCTCCGAACACGAACCAAATGGACGGCGCGCACGGCGCGCGCACTTGACCGTTATCGGGCACCGGCAGTCTGCACTGTCAAGTGGATGCTGGGAAAATGCGGCAGCGGCGCGAACGACGAGCCTCAGGTACGACGCCCACGACCTTGCCCACTGTTGCGTGTATGAAAGTGGGCGGCGGTTCGCCCCGGTGAAAAACAGGTCTGACCGCAGATGAGTGACCTGGGTTCAGCGTCGAGGTTACTCATTGGGTCAGCGGTAAGCTTCGCGATCCGCGAGCCCGCCGCGCAATTCCGGGCTCCTTCAGATCTGCGGCAGCAGGATCACGAAGCCATAGTAGACGAGCCCGATGGCGCCAACCGCCAGAACAAGCTCGACGAATAACGCTGCCAAGGGCAGCATTTCCTTGAGGGAATTAACGCTTTTCGCCAGCATGACACCACCCAAGCCGGATTTTCTGGATGCCAGGGTGCGGTGCGGCGCAATTCGCGCGCACTCGCCCAACGGCTTAGACATTAGATGCGTTGAGGGGCTAAATGGTTCAATGGCTCAGGCAGAATCAGCCGACCGGATGGTTATCGCACTCATGGTGCGTGGCTGCCGCCAACGGCATCGCCGGGCGATCGCCTAAACCTCTGATTTTACTGGTGAGCCCGGATGGGATCGAACCATCGACCTACTGATTAAAAGTCAGTTGCTCTACCACTGAGCTACGGGCCCGCGTGGGCGTTCACTTACTGAATACTGCCCGGCATTTCCAGTCAGCCTTTCGAGTTGGCGCGCAATTTTATGGCGGCTTTGCTAAGGTGGCACCACCGGGTGAGCTGCCGCGCGAGGACCCTATGCCGATCGTCAATCGTGTCGCCGACCTTCATGCCGAAATCACCGCTTGGCGGCGGGACATCCATGCCCACCCGGAATTGCGCTACCAGGAGAACCGGACCGCGGCGCTCGTGGCCGAAAAGCTCAAAAGCTTCGGCTGCGATGAGGTCGTCCCCGGCATCGGTCAGACCGGGGTGGTCGGCGTCATCCGCGGCCGTAAGGCCGGCCGGGCGATCGCGTTGCGCGCCGACATGGACGCGCTGCCGCTCGAAGAAGAAACCGGGCTGCCCTACAGGTCGACAGTGCCGGGCAAGATGCACGCCTGCGGCCACGACGGCCACACCGCCATGCTGCTGGGCGCCGCCAAATATCTGGCCGAAACCCGCAATTTCGCCGGTACCGCGGTCGTCATCTTTCAGCCGGCCGAGGAGGGCGGCGCCGGCGCGCTGGCGATGATGAAGGACGGCCTGATCTCCCGCTTCGGGATCGAAGAAGTCTACGGGATGCACAATTATCCCGGACTGCCGCTTGGCCAGTTCGGCATCCGGCCCGGCGCCATGATGGCGTCGGCCGATCACATCACCATCGAAATCGAAGGCAAGGGCGGCCATGCCGCGCGGCCGCATCTGGCGATCGACACAATTCTCGTTGGCGCCCAGATCATCAACCAGCTGCAGTCGATTGTGGCGCGCAATGTCGATCCGCTCGACGCCGCCGTCGTCTCCGTCTGCATGTTCCAAGCCGGGCATACCGATAACGTCATTCCGCAGCACGCGTTGTTGCGCGGCACCGCGCGGGCACTCAACGACGAGGTGCGCGCGCTGCTGCAGAAACGCGTTCCGGAGGTGGTCGAAGGCACCGCGCGGCTATACGGCGCCCAAGCGAAGATCACCTATACGAATGGCTACCCGGTGCTGAACAATCACACGCGGCAGACCGAGTTTGCCGCTTCGGTGGCCCGCGAAATCTCCGGCACCGGCAAGGTCGATACCGATTTCGCGCCGGTGATGGGCGCCGAGGATTTCGCTTTCATGCTCGCTGAGCGGCCGGGGGCCTTTATCTTCGTCGGCAACGGTGACAGCGCCAGCCTGCACCACCCGGCCTATAATTTTAACGACGAAACAATCCCGGTGGGTACATCCTACTGGGTGCGGCTTGCCGAGACAGCGCTCGCGGGCTGAGGCTCGCTGCGAAGTTAAATGCTACTGCGCGGCTTCGACGCGATTTTCTGCCGGCAATTCTGCTTGGGGAACGGCCGCTTCGGATTGCGGCGACAACGATGCAGCCTTGGCGGTCAGACCGCGCCAATAAGCGAACGAGTTAAAGCCTGTGCCCTCGACGACGGCGATGCCGACGGCCGACAGGAACGGCAGGCTTTGCACCACCAGCACGATGGCGAAAAGATAGATCTCGCTCACCTGCTTCACGTTGGTGACGAGGAGCATGGCTGCGCCGGCAAGCAGCAGTCCGGCGATGATGGCCTCCCAGAAGGCGGGAAAGTCGCTGCCCCTGCGGGTCGCACCGCCTTTTGCGGTGCGCAGGAACGGCAGGCGGTCCTTGACAAGTCCGATGCCCACGGCGCGTGCGACCGTCCATTGCAGCGACATCGCCGCGCAGAGCGCGCCGAACATGCTGCCGCCCGAGGCACGCACCCGCAGACGATAAAGCGCGGCGAAATGGGCCGTCGAGACAGCAAAGGCCGCGAGAATCGGGACCGTCAGGATGCGGTCGGGCACCGCACCGAATCTGCCGATCCGGGCGGCGGCGTCACTGATAATGGGTAAGTTTTGAATCCAATCCGGTAGCCCATCGTTGTTGATCGCAACGAGCGGCACCCAAATGATGTTCAATATTGCAACAACAACGCCGATACTTTCGGCGCCGAGCCAATTGAGCCAGCCAAGCCCATATTCCCGCTTCTGCTCGCGGGTAAGGCCCGCAGTACCGGGCAACAGGCGGCGCCAATGCTTGCGCAAAAGCTGCAAGCCGCCGAACGCCCAGCGGTGGCGTTGGCGCCGATAGGCGTCGAATGTATCCGGCAACAGGCCAAAGCCGTAGCGGCGGTTGGTATAGTGGGTGATCCAGCCCGCTTCGAGCAAGGTGAGGCCGAGATCGGAATCCTCGACGATCGTATCGCTGGACCAGCCTCCCGCCGCATCGAGCGCGGCGCGGCGGATCAGACACATGGTGCCGTGCACGATGATGGCGTTGACTTCGTTCCGCTGCACCATGCCGATGTCGAAGAAGCCGGCATATTCGGCGTTCATAGCCCGATGCATCGGCGAGCGGTCGCCGTCGCGATGATCCTGCGGCGCTTGCACTAGGCCGACGCGCGAATCGGCAAATAGCGGCACCAAGTCTTTGAGCCATTCCGGCTCGACGGCGTAATCGGCATCGATGACGCCGATGATCTCGGCATCCGCGGCGGTGTTGGCGAGCGCAACGCGCAGAGCGCCGGCCTTGTAGCCGGCAAGCTTATCGACTCGAACGAATTTAAAGCGCTCGCCAAGCGTGCGGCAGTGTTCCTCCACCGGCTGCCAGAGCAGCGGCTCGGGCGTGTTGTTGACGACCACCACGCATTCGAAATGGGGGTATTCAAGTCGCGCCACGCTATCGAGCGTGGCTTTGAGCATGTCGGCAGGCTCACAGCAGGCCGGTATGTGGATCGAAATCTTGGGAGCAAACGCGTCCGGCGCAAGCGCGGGCGAGATGCTAAGCCGCCGGGGTGGGCGTCCGAACAGGATGGCGGCAATTTCATCCATGCGCGCCAGCGCAATCGCCACGAGCGGTACGAGCAGCGTGACGCCGAGGCCGAGCGCAAACGCGGCACCGGGAACGAAATAATGCCCCTTCCAGAAATCGAACACGGCCGCAAACCAGGCACCCGCCAGGTTGGCGGATACAGCAAGCAGCAGCGCCTGCGTGACGTTCACGCCGGCCATCGCCAAAATCGGCAGCGACAGCAGCAAGCCGAGCAGCACCGCGAGGCTCGCTCGCTTAACGTAATCGGGATTGCCGATCGGTCCGGTCCAGGAAAATTTTGGCGCCCGCGCGGCGTCGAACATGCCCCAATACGGTCCGACACCGCCCTCGGCCGTTTTCCACGGCTGATCGATCGCCTCGACGATGTTGTAGTCGATGCCGTAGGCCTCGGCGGCAGAAACGAAGTTTCGCAGCACGACCGCTTGCTGGATGCGACCGGGATTGGCGGCCTGGAAATTATAGCCGGCGCTCGGCCAGCCGAACTCGGCGATCACGATTCGCTTGCCAGGCAGTGCTTGCCGCAGCTTGTCATAAAAGTCGAGCGTGTAATCGGTCGCCTGCGATGCGGCGATGCCGTTCCAGTAAGGCAGCACATGCGCGGCAACGAAGTCGACCGCCGATGCCAGTTCCGGATGATCGAGCCAGACCGAACCGATTTCGCCCGTGGTCACCGGGACGGGGCTCGATTGCTTTGCCTGTTTTATCAGGCCGATAAGCTGAGGAATCGTCAGTTCGCGGCGATAGATTGTCTCGTTGCCAACGACGATGGCATCGACGTTGCCGTTATGTCGTGCCAGCTCGATCGCGGCGCGGATCTCGCGCTGGTTACGTGTCTGATCCTTGCTGATCCACGCGCCGACGGTGACTCTCAGGCCGAACTCGGCGGCAATTGGCGGGATGAGTTCGGCCCCACCGGTCGACGAATAGGTGCGGATCGCCTTGGTGTAGGGTGCAATCGCTTTCAGGTCGGCGCGAATTTGTGCGGCGGTGGGCTGGTCGCTGCTATCGGGGCGGTCGGCGCGGGCAAACGGAGAGTAGGAAACGCTGGCGAGTTGGCGGTTGATGTCGGGAGCCGTCGCTCGGGTCTGCAGCGCAGCCCATAGGCCCACATGCACGCACGCAACGAGCGCGAGCACGGCAGCGACGGTGCGCATCGAACATCAACCACACGGGGCGAAAGGGCACGGGCCCGAACCTGTCCCCAAGGTTCGACGAGGGTCGTAAGGGGGGTAAAGCCACCTTGCGAGCGGCAACAAAATAAATACTGCCATGGGGTGGCAAATTCAAGACAACAAACAGTCGTTTGCAGGGGATTGCTGCGCTTCAACAACTATCTCGGCATCGCTTTACCGATTGGTCGTTTCCGTTTGCGCTGCGGCTGCGGCAGCCGGCGGCGCCGCCGGCTGACTGGGATTGATCCAACATGCTTCAACCCGGCTATTCAAGCTATCGGGGGCCTTCGGGTCGATGCTGGCTTCATGCTGCACCAGGCAGCGAAATGTCGCCTGGATGTGGGCGGCGGGGCAGCCGAAACGATCGTAAAGATCGAGATGCCGGAACGCGGTGTCGATATCGTCGCGCCAGATCAGGCTGACGACGCGGCGGCCGAGCCAGACACATTCGGGATTGCCAGCGGGGCCGCTGACAGTGCGCTGGATGACTGAATATTCATCTACAGCTGCGGCAGGTGGCGCCCCGGGACCGGATTTCCCGTCGACGCCCTTGCCATCAACGCTTTGCGCATGAGCCACCACATCGAGCGCGTTGGCCGCGGCAATGATTGCGATCGCGGCGCACAGTCCACGAGCGATAGAAAACGCACGACCACGCATTATCCGACTAGGTTTGCAGTGAGTTGAGCCGCCCAATAACAGCTTCATAGGCCCCCAAATTACGCCACCAATGCGACCGGTGATCGGGTCGGGCGACCTCAACCCCAACTGACGGACTTTGTCCAGAGCGCATTGTGGCCCATCACGCTTCGCACCTACCGTGACCGCGACGTCCGCATCCGCCTACTGCAGCGCCACGCGATCGGCTCCCAGCGCGGTGGGGTGGCAATAGAGCCGGTAAGGCGCGAGTTCGAGGCAGAGCCGGGCCGCGGCTTCGGGACTCGCCAAAGGGCCGGCGAATAGGTGCAGCTCGATACGCTTGGTCTTGGGAATCTCCCGCAGCGTCACCGTTGGCGTCAAACCTTGAAAAAGCTGCGGATGCGCTGAGCGAATGCCAAGCCAGCGTGCGCGCAGGATCGCAATCGACGACGCATTGCCAATATCGACCCCGTATTCGCGGGGTTTCGCGGCGGGCGGGCTAATCGGCGGCAGGCTAGACGATGCCTCCGGCGGGGCCGCTGGCACCGACAAACTCTGTGGCGGCACCGGGGAACTTTGCGGGGGCGAGGGCACCGGGGCGTCGACTCCGGCTGCCGGTGCCATGATCGACGCAATATCCGCTGCGGTGATCGGCTCCGGCTTTGCATCAGCGGGCCATGGGCCCGCCGTTGCGGACTTGACGGCGGCGAGCTGCTTGGTCACCGAGCCGGTGATGTCGTCCAGATTTTGCTGGACCGCCGCAAGTTGAGCCCGCAGCTGCGCATTCTCCGCCCCAAGATCGTGAATGGCGCCGGCCAGCCGGCGGGTCTCGGCCTGCGCATCAAAAGGAGGCGGCGCCACCGGAACAGCGGCGTGGCGGTGTTCGGAGGGGAAAACAGACGCAACTCGCTCGGTGCCGACTTCGCTCCGGCTGGCCAGCACGGCAACAAGCAGCGCGCATGCGGCCGTGGCGGCCCACAGTGTCATTCGCCACAAGTGCCGCATGGTAAAAGTCTTTGGGGGTCCGAGCTGCTTGGGAGCAGCACGCGCGGATGGCATTCCGGCTTGCTTTTTAACCACGACGCGGCCGCTCCGCGATTGCACGGC
>Ga0187784_10005373_pt1 | contig 10368 bp, 9 predicted proteins | sample 1015_SJ02_MP15_2_FD_132964 | JGI IMG/M metagenome (GOLD analysis project Ga0187784, IMG submission 132964) | Tropical peat soil microbial communities from peatlands in Department of Meta, Colombia - 1015_SJ02_MP15_20_MG | ecosystem: Environmental > Terrestrial > Soil > Wetlands > Peat | place... | reverse complement strand
AGCGCGCGCTGGGCCCAGACCCCGGCGCCGTGCTTCTCCCGCTCCTCCGATGCGATGCGGGCCACGTTGGCGTTCGTGACCGCGAGGCCCCGGCGCCGGGTCTCGTCGCGGACGAGGTCGCCCATCTTGAGGGTCGCGAGGCCCATCGAGCGCGCGACCGCGATCAGCTCGTCCTTGCCCGAACCGGGCATTCCGACCGTGACGATGAGTTTCATAGGGTGCCGGGCGGCTCGTCCCCGATCGGGGACTTTGCCGGGGCAGCCGATTGGGCTAGATGAGTGGCGACGTCCTGCTCGGCGACGAGCTGCAGGCGGTCGGCGCGCTGGCGATAGGCCGTCGCCTCCGCCTCGGCGAAGCGGGCGGACTCGACGTACCGGTCCGCCTTGACCTTCAGCTCCGCCATCCGCTGCGTCTTCGTGGCCGCGCGCAGCTCGAGCGCCTTGCTCTTCTGGGAATAGTCCGCGACCTTCTGCTGGAGCTTGCGGATGCGGTAGCTCAGCGCCGTGACGTCCGAGCCGGCGCTCGGACCGTCGGACCCCCGCCCCGTGGCCTCGACGTCGCGTTCGTACTGCTTGATGCGCTGCTCGACCGGAGGGATCTCCGCCAGGACGTGCTGGCTCTTCTCGCGCAGGACCGTCGACTGGTGGCGCAGCTTCTCGATCTTGGTGTTGAGCCGCGTCGCCCGCTGGGTCGCCCGGCCTCCCGAGCGGTCCTGACGGGCCGCGATCTCCCGCAACTTCGTGATGTCCGCGTACTGCTCGCCGATCCAGCGCGCCCGGCGCGCCGCGATCGGTCCCGCGCGCCCGACCGACTCGGTCGAGCTCGCGTTGCCGGTGGCCGTCATGATGGCTCGACCCGGTGCCCCCGGGATAAAGTCCTTCTCTTGCTCGCGCAGCGCTCTCCGACCGGGCTACCCCGCCGAGGGCCGGGGCGGCCGGGTCGACGCGAGGAGCCTCGGTGCGAGCTCGGCGACGGCGAGCCGCGACTGGGCCTTCGAGTCGCGCTCGCGGACCGTCACGGTGCCCATCTCGGGTCCGTCCTCGAGCGTCGCAGCGTCGACCGTGAGACAGAACGGCGTTCCCGCCTCGTCCATCCGCGCGTACCTTCGCCCGATCGAGCTCGCGTCGTCGTACTGGACCCGGAGACCGGCCGCGGCCAGCTTGTCGGCGAGCTGGGCGGCAAAGCCCGCGTGGGCCTTCTCGATCAGCGGGAAGACCCCGGCGGTGATCGGCGCGAGGTACGGCGGCAGATGCCAGACCGTGCGCTCCCCCTCCCGTGCGAGGTGGAGGTCGCCGAGCGCCCACACGTTCCGGTCCACGCCGAAGGTGAGCTCGAGCACGTGCGGGCGGACCGAGCGGCCCCCGGTGACGGTCACCGAGAGGTCCTTGCCCGAACCCTCGGAGTGCCGGGAGAGGTCGTAGTCGCCGCGGTAGTGGATCGCCCCGAGCTCCCGGTACCCTCCCAGGCTCTCGAGGCGAACCTCGGCGTCGAACTGGAGGCGATTGTAGAACGCCCGCTCCGTGTCGGACTTTTCGAAGAAGCGGATCCGATCGGCCGGATGACGGAGCACCTCGGTGTAGAACCGGTAGAGGTGCACCATGTGGTAGACATAGAACTCGGGGAGGCCGCCCGACGCGACGAGCTCGCCCGCGGCGAGCCACTCGGGATCCTCGGCGCCGTTCTCCCGTCGCGTGACGCGCAGGAGCGGGAGCTTCACGTCGCGCACGCGCTCGAACGGGAGCGGGAACTGCTCGGGGTCGAAGAAGATCTGGAGTTCCGCCTGGGTGAACGCCCGCATCCGGAAGAGGACCTGGCGGGGTGCGATCTCGTTGCGGTACGCTCGCCCCACGACGGCGATCCCGAAGGGCAGCGCGTGGCGCCCCACTTCCCACATCCGCGGGAACGCGAGGTAGCTGTTCTGCGCCGTCTCGGGCCGCAGGTAGGCGCGCTCCTTGCCCGTCACCCCGAAGTCGACGCCGAACATCATGTTGAACGGGGTCGGGACGCTGAGCGCCTCCGATCCGCAGTTCGGGCAGCGGACGTGGTGCGCGTGCACGATCTCGCCGATCTGGGAGGGCGTGAGGCCGTCGACGCCCTCGGGTCGGACCTTCTCGAGGACCGTCTCCGCCCGGAAGGCGCTGTGGCACTGCTCGCACGTCACTTCGGGGTCGGTGAAGTTCTCGAGGTGACCGGACGCCCGCACGACCGGCTCGGGCAAGAGCTCGGCCGGCTCGATCCGGTAGTAGTCCCGGGAGAGGCCGACGAACCACGAGGTCCAGGCGTCCTCGAGGTTCCGCTTGAGCGCGGTCCCGAGCGGACCGTAGTCGTAGAGCCCCTGCGCTCCCCCGTAGATCTCGGCGGTGGGCCAGAGCACGCCGCGCCGAAGGAAGAGGGCCAGCAACTCCTCGCTCTTCACCGGCGCCCGCCTCCCGGGTCCGGCGCCGGGGGCCGGAGCCGGACGATAAGGTGTTCGGCGACGCGCGTCACCACCTGGTAGGCAGGGTCGTCCGGCGGAAGCCGGAGCACGAGCGGTCGCGCGGGCGAGCCGGGCGCGATGCGGGCGGCCTCCGCCCGGCCGAGCCACTTCCACGGCTCGACGAACGCGGCCCGGGCGAGATAGGCGGCCGACACGGGTCGATGACGGAGGCGGGTCCCTACGTAGGCGAACTCGAGCTCCCGCCAGATCGACGGGGCGTGGAACATCGCGTTGTCCGTGCCCAGCATCATCGCGAGCCCCACCCGCTCCATCGCCGCGAGGTTCGGTTGGCGGCCGAACAGCGCGTTCGAGCGCGGGCAGACGACGACCGAGACCCGTGCTTCCCGCACCGCGACGAGGTCGTCGTGGGTCGCCTTCGCGAGATGGACGACCAGGTCGGGTCGGGGATCGAGGTAGCGTTCCGGGGGTTCCCGGACCGCCTCGCTCGCGTGCAGCGCGTAGCGCTTCCCGGCGCGCCGACAGGCACGCGCGATCGTTCGGCGGGTCTCCTCGCTCTCGTCGCGAGCGCTCGACAGCCCGATGCCGTCGGACGCGACCAGGACCCGGGCGAGCTCTCCCGGGTCGATGGGTCGAGCGACCGGCCGTCCGAACAGGAACGTCTCGAGCGCGACACCCCGGGACGCGGCCCGGAAGAGATCCACGCCCGCGCGACCCTCCTCGCGGAAGTCGATCACGGCCGCCACCCCTTCCCGGGTCATCCGATCGAGCGCCGCCCGGATCGCCTGTCGCTTGGCGGATTCCGAGGACTCGGCGAGCAGGCGGAACTTGTAGCCGCGGGGCGCAGCGACCAGCTGGCGCACCGGCATCGACGGTGGTTCGCGCACCGAGACCGCGTCTCCGAGGTGCGTGTGGGAATTGACCGGCGAGGGGATGACGATCCCCCGGATCCGGGTCCCGCGCCCGCGGGTCCCGTCGGTTCCGATCGCGCCGGTCGCCACGATGCGACCGGCCCGGAACTGGACGTAGGCCGGCCGCGCGCCCTCGATGTCCAGGATCGCCCCTTCGACCAGCATCGGACGCCGGCGCGGGGAGGCCCCCATGGGCATAAGGGGGCCCGGCGTCGGGCCCCCGAAGGCCTATGGGCGCGGGCGGTACCCGGGGGGACCGGCATGGTAGGACCGATCCCTGAGCGGCCCCGCGACCTGCTCGTCGCCGGCCACGTCAACGTTGATCACTTCCTCGCCGTGCGTGAGTTCCCCGCCGCGGACCGCACGGTACCGCTGGGGAGCGTCCGCGCCGAGCTCGGCGGGCCGGCCGCGACGATCGCGCGGGTCGCGAGCGGCTACGGCGTCCGGACCGGCATCGCCGCGCTGATCGGGGACGGCTTCCCGTCGGAGTTCCGGGACGTCCTCGCCCGGGCCCAGATCGATCTTCGGGGGTTGGTCCGGGTCCCGGGGCGATCGACCCCCGCCTGCTACATCCTCGTCGATCGCCACGGCGGGCAGCGCACCCTGATCGACCAGGGCCCAATGGGGGACGACCCCGGCGGGCCGCTCCCGACCGAGATCTTGGGAGAGTACGCCTGGCTGCACGTGACGACGGGACCGCCGGACCGACACCTCGAGCTCGCCCGGAGGGCGCGGCGGGCCGGCCTTCGCGTAGCGGCGGACCCGGCGCAGGAGCTCCATTACCGGTGGGACCGGCGACGCTTCGGGGCGCTCCTCGCGGAGTCGGAGATCCTCTTCGGCAACCGCTCGGAGATCGCCGAGGCCTGCCGATTGGTCCGGGTCCGCTCGCCCGCCGAGCTCGTCGCGCAGGTACCGTTGATCGTTCGGACCGAGGGACCGAACGGGGCGACCGCGTTCGCCCGAGGGATCCGGCGGCACGTCGCCGCCGGCCGCCCCCGCCGATCCCGGTCGTTCGTGGGCGCGGGCGACGCGTTCCGCGGAGGATTCTACTCGGCGTGGTTCGACGGTCAGCTGCTCGAGCGATGCCTCACCGCCGGGGTCCGCGCCTCGACCCGCTGGGTGGAAGGTACCGGGGGGTGAGGTCGGGCCGATGGAGATGCGCCCGTTCGGTCACCTGACCCGCGTCGCCGACGCCCAACGGCGGCTCTGGGCCGTCGCCCGCCCGATCGTGCGGACGGAGGCCCTTCCCGTGACCGAGGCGTTCGACCGCGTCGCCGCGGCCCCGGTTCGCGCTCCGTTCCCGGTGCCGGCGTTCGCGCGGACGACCTGGGACGGCTACGCCCTCCGCGCCGTCGACACTCGGACCGCCTCCGCCCGCCGGCCGGTTCGCCTCACGGTCGTGGGCGAGGTCTTCGCCGAGGAGGCATTCCGGGGGCGTCTCGGTCCGGGTGAAACCGTCGAGATCGCCACCGGGGGCGCGATCCCCCGGGGTGCCGACGCGGTCGTCATCTTCGAGTCGGTTCGGCGGATCGATCGCACCATCCTCGTCGATCGGCCGATCTCGTCCGGCGAGCGGATCGACCGGCCGGGCCACGACTTCCCCCGCGGAGCGCGTCTCGTCCGGCCCGGCGAGGAGTTGAGCGCCCCCACCCTCGGAACCGTGGCGGCCTGTGGTGTGCCCCGCGTGCGGGTCTACGCTCGACCGATCGTCGCGATCCTGCCGAACGGCAATGAGCTGCTCCGGCCCGGCGACCGACCGGCGCCGGGGAAGATCTTCGAGAGCAACAACGCGAGCCTATCGGGGGCGATCGTGGCCGCCGGGGGCGTCCCGTGGCCCGAGCCCCCTGCGCCCGACGACCCCCGGGCGATCGAGCGGAGCCTGCGGGCCGCGCTCGCCCGGGCCGACGTGGTCCTCGCCACCGGAGGCAGCTCCGTCGGGGAGCGGGACTACCTCCCGAAGATCCTGCCGCGGCTCGGGACGCTGCTCTTCCACGGCATCGCCGTCCGGGCGGGCAAGCCGACGCTCGCTGCGCGGGTCGGCCGCAAGGTCGTCATCGGCCTCCCGGGGCACCCGACGTCCTGTCTCGCCAACATGTACTGGCTCGTGATCCCCGCGATCCGCCGGATCGCCCGGCGGCCCGGGCCGGGGTGGACCGAAGGGTGGACGGTGCTCGGCAGCGACGCCGTCGCCCCCACCCCCGGGCTCTCCACGATCGTCCCGCTGCGGTTCGAGAACGGCCGGGCGTACACGACCAACCGCGGCTCCTCCGTGATCACGAGCCTCTCGGGCGCGACGGCGTTCGCGATGCTCCCGCCGGGACGCCGCCGGGTCCGGGCCGGTCAGCGCCTCAAGGTCTTCCATCTCGATCCCCCGCTCGGCTCGGTCCGCCCGGACGCGCGGCCCCGAAGCTGATCCCCGCGGCCACAGCTTAAGGCGTCCGGCCCGCTCCTCGGCCGTGGGCCGGAAGAAGCTCGCGATCGCCCTGATGACGATCGAGGGAACGAACTGCGATGACGAGCTCCGTACGGCGCTCCGCGACCTCGACACCCGACCCGAGATCATCCATCTCAAGCAGTTCGAGGGTCGCGAGGTCGAACCTCGCGAACGCCGACGGCTCGCCGACTACGACATGCTGCTCGTCCCCGGGGGGTTCTCCGCCGGCGACTACGTGCGCGCGGGCGCGATCTTCGCCGCGCGGGTCCGGGCCTCGATCGGCCCCGAGCTGGAAGGATTCGTCCGCGAGGGCCACCTCGTGGGGGGCATCTGCAACGGCTTCCAGGTGATGACCGAGCTCGGGCTCCTCCCCGGCCGGCCCGGCGGCCGCCTGGGTCCCCCCGAGGCGGCCCTGATGACGAACGACTCCGGTCACTTCGAGTGCCGCCCGACGTACCTCGCCTGGCAGGGCGGGAACTTCCCGGCGCTCGCGGACACTCCCCGCGGCACCCGATTTCTCTTCCCCTCGGCGCACGCCGAAGGCAAGCTCGTGCTCGGCGGGGACGCGGACCGTCGGGTCCGCGAGCTCGAGCGCTCGGGCCAGATCCTGTTCCGCTGGGTCGCTCCCGACGGGGGTCCCGCGCGCTACCCGTGGAACCCGAACGGCTCCCAGGGCGACATCGGGGGGCTCACGAACCCCGAGGGGAACGTCTTCGGGTTGATGCCGCACCCCGAGCGCGCGTTCTTCCGGGCCCAGACGCCGGATTGGACGCGGAGCGGATCGAGCGCGGGGTACGCCGACGGCCAGCGGTTCCTCGGGGCGATCGTCGACTACGCCGAGCGGCGGGCGTAGGCCGCCAGAATCGGAGCACCTCGAGGAGTTCGCCCTCGAGGCGACGGGCGGCCACGGTCTCGACGCGGCCCCGCCGCTTGGCCCAGCGCGCGAGGATCCGTCGGCGGGCCCGGGCGTCCTGCACCGACGAGACGACGACGTAGGCGCTGGCGCCGGCCGCTAGGTGGCGGCCGAGATCCTCGAGGAACCTGGCCAGCACGCGACACCCATCGGGACCCCCGTCCAGCGCGAGCCGCGTTCCCCGGTCGGGATCGCGTGCGGTGGGCCCGGTCGGCAGATAGGGCGGATTGAGGAGCACCCGGTCGAACCGCCCGAGACCGGACATAAGGTCGGTCCGAACGACCTCGATCTCGAGGCCGTCCCGGCGCGCGGACTCCCGCAGCCCGCGGAGCGCGGTGCGGTTGAGGTCGGTCGCGACGACGCGGGCCCCGCCCCGGGCTGCGTGCACGCTCGCGAGTCCGCTTCCCGCGCCGACCTCCGCGAGGGTCGTCCCGGGCCCCGGCTCCGCGAACGGGAGCAGGAGAAAGCTGTCCTCGCGCGGCGGGTACACCTCGAGGTCCGGGCGGGGCCCGGATCTCCCTCGAACCGGTTCGGTCCCGTCACGGCGCGACGAGCTATTATCCACGCCACGCCTAGAACGGCCCGCTTAGCAACTTTTCCATGCCCCGTCGTCTTTCGCCCCCGGTCAAGATTGGGATTACCGGGCTCCCCGGCGCAGGGAAGACCCAGACCCTGCTACGGATCATCCAGCTCCTCGAGGAGGAGGGAGTGAAGGTCGGCGGCATGGTCACCGAGCCGATCGTCGAGCGTCAGCGACGCACGGGCTTCCAGATCACCGATTGGCTCACGAAGGAGCACGAGGTCTTCGCGCACGAGGGCCTGAAGTCGCGCGTTCGTTCCGGGCGCTTCGGGATCAACGTCGCCGCGCTCGAGGGGCTCGGCACACGGGCCCTCGCCGAAGCGCGTGAGGGGGCCGACGTGATCGTCATCGACGAGGTCGGCAAGATGGAGGTCGACTCCGAGACGTTCACCCAGAGCGTCCTCGAGACGCTCGACGTGAAGAAGTCGATCATCATGACCCTCCACAAGAAATCCCGCAACCCGCTCCTCCAGGACATCCGTCGGAGGGACGAACTACGCCTGCTCGAAGTGACGCCGGTCAACAAGAACCTCCTCGCGTTCAAGATCGTGGGTCTGATCACGGGGCAATCGCACTAGTCCGGCGCCGCGAAGGCGGGACCGAGCTCGAGCTGCCCCCAGCGGTCCCGGGGCCGGGTCCCCGCGCCCGAGCACCCGTCTTCTACAATCCCGCGATGGCGATGGACCGCGATCTGGCGGTCGCGTTCGTGCGAGCTTGGCGCCCCGGCGGCCGCGGTACGATCTCGGGCTGGGAGATGATGGCCGCGACCGGGGCGCGCGGCCTACGCGTCCTGCACGAGACCGGCGCGTTCGAAACGTTCACCCTCACCGAGGCGAACCCGAGGGCGTTCGAGGTCCTGACGCGCAACGCCCAGGGGTTTGCGGGGGCCCGGCCGGTGCGGGCCGACGCGCACGCCCCCGGCGATCGCGAGCCCTACGACTACGTCGATCTCGACCCGTACGGCACTCCCGCCCCGCTCGTTCCTCGCGCCCTTGCCGCAGTCCGGCCGGGAGGAGTCCTCGCGGTGACCGCGACGGACATGCCCGTTCTCGCAGGCGCCCAGCCGGCGGCCTGCCGTCGGCGCTACGGGTCCCAGCCGGTCCGGGGGCGCCTCGGGCCGGAGGGAGGCTTGCGGATCCTTCTCGCGTTCCTCGAGCGTTCGGCGACGGAGCGCGGGCGAAGCATCCGCCCGCTCCTGGCGTACGTGCGCGGTCACCACGTGCGTGCGTACGTCGAGGTCCGCGACGCGCCCGGTTCCGCGGGTCGCGTCGGTCCGATCGACTCCGCCTCCTGGGCCGGCCCGTATCTCGGTCCCGACCCACGATACGGCCCCCTGTGGCTCGGTCCCCTCTTCGACCCCGAGATCGTCGGTCGCCTCGAGCCGCCGCCCGCGGCCGCCGAGCCTCGAGCCTGCGCAGCGTTCGTCGCCGTCGTGCGCGAGGAATCGAGCGCCGACGTGCCGTTCTACTACGAACCGAACACCCTTGCCGGGCGCCTCGGCCTTCCGTTCCCGCCCTCCCGGTCCGGTCTCATCGACGGGCTGCAGGCCGCCGGGTACCGGGCCACGCGCACCCCCGCCCGGCCGGAAGGCGTCCGATCAGACGCTCCTCGGCGCGCGGTCGAGGAGATCGCGCGGCGTCGCGCGACCCCCGGTCAGTCCCAGAAGGCCCGCGTCCGGGCATAGGCCCGCTCCGCGCGCAGGATCTCGGTGAAGAATGCATCGTCGTCCCGGTAGAGTCGCATCAAGAGGCGCCGAGCGGTCTCGGGGCCGATCCCGCGGGCGGCGAGGGCATAGAGCGCTCGCTCGCCGTAGTGGGCGAGGAGCTCGGCCGAGGTGTAGCCGGCCCGCACGAGGTTCTCCGTCTCGGGCGGGAGCGCTCGTTCGCGCCGGACCCGCCGACCGGTCGGCTTCGTCGCCGGCTGCCACTTACGCTTCGCGTAGCGCACGAGCCGGTCGATCTCGACCTCCCGGCGGGGCGAGAGGACGGCGGAGAGCGAGCCGTGGCAGAGGAGACAGCGACTTCCGCCCTCGTTCCTATACCGGCCCGGCGTCGTCGAGCGGGTGAACCCGCAGCGCAGGCAGACGAGCGCGAGCGGCTCCTGCTCGAGCCGGTCGCGCACCGCCTTCAAGAGGGTCGGCGGCGGTACGTCGGGGACCGTTCGCCACTGCAGGCGCTCGAGCGGCGCGTCGCTGAGCGCGCTCGGCGGCGTCGCCACGACCTCGATCTCCCCCGATCGGATCCGTTCGAGAACGGTCCGGGCGTGCGGGAGATCGTACCGATCGTGGAGCGTCTTCTCGAGGACCTCCTCGCCGAGCGGATTGGTGCGGCTCGCTCCCAAGAGCGGCTCGAGCGTCCGCAGGTCCCGGGGATCGGCCGAGGCGGGGATCACCCCGAGCTTCCGCGCGACGGCCAGGAAGACCCACCGGTAGTCGAGGCCGGTGGGCACGAGCCGCTCGACGAGCGGCGCGAGCGACGCGGGGTCGAGGCGGAGCGCGTCGACGAGCGTCGCGTCGTCCACGGCGATCGGCAGTTCGAGGACGAACCACGTCGGCTCGAGCGCGGCGATCTCGACCCGCGCACCCAGCCGTGCGGTGAGCAGGCCCGTCGCCGCGAGGGCGATCGTCTCGTTCGTCCGGGTCCCGAAACAGGCCCCGAAGACCACGAGCCGCCCGCGGGCGGTCACCGTCAACCGTCGGTCGGTCGCGTTCGCGCCCGACTCCTCCGCGAGCGTCCGCCGGGTCTCGAGGCGCACGGCGTCGGCGGTCGCGAGGGGATAGCGCCCCCACCCCCCCTCGCGTCGGACCCGTCCGATCTCCTGCGCCACATCGAACGGGACCGGGAGGTCCTCGCCGGCCCAGCGCGGCTCCTGCCCCAGCTCCTGGACCGTCTCGACCAGGAGCTCGCCGTCGCGGTACTCGACGACCTTCCACGTCCGGCCATGCAGTAGGAAGATCTCCTCGGGCTGGGAGAGGATCTGGGTCAGGACGAACCGCTCGTCGAGCGTCCCGATCAGCCGTCGCGTCGCGATGTCGCGCAGCCGGTACGTCCGCTCGTCGGGGATCAGCGAGAGCGATGCGTAGAATCGGTGGAGCGT
>Ga0187784_10005372_pt1 | contig 10369 bp, 12 predicted proteins | sample 1015_SJ02_MP15_2_FD_132964 | JGI IMG/M metagenome (GOLD analysis project Ga0187784, IMG submission 132964) | Tropical peat soil microbial communities from peatlands in Department of Meta, Colombia - 1015_SJ02_MP15_20_MG | ecosystem: Environmental > Terrestrial > Soil > Wetlands > Peat | place... | reverse complement strand
GCCGGCGCCGTTCGGGCCGATCACCGCATGCAGCTCGCCTGCCGGGATCGCGAGCGTGATCGCGTCGGCCGCGATCACGCCGCCGAAGCGCTTGGTGAGGCCGTCGATTTCGAGAAGCGGCTCAGCCACGGGCGCGGCCTCCGAGGAGACCCGCGATCCCGCCACGCGCGTAGATCGCGACCGCGAGCAAGACCGGCCCGAGGATCAGGTCGGGATACGAGGTGACGCGCGACAGCCCTTCTTCGAGCAGCAGGAAGGTCGCGGTTCCGATCAGCGGCCCGAACAGCGAGCCGAGGCCGCCAAGCACCACCATGACAATGAGGTCGCCGGACCGCGTCCAATGCATCATCGCCGGGCTGATGAAATTGGTGTGGTTGGCAAGCAGCGCGCCGGCGAGCCCGCACAGCGCGCCGGCAATGACGAAGCAGACGAGCCGGTAGCGGAACGTCGGGAAGCCGATCGCGCGCATGCGCCGGTCATTGGAACGCGTACCGCGGATGACGAGACCGAACCGCGAATTGATCAGGCGCGAGACCAGATAGATGCCGGCAAGGAGAAGCGTAAAGCACAGATAATAGAACAGCGTCTTGTCGTTGAGATCGAGCCAGCCGCCGAATTGGCTGCGCCGATAGATGGTCAGCCCATCGTCGCCGCCGTAGCGGTCGAGCCCGATGGCGACAAAATAGATCATTTGCGCGAAGGCGAGCGTGATCATGATGAAATAGACGCCGCGGGTGCGCAGGCTGAGCGCCCCAACCAAGAGGGCATAGAGCGCCGCGGCGGCGACGGCGACCGGCCATTGCAGGAGGCCCGACGCTATGCCCTCCTTCGCCAGAATGCCGACGGCGTAACCGCCAATGCCGAGATAGGCGGCGTGGCCGAAGCTCACCATGCCGCCATAGCCCATGATCAGATTGAGACTCACCGCGCCGAGCGCGAGGATGAGCATCCGCGTGGACAGGGTGAGCACGAAGCCGTCGCCGCTCAGCCGTGCATAGAGCGGAATGACCGCGAGGATGGCGATCAGGACGATGTTGAAGGCGGCAGGCGCGGTGAGCCGGAGCCGCGGCGCCGCTTCGAGCGAAGAGTCGAGCCGGGCGGTCATCGGTTCGCCGCCGGGAACAATCCTTCCGGCCGGAACACCAGGACTGCGGCTGTGAGCATGTAGATCGACATCGACGACAGCGCCGGCCCCAGCGTTTCCGCGGCGTTGCGGCTGAGCATCAGGCGCAGCATGTCGGGCAGGAAGGCGCGGCCGACGGTGTCAATCAGGCCGACCAGAATCGCGGCGACGAAAGCGCCGCGGATCGAGCCAATGCCGCCGATGATGATCACCACCAAGGCGAGGATCAGGATGTTCTCGCCCATGCCGATCTGCACGGTGAGGATCGGCGCCTGCATCACGCCGGCAAAGCCCGCGAGCGCCGCGCCAAGGCCGAAGACTAGCGTGTAGAGGAGCTTGATGTTGACCCCGAGCGCACCGACCATTTCGCGATTAGAGGCGCCGGCGCGAATGAGCATGCCGAGCCGGCTGCGCATCACCGTGAGGTAAAGGGCCGCCGCGACCGCGAGCGCCGCGAAGATGATGACCAGCCGATAGGCCGGATAGTACACGCCGGGCAGAATTTGCACCGCACGGAGCATTGGCGATGGCAGCGCCAGCGTCATGCCCGCCGGCCCCCAGATCAACCGCACCAGCTCGTTGAAGAACAGGATGAGACCGAAGGTCCCGAGCACCTGATCGAGATGATCGCGGCCGTAGAGCGGCCGGATCGCGATGACCTCGAGCGCCATGCCGGCGGCGAGCGAGCAGGCGACGGCCAGCACGACGGCGATGACAAAACTGCCGGTGAGAGCCGCGAAGCTGGCGGCGAAATAAGCGCCCAGCATATAGAGCGAGCCGTGCGCCAGATTGACGAGATCCATGATGCCGAAAACGAGCGTCAACCCGGCCGCCAGAAGGAACAGCAGCATGCCGAGTTGGATGCCGTTGAGGCACTGTTCGATGAAGTACAGCATCGGTCCGTAATGGCGCTTCTTTCTTATCCGTCACGCCCGCGCCTGTCGCGGGCACCCACGTCTTAGCAGTCTTTTGGCGGTCAAAACGTGGATGGCCGGGACAAGCCCGGCCATGTTCGCTGATTTCGGCAGTAATCCGGGGAAGCGCGGCCGTAGGCCTACTTCATCGGACACTGATCGTGGAATTTGTCCTGGTCGTCTTTGACGATCAGCGCCACAGTGTGCAGCGCGTAGCTGCCGTCGGCAGCCTTCTCGGCGTCCTGCAGGTAGAAATTCTGGATCGGGATGTGATTGTTGCCGAACTTGAAGTTGCCGCGCACCGACTTGAACTCGGCCTTTTCCATCGCTTTGCGCATGCCTTCCTTGTTGGTGAGGTCGCCCTTGACCGCCGTGACGGCGCTGTCGATCAGGCCAACGGCGTCATAGGTCTGCGCCCCGTAGAATGACGGCGATGCTTTGTACTTTTCTCGGTAGTCGGCGACGAATTTTTTGTTGGTCTCATTGGGCAGATCGTTGACCCATTCCTGGGCGCCGGGGACGCCGACCGCGAGATCCTTCAATCGCGGCAGCGACAGGTCGTCGATGGTGAACGCGGTGTAGAGCGGGATCTGCCCCTTGAGGCCTGATTGGGCGTATTGGGTCACGAACTGAACCCCCGCGCCGCCGGGATAGAACGCGAAAATCGCATCGGGACTGGCGGCACGGGCCTTCGACAACTCGGCGGAGAAATCGAGCTGATCCGGCCAGCGCGTGAGCTCCTGGCCCACGACCTGGCCCTTGAAGGTCGACTGTACGCCCGCGACCATGTCGCGGCCGGCGGCGTAGTTCGGCGCGATCAGAAACGCGCTCTTGACGCCCTTCTGGTTCATATAGAGGCCGACGGCTGCCGGCGTCTGGTCGTTATTCCACGAGGTCGAGAATACGTAGGGCGAGCACAATTCGCCGGCGAGCTTCGAGGCGCCGGCATTGGTGACGACGGTCATGGTCTTTGAATCCACGAGCGGCTTGAGCGAAGCCAGCAGCACGTTCGACCAGATATAGCCGACGACGAAATCGACTTTGTCGGATTCGATCAGCTTCTGCGTCTTCTGCACGCCGACTTCCGGCTTGGTCTGATCGTCCTCGTAGACAACTTCCACCGGCAAGCCGCCGAGCTTGCGGCCGTGATGTTCGAGCCCAAGCTCGAAGGAATTTTTCATGTCATTGCCGATCGCGGCGGGCGGGCCGCTGAAGGTGCTGATAAAGCCGATCTTGACCGTCTTCTCCTGAGCCGTGGCCGACCCAGCCGCGAGCGCAAGCGCGGCTGCGCCAACAAATAGAATCCTCGTCATCTGGTGCGTCCCTCTCCTTGCCGCATGCCCGATGCCAAGCCGTTTTCGCTACGGTCGGCGACGCGGCTACCTCACCGATGCGACTATGGCCGCGCTCGCGCCCGCTAATCAAGCTGAACCTGCGGCTTGGTAAATCGCGCCGATGTCGGCGATACGGCTTTTGTACTGGTTCGAGGCGATCGCACGGCAATTATCGGCCAGCGAGGGCGTTGCGACATTGCGCCGCCGCCTCGCGCACCCCACTTTCATTCCACTGCCGGCGGCGCGAGGACCACTAAATAAAAGCATGGCGCAACAATTTGAATTCGGGCTCGATACGTTCGGTGACGTGACCGACGGGCCCGGCGGACGGCTCCTGCCGCATGCGCAAGTCATCCGCGATGTGATCGAGGAGGCATCGATCGCGGATGAATTGGGCATCGACGCCTTCGGCGTCGGCGAGCACCATCGTCCCGACTTCGCGGTCTCGGCTCCCGAAGTGGTGCTCGCCGCCATCGCGACGCGCACCAGGCGGATCCGCCTCGGCTCGGCAGTGACGGTGCTGAGCACCGATGACCCGATCCGGGTGTTCGAACGCTTCGCAACGCTCGACGCCGCCTCGAACGGCCGCGCCGAGGTGACGCTCGGGCGCGGCTCGTTCACCGAATCCTTTCCGCTGTTCGGTTACGATCTTTCGCAATACGAGGAGCTGTTCGAGGAGAAACTCAATCTGTTCATGGCGTTGCTGCGCCAGGAGGAAGTCACCTGGCACGGGCACCTGCGCCCTCCCCTTGAGAAGCAGCGGGTGTTTCCGCCGCTCGAACACGGGCCGCTGAAAGTCTGGGTCGGCGTCGGCGGCAGCCCGGGATCGGTCGTGCGCGCCGTCCGCTATGACCTGCCGCTCGCGCTCGCCATCATCGGCGGCGACCCGAAACGGTTCCGACCCTATGTCGATCTCTATCACCGCGCCTACGCACAGCTGGGCAAGCCGGCGCGGGCGATCGCGGTGCACTCGCCCGGTCATGTCGCCGACACCGACGAGCAGGCGCGCGAAGAGTTCTGGCCGGCGTACAAGGGCATGCATGACCGCATCGGCGCCGAGCGGGGCTGGCCGCCGATCGAGCGCGCCTCGTTCACGCAGGAAATCGAGCACGGCTCGCTCTATGTCGGCGCTCCGGAAACCGTCGCGCGCAAGATCGCCGCCACCGCAAAGGCGCTCGGCATCATGCGTTTCGACCTGAAATACAGCGCCGGCACGCTGGCGCACGACAAGCTCATGCGCAGTATCGTGCTTTACGGCAGCAAGGTCATTGCGCTGGTGCGCGATATGCTCGGGTGATTTGGCCCGCAAGCCCGGAGCGTTACATGGAAGCCAAAAAGTACAAATTATTCCATTTCAAGAACAATCTCACCTGGACCAACGCCCGGCGCGGCCGCGCCTCGGCGCCCGGCAAATCCGAAATCGATCTCGGCAGCCCGCCCGAATTCAGGGGCGAAGCCGGTGTCTGGAGCCCGGAAGAGCTCCTCGTCAGTGCGCTGAATGGCTGCTTGATGCTGACCTTCGTGGCGATGGCTCAAGCCAAGGGCTTGCAGTTCATGGCCTATGAGAGCTCCGCCGAAGGCCTGCTGGAAAACGTCGACGGCAAGTATCGGATCACGGAAGTGAGCGTCGCCCCCAGCCTCACCTTGAAATCGCAAGCCGATCTCGAGACCGCCCGTACGATCATGGCCACGGTCGAGGAGAATTGCTTCATCTCCAATTCCATCACCGCCAAAGTGAAATTAACGCCGCTGTTTGGGTTGGAGTCAACCTGAAGGCGCAGGGCATTGGAAACGTCATCAAACGATGATATATTCGTGCCGCCAGGAGGTAACTTGCATGCGGACGACGTTGGCCCTCGACGACGAGCAGTTGGCCAAGGCGCAAGAGTTCACCGGATTGAAGGAGAAGTCGGCGCTGGTGCGCGCGGCACTTGACGCTTTGATCGAGCGAGAAGCCGCGCGGCGATTGGCCCGCTTAGGCGGTACCCAGCCCCGATTGAAGGCGCCGCGACGACGGCGGCCGCCGCGGAAGTGATCCTGGCTGATACCTCGGTCTGGGTAGATCACTTCCGGCGTTGCAATTCGGCTTTGGCGCAACGCCTCGAAGCCAGAGAGATCCTGGCCCACCCCTTCGTCATTGACGAGCTGGCGCTGGGTCATCTTGAGCCGCGCAGCCGCGTTTTGAGCGACCTGCAAGATTTGCCGCAGGCCATCGTCGCGTCACACGAGGAGGTTCTGCGTTTCATCGGGGAACATCGGCTGTTCGGGCGAGGGATCGGCTATGTCGATGCGCATCTTCTTGCGGCGACGCGATTGACGCGGGCGCCACATTGTGGACTCGCGACAGGATTTTGGATCGCGCCGCCGTCCGGTTGGCGTTGGCGTTCCGGGCGGGAATTTAGTGCGACCGCACGGAGTGTGCCGCCGCGCGGCGGCTTTGGCAGCGGCCGGGTGCTACGTCCCCACCAGCCCCAATTGCGGGCTCGACGGCTCGGCCTGGGTCCGCTTGGCGATGCGGCCGGCGAGCCGCGCCAGGCGCCCGGCCTCGACCGCGGCGCGCATGCCTTTCGCCATTGTCACCGGATCGCGCGCCTTCGACACCGCGGTGTTGATGAGCACGGCGGCGCAGCCAAGCTCCATGGCGAGCGTTGCGTCGGAGGCGGTGCCGATGCCGGCGTCAAGCACCACCGGCACCGGGGAGCGTGCGCAGACAAGCTCGATCAGATGCGGGTTGGAGATGCCGAGCCCCGAGCCGATCGGCGAGCCGAGCGGCATCACCACCGCGGCGCCGGCATCGGCAAGCTTGCGGCAGGTCACCGGGTCCTCGGTGCAGTAGGGCAAGACGACAAAACCCTTGCCGACCAGCGTCTGCGTCGCCCGCACCAGTTCCTCGACGTCGGGATAGAGGAGCTCGCGGTCGCCGATGACCTCGAGCTTGATCCAGTTGGTGTCGAGCGCTTCGCGCGCAAGCTCAGCGGTGAGCACGGCGTCCTTGGCGGTCTGGCAGCCGGCGGTGTTGGGCAGAAAGCGCACGCGGCCGGCGAGGAGCTCGAGGAGGCTCTCGTCGTCGCCAGCGAGGCTGATGCGCCGGATCGAGGCGGTGACCATCTCGGTGGCGCTTGCGGCAACGGCATCGAGCATCAGCTTGCGGTTGGGATAGCCGGCGGTGCCGAGAAAGAGCCGCGAACGGAATTCCTCGCCGGCAATGATGAGCGGATCGGACATCTTGGACTCCCTCACCCGCCCTGCCTGGCCCGCACGATCTCGACGCTATCGCCGGCCCGCAATTGCGTCGCCGGCCACGCGGCGCGCGGCACCACTGCGCCGTTGAGCGCGACCGCGATGCCGCGTTGGCCGATATCGACGGCCTTTTCCGTCAGCAGCGCTTCGAGCGAGGCCGCGGCGAGCGGCTCGGTCCGGCCGTTCACATTGATGGTCGCCTCGGTCATCGTCTCCTCCAAAATCATTCGGCGGCACGCGCCGGCAGGAAACGCTCGAGACCGAAGGGCTTGATCGCCGGCTCGACGACATCATCGAGGATCAGGCGCGCCATGGCATCGGCGCTCACCGGAGCGAGCAGGATGCCGTTGCGGTGATGGCCGGTGGCGTAGAACAAGCCTTCGAGCGGGCCGTGTCCGAGGATCGGCGCGTCGTCGCGGCTTCCCGGCCGATGGCCGACCCAGATCTCATCGATCGGCAATTCCTCGACTGCCGGAATCGCCCGCCATGCGGCTTCCAACAGAGTGAGCATGCCGCCGGCGGTAATGGTCTCGTCGAAACCGCGCTCCTCGACGGTGCCGCCGACAACGAGCCGCCCGTCGCGGCGCGGGACGAGATAAGCGCCGGGCGCCCAGAGCACGTGATTGAGGAGCGGCGCTGACGCGTTCATTTGCAGCGCCAGCATCTGGCCTTTGACGGGACGCACCGGCGGCCGCCGGTCGGGCGGCAGCCCGCCGATTGTGCGCGACCAGGCGCCGGCGGCGAGCACCACCATGTCGGCTGCGGCAATGGTGCCGTCTTCCAGCGCCACGCCCTTTGCCCGCCCGCCTTGCACCACGATCTCCTTGACCGGCCGATGCTCATGAATCGTTGCGCCGGCGCCCTCGGCGGCGATGCGCAGCGCGGCAACGAGTTTTCGGTTGTCGACCTGGTGATCCTGCGGGCTATAGAGCGCGCCGGCGATCTTGCCGGCAAGATGCGGCTCGCGGGCGCGCGTCGCCGCAGCGGAAAGCCACTCGAGCGGCAGATCGAGACGGCGCTGAAATTCCAGGCGGTGCGCGATCTCGGCCTGATCGTCCGCAGTCAGCGCCAGCACCAGCGTGCCTTCGCACCGCAACTCGACGTCGATGCCGCTGGCGCAGGCAAGTTCCTCGGCGAAGGCGGGCCAGCGCGCCTGGCTCTCACGACCGAGCGCGACCAGCGCCTCTTCCCCGGGCTCGGCTTCGCAGCAGGCCGCCAGCATGCCGCCGGCCGCATAGCTCGCGCCCGCTCCGGCTTTGCCGCGATCGAACACGCTGACCAAGGCGCGCGGCGCGAGGCGCCAGGCAATACCCAAGCCGATGACGCCGGCGCCGATGACGACAATGCGCGGCCGCTTGCTTGCGGGGGAAGTAAGGTTCGTCAACGCGGCTCCCTTCGCTGGTATGATCCAGACAGGTTCGACGGGTGTGATCTCAGCCGCGCATTTTGCGCGCGGCACCCCTGGCCGATGGTCTTGATGATGGGGGTTTTCTCGCGCCGGGACAAGAGCCTGAGGGGAGAGCTCAGCGCCGCTTCTGGCCGGGACTGTCCGCTTCGGCCTTGGCCAAAGCATCAAACCTCATTAATCGCTCAAGAAGCGGCTCCATGTCCTTGAGGGGGATCATGTTCGGCCCGTCCGAGGGCGCCTTGTCCGGGTCCTGGTGCGTCTCGATGAACAGCCCGGCAATGCCGACCGCGACGGCCGCCCGCGCCAGCACCGGCACAAAGTCGCGCTCGCCGCCCGAAGAGGTTCCCTGCCCACCCGGCTGCTGCACTGAATGGGTCGCGTCGAAGATCACCGGCGCGCCGATCTTGGCGAGCACCGGCAGCGCGCGCATGTCCGAGATCAGCGTGTTGTAGCCAAACGACACCCCGCGCTCGGTGAGGAGCACGTTGCCGTTGCCGGCGCCGGTGACCTTCTCCACCACATTGGCCATGTCCCAGGGCGCGAGGAACTGGCCCTTCTTGACGTTGACGACGCGGCCGGTCTTGGCGGCGGCGACGAGGAGATCGGTCTGGCGGCAGAGGAATGCCGGGATCTGCAGGATGTCGACGACTTCGGCGACCGGCTCGCACTGGTCCGGCTCATGCACGTCGGTAAGTACCGGTACGCCGAGTTGCTCGCGCAGCTCAGCGAAAATCGCGAGCGCCTTGTCGAGGCCGAGGCCACGGGCGCTGTGCGCGCTGGTGCGGTTCGCCTTGTCGAAGGAGGTCTTGTAGACGAAGCCGATGCCAAGCCGCGCGGCGATCTCCTTGAGCGTTGCCGCGATGTCGAAGGCGTGCGCGCGGCTTTCGAGCGCGCACGGTCCGGCGATCAAGGCGAGCGGCAGGCTGTTGCCGAACTGCGTCTTGCCGACAGTGACGACCGGATTTGGCCTGGCGAGCATGAACGACCTCGCCGGCGACCATGGGGCGCGCGGCAGGCCGGGTCAACCGGCCGGCCGCTTCACTTGACGGCGGAAAACGCCGTCGGGCGCAGGAATGCGCTCTTGATGTTGGCGATGATCGGCCCGTCCCTTTCGCTGTCGTCGCGCGCCTTGATCCAGGCCGGATCAGCGAGGAAGGTCTCCCAGACCTTCTCGCGCTCAGCCAGCGAGTTCCAGGCGAGGAGGTAGTGCAAATCGTTATTGCCGTCGCCTACCAGCACTGTCCAGAAGCCGGCCTGCCTGATGCCGTGCTTCTCCCAGATTTTCAGGGTGTGGTCCTGGAACCGCTTGAGCAGTGCCGGCAGCCGGCCGGGGATGCAGGAATAGATGCGCAATTCGTAGATAACGATTTTCCTCCCGGTTGTCGTTTCTGCGTCGAATATTCTGTGTCGACTATACCAGCCGGCTCTGCTCCACCGCCGCCTCGATGAACGAGGAGAACAGCGGGTGCGGCGCGAATGGCCGCGATTTCAGCTCGGGGTGGAACTGCACGCCGATGAACCAGGGATGATCGTCGTATTCGATGATCTCCGGCAGGAGCCCGTCGGGCGACATGCCGGAAAAGCGCATGCCGTGCTGGGCCAGCCGATCCTTGTAGCCGGTATTGACCTCGTAACGGTGGCGGTGGCGCTCGGAAATCTCGGTCGAGTGATAAATGTCGGCGACACGGCTGCCGCGCTGGAGCATCGCCGGATAGGCGCCGAGCCGCATGGTGCCGCCGAGATCGCCGCTAATGCCCCGCTTCTGCAGCTCGTTACCCTTCATCCATTCGGTCATCAGACCGACGACCGGCTCGCGCGTCGGGCCGAACTCGGTCGAGTTTGCTTCCTCGATGCCGCAGAGATTCCGCGCGGCTTCGATGACCGCCATCTGCATGCCGAAGCAGATACCGAAATAGGGCACGTGGCGTTCGCGCGCGAATTGGGCGGCGCGGATCTTTCCTTCGGCGCCGCGCTGGCCGAAGCCGCCGGGCACCAGGATGCCGTCGACGTGCTCGAGGAACGGCGCCGGGTCTTCGTCCTCGAACACCTCGCTCTCGATCCAGTCGAGATTGACCTTGACCTTGTTAGCGACGCCGCCGTGGGACAGCGCCTCGATCAGCGATTTGTAGGCGTCCTTCATGCCGGTGTACTTGCCGACAATGGCGATGGTCACATCGCCTTCCGGATTGCGGATGCGCTCGTTGATCAGATGCCAGGTGGCGAGATCGGGCGGCGGCGGGTTCTCGATGCCGAAGGCGGCGAGCACCTCGCGGTCGAGGTCGCCCGAGTGATAGGCCTCGGGCACCGCATAGATATTGTCGACGTCGCGCGCCTCGATCACGGCGCTTTC
>Ga0187784_10005371_pt1 | contig 10369 bp, 7 predicted proteins | sample 1015_SJ02_MP15_2_FD_132964 | JGI IMG/M metagenome (GOLD analysis project Ga0187784, IMG submission 132964) | Tropical peat soil microbial communities from peatlands in Department of Meta, Colombia - 1015_SJ02_MP15_20_MG | ecosystem: Environmental > Terrestrial > Soil > Wetlands > Peat | place... | reverse complement strand
TGGCTCGGCAAGGCAATCGCATCATGCAGTTCAGGTGCAGCGGGCGGTACGTGGCAAACGTCTGCGAAGGAAAACTGGTGCGCTACCCGGCCTGGAAGGCCTTGGAACTGCCGGAATGACTATGCGCTTCAATGCCCGATCGGCGCTGGCGCCTCCACTTCGGGAAGAAATCGGGCAAGGTTCTCCGGCACCTTTCAAGTGTGCCTGCGAGGCGATAATGCCAAAAGAGCAGGTACGCGTGATCGGCTACGCCGTTGACAATCAAGGCCTGCCCTTGCCGGCGGGATAAGTGAGCGGCCGCCCGGATCAGATATTAAGGACGACAGTTGCTGGGGAAGGAAAAGCGTCGGACGAATCGGTCGCAAGAGAACCCGTTTCGGGCTTTGGACTCTCGGAAGTGCCAAAACAGGCCCCTTGCGTGGGCGCTGGAGGCTCGGAACGCTGAAAACCCGACTGGCCATTGTGTTCGGGAGCGGTCAGGTGTAAGTTGTCGGTCAGGCCGGGATCCATAATGGAAATTCTGGTTAAGGAGAAGTAGTCGTGCCAGCCAAATCACTAGGTCTCATCAACCGTCGGGATTTTCTTGCGATAACGGGAAGTGCACTGGTAGCCGGACCATCTTTCACGGTGGAACATGCTCATGCCCAATCATGCGCTGTGCCGAAGTCCCCTCACACATTCCCTTTCGACCCGGTGGGGCAAGAGCGCCCCGCTTGGTGGCGCGAGCAGGGGGTGGTTATGGCCGGGGTCGATTGGGAATCCCTTCTCACTCGCCTGCGCGCCGGCAGCTATGATTTTTCGCAAGCGTTCATGACCTATGATGAGAAGATGGCCCTCTGGAAACAGGAGCATTCCGAGGAACTGGCGCGGCGCCTGAAAGAAATGGGCTTTAACTTCCTCATGATTCCACTCTATAAAGGTGGCGGGCCCAAAGCCGAGCGCACCTCCAGGGAAGATGCCAAGCGCTTTGCCGAAATCTGCCACCGGCTAGGGCTGCGTGTGGGCAGCTACACGTCGAGTGGGACCATCCTTTATGAAACCATGCTTGCAGAGAACCCCGACGCGATGGATTGGGTTACGCGTGACCGGGACGGCAGGCCCGTTACCTGGGGGTCACTCTACTATCGGTATTGGGCGAATCGCATTCATCCCCGCTTCCGCGCTTTGCTTCGCGAAGTTGTTCATTACGCGGTGATCGAGGCCAAGGTGGATCTGGTCCACTTGGACAATTACGATATGGCTCCAAGTTACGAAGCCTATTCGGTCAGCCAATTCCGGGAATTCATCGAGAAGCGTTACTCTCCGGAAGAACGGATGCGGCGGTTTGGCTCCGTGGAAATGCACGGCGTGCTGCCTCCTCCGCCTCCGCCGGCCCCGGCGCCGGACCTCTATAATGGCGACCCGCTCTATCAGGATTTCATCGATTTTCGCTGCCAAGCGATGGCCGATACTTTTCGCGAACTCGCCGATTACGCGCGTTCCTTGAATCCCGAGATCGTGATGGAATTCAACGCTGGCGGATATGAGGGCGAATTGATCCGCTCGATGGGAATGGGGGCGGTGGACCACACCCGTATGCTCCCCTGGGGCGGCGCTTTTTGGGACGAGGGCGCGCCCAGCCGCCTCGAGGACGGAATTCTCCAGTCGCATTTCCGGACCTATCTTTTAGGGCGCTATTACCACAACATGGCGTTTAGCTATACGGCGGAGCCGGTGGCCATGGCTGAATGCATGGCCTACAACCTCCAGTGTCTCGGTTGCCCTTCCTGGGTCACTGGGGATCAAATTAATGCTGCGACAGTGATGAAAAACCCTGCCCGGAAAGCTTTTCATCCTTCTGTGCTGGCCGCGATTCGCTTCTTCCATCGCGAGCAGGAGCGATTCCGGGATACGGAGCTGCTGGCTGATGTGGGCGTGCTCAACACCTACGCCAACACGGCCTATGGCCCTCAAATCACGCGACACCGATGGGCCGCGTTCACTCAGGCGCTCTACCAAGGCAAAGTGCCTTTCGCCATTGTGCCGGACCGTTATCCCGGTGACCTGAGCCGCTTTCGGGTTCTAGCCCTGCCGGATTTGGCGCTGATTTCCGATGAGCTCCTGGAATCGGTTCGGAGTTATGTGCACGCTGGTGGTGGGCTGGTCATCACCGGCCAGACAGGTCTTTTCACCGAGCGTAGTATTGACCGTAAAGAACGAGGTTTGGCCGATCTTTTCTCCGCACCGCTGGCGAACACGACGTTGCACGCGACACCCGGGAAAGGACGTGCGGTCTACATTCCCGGCATCGCCATCCCGGAGAAGTTCAGAATCGGCATGCTGCCGGAAAACCGAGCTGACTTGTTGGAAGCGGTGCGCTGGGCAGCCGGCGGAGCCTTACAGGTTGCCATCATAGCCCCAGAAACCGTCACCATGAGCCTATATGGCCAGCCCTCAGGGCGCCGTCTCCTGCACCTCGTGAATTACGACGAAGGGAAACCCGTCCGCGACATCGAAGTTACGCTGCAACTTCCGGCGGAAAAGGCCGGGGTCACGGTCAGCCTCCTTTCGCTAGACTGTGAACGGGCGCGGACGCTGAGTGCGGAATTCCGCGGGCGCTCCCTGCGCTTTACCGTGCCGGAGCTGAATCTCTACGCTTTGCTGGTGATCGGTTAGCGCGGAGTTGACAAGCTGAGCCAGGATGAGGAAGACTCTGTCAGCGACACGAATTTCGATACCAGGGTGAGCCGCGTCGCTTGGCGGAAGCAGGCTTCGTCACACCTCTCATGTACGTCTTAGAAGGTAGTCCCGTGCCCACACGAGAAGCTGTTGCGAAGGTTGACAAGTCGTACTTGGAAACGCCCGCTCAGACGGCTTCCTCGAAACGCTTCCTCCCCCTGGACGCGTTCCGAGGATTAATTATACTCCTGCTGGTGTCCGACGGATTGGGGTTCCGGGCGCTCGAGAAGCACCCGATCTTTCGCGTCATCGGACAACAGTTCGAGCACGTGGACTGGATCGGCACACACTTTTATGACCTGATTGCTCCCGCTTTTTTGTTTATGGTCGGCATGTCGATGTCGTACTCCGTGGGCAGCCGCGCGCAGCAGGGCGTTTCCTTCCGTCAGAATTTCCGGCGGGTGGGGACGCGATGCCTTCGGCTTATGGTCCTAAGCCAGATCATTATTTCGATTGAAGAAAACCGGCTCCATTTCCAGATGCACAATATCCTCACCCACATCGCGGTCGCCTGTTTTCTCTGCTTCCTGATTATGCAACTGGAGTTCAAATGGCAGATCGTGACGGCTGTGGCGCTTCTGACGATTCACACAGTCCCCTTCTTTTTGTTCCCAGCGCCTGATGGTCCATTCACGAAGACGGGCAACATCGCGGCGGTGATCGATCGCGCCATCATGGGATACAACTACGAGTCCTGGACTACGAACTTCAATGTGATCAGCACGAGCGTGACCGCCCTTTTCGGCGTTTGGGTGGGCAACCTGCTGCGGAGTTCGCTGCCCCGCCCCCGGCAGATGCAAATCTTGGCTGTCGCCATGTTGGTTGGTTTCAGCGTTGGGCTGGGCCTCACGCCCCTCGTTCCATCGATTCGAAGAATCTGGACTGCCTCTTTCGTTTTCTGGAGCGCCGGCTGGGCGATCTTGATGTTGCTGGCTCTCTACCTACTCATCGAGGTTGCAGGGCATCGAGCCATTGTTTTTCCGCTTACGGTTGCCGGAGCAAACACCATCTTCATTTACACGCTGAGCGAGGTTTTGCGCAATTGGTTCGATAAGTCCATAGCTGTATTTACTCGTGACTTCTGGTTCTTCGGTGACTTCGGGCCGGTGGCGCAGAGTTGCGCTGTCTTGACGGTAATGTGGTATTTGTGCTTTTGGCTGTACCGGCGCAACATCTTCCTGAGGCTGTAAAGGTGTGAAATAGTATTGGCGGCTCTTCGTAGGGGCAATCCCCCGTACATTCGCTAAAGCAGACTGCTGGCTTGGATGTCCATGGCATCGGAGTGGCCAAGATATTCCTCTGTGGCAGAATCCTCGTGAGACGTTCGGCTGCCGTGAGTTTGGAAATTTCCCTTTAAAAGCATCATCACCCTTAATTTGCCTCGACCCAAGCCCTTACCTCGCATCCACCACGCAGCGGAATCCCAGCGTGCCCGCGCGGTCCTTGCTGGGCGCCATCAAGAGATACTTCCCATGCTCAGTCAACTTATAAGCCTGGGGAAAATACCAGAGCGAGCCTTGGGGCTGATAGTAGCTTCCTCCCTTGAGGATGCCGGCGCGCGTATGCTCGTCGACGAATTCGTCGGTCCACTGCCAGACGTTGCCGACCAAATCGCTTACCCCAAAGGGGCTCGCGCCCTGCGGGTAGGCGTCCACGCGCGTGGGCGGGCGCATGTCCCGGCCCTTCTCCGGGGTGGCAACTCGCGCTGCGTCCCATTCGTTGCCCCAGGGATAAATGCGGCCGTCCGTGCCTTGCGCGGCGTACTGCCATTCCCACTCATGCGGCAGCCGCTTGCCCGCCCACTGGGCGTAAGCGCGAGCGTCTTCAAGCGAGACCCAGGTCACGGGCTTGCGGCCCCATCCCTCGGGGTAGCTGCCGTTCTTCCAATCCCGCAGGAAATTGTGGTCGTCGCGGGGATGATAGCGGGTCGCATCCAGGAATCTCTTGAACTCGGCATTGGTAACCGGATATTTATCGATATAGAAAGACTTCACATGCATCTTATGAAGATGATAACGGCGCGGCGCGTCCTCCCAGGGAAACTGCACGTCCACGCCCACGTCGTTTCCGCCTTCGATCATGATCCCGGCGGTACCAAACTCGTAATCCCCCGCGGGGATTTTCACCATCCCTTCCGGCGTCGAGGCGGCGGGCGAAGTGGAAGGAATCTCCACCAGTTTCTGCGGTAGGAACCTCCACTCGGGCGAGAGGCTTCGAAGCGGCGTCCGCGAAAGCTCTCGCATCTGGCTTAGCAAGGTGGCGACGCTCCCCTCGGCCCCTTGGTCCTGAGCGAGCAGGGCGCCGAAACCCTCGCCTTCGATCTCAAAGCTCAGCACCGCACGCTCGCCCTCGACGTCGGGCTTCAGTTCCTCCCCGTGCCAGAGGTCATAGAAGCGCTCCCCGGCGTGGTAAGGGACCTCGATCTGGCGTCCTCCCAGGTCATACTGATTGCGGTTGACGAGGGTCCAAAGTGTGCGGCCTAGTCCGGGAAACTTACTGCCAAATACGCCGTAGAGGAGCGTCGGTGTGTGGGGTTCCCAATCCGGGCTGATGAGCAGTGCCGCCAGGGTGCGCTCGATTTTGGCGACGCGCCGTAAAGCCTCCGCGTCGCGCGGCGTAATCTGGTTCCAGATTCCCCAGATGTTCTCCCAGCTTTCGTAACCTACGCCGTTGAAGAAGGCAAATTGCAGGTTGTCAGTCTTGCGGCGGTTCCAGCGGTCGCAGACATTCACCATGTGGCGGGGCTCCAGCCATTTGTAGCGGCTGATCATGGGCACGAAAGGATACTTCCAATAGCCCCAGGAGAGATTGTTCCACTCGAGCGCCTCGTCGGCGGGGCCGCCCTCGGGCTCGAGCGCAATCGGGTGCCCCGTCTCGTCGGAGGCGACGCGAAACGAGCGCGGCACGCCATCCAGCGTGTCGCCGTTGATTCCGTCCGCGCCGATTTCCGCCATGGCCTGGGCCGTGGCGACGGCGTTGGGCAGCTTGGGATCGCGCGTCCCCTGGTCCCAGAGCATCACCGGAAAGAGCACGCGCACGCCCCGGCGGTGGAAGTCCTGGATCATATGGCGCAAGCCCTCGACCCCGCCCGGCATATCGCGCAGCAGGTCGTATTGGTCGCGATTGTCGATGCCGATGTTGGGATAGGTGTGCCAGATCAGCACTGAATCGATGCCGCCGTAGCGCTTCTCGAGGTCGTCGAGATAGCGGTCCACGCTGTACTGGCCCGCCTCGGCATCGTAAAAGTATCGCTCCTCGATCATCATCTGCGGCTGGATGAAGCTCGCTTGTGTCCAAAGGAGTTCCGGCCGTTCGTACTGCGAGCCTTCGTAGCCAATTCGAATCCGCCGCTCCGTTCGCCAGTGGCGCACGTCTTCGATCCAAGTTTGGAAGGCCTTCACTGGGTCCCGGACCTCATCACTGCGATAGCAACACTGGTCGGTGTCGATCTTGGCGTTATCCGGCCCGGGGATCTGCTCGCCTTGGGGTTCAAATCTTGTATCCTGAGCCCATAGGCAGGATGCCAGGAGCAGAGTAAAAATGCCTGCGGATAAGCAGCGCTTAGCGTGCATGAGGATTCCTCGGTGTTTGAAGCGTGACGACTGCACTGCGCATTATGCTCACAATTCGCTGGCGCAGCAACAACATTCCCGCAGGGCGAGAACCACCACGAAGACACCAAGGCACCAAGTCAGCAGGTAAAAGCAACAAAAGCTTGCTTGGTGTCTTTGTGTCTTGGTGGTGAAGAAGGCGCTGGGGCTAATTCGAGGGCAGCCGGCGTATAATTCTAGGTTTATGAACCACCAGGACACCGCTGCACCAAGAGAGCCTATCCCCAAGGAAACTGACGCAGTGGCGTCGAAGGTTGTCGATGCTGCCTTCGCGGTGCATACGGCGCTGGGTCCGGGGTTGCTGGAAAGCGTCTATGAGGCTTGCCTGGCGCATGAGCTCAAGAAACGAGGGCTCAAAGTGGAACGGCAAGTAACGTTGCCCGTGATGTACGACAACACGCGGTTGGATGCAGGCTTGCGCTTGGATCTTGTAGTGGACAACCGAGTCGTGGTGGAAATTAAGGCTGTGGAAAACCTGCTGCCAGTCCACAAAGCTCAGGTCATCACCTACCTTAAGCTTACCGGCTATCGCCTCGGCTTCCCGGTGAACTTCAATACAGTGCTGATCAAGGACGGAATCCAACGCATCGCATTGTGAACCACTAAGACACCAAGGCGCCAAGAAAAAAGCATTCTGAGGTTTCCTTGGTGTCTTAGTGTCTTGGTGGTTAAATAGCGGATGGGAACTGCAGATCCTTCGCTTCGCTCAGGATGACGCGCTCGAAATCGCCGCTGGCGATGCCGCTGAAATCGAAGAAGACGTCCTAGCCATGCTGAGTCAGGTTCTGGAAGATCGCCAGCGCCCAAGGAATGTTGGTGCGGCGATAGCTGAGAAAAACGGTCTTCTCGATGCGCTCCATACCCTGTCCCTTCAAAGCGGCAGTATGGACACCCGCGAGAGGTGCCCCAACGGGCCAGTCCGCCGGATAGCAGTGCCGTTGGCGCGCCTCCCCTATTCTTTGGAACTATTCTACACGCCTTTGTGAATTCAGAGCGACGGCCTTGAAATACGCTGTCATTCCGAGCGAAGCGAGGAATCTCGCCCTGGTCTCTTGGGGACGGTCTGCCTGGCGCGGAGCAAGATTCCTCGCTTCGCTCGGAATGACATTACATTGGTTCCCGTGCGTCCGTCAGCGGACGGGAATCGCAGCTTTGCAACCCAAATCCGATAACGTGCGTCTGAGAAGTGAAGCAGGGCGTAGTTTTCACTCGTGAGGTTGGTCCTATGGCGGACTGGCATGAGCCGCTGACGGAAGAACAGCGCGTTTGGCATTTGCTGAACCGGGTCACCTTCGGCCCGAGTCCGGGGGATGTGGAGCGCCTCGAGCGCGGGGGCGCGAAGGCGTTTCTGGAAGAGCAGTTCCATCCTGAACGGATTGACGACTCGGCGGTTGAAAGAAGGATTGCCGGCCTTCCGACGCTCTCCATGAGCCCGGAAGAGCTGGCGGAAAACTTTCCCGCCAAGAACCAGGCTCAAGGGCAGGCGCAGGCGAGCGGGAAGGGAAGTGCGGGCTTCGACGCGTCGGAGATGACTCGCCCAGGCCAGAGTCGCCAAGGCACGACCGGGGAAACGCCGGCCATGCCGGGGCCCGGCGGGATGCAGGAGCTTGACGGGCCGCGCCGCATCACGATGGAACTGGCGCGGGAGCAGCTTTGGCGCGCCATTTACAGCCAACGCCAACTCGAAGAAGTGATGATGCAGTTCTGGATGAATCACTTCAACATCTTCGCCGGCAAAGGCGCCGACCGCTGGTTGATCACCTCTTTCGAGCGTCAGACCATCCGCCCCCACGCTCTCGGCAAGTTCGAAGACCTGCTGGTGGCCACCGCCAAGAGTCCGGCGATGCTTTTTTACCTCGACAACTGGCTGAGCGTGGCGCCTTACACAACCACCGAAGGCAGTGTTTATCGGACCTCGAGCGGTGTTGCCCCGGGGGAAGAAGCGCCCGGGCGCCAGGCCCTGGCGCGGCCTGTGAACTGGAATCCCAACCGCTTTCCGGGACGGCCGCGGCCCCTCGCGAGACCTCAGAACCGCCGCGGACTGAACGAAAACTACGCCCGCGAGCTGATGGAACTCCACACCCTCGGCGTCGACGGTGGTTACACCCAACAGGACGTTCGAGAAGTGGCAAGGTGTTTTACCGGCTGGACCATCAATCGACCGCAACAAGGCGGGAGCTTCTTTTTTGATCCCCGCTTGCACGACTTCGGTCAGAAGACCGTCTTGCGGCGCAAAATCAAGGCGGGCCGCGGCATGGAAGACGGCCTCGAAGTGCTGCGCCTGCTGGCGCACCACCCCGCCACGGCGCATTTCATTTCGCTGAAGCTCTGCCGGCGTTTTGTGGCGGACAATCCTCCCGCTTCGGTTGTCAATCGAGCTGGCAAGGCCTTTCTGAAGTCGAAGGGCAATATCCGGGCGGTGGTTCTGGCCATCCTGACTTCGCCGGAGTTCAACTCGAGCGCGGCGTTCCGCGCCAAAGTGAAATCGCCCCTCGAATTGGTGGCCAGTTCGCTGCGTGCCCTCAACGGCGAGACGGATGCCGGGCCCCCTCTGCTCGCGGCGATGTTGCGTATGGGACAGCCGTTGTTTTATTACCAGGCGCCCACGGGCTTCCCGGACCGAGGCAGCGCCTGGATCAACTCCGGCACGCTTCTTCAGCGGATCAACTTCGCAACTCTGCTGGCCGCCAATCGCCTTCGCGGGACCCGTGTGGATTTGCAGGCGGGTGCAGCGGATAGTTCTCCCGGCGAGGTCGTCAAGAGACTTTCCGATCGGCTGCTGGGCGGAGAGCTTTCGCCCGAAACGCGCCAGGCCGTCATGAAAACTGTTGATGGTTCCGAAGCGCCCGGATTGGGTGGCCCTTTATCCGCACAGGCGCTGAAAGTCGCCGCCGTACTGGTGGCGTCGCCGGACTTTCAGAGGAGATAACTTACGCGGGTGGCGCATACGTTCCGGCGTTTTTTGCCGGGATGTATGCGCCTTTCGGCATTCTCTCTGCGAGCGGCAGGCGCAGACATGCCACAAAGCGGCACGTCTGCGCCACCCGGCCGCTCTGGTTTAAAATTGGCCACCCGCGGGTGGCGGGTGGCGCATACGTTCCGGCGCTTTTTGCCGGGATGTATGCGCCTTTCGACATTCTCTCCGCGAGCGGCAGGTGCGATCAAATTTGGAGAAGTCCACTATGAAAATTCCTCGTCGCTATTTCATCAAGAGCGCAGGCCTGAGCCTTTTCGGGGCGGGCTTCGTGCCCAGCTTTTTGAGGCGCACCGCGTTTGCCCTCGAGCCGCCGCAGGGCAGCGCGCGGAGGAAAATTCTGGTGGCAGTCTTCCAGCGCGGCGCGGCAGACGGGCTCAACATCGTAGTTCCCTTTGCGGAGCGCGACTACTTTGCGATGCGGCCCACGATCGCCATCCCGCGGCCGGGCAGGAACGTTGGGGAAGGCCAGGGGGTCATCGATCTGGACGGGTTCTTCGGGCTCCACCCGGCTTTGGCTTCCTTGAAGCCGCTGTTCGATGCCCGGCATCTGGCGATCGTGCACGCGGCCGGCTCGCCCGACAACTCGCGTTCTCACTTTGAGGCGCAAGACTACATGGAAACGGCGACGCCGGGAATCCGATCCACCGCGGACGGCTGGCTGAACCGTCTTCTTCAGGTGAACCCGGAGGCGGACGCCACGCCCTTTCGCGCCGTAGCCTTTGCACCCAGCATGCCGCGCACCCTGGCCGGGCCGGCGTCAGCGCTTTGCGCGCAGGATTTGCGGGGCTTTCACCTGGCGGCCAGCCTCGGCCGGGGCGGGCCGAACACCAGCGGGCTCGAGACCCTCTTCGAAGCAATGTACGCTTCCACTTCCGATCCTCTTTTGGGAAGCGCCGCCCACGAAACCTTTGACGCTATATCCACTTTACAACGTATAGGAGTTGAGAATTATCGGGCTGAGAACGCCGCCCAATACCCGCCGGGGCCGCTGGGCCGCAGCCTTCAGCAGGTGGCGCAGCTCATCAAGGCGGACTTGGGGCTGGAAGTCGCTTTCGCGGAGGTG
>Ga0187784_10005369_pt1 | contig 10371 bp, 9 predicted proteins | sample 1015_SJ02_MP15_2_FD_132964 | JGI IMG/M metagenome (GOLD analysis project Ga0187784, IMG submission 132964) | Tropical peat soil microbial communities from peatlands in Department of Meta, Colombia - 1015_SJ02_MP15_20_MG | ecosystem: Environmental > Terrestrial > Soil > Wetlands > Peat | place... | reverse complement strand
GTACCGTTGATGCGCAGCTTTTTTCCGCTGAAGTCGGCAAGCCGCATAATTGGATTCTTCGCACCATAGTTGGACGCGCCCAGGTCCAGGGTTGCGATGCCAACCATGCGCTTCGGTGCAGCAAGGTCGAACATTGCCTTTTGCACGGTTGGGTCGTGGGTAGTTGCTGCGGCATTGGCCTCGTCGCGAAAGAGCATTGGAGCGGAGAACACGCCAAAGCGCGGATCGACGCCAACGAAAAAGTCGACTGGCCCGACATAACCTTGAATATTGCCGAGCTGCACACCCTCAATTTCGCGCGGGATCGGGCCGAGCTGGCTAGCCGGATAAATTTGCACTTCGATGCGGCCGCCCGACTCTTTCTCGACCTCCTCCTTATAAAATTTGATGAACTGATGTTGGGTTTCGTTGATAGTCGCGGTGCCGACCTTCATGACGAAATCCGCGGCGGTCGCCGATGAAACAAGGGCGAAAAAGGCAAGCGCGGCGGCGACTGTCGGTCCACCGTAGGCACGCAAGCGGCCAGTACCAAGACGAATTGCGCATGATAAGCCCATTAAGCCGTCCCCTTGGATCCCCTACGATGCCGCGCTCGAGCCGATTAGCGCACGCGTTTGAGGGAAACTATAGTGCGAGCGTGGTGTTTGCCAAGCGCGCGAGATGTCGCTTCGTGCGCATGGCGAGAGAACTCGGGCCCACTGGCTAACCCCCGGGCGAGGCTCAAAGGCCGATCATTTTCCCGATCGACCCCCCGGCTCGTTTGCCCCTCGCCAGAAGATTGCCCGGCGGGCCGCGAAGGGCGAGACACCTTACGCTATCGCTAAAGCTCTTCGGATAGACCGGCACAGCGAAGTTAAATACGCCGCTGATTGATGGCACCTGAGACAGACCGGTCCCGGCGAGGATGCGCTCGCCGCACGGCCACGGCGCTCCCCACACAGCTCTAGCCCGAGCTTCGGCCGTCCGATCCTGATACCCTTTGCCCGCGGTCGCGCCATACCCGCCTTAGTCCGCTCGCTAATCTTCTGCGCCTCAACCTTGGCCAAGGACGAAAGCAGCGCAAGCAAAACGTTCCGTACAAGCTCGTTGTCTGTCGCAAGGTGCGCCTAGGTATCAGAATGAACCGCGGCGCCGTAGGAGGAGAGGCGCTGTAGGTGCGTGATCGTCTGAGCCATACCCTCTCGACTGAGCCGATCCAGGGCCCAAAAAAGCACGCAATCGAATTTCCGCTTTGCCGCATCATCGAATAGGGCGGCAAATCGCTTCCGCTTCTCCGCGCCCTTGCGGCCGCTCTCGTAGTCGACCGCTTCGTTGCGTCCAAAAAAAATCAAACGATTATTGGATAGCGAATTTGGCTCCGTGAGAGGCCGCGATTTATGTGGGTTTCCCGCTTGTCTGTCGACTGGATCTGTCTGGTTTCCATTCAAGTACACTGTCTGGAGGTTGTTGGGGAAAATAGCCCCCAAAAAAGCCTTCGATGTCTCCACCGCTCCAGCAGGGTCCATTTCCGGGCGATTCATGAACTTAACTTTCCAAAAAATGCTCAACGTCATCGCCGCCGTGCTGAGCCTCCTCATCACGCTAGCGGCAGAGCGTCGAACGCAAGCGCAGGATGTGCCGCCTGCCAGCTGGAAATACGCCGACGCTTTTACCTCCAACTCGTACACGAACTCCAAAGAGGACCTGCGCGACTTTGGGTATGTCGAGGAAAGAGACATCGGCAGGTACATTACTGGCCAAATCAGTTCGGTAGGTCGGTTAAGCGGCAGAGGGTGCCAAATGTCCCCAGAAGAATTCGCAAAATTCTATCCTCCACTTCTAGATTGGGTTCGAACCACATTGAAAGCCAGCGCCCATATGGCGCAGCCCGTGGCCTCCCGCGGATTTTTGCGGCTACCGCTCTATTTCACCGAAGGGACTCTGGCATCAACAAATGTTGTCTTAATCGATCCGTTGCCAATGCCGCCCCTATCTTCCATGGGGTTAGCGCGCTTTGCTGATTTTGAGCACGGCAATTTCGATGGCATCACTTACATCGACACTATTTTTCTGAAGCCAACTCAGTCCGACAACGAGAACATGCACTTTCATGAGCTTGTTCACGTCGTTCAGTGGCGATTGCTCGGCCCGGATCGTTTTCTATTGTTGTATGCGAATGGCTTGGAATGCTTCGGCTATCGGCAGAGCCCGTTGGAAGTTATGGCATACGATGCTGAAGCAGCGTTCGCTAGCTCTACGGCAATTTTCAACGTGGAAAAGATGGTTGCGGAGAAACTTGGCTTGTAAGGTCGAAATGCGGGTCCACTGGCGCTAAACGGACATGCCTGACATGCTAATTCACGTTCGCTATCGGAGGTAAAGCGGACATCGGCCAGACTCAGCGAAATGTTCGCTTATGACCCAAAGTATCAGCCAAAGCAAGCGCACCCATTTGGAGCGCGAGATTGCCAGCGTGACGTTCAATTATTTGATACATTGGACAAAAATGTACGCAGCGGGCTGACATTTCTCGCGGTTACGGACGCCATTTGGAGCAAAAGGAGCTAGCGCGTGGGAAACCGAATAGCTGTCGCCCTGATATTTCTCAACGCAATAGGGCTTTTAGGGTGCCTAGTCTTAATTGCTGCGGCCAGCGGTCAGGTTCCCGAAGTCGCAATGCGGATCACCCACGCAGTCAATTATTCCCTTCAAATGTTTGTCGTCGGCGCGGCACTCCCAATAATCGTCTGGTCAATCGCGACATCCGAAATGAACCGGTCTAATGTAAAAGTGAGACTGATTGAAGATTGGGCGAGGTATTTCTTGCTGCTCGTTTCAGGGGTGTTGTTTTTCGTCGCCGCATCACGACTTCCAAACTCGATCAGTTCAAGCTTTGGGCACGATGGCAAACTGAGTTCTCTGCGCGACAAGATTTGGGTCTGTCCAATTTTGGGGCGCTGTGGGCCTCCCGGAACGCCGGGACTCGGGACGTGGGAAAAGGCGCCATAAGTGGAGTGTTGCTGTTATTGCGATTTGGCCTCTGCTAGGTGGAACAAGGTGTCAAGGTCCTGCGCGGCGCAGAGCGCGAGACTTCCGCCGAATGAGCGGTCCTTGAAGGCCCACAAGGGCCTAATGGCCTCGCCGATCCATGTCTGCTCATGTCCGCCAATGACCCAAAGTGGACCTTAGTTTCCACCACCCACATGCGTTCACGTCCTGCGCGAGCTTGCTGGCGCGTTGTAAAATCAGTGAAACGGCGATATATAGTCGCCATTCGCGATTTAGCCTGCCTTGCCGTATTGCCCTGTACTTCTAGAGGGCCATTCTCAAGAACACGCAAAATCCGGATTGAAGCCATGCGAATGGTTCGCAGGGCTGCAAAAACGCATGATGCGTTTTCAAAAGGAGGGCCATGATGGCTCAAGGTACTGTCAAATTTTTCAATTCCCAAAAGGGCTACGGCTTCATCGCGCAGGATAGCGGCGGTCCCGATGTATTCGTGCATATCTCCGCCCTCGAGCGCGCTGGTATCCGCGGTTTGGTTGAGGGTCAAAAGGTTACCTTTGACATTGAAACTGACCGACGCAGCGGTAAGGCTGCTGCGGCCAATCTGCAGGCAGCGTAACTGACGGTTTCAGCGTCGCGCCGGCGTCATCACGGCGCCGGCGTTTTCGCGCATAATTCGAAATCGAATCATGGCCGCGTCGCTTTTCGGAGTAACTCAACACGAAATAGAGAAGAGCAATGCCAAGGAAGCCGGGACAGAATTCGGAATTCGTAACGTTTGACGTCGTCTATGAGGACGGCACGCGGCGCTCGAACCGCAAGGTTCCGCGCGCGCTGACCGGCGGTCTCGACGGCGACAAGCGGGCGCACGGTTTCCTGATCGAACAGGACCGCGACATCGCGGAAAAATCCGGGAAACCGCCGGCAAAAATTAAGAGTATCACGAGATCGGGCGCAAAGAAGACGCGTGACCTGGCCTGGAAGAAAGCCTGCTAAAGTTTGTCACCGTGCGAAGCAGCGATTGGTCATGTGGTGTAGTTTTCAGGGTGTCTGTGAAGTTATAGAATCGCGGCAGGCACGAGCACCTACTCATTCGAGGGTTTATGAAATATCCTTGGCCCGCGGCGATTGCAATTTTGCTTTCGGCTGGTACGGCAAACATCATGTATGCCGACGAGGTGATCGAATAAATCGAGCCAACGCCGGCTTGTGGCACTTAATGGCCAAGCAGAGTGTCAACTGCCGCGATGCGATCCTCGTTTTTTATGAGCGTTGAGCCGCAGGGAGGTGGCCGGCCCAGCTTTCCGTTGGCTCTTGGGGAGTGCCATGCTGCAGTCGAGCCCTAGAGTCGTCATTCTTGGCGCGGGCTTTGGCGGACTTGAAACGACGAAAGCCTTAGGACGCGCGCAAGTCGAAATCACCCTTATAGACAGGGAGAATTATCACTGTTTCCAGCCGTTACTCTACCAGGTTGCCACCGCTGCACTGTCCCCCGCCGATATTGCCTGGCCAATTCGCCATATTCTGCGCCGACAAAAAAACGCGACCGTATTTATGACGGAGGTGACTGGCATTGATGTCCGGGCGCGCGTCGTACATACAAAAGCTGGCCCATTTTCCTTTGACTTTCTGGTGATCGCAACCGGAGCAAGAAATTCGTATTTCGGTCACGATCGTTGGGCTGAGATCGCTCCGGGCCTTAAGCGCATAGAAGACGCGACCCGTATCCGTCGCAGCATTCTGTCCTCGTTTGAGAAAGCGGAGCTTGCTCGCGACGACGCCGAGCGCAAGCGGCTGCTCACATTCGTGATCATCGGCGGCGGCCCGACCGGTGTCGAGATGGCAGGCGCAATAGCCGAAGTCGCGCGACAGACACTGGCCCGTGACTTCAGGCGTATTGATCCCCGAACAGCCCGAATCGTGCTGATCGAAGCAGGACCGCGCCTGCTGCCTACCTTCTCGGATCAACATTCGAGCTACGCACGCGACACGCTCGTAGCAATGGGCGTCGATGTGATGACTTCAAGCCCGGTGCTAGAATGCGATGAACGCGGCGTTGATCTTGCGAGCGGTCGCATTGATGCGGGCTCGGTTATCTGGGCTGCTGGTGTTATGGCATCCCCAGCGGCGCAATGGATTTCAACTGAGCACGATCGCGGCGGTCGCGTGGTTGTTTGCCCGGACCTCTCACTGCAGGGCTTCAACAATATATTTGTGATCGGTGACACAGCTTCCGTGAAAGATGCCAGCGGACGACCAGTTCCCGGTCTCGCATCGGCCGCCAAACAGATGGGCAAATATGTTGGTAAGCTCATAGCGGCGCGTGTTGTCGGACAATCACTGCCGCCATTTCGTTATCGGCATGAGGGAAGTCTGGCGACCATCGGTCGACGTGCCGCCGTCGTAGAACTCGGTGCCCTACAACTCAGGGGCTTTATCGGTTGGATGTTTTGGAGTGCGGTTCACATCTATTTTCTAATTGGCATCAGGAATCGTTTCGTTGTCGCCATAACCTGGCTGTGGAGTTACGTCACCTTTAAGCGTGGAGCTCGCCTTATTACTGAGGTTCCCCCTATCGCTCCTGCGGAATAAGGCTTTTTCGTCTCGCCCACACGCAGCTTTCATCACTGGCGTGGGCCACCGTAGGTTTGAAAACAGTCAAATGAGCGCCGATAGTCCGAATGTCGCTTATTGGCACTTAACGGACATTACAATGCACTCAGTCGATGTTTGTTTTGAGGGGGAAAGCGGACGTCGGGGCAGACGCGCCTCAATCTCGGCTTTCGACCAGTCGATTTTTGCGGTGATGCTCAGCAGCACAGGCCTCAGTCAGCTTCAATCCCTAGGAATGGCTTGATTGTTTCGGCGACCGAATCGGGGAATTCCTCGTGCACCGACAGCTTACCGAGCGGTAACATCACGCTGCGAATACTCGGGACAGACCCCAGTGCTTCCATTTCTGCGCGAGAACGCGATGGCGTTTGAGCACCATAGACCATTAACATTGGAACAGGTGACCCCGCCAGGTCGAGAAATTCAGTCCGTGTTGTCAGTGGATCAAGCTTCCCGGTGACAAATCGCACAGATGAGAAGCGGGCACCAGGTGAGCGTGTCACTGCAAGCTTTTGACCCAACCGTTCGCCGTGCAGCCAACGAACATCGGCATAAACGTGTCCAGCCGCCATATAGCGAATAACAAGTCGATTCACATTTAGCCGGTAAAGCAACGGCCCGATGATTGGCAGATCAACTAGCTGGCGTATGTAGTCGAACCACGGTCGATGCCCATCCATCATGGTCGGCAGTGGTCCGCGCCAAGTCGGGGCGATAAGAACGAGGCGACCGAACGCCTGCGGATAGCTGTAAGCATGGGCAAGCGCGAATGTGGCGGCGTGGCCCGCTGCAATCACCGCATGCAGTGGCTTCAGACCGTCAATTAGGTAAGTCAGGAAACTCGCGTAAATGAGGGGCTGCCAGTCGCACGGCGGGCGTGGTCGATCGCCAAAGCCGGGCCAGTCGGCGGCGACGGTCTGGTAGTTAGCGCTCAGCCTCTCTTGCAGCGGACGCATTTCACGCCGCGTCGAAATTGAACTGAACGCTGGCAAAAACAGAACCTTCGGTCCTTGGCCACTCCAGTCGTAGCCAAGCCCGATGGCCTTACCGCCCAAGCGCCATGTCAGTTGCCTAGTTTGCATCTTAAGGTCAATTTTGGGATCGCGGCGGCGCCGTTCATCCCATCAAAGCCGAATTTCTTGAGGGCCAATGGACGCCGCCATTGCTGTAGCGGCTAAATTGACCGATGTCTGCTTATGGCACAAAACGGACATCACGATTGCGCTGAACCATGTCCGGTTTTTGGGGGTAAGGCGGACATCCGTCGGACCTAGCGAAATGTCTGCTAATGACCCAAAGCGGAAGTCGAGCATTACAACACTGCCCTCGATTGGTATATGCTAAGTTGTTCGAGGCTAGGATGCGTGGAGGACGGCTCCGCACATCCTTGAGGAGAGCGGTTTCGACGGAGATTGGCCTTTCGCTCGCATTGACCGCAAATGTCCGACACTGGCGCAGCCATCGCCGCGCCAAACCACTCCTGCCCGTAGCCCAGCAGACGCCCCTCCGGCAAATGATCCGGCAGTGACGCAGCCACAGCCGCGCCAAGCCACACTTGTCGCCTCTGCTGTAAGACTTTATGACGCACAAAGCGGACGTTCAAACTCAGTCAGCCAATGTCCGTTTCTGGGCGTAAAGCGGACATCACACGGCTCATTGAATTAAACGCGTAAGTCATAATCGGCCTAAGCAGTTGTCGGCTCCACGGTGGTCGGGCCCGCCCATTCGGCGGCGAGCTGCACGGCGTCGCCTTCATAGCTGTTGATGTCGATTCCAGACCCGACGATGCCGGGAACGCTGTGCGGCTTCGGTCCAAGCCCGTCGCCGGTAAACTGCCACAACCACGGGATCGGCCAATTGCGCGGCGTCACCGGCCGGGGGCCGTACTGCGCGAGCCAGAGACGATGTGCAGCGAGATAGCCGTCGATGCGGCTGCCAAGTTGCTCTTTTATGACAGACCCGGAGTAAAGCACGGGCTTGCGGCCGACGGCGTCCTCCACCCGGAGGGGAAATTCCTTGGCATCAATGAGCGCGACGCGTTGATCCTCATGGTCGAGCGCGAGCAGCGTTGTGTCGTCAGGCGCTGCGACCTTGAGAAAGAAATCAACCTGTGCTGCGATCGGGCCCGGGCGGAGGAAATGATAGGCGCCCCACAGCAGGCCGGCGTCAAGCGCAGGACCGCGTCGATTGGCATAGAGCTTATCGGCAAAGCTGACACCCTCGGTTGCCTTGTGGATGATCCCAGCGATGCCGGCGGCTTTGACCGCATCGAAATCAGCAACATCGTCGTAATGCGAAAGGTCGACAACCAGCGGGTTGATCGCTACGACCGGCAATGTGGAGCGGCGTTTCATGCGATGGTGTCCTCATCGAACGCCAGGCGGGTGACCCGTCTCAGCGGCATCCCCTCGGCAACAATGGGACACCTATGTCAGCCGATCTAGGAATTGAGGTCCCAGTTCTGCCATAGCTGCCTACGTTGCTCGTACAGCGGGCCCATAGGTTACCCTCCGCGAGAAGTTCCAAGAATGCCTGGTTCACCTATGGAGTTCCATTTTCGGTCGGCGGCCCAACCCAAGGTAAAGTGACGAGCGCCTTATCTTGACGTCGTCGGTGATAGACCTGCCGCGATCTGTCCTGCTCACGCTCGATAACGGCCCAATCACGATATAGCTCGAGCAGATTGCCACCCGGCGCGGACGCCGACAGCAGCGGTGACGTAAACCACATCGGCATCGATCGAACTGTCGCTTTCAGATGGCGAACGAAACGAGACGGTCGACGGCTAAAAACGGCGAGTATTCAAGTGATACCGTCGGGATGAGCAGGTAGATTGGTAGCAAAACTCCTTAAAGTGAAATCTCACGCGAGAAACTGCCGTTTGTCCTCAGCGTTAGCTAACGAAACCATACCTATCTAACCTAATTCTTTAGCGGAGAAGGTCTTTACGGTAAGTTGTGATCATCCGCGTCATTTTCTTGGCTGACGCATGGTTTCACGACCGGCCAAGTCCGTTCTTAAACAGGTGCTAACCTATTGAGCGATAACGGCTCGATTTCTAGGTTTTTTCAGAAGGCTTATTGATAATTCAGTTGAAATAGCCGGATTTTGATTCCGCCATTCGGAGGTTCGAGACCTCCCGAAAACGTGAGGTGTGTCCGCTTCGGGTCATAAGCATACGTGACGGGGGCATCAACATGCGAAGATGCTTCATCAGGCTCTCTTTCAATAGGCGGATCGAGCCTTGCTCCCGAAGCCGGACTGGGAAACTAGAGGCCGCGTCAAACTAACAGCAATTTATGTTGGGCGTCGCAAGCAAATGAGATTCCCTGTTCTCGAAGTTGTTTTCCTAGTTCCTCTTCCGAAATTCCCTGTTCCGATGCGTAGGGAGTTCCGTCGAAAGCGCTTGAATTTTCGGCTCATTAGAGGAGCGCCAATGCACTAAGGGGCCGACTTTCGGCAAATTTCCCTGTATTTTTCGCTGTTACAGGAAATTTGGAGCGGAGACCGGTTCGATATCGATTGCGGCGCCAGCCAGCCAGTTCTGTATCTGCGGGCAGTTCGCCATCTGTCTGGAAATAAACCTCAATCACTTCCGTGAGTTAGACGCGTATTTTGGGTCTCCGCGGTAGCTCTCTGCGCGCTTCGGCGTGAGGTCCACCTATTTTTCGGCGAAAGTCTCCAACCGTAAATTTTCGATATCCGATTTTCTGCTGCGGAGACTCGGTTCGAATTTCTCTGAGACCGGTTCGATAAGAAAAGCAAATGCCACCAAAATGGTCTTGACGTCAGAGCGCGAACGCGAAGCGCTTGCCGCTGCGCGCAGCCACTGAACACGCTGATGCGGCTGGCGCAGCTGGCATGTCGATTAAAAAAGCCGGGTCGGGTATTGACAGGAGTGGGGAAGCGGCGCGTCGGTGGAAAACTGGGAGGCCAACACTAGCGCAGCAAGATAATGACCACGAGCAGACCGATGATCATCCAGGCAAGGAGGATCGCCTCTGTCTTAGTCATCGCCCCGCCGCTTGCACGTCCGTCCGCGAGACGCGACCGCCGTGTGGCATGTCTCGGGCGGCAACTTTCGCCGGTTCACTCGATCACCTCATCGGCGCGCTCGAGAATCGGGATCGGCAATGAGATGCCGAAGGCCTTTGCCGTTTTAAGATTGATGATGAGTTCGAGTTTGGTGACCTCTTGAATTGGCAAGTCGGAGGGCCTTTCTCCCTTAAGAATGCGGCCGACATAGACCCCAGCAAGACGATACGGTTCCGCGACATCACCTCCATAGCTCATCAAGCCGCCGGCCGCGGTGAATTGCGGATATTGGTAGATGGCTGGAATACGATTGCTGAGCGTCAATTGCCCGAGTTCGGTGCCACGGCTGCTGAAGAACGGATCGCTCCCGATGACGAGCGCAACTTGCATCTGCGCTAAGGATTTAAAGGCCGTTGCCAAATCGAGCGTGTCGCTCGCACGCAGAAGCCTCAGTTTGAGCCCAAGAGCAACCGCGGTTTCATGGATCTCGTGCGATACCGGACTGGCAAGTGGATCGGGTGGACTAACAAGCAAACCGACATCGGTGGCAGTCGGAAACAGTTCACGTATGAGTTCCAAGCGCTTCGGTTCGGCCTCGGCGTCAAATTGCCTGGTACCCGTGATATTGCCAGTTGGCTTTTTGATGTTGGAGACGAGACCGAGTTTTACTGGATCGCCGCTTGTCGTGAAGACGGTAGGCGTTGTTAGGTTTGCGGCTCTAGCGGCCATCGCGGCCGG
>Ga0187784_10005368_pt1 | contig 10371 bp, 9 predicted proteins | sample 1015_SJ02_MP15_2_FD_132964 | JGI IMG/M metagenome (GOLD analysis project Ga0187784, IMG submission 132964) | Tropical peat soil microbial communities from peatlands in Department of Meta, Colombia - 1015_SJ02_MP15_20_MG | ecosystem: Environmental > Terrestrial > Soil > Wetlands > Peat | place... | reverse complement strand
TTATACTTTGAGCCTTGCTACTCTCGGGGCAGCGATCTGGTATCATCATCGCGAAGAAGACGTGCATTTGGGTGTGACACCCTTCTTTCACATCATGGGGCAGCAACAGCTCATGTGCTCCCCGCTCGTGACGGGCGGACAGGTAGTGATCTTATCAAGATTTCATCCAAGTGTGGTCGCCAAGGCAATCCAACATTATCGATGCACCTTCTGGGTGGCTGCAACGACAATGGTCATCGCTCTCCTTGATTCCGATCTCAAAGACTGCGATTTCAGCTCCTTTCGTTGCCTCTGGAGCGGAGGGACACCCATCTCCGTTGAGCTACAAAAGAGGGTGAGAGAGTTGGCACCGAAGGCCATCATCGGAGAGGGATATGGACTGTCGGAGTGTATCTCTCAGGGAGGCGCGGTTACCCCCTTGTACCGCTACAAGCCCGGTTATGTGGGCATCCCGCATTTAAATGATATCAAGATTGTCGACTTGGAGACCGGAGTGAGAGAGCTGCCCGCCAACCACGAAGGGGAGATCGTGATTAGGGGGCCGGCAATGATGCAGGGGTACTGGAATCATCCTGAGGAGACAAAAGAGGTCTTTAGGGACGGTTGGCTCCATACGGGAGATATTGGGTTAATGGACGAGGAGGGATACATTAAGTTTTTGGGACGGAATAAAGAACTCATCAAATGTTCCGGTTATAGCGTTTTTCCGACTGAAATTGAAAACCTCCTTTACAAGCATCCCGCGGTCGCAGAAGCGGCGGTGATCGGAGTTCCAGATGCTTATCGAGGTGAGAGCCCGAAGGCGTATATTGTCCTGAAACCGGAATATCGAGAGAAAGTGAGAGAGGAGGAAATGATCGAGTGGTCGAAGGAGAATATGGCGGCTTATAAACGTCCGCGCATCATTGAGTTCAGAGAGGAATTGCCCAGGAATGCTGCGGGAAAAGTCCTAAAAAGGATCTTGGCAGAAGAAGGACATAGAAGGAAGTAACTGAAACAAGACCCTATTGGAGAAAGAGTGTTAAGAAAAAAGAGAGATCGGTCGGCAAGGAAAGGGGCAACCCGAAAGAGTCCAATTCAAGATCGTTCAAAAGATTTGATGATTGCGTCGGCAAAGAATGCCCGCCGAGTCGAAAGCAAACATCAACGAATCGTTGATGGCTCCTGTCGGGTCTTTTTCAAGAAGGGATACCATCCAACGACCATCCGCGAAATAGCTCAGGCCTCTGGGATGTCTATGGGACAACTTTACCACTATATCTCTTCTAAAGATGACGTTTTGTACCTCGTTCATAGACATATGCAAAATATCTGGCATGACTACTTAAAAAACTCCGACTATGAAGAAGCGAAAGAGCTGGTACAAAAATTCTCCCGAGCTCTTCATCGAACTTTAAAATTCCTGTGCGAAAACAGAAAGCTTATTCAGTTTATTTATTCGGAAAGTAAATATTTAGATCGGCAACACCTGCAAGCAGTCTTAGAAATGGACAAGAAAAATGTCATTGGGTTCTGGCAAAAAATGTTAAAAGAGGTAAACTCAAAGAAGTCAATCGCAGGGGACCCGAATTTCCTGGCCAGCCTGGTTACTTATCTGTTGGTATTTCTGTCATTGAGAGGCTGGACGCTCAGGGGTATGTCATTGAAGCAGGAAGAAGCTTCAATGACTGAATTTATTTTGAAAGGATTAGGCTTGAAATGAGAGCCCGATCTTGAATCATCAGAAAGGAGGTCTAAATGCCTATTCGAACACCCCAACAGTATATTGAAAGCTTGAAGGACGGCCGGGTCGTTTTTTGTAATGGAGAGAGGGTCAAGGATGTCACGGAGCATCCGATTCTTAAGATTTGCAGAGACTGGGTGGCCATGGATTACGTCCTCGAAAACGATCCTCGGTATCGGGACCTGATCACCGAAAAGAATAAAGACGGTGACCGAGTCAGTTTTGTATTGATGCCCCAAAGGAGCAGGGACGATTTACTCAGATTAAGAGAGATCGTCAAACTCTGGGCAAGGGTTTGTTTCGGTAAGCCACCCGGCGCGAAATTCGTCGCAAAAGATGGGTTGAATGCCGTGACGGTGGTCAGCCAGAGGATAGATAAAAAGTATGGCACAAAATACGCTGAAAACGTCGAGGCCTATCGAAAGCACTTACAGAAGAACGATCTGTCATTTGCGATGGGTCTAACCGATGTCAAGGGGGATCGAAGCCTCCGGCCTTCTCAGCAAAAACGCCACCAGGATTACTACATAAGAATTGTCGAGGAAAGGAAGGATGGCATCATTGTTAGAGGTGCCAAGACCCATATCAGCCAAGCCCCTCTCTGCAATGAAATACTCATCGCTCCATGCCGTGCGATGAAAGAGGATGACAAGGCTTACGCCGTATCGTTTGCAGTTCCGGTCAATACGAAAGGGATTACCATGATTTCTGCTGAACCGGAAGTAAATGAGGTGGACCTTTTCGACCATCCCATTGCGGCGTCTGTCTATATTAACGATGCAACGATCATCTTTGAAGATGTCTTTGTCCCCAGGGAAAGAATATTTCTAAAGGGGGAGTGGGATTTTGCGGGACAGGTGGCCTATATGTTTGCAAATTTTCATCGCCTCAGCGCGGAGACGTACAAAGCCATGGAACTTGAACTCTTCACCGGTGCCGCTGTACTCATGGCTGAATACAACGGAGTCGAAAGGGTTCCCCATGTTCGGGAGAAGCTTACCTGGTTGACGATGTATACGGAGGCAGTTGAAATCCTTGGGAGGTCTGCGTGCGAGCACTGCATCTCGGAGCCGGATTCAGATCTCGTTTACCCAAATCCTTTGTACGCGAATATTTGCAAATTCCACTTTGCCGACAATTGGCATCAGGCAACCAAATACATCCAGGATATTGCGGGTGGTATCACCGTTACTTGTCCTACGGGAAAAGACTTCATGAATCCTGAAATTCGTGATCTGATGGACAAATACCTTGGAGGCAGAGAGGGCGTTCCCACGGAGTACAGACTTCGCCTGGCCAAGTTAATAAGGGATCTCACCTCTTGTTACGAAGATGTGCTGACGATTCATGCGGAAGGTTCACTCGAAGCCCAGAAACTCTCCATCTATGCCTTGGCTGATTTTGATCGGTACAAGGCAGCAGCCAAGCGGGCGGCGCGGATTCAGGACGGCACGAAACATAACCTCTACAGCCAACTTCCGGATTTTCCACCCGTGGGCCTGCGTTAGTGTACCGAGGAGAGACGTATGTCTTATGAAAGGTTGTTTAGCCTAAAAGAGAAGGTCGCTCTCGTTACAGGTGCAGCTGGCGGCCTCGCCTATGAAACTTGTTTGGGTTTGGGTCAGTTTGGGGCGACGTTGGCTCTGGCGGATGTTGATGCGAAGGGATTGGCTAGGGTCTGCGATCGCCTGCACAAAAAGGGAATTCAGGCCTGGTCCACAGCGGTGGATGTGTCCGATGAAGCTTCTGTAGAAGGTCTTATCCATGCTCTGAAAAGAGATTTTGGACGTCTGGACATCCTGATTAACTTTGCGGGTGTGGTCTGGACCAATCCGGTAGAGAAGATTAGGACCACGGAGTTCCAAAAGGTCATCGACATCAACCTGAAGGGGTCCTTCCTTCTTGCCCAGAAGGCTTTACGGGTTATGGCTCCAAAGCGGTCAGGCAAAATCATCCTTGTGGGTTCTGTCTCCGGTCAAATCGGAAGACCCTTTGCAGCACACTATTCTGCAAGCAAGGGCGGGGTCCATTCTTTAGTAAGAACCTTGGCCGTGGAGACGGCAAAGCAGAATATTCAGATTAATGCGGTCGCCCCTGTCTTCACCCTGACAAAATTGAGCAAGAGCGTCCTTTCCGATCGAAAATTGAAGAGATCGATTCTTTCGACGATCCCGATGGGTCGCCTGGGCCTTCCTTCGGACTTGGTCGGAGCGATGATTTTTCTTTCGAGCGCTGCCTCCGATTTTGTCACGGGGCAAACGTTTTGCGTAGACGGGGGGTGCACGATCAGCTAATGATGGACCGGGGAACTGTAGGGAGAGGTCTTGAACGATTGCTTGGATCCCGTGATCTGGTTAAGATATTGGCCAGCGTGGATGAATCATTGGCTTGATCGGGCAGCCTGTACTTCTTCACAGATAACGGAGTGAGACATGGACTGGATGGGTTTGTTGCCGGTTCAAATGCTGCATGGGCTCGTTTATGGGGCCGTCCTTTTCCTTCTCGCCTCAGGATTGACACTCATTTTCGGGATGATGGATGTCCTGAATTTTGCGCACGGAGCATTCTATATGCTCGGCGCCTATTTTTCTTTTTCAGTGCTCATGTGGACAGGGCAATTCTGGCTCAGCCTCATTCTTGCTCCTTTGGGAGTGGGGATACTGGGTGTCCTGATCGAGAGGGTCTTCCTGAGAAAAGTCCATTCCTATGGCCATGTCCCTCAGCTCTTATTGACGTTCGGGATCGCCTATATTCTTGAAGACTTCGTTAAAATACTCTGGGGCACAGAGCCGCTGAAGGTCAAAATTCCCGCTCTTCTATCGGGGTCCGTATCGCTCCTGGGCGGGTCTTATCCCACATACCGTCTCTTCATCCTGGTGGTCTCTCTGTTGGTCTTTGCCTTTTTATTCCTCATCCTGTTTAAAACCCGAATCGGAATTATCGTCCGGGCCGTAGTGGCTAGAAAAGAGATGGTTGCCGCCCTCGGATTTAATGTCCCCCTGATTTTCTTGCTTCTTTTCGGGGTGGGATCCTGGTTAGCAGGCATCGCCGGCGTCATCGGAGGTCCTTACTTGATCACCCACCCGGGCATGGGCGGGGCGATCCTGGTTGATCTTTTCGTCGTCGTGGTGGTGGGTGGATTGGGTTCGGTTCAGGGAGCGATGGTAGCAGCGATCCTGATTGGAGAACTCCAATCCTTTGGCGTTTTATTTCTACCCCAATTTTCTCTTTTCTTGGAGTTCCTGCTCCTTGCGGTAGTTCTCATTGTCAAACCAGAAGGTCTTTTGGGAGAAAGATAGATGAGCTCCAGCCGGGTACGGCATTGGTTATTTTTCATTGTGCTCTTCGTTCTTCTGGCTGTTTTGCCGAAATTGATTTCAGAGTTTCGTCTTAACCTCGTGATCACGATGCTCATCTATTCTTTGGTCGCGATTGGGTTCAACATCCTTTTGGGTCAGGGTGGGCTGCTCTCCTTTGGACATGCTGCCTATTTTGGGATCGGGGCTTATACTTCCATTCTTCTCTTCAAACATTTCGGATTTTCTTTGCTTCCTGGAATCCTGGCAGGAGGCGTCTGCGGCGCATTGTTAGGAATGCTTTTCGGGATTTTCTTAGCCCGTCTGCGCGGGCTCCCATTTGCCTTGCTCAGCATGGCGTTCAATGCCCTGGTTTATGCTGGGGCTGAGAAATGGCGTCCTTTAACGGGTGGCGAAGACGGGTTGGCCATGAAGCGTCCGAATCTATCCATACCAGGCCTCGGTTCCATTGACATGTTTCCCGCAGCCAATTTTTATTACTTCGTGCTCATCATCGTCACCCTTTGTATCCTGTATTGTTGGTTTTTGATGAAGACACCCTTAGGCCGACTTGATAAGTGCATGAGGGAGAACGAAGAGAGGACAGGTTTTATCGGCTATAACACGTATGCGACCAAATTCCTGGTCTATGTGATCGCTGCATTCTTTTGCTCAATCGCCGGGGCGCTCTCCTCATCGTTTCAGGAATTTGTCTCCACCGCGATCATCAACCTTGATAAATCAGCAGAAATCTTGATTTTCACCTTTGTCGGAGGGCGTGGTGTCTTCTGGGGGCCCATTCTCGGGGCTTCTTTTCTCACTTATCTCAACGATGCCTTGAGCTCGCTGACAGAGCACTGGGCTATTATTCAAGGGGCCATCTTTGTGGTCTTGGTTATGTATGCTCCAGAGGGACTTGCAGGGTTGATACTTCAGACAAAGAACTGGTTTTTCAAGCGCGCTTACTTAGAAAAAGGCTGATGAAGATGGAAGGCGGAATGATTTTAGAAATCAAGGATCTCTACAAGCATTTTGGAGACCTGATGGCAGTGGACGGAATCAGCCTCTCTGTTGAAAAGGGAAATCGGCATGCGATTATCGGGCCTAACGGTGCGGGTAAAACGACTTTGTTCAATCTTCTCAGCGGTCGCTTCAGACCCAGCCGGGGGCAGATTCTTTTCCGCGGAAGAGATATCACAGGAATGCCTCCCTACCGTATCAGCCGCCTCGGTATGGCCCGGTCTTTTCAAATCATCAATGTCTTCCCGCAGCTGTCGGTCTTTGAAAATGTTCACACCGTCCTCATGTCAAAGCACAATATTCGCTACGACTTTCTGAGAAGCCTCAAGAGATGGAAAAAGGTGACGGAGGAGACCTTCCGTCTCCTGGAGCAGATTGGACTTGTGGACAAGAAGGATGTTTCGGCCGGCTTTTTATCCTACGGGGAACAACGGGGGCTCGAGGTCGGGCTGACCATCGCTTCGGATCCCGAACTCATCCTATTGGATGAACCCACCGCAGGGATGTCGATGGATGAGACCCGCCAGGCGATCAAGCTCATCGATAGAGTGACTCAGGGGAAAACCCTTGTTATTATCGAGCATGACATGGAGGTGATTTTCAGCCTCGCGGATGTGATCACGGTGATGCAGTACGGGAAAGTGGTGACGACAGGATCTCCGGAAGAAATTCGGAAAGACCAGAGAGTCAAGGAAGCCTATCTGGGAGACAGCAAACATGTTGGAGCTTCGTGACGTAAACACCTACTACGGAAAAAGCCACGTCCTCTTCGATATTTCTTTCCGCCTGATCAGGGAGAGATGGTTGGGCTTTTGGGCCGAAATGGCGTGGGGAAGACGACGACACTCAGGACCATTATGGGCCTGACTCCGTCCACAGGTGGGTCGATCCGGTACAAAGGGGTTGAAATCGACTCTAAAAAGCCCCACCAAATCGCTCTTGCGGGAATAGGGTTTGTCCCCGAAGAGCGGTGGATTTTCCCGAACTTGACCGTTCACCAGAATCTGATCATGGGGATCAAACCGGGACAGTATGGGAAAAAGGTCGCGGAGGGATGGACGATTGATCGATGTTATGAGAATTTCCCAATTCTGAAGGAACGGTGCAACTCAAAAGGGGGGCATCTCTCTGGCGGCGAGATGCAAATGCTGGCCATCGCGCGGACCCTGATGGGAAATCCGGAACTGATCCTGGTAGACGAGCCGACAGAAGGTCTGGCACCGATCATCGTAGAGGTGGTGGGCAAGGTCATCAAGCAGATTAACGCCTACGGCACGACCGTGCTTCTGGTAGAGCAGAAACTTCAATTGGTGATGGGCCTGGTCCAAAGAATTTACATCATGAGCAAGGGAACGATTCAGTGGGAAGGAACTCCCGAGGTCTTTCGGGGGCAGGAAGAGATTCGAAAGAAATATCTCGAGGTCTGAAAGGAAGGGGGTGGGAAGGACAGAAAGGTGACGATCTCTGCCGTCATCCTGGCGGAGGATTGGTTTAGGATTAAACAACACAGCAAAGGAGGCAAGGTATGAGAAAGATCGTCGTTTTGTTGGTCTTGACGGGAGTGATACTGGGATATCATCAGGTTCAGGCAGCAGATCCAATTTATATCGGCTTTAATGATGTTCGCTCCGGTGCCTTCAAATCAAACGGGGATAAATTTTTGCAGGGCGTCGAGGTGGCGGTGAAAGAGATCAATAAGGCGGGAGGCCTGCTCGGACGGCCGCTGGAATTGGTGATCGAAGATAATCAGATGAAACCGGAAATCGCAGTTCAGAAGCTCAGGAAATTGATCCAGTCCGACAAATGTGAGGCGATCTTTCAAGGGTCTTCTTCGGCTGTGGCGCTGTCGATTGCTCAGGCCATTCCTCGGTACAAAAAGATCTATGTCCCGGTCGCGGCGTTTGCGATGGATCTCACCGGCGCGAATTTTAGCCCTTATATTTTCCGCACGGATGCCAATGTCGCGATCTTATCAAAAACGATGGCGACATACGTTGGTAAGCAGAAAAATCTCAAAAAGGTTTATATGGTGAACATGGACTATTCCTTTGGCCATGATGTAGCCAGTTTCTATGAAAAATTCGTCAAGGAAGTCGCTCCGGACACAGAGATTGTGGGCAAGGATTTTCACCCCATGTTCAATAAGGACTTTGCTCCTTATATCAGCAAGGTCAAAGCCTCCGGGGCCGACTACTTGCTCACTTGTAATTGGGGAACGGATCTCATCCAACTCATCATTCAGGCTCGAAGCCTTGGTTTAAAGATTCCGTTTGCGGGAATTCTTCAGGCCGATATTAATGCTTTGGCAGCGATGCCGGGAGACGAAGCAGTGGGGAACTACGCTGTGGCTTCTTTTGTGCCCGGCCTGGATAATCCAGAGGCCAAGAAATTGGAGGAATCTTTTTACGAGAAGGCAGGCGTCTGGCCTGTAGAGCAGATTTGGTACGCTTACAAAGGCGTGGTGCTCTGGGCAGAGGCGGTCAAAAAGGCGGGCTCCATCGACACCGATAAGGTGATCAAAGCCTTTGAAGGAATGAAGTGGAATGGGCCTACCGGGACAGTCACGATGCGTGCGCAGGACCATCAACTGATGCAGCCGATGATTGCGGCCCAGGTTGTGAAGAAGACGAAATATTATGACTTCCCATATTTGAAGCCGCTTCAGATCATCCCTGCCGAGCAACTCGTGTATAAACCTGAAGATTATGGATGGAAGCCCTATAAGGAGTAATCGTGGCTTCGGGCTGGATCGCTTTCGTACGAGACAGTGGTGATCCAGCCTTTGATTCTATGAAAAGGTGTGCAAGTGTTGACGATAAATATTTTGAAATTTGAGGGAAGGAAGTGTGGCGACAATTTAGTCAGCCGGATTTCGAATAAAAAAGGGAGGGAACGATGAAAACGTTGTGTCTTGTACTTATTCTTTTTTTGGCATTGATGCTAACTTTCAACAAAGCGGAATCTGCGAGTCCGGTGAAAATAGGATTTGATGATGTCCGCTCGGGGCCTTTTAAAAGTAACGGTGATCAATTTCTCGTTGGGATGGAAGTGGCGATCAAAAAAATTAATGGATCGGGCGGACTCTTAGGTCGACCGATCGAATTGGTGATTGAGGATAACCAACTGAAGCCTGAAATTGCGATTCAGAAATTAAAGAAGCTAATTCTGGAAGACAAATGCGAAGCCATTATCCATGGATCATCATCAAGTGTTGCGTTAGCAATCGCTCAAACGATGCCTCGATACAAAAAACCTTATATTTGCATAGGTGCGGCGACGATGGGAGTGACCTCAGAGAATTTTAACCCTTATGTTTTCCGCACGAACGGAAATGTGGTCCAATATGTGAAAGCCCTGGCCATCTATTTTGGTAAACAGAAAGAGTTGAAGAAGGTCTTCCTAATTAATTGGGATAATTCCTTGGGTCATGACACGGCGGAATTATATGAGAAGTTTATTAAGGAGGTTGCCCCGAATACGGAGATTGTAGGAAATGAGTTTGCTCCGGTGTTTACCAAGGAGTACGCTCCTTATATCAGCAAGATCAACGCGTCCGGTGCGGATTATGCTTTCACATCCGTCTGGGGGACGGATCTTGTGCAACTCATGACCCAGGGGAGGAGCCTTGGCATGAAAATTCCAGCAGGGGGGCTCTTTATGTCTGACTGGAATGCCGTACGTGTCATGGGAGATGCCTCTATCGGGTGTATCGGGGCCGATACTTTCATCATGGGATTGAATACACCGAAGGCAAAAGAATTCGAGGAATACATTTACAAAGAATCAGGCGGATTCTGGCCTGTCTCCCAAATCTGGATGGGCTATATCGGAATGATGATGTATGTAGAGGGCGTCAAAAAGGCTGGCACGTTTGAGGCAGAAAGATTTATTAAGAAATTTGAGGGGCTGGAGTGGGATGGACCCTCAGGGATAGTAATGATGCGGCCTCAAGATCATCAGATTCAACTACCGGTGTTTATTGGAAAAGTTTTAGTAAAGACAAAGTATTTTGATCACCCTTGGTTTACGCCAGTTCAAACTGTCACTCGCGAACAACTCTCATATAAGCCCGAGGAGTTCGGATGGAAACCTTATAAAGAGAAATAATAATTAGGGTGGGGCAGCTTGAGTAATTCCACGTCATCCGTGATTAGAAACGAACCAAAGATTCACGTTAAAACCTCGGTTTCCCCCTCAAAAGTTCTTCCACCCATTCCAAACCGAGCTCAATCAACTTGCCCCGGCTGGGGCGGCCTGTTTCGGGATCGCAGCCGATCACCTCATAAAACATCTCAATGGCTCTTTGAAATTCCTTTTCCGTGAAGATTTTCT
>Ga0187784_10005367_pt1 | contig 10371 bp, 5 predicted proteins | sample 1015_SJ02_MP15_2_FD_132964 | JGI IMG/M metagenome (GOLD analysis project Ga0187784, IMG submission 132964) | Tropical peat soil microbial communities from peatlands in Department of Meta, Colombia - 1015_SJ02_MP15_20_MG | ecosystem: Environmental > Terrestrial > Soil > Wetlands > Peat | place... | reverse complement strand
CTCAGACCTGGACCGACGGCAAGGCGGTGAGCTTCACGCTCGCGGCCAACACTTTCACCGATCCGCAGGGCGAGACGCTGACCTATACCGCAACGCAGGCCAATGGCTCGGCGCTGCCGTCGTGGTTGAGCTTCAATGCCGCGACCAGAACGTTCACCGGAACGCCACCGGCGGGCAGCGCCAATCTCAGCATCAAGGTGACGGCGACCGACGCCGGCGGCGCCTCGACTTCGGAAACCTTCGCGGCCGATCTCGTGGCCCCGGCCGCTCCGACCGTCACGGCGCAGACCGCGGCGCAAAGCTGGACCGAAGGTCAAACCATCAATCTCGCGCTGCCGTCCAATACTTTCACGGACCCCCAGGGCGAGACGCTGACCTATACGGCAACACAGGCCAACGGTTCGGCGCTGCCGTCGTGGCTGAGCTTCAACGGGACCACGGACACCTTCACCGGGGTTGCACCGAACACCACGGCAAGCTTGAGCCTTAAGGTGACGGCGACCGACGCCGGCGGAGCATCCGTATCCGAGACCTTCGCGGCCTCGGTGTCGGCAGCGGCCAAACTAGTCTCCGCGATCTCGTCCGTGGTCACGACCTCCACGTCGGTCACGACCGGCCCCGTTTCACCGACGACGAACAATCCGGTAACGCTGGCCAGTCCGGCGCAGTAGACGCCATACGAAAAAGCCTTTCCCCGATGCAAATCGGGGAAAGGACTTGAGCCGTGGATGCCGATGGATCGATCCTTGAATCGATGTCATTTTAACTGTTTCCACTAACAATTTAGTCACCATCCGGCTATCAGGCCCCGCGTCATGTCGCTTTTTAACGGCGCGAGAATGCTCCCATAACACTTCGCCCTTATAGCTGGGTGTGTGATGGGAGCGTCATGTCAGCCACGGTAAGTCTTTTGAACAGCGAGCCGAATATCGCCGCAGGCAAGGGTGTCTGGGCGTTGGCACTTTGTCTCCAGGTTCTCGGCATCTCGGCCGATCCTGATCGCATCCAGCACGAGGCGGGCAAGTCGGGCGCTCTATCGGAAATTGAACTGTTGCTGGCCGCGAGAAAGTTTCCGGTCAAAGCCAAGGCGCTGGCCTCATCGATCAAACGTCTTCCCAAGATACCGCTGCCGGCGGTGACGGAGATGCGCTCCTGCGGCTTTGTCGTTCTCGGCAAAGTAACCGATGAGAGTGTGCTGCTGATCGGGCAGGGCGATATCGCTCCGCGTAGCATGACGATCGCAGATTTCGAGCGCGATTGGAGCGGCCGCTTGATCATGCTCACCAAGCGGGCGGCGCTCGACGATACCGGACGACGTTTCGACATCACCTGGTTCTGGGGAGCGGTGCATAAATACCGCACCATTTTGTACGAAGTGCTGATCGCGTCCTTCGTGATCCAGTTGTTCGCACTGGCGACGCCGTTGATCTTCCAGACCGTCATCGACAAAGTGCTGGTGCATCGCGGCTTGTCGACGCTTCAAGTTCTGGTCGCCGGTTTGGCGCTGATTTCGATCTTCGACGCCACACTGTCGGGGCTGCGCGGCTATCTGTTTACCCACACCAGCAACCGGATCGACGTCGAGCTCGGTTCTCGCATCTTCCGCCATCTGCTGCGGTTGCCGTTCAACTATTTCGAGGCCCGTCGGGTCGGCGATTCAGTCGCCCGGGTGCGTGAGATCGAAACCATTCGCCAGTTTCTCACCAGTTCGTCAATCACGCTTGTGCTCGACCTCCTGTTCGGTGCGGTATTTCTGGCCGTGATGTTCCTCTACAGCCCGGTACTGGCCTGGGTCGTGGTCGGCGTTCTGCCGCTCTATGTGTTGCTGTCGTTCGCCGTCACCCCGGCATTCCGCAGCCGGCTCGACGAGAAATTCCGCCGCGGTGCCGAAAATCAGGCCTTCCTGGTTGAAAGCATCACCGGGATCGAGACCATCAAGGCGATGGCGGTCGAACCGATGATGCAGCGGCGCTGGGAGGAGCAGCTTTCCAGCTACGTCCGCTCGTCGTTCCGCGCCTCGCAGCTTGGCAATATTGCCAGCCAGACCGCCAATCTTTTGAACAAGGTCACCACCGTCATTACGCTGTTCCTCGGCGCCCGGCTCGTCATCACCAACGAAATCACGGTCGGCGAACTGGTGGCGTTCAACATGCTGGCCGGCCAGGTCAGCGGTCCGGTCCTGCGCCTGGTCCAGGTCTGGCAGGATTTTCATCAGGTCCGGATTTCAGTGGAACGGCTCGGCGACATTCTCAACACTCCGACGGAACCGCATTCCACCAGTGCCCAGGCTGGGCTCGCGCCGCTGAGCGGAGCCATCGAACTCGATCGGCTCACTTTCCGCTACAGCCCGAATTCCCAACCGGTGCTGCGCGATGTCAGCCTCAAGATCCCGGCCGGCCAGGTGGTCGGCATCGTCGGGCCCTCCGGGTCCGGCAAAAGCACGATCGCCAAACTGATGCAGCGTCTCTATCTGCCGGAATCGGGCCGCCTCCTGATCGACGGCTTCGATACCGCAGTCATTGATCCGGCTTGGTTGCGCCGGCAGACTGGGGTCGTGCTGCAGGAAAATATCCTGTTCAATCGCTCGGTGCGCGAGAACATCGCGCTCGTCGACCCGGCTATGCCGCTCGAACGCGTGATCGCCGCCGCCAAGCTCGCCGGCGCGCACGAGTTCATCTGCAAAATGCCGAAAGGCTACGACACCCCGATCGGTGAGCGCGGAACATCGCTGTCCGGCGGACAGCGCCAGCGCATCGCCATCGCTCGCGCGCTTGTGACCAATCCGCGCATCCTGATTTTCGACGAGGCCACTTCGGCGCTCGACTACGAATCCGAGAGCGTCATCCAGGCCAACATGCGAGAGATCGTCAACGGCCGCACCGTCATCATCATCGCGCATCGGCTTTCGACGGTCCGCAGCGCCGATCGCATTCTGACCATCGAAAACGGTTCGATCGTCGAGGATGGCCATCACGATCAACTGGTGACCGGCGACGGCCGCTACGCCGCGCTGCACCGTCTGCAGGCGGCCGCGCGTTAACGCATACGTGTGAACATGGTCATGTCCCCGGCAAACACGTCAGCGATACCCAAGGCGGAAGCGCCGGTGCCGGCCGAGAAACCGGGCGTCATATTGCGGGTTATTCAGGGCGGTGCCGGCCTTGGTCTGCTTCCGGCGGAGCGAGAATTCCTGCCTGCCGCGCTGGAAGTTCTGGACACGCCGCCCTCGCCTAGCGGCCGGCTGTTGGCCTGCATCATCAACCTGCTTGCCATCGTCGGCATCGCCTGGGCCTGGATCGGTCACGTCGACATCGTCGCCGTCGCCTCCGGCAAGATCGTGGCGCAGATGCGCACCAAGGTGGTTCAGCCGTTCGAAACTTCGACGGTCCGGGCCATTCTCATACATCCCGGACAAAAGGTCAGGGCCGGCGACGCCTTGATTGATCTCGACCCGACCTCAGCGAACGCCGAACGCGAACGCGCTCAGCAAGATATGATTGCCGCCGACCTCGACCAGATTCGGCTCGAGGCTTTCCTGGACGACCGTTCCGAGGCCGCGTTTTCCGTCGTTCACGACGCCAGTGCTCTCGACCTCAAGCGTGCGCAGGCGCAACTGGCGGCCCAGTTTGCGGAACGCGCCGCTAAAGTTGGAGCCCTCAAACAGGAACGCGCGCAGCGCGTTGCCGAAAAAGTGGCGTTGGAACAGACTCTCGCCAAGGTTCAAAGCACGCTGCCCTACGTTAGCGAGAAGGCCGATATCCGCAAGAAGGCGACTTTGGGCGGCATACTCTCCGTCGTCACCGATCTCGAAAGTCAGCAGGCGCTGGCCGAGACCAAGGGGGAACTGGAGATCGACCGCGCCAAAATCGATTCCCTCGTCGCCGCGATCGATGGGCTCGATCAAAAGATCGCCGGGACTGAAGCCGAAATCTATACCGCCGCGCTGTCCGACCTCAGCAAGGCCCGCGAACGCTACCGCGCGGCAGCGGAACAGCTTGCCAAGGCCAACCATCGTACCGATCAGCAGACGTTGCGGGCGCCCATCAATGGCACCGTCCAGCAGCTTCAAATCACCACCGTCGGCAGCGTGGTGACGCCGGCTCAGCAACTGCTCTCGGTTGTTCCCGACGAGGACAATGTCGAGGTCGAAGCCGTCCTGGAGAACCGCGATATCGGTTTCGTGTCGGTCGGCCAGCCGGTCGAGATCAAGATCGATGCCTATCCGTTCACCCGTTATGGGCTCGCCAAGGGCACCATCCTGTCCATCGATCGCGACGCCGAAGCCACCCCGGTCAATCCCGCGCAAATCCGCCAAGGCACCCAGCGCGATGCCGACGATCTGCAGAACGTCGAAGGCAGCGAACGTCTCCGCTATACCGTTCATATCGCGATCGACGGCAAGTCGCTTAAGGTCGACGGTCGCCCCGGCGCCTTGCTGCCCGGCATGTCGGTCAAGGCCGAGATTCTGACCGGGAAACGCCGGATCATCGACTTCTTGTTGGCGCCGCTGAGCGAACATGTCCATGACAGTCTGCACGAGCGCTGATGCCCGTCACGGCGTGTCCTGCGCTCGCGTTCATTCAACGAGATTCAGCGCCCGTCTCTTCGCGCCATAAAAGCCAGCCGCTCGAACAGGTGCACGTCCTGCTCGTTCTTGATCAGCGCGCCGTGCAGCGGCGGAATGAGCCGCTTCGGGTCGCGTTCGCGCAGCGTCTCGGCGGAAATGTCCTCGACCATCAAGAGCTTGAGCCAGTCGAGCAGTTCGGAGGTCGAGGGCTTCTTTTTCATGCCGGGCACGTCGCGGATCTCGTAGAACAGTTTCAGCGCTTCCGCGACCAGGCGATGCTTGATGCCGGGAAAATGCACGTCGATGATCGCGTGCATGGTCTCGGGATCGGGAAACCGGATGTAATGAAAAAAGCAACGGCGCAGAAACGCGTCCGGCAATTCCTTCTCGTTGTTGGAGGTAATGACGACGATCGGGCGGCGGCGGGCATGGATGGTTTCGCCGGTCTCATAGACGAAGAACTCCATACGATCGAGTTCCTGGAGCAGATCGTTGGGGAATTCGATATCGGCCTTGTCGATCTCGTCGATCAGCAGCACCGGGCGCTCGTCGGCGATGAAGGCGTCCCACAGCTTGCCGCGTTTGATGTAATTTCGGATATCCTTGACGCGCGCGTCGCCCAATTGACTGTCGCGCAACCGGGTGACCGCGTCATATTCGTAAAGACCCTGCAGCGCCTTGGTGGTCGATTTGATGTGCCATTCGATCAGCGGGGCTGCGAGCGCCTTGGCGATCTCGATCGCGAGCACGGTCTTGCCGGTGCCGGGTTCGCCTTTGACAAGCAGCGGACGCTCCAAAGCGATCGCGGCATTGACCGCGACCTTGAGGTCGTCGGTGGCGACGTAGGCGCTGGTGCCTTCAAAGCGCATGAGCTTCCATTTCCTTTGGCATTTGAGCGCAGCACGATCTTTCTCCGAAAACCGGGCTCCACTTTTCGGGATCATGCTAGTATTTTAGTGGAGCATGACCTTATCCGAAAACCGGACTCCACTTTTCGGGATCATGCTTGGCACGAAATTAAAACACGTCGACCTTGACGCTTACAAGGCGTCGCAGGGCGCCCCTGCCATCGCCGGCACGCGGCACAAATGGATTGGCGGCTCGGCAATTTTTGCCTGAAGACCGGCATATCTGCACCAGCGGGCGCCAATCCTTGATCCTAAGTCATTGAAATTTATAGGGCTAATCTCGTGGCATACGGTTTGCTGCATCCCGGCTCGGAGTGCGGCTTCCGGTCCCCGTATGGGCCTCTCACTTGGACTTTCACCTTCGGCCCGCCGCTGTCGCGTTGAGATCGAGTTGGAGACAAGTCATGGGTATCTTCGATGCATTGACCACCGCGGTGGCTGGTCTGCAGGCACAGTCGTTCGCGCTTCAGAACATTTCCGGCAACATCGCGAACTCGCAGACTACCGGCTACAAGGAAACCGACACGAGTTTCGCGGATTTGGTTTCCGCCGCTTCGCAAAGCCAGCAGACGACCGACGGCGTTGTCGCCAATTCGGTCGCCACCAACACGGTGCAAGGTTCGATCCAGAGCACATCGGTTTCGACCGACATGGCGATCAATGGCGAGGGCTATTTCGTGGTGGCCCAGCCGACCGGGTCCAGCGGCAGCACGCCGATCTTCAGCGGCGTCGCCAACTACACGCGCGCCGGCAATTTCGCGATGAATGACGAGGGCTATTTGGTCAACGGCTCCGGCTACTACCTCATGGGCATCCCGGTCAATCCGACCACCGGAAATCCGACCGGCAGTTCGCCTCAGGTTCTGCAGTTCAACAATGACTTTGTGCCGGCGCAAGCGACGACCTCCATCCAATATCAAGCCAACCTGCCGAGCACGCCGACCTCGGGCATGCTCAATCCCAGCGATTTCGAGGCCAACCCGCTCGCCGGCGCCCCGGTCGCGGCGAGTATCGTCGGAACCGGCGCGAAGCTTGAGCCGGATGCCCAGGCGAAGGGCATAGGCACGCAGGGCGGCCTGTCGGCGACCACGACGCTTGCGTCGCTCGGAATCACGAGCGGAGAGACCATCACGGTCAGCGACGGCACCAATACAACGAGCTATACGTCAACCGGGAGCGACACGGTCGGCGCCCTGATGGCCGCCATTAATCCCCCCCACGGTGCGGGTGCCGCGGCGGTTACGGCCACCCTCAACAGCAGCGGCGAGCTGGTCCTCACCCCGACGAGTCCTACCGACTTCACCTCAACGATTACAGTCGGCGGCACTGCCGCTTCCGATATCGGCTTCGGTGCCGGCGAAAATTCATTCTCGCCGACCAATCTGCTGACGCAGAGCGCGGTATCGCAAGGGCAAACGCTCACCGTCCAGGTCGGCAGCGGCGCCGTGCAGACCATCACCTTCGGCACCGGAGCCAATCAGGTCGCAACGCTTGGAGAATTGCAGACCGCGATTCAGGGCTTGTCCGCAGACGGCATCAACGGCACCGTGAACACCGCCAATGGCGACATCACGCTGACCGCGACCAACCCGACCTTGAGTCTCACCGTCGGCGGTACCGCATCGGCCGCGAAATTCGGCATTCAAACATTAACCGCGCTGCCGGCCGACAGCACGGTCATCGCCAATGACGTATCGACCTTCACGGCTCAATCGATCGATGGCGGTTCGATCACCGCCTATGACACCGAGGGCAACTCGGTCGATGTCCAGTTCCGCTGGGCGCAGACCGGCACCGGCACCTGGCAGCTGTTCTACCAAAGCAATTCGGCGGCAACGGGCACGCAAGCGGCCTGGCAGAACGTCGGCACGAATTTCACGTTCAATTCGAACGGCGAATTGACGCCGCCGATCTCGAGCCTAACGCTGCAAAACCTCACCGTGAACGGCGACTCGCTCGGCAATGTGCAGCTCAATTTCGGCACCAATGGGCTGACCCAATTTGCCAACGCCAGCGGCACCTCGCAAGTGAGCCAGTTGCAGCAGAACGGTTATGCCGCCGGCCAACTGGAATCGGTTGCGGTCAATAGCCAGAACCAGATCACCGGCACGTTCTCGAATGGCCAGACCATTGCGTTGGCGGACATCTCGCTGGCGACATTCAACGGTCAGGATTCGCTGCAGGCGCTCAACGGCGGCGCCTATGCCGCCACCGCGGATTCGGGACCGGCGATCCTGGGCGCAACCGGCAGCATCGTCGGTAGCTCGCTGGAATCCTCGAATGTCGATATCTCCACCCAGTTCAGCAACTTGATCGTGGCGCAGCAGGCCTATTCGGCCAACGCCCGTGTCATGTCGACCGCCGATCAGATGATCCAGAGCCTGCTTCAGGTTATCCAGTGAGCGTTGGCTGTTCGGATCGCAAACGGTAAGCCGCGCGGACGGCTAGAGCGATGGGCCTCTCCCAGGCGTTATCCGCCGCTTTGGCCGGCGTGAATGCGACCCAGCAGGGTCTCGCGGTTATCGCCGGGAACGTGGCGAATGCCAACACCCCCGGCTACGTCGACGAGAGCGTCAACGAGGTCGAAACCGCAGCCACCGGTCAGCCCGGAACGAGCGTCGACGTCACCGGCATCAATCGCAACCTCAATTCCTTGTTGCAAAGCCAATTGTGGACCGAGACGTCCGGCGGTTCCTATGCGGACACGACGGCACAACTCTACCAGCAACTGCAGCAAATCTACGGCACGCCGGGATCGTCGACTTCGTTCGACGCGATCTTCGATAATTTCACCAGCGCCTTGCAAGCGCTGTCGACGAGCCCGAGTTCGTATTCCGCTCAGTCCGCCGCGATCGGTGCGGCGCAAGCCGTGGCGCAAAATCTCAATTCGATGACCACGAGCATCCAGCAGCTGCGCAGCCAGGCCGAGGAAGGCATTGCCAACGACGTGCAAACCGCGAACACGGCGTTGCAGCAGATCGCTCAAATCAATGCGCAGCTTCAATTGGCGTCGCCCGACAGCTCCACGGCGGCGCTCGAGGATCAGCGCGACCAGGATATCACTCAGCTCACCCAGCTGATGAACGTCAACGTGGTGCGGAATTCCGACAATCAGATTTCACTGTTCACCGGCACCGGCCAGCAACTGGTGGCCGGGGCGCAGGCCTCGCAGCTTACATTCAACAACGCCGGATCGTTGTCGGCGACCGCGCTTTGGAGCGCCGATCCGAGCCAGGACGGCACCGGCACGATTACGCTGACATCGCCCGGCGGCACTACAGCCGATCTGATCGCCGAGAACGCCATTCAGTCGGGCCAGATCGGCGCCTACCTGCAGATGCGCGACAATATCCTGCCGCAGGCGCAGAATCAGCTCGACGAAATGGCCAATCAGATGGCGCAGGCGCTGTCCAACCGGACGACATCCGGGACGCCCGCGACCTCCGGTTCCCAATCTGGTTTCAGCGTCGATGTCGGCGGGCTCTCCGCCGGCAACACGCTCCAGCTGACTTACACCAATGCCCAGAACACGCCGCAAACCGTCACCATCGTTGCGCTTGGCGCCGGCGGCACGCTGCCGGCGCCAGCGTCGAGCGCAACCAATCAGGTCATCGGCATTAATTTCTCGGCCGGCATCGGTTCGGTGGTGTCGCAGCTTAACGCCGCGCTGGGCACCAACCTGCAATTCTCCAATCCGTCCGGTACGGTCTTGCAGGTGCTCAACAACGGCAGCGGCAACGTTGTCAATTCGCTTTCGGCAACCGCAACAGTGACCTCGCTTGCGAGCGGTAGCCCGCAGCTTCCGCTGTTTACCGACGGCAGCGAGCCGATCACCGGTGCAATCACCGCGAGCGGCTCGCAGACCACCGGCTTGGCCGGCACCATCGAGGTCAATTCCGCGATCGTCGCCGCGCCGGGAAGCTTGGTCGCCTATGCGTCGAATACCGCCTCCGGCGACCCGACACGGCCGAACTTCATGCTCAATCAGATGACCGACGCGTCGCTGACCTATCCGCCGACCACCGGCCTCGGTAGCGCGGCCGCACCGTATAGCGGCACGCTCACCCAGTACATGAGCCAGGTCGCAAGCCAGCAATCGCAAGCCGCCAACGCGGCGACGAATTTGCAGCAAGGACAGGATACCGTCGTCAGCGCGTTGCAGCAGCGCTTCAACAGCCAGTCCGGCGTCAGCATCGACACTGAACTGTCGAACCTGATCGCGCTGCAGAACGCCTACGGCGCCAACGCCCGGGTCATGACGACGATACAACAGATGATGGCGACGCTGCTGCAAGTGGGGGAGTAAATGAGCATCACCGGAGCCGGATCGATTACTGCGGCCAATGTGTTGGCGCAGACGAATATGATGAATCAGCTCAACACGCTCAGCGAGGAGTTGGGCACCGGGCAGGCGGCGCAGACCTATTCGGGCCTCGGCTCGCAAGCCGGCCTAGCGCTGGCGCTGAACGCGCAGCTTTCGGACATCGGCGGTTACAGCAGCGCCGCGACCACCGTCGGCACCACACTCAGCATCGCGCAGTCGACGCTGACCCAGATCGGCAGCGCCGGCAACGCGGTCGAGCAGGCGGTCAGCCAGCAGGGCACGTTTTCGCTCGACAATACCGGCCAGACCGCGACGCAAGAATCCGCGGCGAGCTACCTCGATCAAATTCTTTCCTTGCTCAACACCCAGGTCGGCAACAATTATATCTTTTCCGGCAGTGCGGTGGATCAGCCGTCGGTCGCGAGCACCAACGAAATTCTCAACGGCAACGGCGCGCAGGCCGGACTGACGCAGTTGATTGCGGAGCGCCAGCAGGCCGACCTTGGCGCCAACGGACTAGGCCGTCTGACCGTCGCGGCAGTGGGTTCGACCGTGTCGATCAGCCAGGATGG
>Ga0187784_10005366_pt1 | contig 10372 bp, 9 predicted proteins | sample 1015_SJ02_MP15_2_FD_132964 | JGI IMG/M metagenome (GOLD analysis project Ga0187784, IMG submission 132964) | Tropical peat soil microbial communities from peatlands in Department of Meta, Colombia - 1015_SJ02_MP15_20_MG | ecosystem: Environmental > Terrestrial > Soil > Wetlands > Peat | place... | reverse complement strand
GACGGCGGCCAGAACCTGGTGTGGGACGCCGCCTTCACGCCCTTCGGCGAAGTGGCGCAGCTCACGCCCGGCGTGACGGAGAACCTGCGCTTTCCCGGGCAATACGCCGACGCCGAGACCGGGCTCAATTACAACTTCTTCCGCGACTACGATCCCACCGTCGGGCGGTACGTGGAGAGCGATCCGATCGGACTTGCCGGAGGGGTGAATACCTACCGCTATACGGGGGATAACCCCGAAGAGCGGACCGATCCATATGGTTTGTGGCCCTTCGGTGCCGGTTTGATACCGGGCGCACCGAGTCAGGCTCAGGCCACCGCACAGATTTCGCAAGCGCTTCAGAAGCTTGGGGTCCCCCCACAGGATGCGGCGAAATATGCCCGAGATATAACTGATGAAGCAGAGTGGGGTGACATTAGCGCTGCTCAAGCTATGCAGAAGGCGCTTCAGCAAGGGGAGAAACTGACGAAAGATCAATGTCAGGATATTCAAAAATTTATCAGCAGGCTGCCCAAAGCAGACCAAGGTCCTCTTAATAATCTGTTCAACAAATATGCCCCAAGTCAACAATGATGGGAGCGGCTTCTATTCCATCAGGAGAATCTAGCCATGCATGAAAAGAAAAAATATAGGTCACTCTTCGTGGTTGCACTCCTGCTAATGCATGGCGTTGTTCTTGGTATAGCGGAAGGGATCAAGCATGCGTCTGCTGTGTATACCTTAACCGTATTCCCGGCCGCGCTATTGGAATGGATCGGACTTCCGGTGATACAGAACCCCCCGGCTCTGTATTTTCTTCCTGTTATCAATCTGACAATAATTGGATGGATTATTTGTGTTCTTATCTGGTCATTGATATATTGGATAATCGCAGTCGTTTGTATTCGAGCGTGCCAAGAAAAAATACGGTAATAGCGTTCCAGGTCTCGGTGACACTCCCCATCGGTTATCCTCGCCTTCGTCTGTACAGAGAGGGTAATCGGTTGACAGTTGCTGCCTCGTCGGGCGGGAGTACGGCCGTGGTATGGTGTGCTGTGCACTACACGGCCGCGGGCAATCTCGCGAGCAGCGACAACGGCGCTGGGACGCGGCGTCATCGCCGTTCTTCGCCGCCGACAAAAGCAGCGCGAGGCAAGCGGGGTCCGTAAATTTCCATACCCATCCTGCGCGGTCAAATCCGCCGTGATTTATATCGTAAAACTATAGCTTATGAACGATTGGTCATTTCGCGGGGAAGCCGGGGGCGGTATCGACCGCGTGGTATTCAAGTCGATCGCCGCCTCCGCGGATCCTCTCTCATTCGGCTGAGCCGCCATCGGCATCGAGGCGGCCGAGCGCTGCATCTTGCACGGCGCGGGCGCCGGAGACGTCGGCGCCGCCTATAATGCGGCGCTCTCCCGGCGGCGGGCCGGACTTCGCCATTCCCGCCGTGAGCCTGTCCTTCGGAGGGATCCCGCGTTATGCTTTTTGCGCTGACGGCCGGCGCTGCGGCGAGAGCGGCGGAGCGGTGCCGGCGCAGCTCTCCGGGCCCGCCGCGGGCGTCGAGACGAAGTCATAGGACACTGGGGTAGATCCCTCCCGCTGTCGCAAGGAGTGCGTGAAGGATGGCGCGTAGGCTGATCAAATCCGGCATCGTCATCACGCTCGACGATGCCGTGCCGGCGCTGCGCCGGGGCGACGTGCTGATCGAGGGCACGCGCATCGCCGCGATTGCGCCCGAGATCGCGGCCGAGGACGCCGAGATCATCGACGCTGCCCGCTGCATCGTCATGCCCGGCTTCGTCAACGCCCATATCCACGCCTGGCAAACCGGGCTGCGCGGCGTCGCCGCCGATTGGACGATCCCTGAATATCTCCACGCCATGCATGCGAGCATCGCGCCGGGCTTCAGGCCTCAGGACATTTTCATCGCCAATCTCGCCGGCGCCTTGAACCAGCTCGATGCCGGCGTCACCACCATGGTCGACTGGTGCCACAACAATCCGACCCCCGCGCATACCGACGCGGCCGTCGACGGCCTTCTCGAGAGCGGCATCCGCGCGCTCTTCCTGCACGGCTCGCCCAAGCCCGATCCGCAGCCGGGGCAGCGGCATTTCAGTGAGATCCCGCATCCCCGCGCCGAGATCGAGCGGCTGGCGCGGGGCCGCATCGGCGCGCGCGACGGGCTCGTCGGCCTCGGCATGGCGATCCTCGGCCCCGCCTATTCCACCTATGAGGTGAGCCGGCAGGATGTCGCGCTGGCGCGCGAGCTGGCGATGATCTGCAGCATGCATGTCGGCGGCGGCGCCATGCGCACGCCCGACGGCTTTCAGCGCCTCGCCGCCGAGGGGCTGATCGACGATCGCGTCAACATCGTTCACGGCAACAGCCTCGCCGACGCGACGCTGCGGCAGCTTGTCGAGAATGGCGCCGGCGTCACCGTGACCCCCGAGGTGGAGCTGCAAATGGGCTTCGGCGATTGCCTCACCGGCAGGCTGCGCGCGCTCGGCGCGGCGCCGTCGCTGGGCTCCGACGTGGAATCGAGCCTCGGCAGCGACATGTTCACGGTCATGCGCATCGCCCTTCAATCGCAGCGCAACCTCGACAATCAGCAGGCGATCGCGCGCACCGGCCGCGCGCCGGAGCGCATCTCGATCCCCTGCCGCGAGGCGCTCCTTTGGGCGACGATGGCCGGCGCGCGCATGGCCGGGCTCGACGACCGCATCGGCTCGCTCCGCCCGGGCAAGGAGGCCGATATCGTCCTCTTGCGCGCCGACGATCTCAATCTGCTGCCGGTGGTCGATCCCGTCGCCAGCATCGTGCTCCATGCCGGCGTCGCCAATGTCGACACCGTGCTGGTCGCGGGCCAGGTGGTGAAGCGGGGCGGCAAGCTCCTCTATCGCGATCTTGCGCGCCGCAAGGCGGAGCTTGCCGAAAGCAGCCGCCGCATCCTGGGCGCGGCGAGGCTCCGGTGATCTCAAGGAGGCGCGGGAAATGGTGAGACAGTTTTGGGCCGCTGCCGGCGTCGCGGTTCTGCTGGCGGCCGCCGCCGCCGAGGCGGCCGAGCCGATCAAGATCGGGCTCAGCATGCCCTTGACCGGCGGGCTCGCCGGCGGCGGCAAGAGCGCGCTGCTCGGCATGCAGGTCTGGGCCGAGGACGTCAACGCCGAGGGCGGGCTGCTCGGCCGGCCGGTGCAGCTCGTCTTCTACGACGATCAAAGCAACGGCGCCAACGTGCCGGGCATCTACAGCAAGCTGCTGGAGGTCGACAAGGTCGATCTCGTGGTCTCCGCCTACGCCACCAACCAGATCGTGCCGGCGATGCCGATCGTGATGCAGAAGAACCTGGTGTTCATGGCGCTGTTCGGCACCGGCGTGAACGACAAGTTCCACTACGACCGGTATTTCCAGATTCTGCCGAACGGCAAGGAGACGCGCTTCGGCCCGTCGCTGGGCTTCCTCGAGACGGCGATGACGATGGAGCCCAAGCCCAGGACCATCGCGCTCGCCGGCGCCGATGCCGAATACGCCCAGACCGTGATCGCCGGCGCGCGCGAGAAGATCAAGGAGCTGGGTCTCGAGATCGTCTACGACCGCAGCTATCCGCCCGCCACCGTCGATTTCGCGCCGGTGGTGCGCGCGATCCAGGCGACCAATCCCGACGTCGTCTATATCGCCTCATATCCGCCCGACAGCGTTGGCATCGTCCGCGCCGCGCATGAGGCCGGGCTCAAGACGCGCATGTTCGGCGGCGGCATGATCGGCCTCGCCTTCGCGCCGGTGAAGGCGCAGTTGGGGCCGCTGCTCAACGGCATCGTCTCCTACGACGTCTACGTGCCGGAGCCGACGATGAAGTTCTCCGGGATCGAGGAGTTCCTCGGCAAATACCGCGTCAAGGCGGCCGCCGAGGGCGTCGATCCCCTGGGCTTCTACCTGCCGCCCTTCGCCTATGCCGAGCTGGAGATCCTGGGCGAGGCCATCGCCAAGACCGGCGGGCTCGACCAGGCGAAGATCGCCGCCTTTATCCATGCCAATGCCTTCCACACCATCGTCGGCGACGTGAAGTTCGCCGAGAATGGCGAGTGGGAGAAATCGCGCATCCTCTTCGTGCAGTATCGCGGCGTCGACGGCAGCGGGGTCGAGCAGTTCAAGCAGCCGGGCAAGGCGATGATCCTCTATCCGCCCGAGTTCAAATCGGGCAAGTTCCTCTACCCCTATTCCGACATCGCGCAGTAAGGGAGGAAGCGGCCATGGCGACGATGGCATCGACGGCGAGAGACCTGGTGACGGCGCCGGATTTCGATCTCGAGGGCACCGACGGAAAGCGCCACCGTCTCGCCGATCTCAAGGGGCCGAAGGCGACGCTGGTGATGTTCATCTGCAATCACTGCCCCTATGTGAAGGCGGTGCTCGACGACATCATCGCCGAGGCGCGCGAGCTGCAGCCGCTCGGCGTCGGCGTGGTCGCGATCATGCCCAACGACACCGACGCCTATCCCGAGGACGGCTTCGAGAACATGCGGCGCCTGGCGCAGGCGAAATCCTTTCCCTTCCCCTATCTCATCGACCGGACGCAGGACGTGGCGCGCGCCTATGGCGCCCTTTGCACGCCCGACTTCTTCGGCTTCGACGCCGGGCTGCGCCTCAAATATCGCGGCCGCATTTATGCCCTGCGCAACCTGCAGCGCATCGCCGGCGGCAAGCGCGAGCTGTTCGAGGCGATGGCGGCGATCGCCGGGACCGGCGAGGCGCCGGCCGAGCAGTATCCGAGCATGGGCTGCTCGATCAAATGGCGGAACGGTTGACGCTCAGCTCTTGCTCAGCCGGATCTTGCTTTCCTCGCCGTGGATCAGGCGGCGGATATTGGCGTGGTGGCGCAGGATCACCAGCACGGCGAGGAACGCCACCACTTCCGTCGGCTGGAACTCGCGGGTGATCAGCCAGGCGTAAAGCGGCGCCAGCAGCGCCGCGGCGAGCGACGCGAGCGAGGAATAGCGCGTCAGCCATGCTACCGCGAGCCAGGTGGCCGCGGCGGCAAGCCCCACCGGCCAGGCATAGGCGAGCAGGATGCCGAGCGCGGTGGCGACGCCCTTGCCGCCCTTGAAGCCGAGCCAAACCGGAAAGAGGTGGCCCAGAAAGGCGAAGGCGGCGGCATAGGCCGCCATGTCGGGACCGAACTGCTCGGCGAGCAGCACCGCCGCCGCGCCCTTGCCGGCGTCGAGCAGCAGGGTGAGCGCGGCAAGCGTCCGGCTGCCGGTGCGCAGCACGTTGGTGGCGCCGATATTGCCGGAGCCGATCTGGCGGATGTCGCCATAGCCCGCGAGCCGCGTCAGCACCAGGCCGAAGGGGATCGAGCCCAGGAGATAGGCGATGAGCGCGCCCAGCGCGAACGGCCATTGATAGCTCCAATCGCTCATCGGCTGCGGCATCGCGTCTAGTACCGACTTTCATCGATCGGGAAGTTACCCCCCACCCCTCCCTCCCCCTCAAGGGGGGAGGGGGAATGGAGAATCACTCTCTTCTCCCTCCCCCCTTGAGGGGGAGGGTTGGGGTGGGGGGTGTGCTTCGATTTTGCGATTGCGGCAGTATCGGCGAGCGCGGCAGCCGGCGCCAGCACCGCGAGGACGAGGTCGCGCACCAGATGCGCCGTGCGCCGGTCCTCGTCGAATTCAGCAATGTATTCGACGATCTCCAGCGCGCGCAGCTTCTCGTGCCGCGCCGCCAGCGACAGCGCCGCCAAGGTCGGCGCCGCGCGCAGCCCGTCGGGCTCCTTCAATCCGATGCCCGGCGCGTCCGAGGGATCGAAGCCGTCGAGGTCGATGGTGAGGCCGAAGCCGGCGGTGCCGTTGGTGACGATCGCGAGCCCCTCGGCGAGCGCGGCGTCGATGCCGCGGCGCTTCACCTCGGCCATCTCGATGATGCGCACGCCGAGCCGGCGCAGCAGCGCCATCTCGCCGCTTTCATAGGAGCGCGCGCCGATATAGCAGACATGTTCTGGCCTGAGCACGCCGCCGCAGAGATCGAGGAACGGACCGTAGCCGTGGCCGAGCAGCGCCGCGCCGCCCATGCCGTGCGCGTTCATCGACGGCGTCGTCTCCAGCGTATGCGCGTCGAGATGCGCGTCGAGCCAGAGGAGGCCCAGCGCGCCGCGGTGGCCGCGCGCGACGCCGGCCCAGCTCCCCATGACGATCGCGTGGTCGCCGCCCAGCACCACCGGGAAGCGCCCGGCGGCGATGGCGCACGCGACCGCGTCGGCAAGCGCGGCGCCGTGCCGGGCGACGAGGTCGAAAGTCTCGAGCGGGCGCAGGTTGGGATGCTCGCGCCAGCGCTTCTCGCTGCGCACGATGGCGCGCCAGCGGGCGTCGAGGCCGTGCGCGCCGAGCCAGTCGGCGAGCCCGAGCCGCCGCAGCGCCGGCGGTCCTTCTTCGGTATGGCGGAACCCGGCGCCCCATCCGGATGCGGCGCCGATCAACGCGATCTCTGCCATCCCGCTCAGCCTTGGTGCAGGAAGACGCTGCGCCCGGCGATCACCGTGCGCAGCACGCGTCCCTGGACGGGACGGCCGTCGTAAGGGGAGTTCTTGGATTTGGAGCGCAAGGCGTCGACGTCAATGCGCCAGGGCTGGTCGAGATCGAAGATGACGAGATCGGCGGCGGCGCCGAGGGCGAGCCGGCCCGCCGGCAGGCGCAGGATGGAAGCTGGCCGCTCGGTCAGCGGCCACAGCGCTTCGAGCAGGCCGAGATGGCCGTTGTGGTAAAGCTCGAGCGTCAGCGGCAGCAGCGTCTCCAGCCCGATGATGCCGCTTGCCGCCGAGGCGAAGGGCAGGCGCTTCGATTCCTGGTCGTGCGGAGAGTGGTCGCTGGCGATGGCGTCGATGGTGCCGTCCTTGAGGCCGGCGACCACCGCGCGCCGGTCTCCTTCGCCGCGCAGCGGCGGCGACACCTTGGCGAAGGTGCGGTAGTCGCCGACGGCGGTCTCGTTGAGCGCGAAGTAGTGGGGCGCGGTGTCGCAAGTGACGGCAAGCCCGCGCCGCTTGGCCTGGCGGATCGCCTCGATCGCCGCCTCGGTCGAGACATGGGCGATGTGGAGGCGCCCGCCGGTGATCTCGGCGAGCCGCAAGTCGCGCTCGACCATGATCACCTCGGCGGCGGGCGTGATCGCGGCAAGCCCGAGCCGCGTCGCCACCTCGCCCTCGTTCATCGCGCCGCCTTCGGCGAGGCTCGGCTCTTCCGGGTGCTGCATCACCAGCAGGTCGAAGGTGCGGGCATAGCTGAGCGCGCGGCGCATCACCACCGCATCGGCGATCGCCCGGCCGCCATCGGTGAAGGCCAGCGCGCCGGCGGCGGCGAGCAGGCCGAACTCGGTAAGCTCGCGGCCCTTCAGCCCCTTGGTCGCCGCGGCGTAGGTGCGGATGCGCGCAAGCCCGACGTCGCGCGAGCGCCGAGCGACGAACTCGACCAGCGCCACGTCGTCGATCACCGGCTCGGTGTTGGGCAGCGCCACCATGGTAGTGACCCCGCCGGCCACCGCGGCGGCGGCGCCGGTCTCCATCGATTCCTGATGCTCGGCGCCGGGCTCGCGCAGCTCGACGCGCATGTCGACGAGGCCCGGCGCGAGGCAGGCGCCGGCGCAATCGACCACCTCCGCCTCGCCGGCGCGAAGGGTCTTGCCCAGCGCGGCGATGCGGCCGTCCTCGACCAGCAGGTCGCCCGCCTGGTCGAGGCCGCTCGCGGGATCGAGCAGGCGCGCGTTGCGGAAGAGCGTGCGCGCGCTCATTTCGCCGGCGCGGCGTTGGAGAGGTTGCGCGTCAGCACTTCGAGGCACGCCATGCGCACGGCGACGCCCATCTCCACCTGCTGGCGGATGACCGAGCGGTCGATGTCGTCGGCGACCGCGGTGTCGATCTCGACGCCGCGGTTCATCGGTCCCGGATGCATGATGAGCGCGTCCGGCTTCGCCGCGGCGAGCTTGGCGTAGTCGAGGCCGAAGAAGTGGAAGTACTCGCGGATCGACGGCACGAAGCTGCCGTGGAAGCGCTCGGTCTGGAGGCGCAGCATCATGACGATGTCGACGTCCTTGAGGCCCTTCGCCATGTCGTGGAACACCTCGACGCCGAGCCGCTCGATCTCGGCCGGAAGCAGGGTGCGCGGCGCCACCACGCGTACCCGCGCTCCCATGATGTTGAGCAGCGCGATGTTGGAGCGCGCGACGCGGCTGTGCAGGATGTCGCCGCAGATGGCGACGATGAGGCCCTGCAGCCTGCCTTTGCGGCGGCGGATGGTGAGCGCGTCGAGCAGCGCCTGGGTCGGGTGCTCGTGGCTGCCGTCGCCGGCGTTGACGACGGCGCCGTCGACCTTCTCGGAGAGGAGCTGCACCGCGCCCGATTCGGGGTGGCGCACCACCAGCACGTCGGGATGCATGGCGGTGAGCGTCATCGCCGTGTCGATCAGCGTCTCGCCTTTCTTGATCGAGCTCGCCTGCACCGACATGTTGATGACGTCGCCGCCGAGTCGCTTGCCCGCCAGCTCGAAGGAGGTGCGGGTGCGCGTCGACGTCTCGAAAAAGAGGTTGATGATGGTGCGGCCGCGCAGCAGCGACTGCTTCTTGTCGACCTGCCGGTTCTGCTCGACATAGCTCTCGGAGCGGTCGAGCAGCAGCGTGATCTCTTCCGGCGAAAGCCCCTCGATCCCCAGCAGATGGCGATGGGGGAAGGAGAGGGAAGGCGTGCCGGCACTCATTAAAGGGCGGACTATACGTTGTAGGGCGTGCCGCAGCAAGACAACATTACCTGCGGGCGATGCCGTCGCCGCGGCGGCGCGCCGTGGCGTGGTCTCGGCCGGGCTCGCCATTTACCTTGCCGGCGATTCGGCGCACACTGAACCCAATTTGTAGCGCAAGCGCCTCACCCGCAGCTTACCGGAGCAAGCACCAGCACGACCCGCTTCAGGGGCGCGGACCCCGCTCATCCCGACGCACGCCGCCGGTGGGCCGGAGAAGGACCGACATCATGGGAGGAAGCCATGGGTATCCTGTTGAGTGAAACCGAATTGATGCGAACCGAGCCGGCCGAAAAGGCCGCCTTCCGCTCGCCGGTGCCGACGCAGATCGTCTCCAACGGCGAGTTCAACCCGCTGCCGCAGACGCCGCAGCAGCGCCGGGTCGAGGACCGGATCAAGGACATTGCCGACGCCATCGCGCCGCGCCTCGGCATGGAGCGGCGCCAGTTCCTGCGCACGGCCTCGGGCATGGCCGCGGCGTTTCTGGCGATGAACGAAGTGTTCGGCCCGTTGTTCGCGGTCGGCCGCGCCGAGGCGGCCGAGCCGGACGCCGCCGCCGAGCGGGCGCGGGGGCTTGCGAACCAGTTCATCCTCGACGATCAGCTCCATTTCGTGCGCGACGATTTCAACGAGGAGGGGCTGATCGGCCTCGCCAAATATGCGGCCGAAAATTGGAATCCCGACATCGCCAAGGACGCGCCGATGACCTTGGCGCGCTATAAGTTCGACAATTTCATCAAGGAGGTCTATCTCGACAGCGACACCAAGATCGGTCTTTTGAGCGGCGCGCCTTTCGACGACAAGAACTGGTGGTTCCTCAGCAACGACCAGATCGATCACGCGCGCAAGATGGTGAATGGCATCGCCAAGACGAACCGTTTGCTGTCGCATGCGATCGTGACGCCGAGGCAGCAGGGTTGGGTCGAGGAGGTCGATCGCTGCATCGAGGTGGTGAAGCCGAACAGTTGGAAAGGCTATACCATCGGCGATCCCTTGCAACCGGCGACGACCAAATATCCCTGGCGCCTCGACGACGAGACGCTGATATATCCCTTCTACGAGAAGATCGTGAAGGCCGGGAGCCCGATCTTCTGCATCCACAAGGGGCTGCTGCCGGCGGATTACGAGAAGTCGGTCGCCGGCGCCTGGAAATACGCCACCGTCGACGACCTGCCGAAGGCGGCGAAGGATTGGCCGCAGATCACCTTCGTCATCTATCACGCGGCGCTGCGGCCCTTCCAGGAGTCGCCCGAGGCGGCTGTCGCCAATTTCGAGCGTACCGGCACGATCGACTGGGTATCGGACCTTGCCGCCATTCCGGAGAAATACGGCGTCAGCAACGTCTATGCCGATCTCGGCACCTCCTTCGCCAATTCGGCGGTGAGCAATCCGCGCTTTGCCGCGGCGGTGATGGGCACGCTGATCAAAGGGCTCGGCGCCGATCACGTCTTCTGGGGCACCGATTCCGTCTGGTACGGCTCGCCGCAATGGCAGATCGAGGCGTTCCGCCGGCTGGAGATTCCCGAGGACATGCAGAAGAAGCATGGCTTCGCGCCGCTCGGCCCCGCCGACGGCGCCGTCAAGAGCGCCATCTTCGGCTACAACGCCGCGCGCCT
>Ga0187784_10005365_pt1 | contig 10373 bp, 12 predicted proteins | sample 1015_SJ02_MP15_2_FD_132964 | JGI IMG/M metagenome (GOLD analysis project Ga0187784, IMG submission 132964) | Tropical peat soil microbial communities from peatlands in Department of Meta, Colombia - 1015_SJ02_MP15_20_MG | ecosystem: Environmental > Terrestrial > Soil > Wetlands > Peat | place... | reverse complement strand
TTTTCACGCATGCCAATTCGACTCACTAAGTCATAGCCTATAATCACGTATTGTGGTACTGATTTATCGATAAAGGCAGCAGTGAGATGTCGTCGTGACATGCGCTCGACATGAGGAAGGGTCTCGGATGTGGCGGGCGGACGACGCTCTCCATATCGACGTCCGCGGCCTCGACCCGCCAGAACCCATGGTGGCGATTTTGCGGGCGATCGACAGTGGCGAGGCCGACACCGTGCTCGTCGCCCATCTCGATCGTGAGCCAATTTTCCTTTATCCGGAGCTCGACGATCGGGGCTGGCGCCATGAGATTGTGACGGCTGCCGCCACGGGCGACGACCACGACGATGATGAGGTGATCGTTCGCCTGACCCGCAGCAGCGCATGACCCTGGCGGCTAACATTCTCGGAGGCGCCAAGAGCCGACTCCTGCCGGCATCAATCCCGTTCCGCTTCTTTGGGGCCGCTGCGATCTTTCATCTCTTGATGTGGCTGGTGCTGCTGACGAGCGCGAACGACGCCACAAGCTTCCACGGCGGACTGGGTCCTGTACTGGCCGCCGTTCATTTGTTGACGCTCGGTGTCTTGACGTCGACCGCGATCGGCGCCTCGGCGCAACTGCTGCCCGTTGCAACGCGGCGGCCGCTCGCGGCGCATTGGCCGATCAGGCTTGTATTTTGGCTCTTTGTCCCTGGAGTGGTCGGATTGTGCACCGGAATGTACGCCGCGCAACCGGCCATTATGACGCTCGCAGCGGTCGCGACCGTCGCCGGTATGATAATATTTGCCGCAATCCTCGCGGATAACTTGCGTCGCGCCGGCGCGCTGCCGGTCGTTGCCGCCTATGGCTGGGCAGCACTCCTGTCGCTGCTTCTGCTCGCCGGCATCGGGCTCGCTCTCGCTGGCGATTACCAAATCGGTATTTTGCCGGATCACGGCGCTGTAGCGCTGACCCACATGATCCTTGGCGGGTTCGGGTTCATGGGTCTTTTGGCCCTCGGCTTCAGCCATATACTCGTTCCAATGTTCTCGCTTGCCGCGACGCCAGCGGCGGGACCCGCCTTCGTCGGCTTCGCACTGGCCGCCGCGGCAGTTGCGATCGGCAGTGTTGGAGCAGTCGCTGGAAGCAGCTTGATGCTCACATTTGCCGCGTCGATCGGCCTCGGCGCCGCCGGGTTGCATCTCCGGCTCATGCACCGCACCCTTACCACCGGCATGCGCAAGCGCCTCGGGCTGTCGTTCGCGCTCATACGAGCCGCCTGGGCGCTGCTGCCCCTGACGCTGCTGGTCGGACTGGCCGCCTTATACGGGTTCGCCGGCTCGAACGGGCCGACGCTGTTTGGATTTTTGCTGATCTGGGGCTGGTTGTTGACGTTTTTGCTCGGCATCTTGCAACGAATCTTGCCTTTCCTCGCGTCGATGCACGCAACCCGCTCGCCCGGACGCTCACCGCCCCTGATTTCTGAAATGGCCGCGTCGAGCCCCATCAGAATTCACGCCATTTGCCACTTTGTTGCGCTCTTCGTGGTAGCATCGGCTATTGCTGCCGATATGCCGGCACTGCTTCGTATTGGCGCTGCCGTCGGTTTTGTTGGCGCCTCGGCCTTTATCTGGTTTACGGCTGACGTGATGCGATGTTTGGTGCGGCCATCTTAATCGGTTCAGGAAAGGCCGGATTTGATGTCTACCCGGTGCTTTGAAAGCTATATTCGAAACAGAGCTGTTGCGCGGGGCGGAAGCCGCAATGATCGAGGAAGGTGAGCAAATCGCGCTCGCGCCAATCAAGCTCTGTTCGAACGTGCTCAACCCTTAGCGTCGTGAGGTTGATCAACAGCTGAGAGAGCAGCGCCCGCCCAACGCCTAAAGCCTGATAGTCAGGATCGACCCCGATGGTGTCGAGGACCGCAGTCGGCTCGATCCGGCCGAACTCGCCGAAATCGACACGCGCCATGATGAAACCGACCGGCCCGCCATCGCGTTCGGCAATCAAGGACACGCGCACGTCCGATTGCTGCAATGCTTCGGCGACCTTGCATTTCAAATAGGTGAAGCGGTCGCGTCCGGTAACCCGGCGGTCGATTGCGGCAATCGCGCGAAGGTCGCCCTCACGCATCGTCCGAACGGGTATCCGGTCCCGTGCCAGCGGACCGAAATCGGGCGCTGCCGGCTTGCCATAATTGACTTCCAGCGGCTCGCCCACGCGCTTAGGGATCGTCATGCGTGCGTACGCAGGCATTCACCACCTCCATAGCCCTCAAATCTCTTCGGTCGCCTCATCGAGAAGCGCCGCGACAGGACGCTGCAGCGCGAGACGCGGAGCAAGTTTAAATCCGGCCGCATCGAAGAACCGCAGGATCTCGTGGTTGGTCCAGTCGGCTTGCGACTGGAGCGCATGCACACCCCTTCTGCTCATGCTCTCAGAAAGTTCGCGCATCAGCAGCTGCCCGATACCGCGCTCGCGGCTTTCGGTTTCGACGCCGAGCGCATCCAGAACCGCGACAGCTGGTTCAAAACCGAATTCACCGCGATGGACGCGCGCAATGGCAAAACCGCGCAACAAGCCGTCCTGCACCACCCCGACATGAATAAAGTCATCAGGCTGTGCTGCGGCGGCTGCGAAGCGCTTTTCGAAGAAGCGGCGCCGGGAATGACCGCTGTGAGCGCGGTCGATAGCAATCACACGTTCAACATCCTCCGCACCGAGCGGGCGGCTAATGCGGTTTGCAGCGAGTTGACCGGTGAGCATAAGAAGCCTCATGTCGTTTCCAGGTATTCTTCCACCAGGCGGGCTTCAGTTTCCGCATCCATGCTGTCCTCAATCAGCGGCAGCAGCGCCATCTCTTCCTTTTGCACGTGCGCCAGCATTCGCTCACACAGCTCCTGGCCTAGTCGGCAAAATTCTTCCCACGTCGCCTCGTCAAATCCCGTTGTTGCGGCATTGCGCGCCAGTTTAGCAACCCGAACGCCAATTGGCCGCATGACTGTATGCTCATCGGTCAAATGCGCGCCAATCGCTTCATCACCGTTGGCGCCGAGGTAGGTGAACAGACGATCTTCCTCGAACGCAAAATGCCGCTGAACCTCGGCTTGCACACCCGTCGAAAGGTCGGACAGCAATTTTGCGACCGTGCTGTCGCGGGCATTCGGCGGGCCCCGGCGACGCTGCCGCGCGATGAGTTGCTCAAGCCGCTCCATGAGTGCAACCGTTGCACCGTGCTCGTCGTGCAATGTCTGGCTGATGCGGTTGGTGAAGCTCATCCTGTCCTCACGCGTGGAGCTGCTGATATTTGGCAAGCAGGTCTTCGTTGCTTTCCGTCCAATCGGGGTTGGGCACGATGCAGTTGGAAGGACAGACCAGCTTGCATTGCGGTTCGTCCTCAGCACCGACGCACTCGGTGCATTTCATCGGATCGATCACATAAATCGGATTGCCCGCGGAGATAGCTTTATTCGGGCAAACCGGCTCGCACGCGTCACAGGCGGTGCAGGCTTCGGTGATCATGAGAGCCATGACTCCTCCTCTCTTCTTTCAGGCAGCGTTCGGCAGATTGCCGAGCACAGCGAGTTTCTCGAATCGGTACGCGCCCCAGAGCGCTGCTCCGATCGCGCCCGCGTAGATGGAATCCGGATGGCTGCGGATTTTGGTCTTCATGTCCTTCATCTTGGCGATATCTTCCTCCAGCGCGGCGACGAGGCCTTTGTCGAGAGCGAGCCCGCCGGTCATCATGACCACGCCTTGGGTCACGCCGACCGCCTTGAGCAGTTTCGAAAGCCGGCCGGCCATCGACAGGTGAATACCCTTGAGAATGTTCGGACCGGTAATGCCGCGCGAGACCATGTTGATGACGTCGGTCTCGGCAAGAACGGCGCAGATGCTGCTGACCACCTCGGGATTGTCGGCCTGCTGCGAAAGCGCCCCGACTTCGTCCTGCGCGATGCCAAGGTAGCGCGCGATATTTTCAAGGAACTGTCCCGAGCCGGAGGCGCATTGGCTGGTCATCTTGTAGCTGAGAACCTTCCCGCGTTCATCGATACTGATGGCGCGTCCGTGGAGCGCACCAACGTCAAGCGCCGCCCTTGACTCAGGGTCAAGGTATATCGCGCCGCGCGCATGCGTTGTCATCGAATAGAAATGCCCGGTATGAAACGGCACGCCCTCGCCCTCACCGGTCGTCGCCACATAGTCGACTTCGCTTTTCGGCACGTTCGCATCCGCGAGAACTTGGTCATAACCAACTTGCGCAAGTTCCATCGGATCACGCTGGCGGATGCGTAAAATTGCGCGGGAGAGCCATTGGCTTTCACCATTTTCCACGCGAAACAACGTTGCCTTGACCGCACCGGTGCCAACGTCAATGCCAGCTGCGATCGTCATGCTTCGCTCCCGTCTCCTTGTCCGGAATGCGCACGCCGCGCGAACTCCGCAGCACCGAGTGCTCCGGTGTAGATCGACTCCGGATTGATGTTGATGGTAACTTCCCCGTAGTTCTCCTTGATTAACTTTTTAAGCTCGCGCACAGCAGCCTCATTCTTCGCCACGCCACCGGTAAAGGTGAATTCGTTGGTGACGCCGCCCGAGCGTGAAATGATCGAAATAGCGCGCAGAATAATGGCGCGGTGCAGTCCGGCCAGGATGTCCTCGCGTTTTTCGCCGAGCGACAGCCGATCACGAAGCTCCGCGCCGGCGAACACCGTGCAAGTCGAATTGATTCGCGCGGGGCGATCGGATTTCATGGCCAGCGGGCCTAATTCGTGCAAGCCCATGTTCATTTCATCGGCGATGTAGCCAAGGTAGCGACCGCAACCGGCGGCGCATCGGTCATTCATCTGGAAGTTCTCGACAATGCCGTTGGGATCAACCTGAATGCCTTTGGTATCCTGGCCACCAATGTCGAGAACCGTGCGCGTCTTTGGATACATCATATGGGCGCCCAGGCCGTGGCACAGGATCTCCGAACGAATGTGCTCCTTGGAGAACGGCAAGGTCACGCGGCCATAGCCGGTACCGACTAGATAGGTCTCCTCCAGCTCGACGCCGAGCGCGTTCTCGATCAGCTTTTGAAGGTCCGCGCGCGACTCGACCGAAGACTCCGATATCGGAATGCGGCCAAGGGCGCGGCGGAACTTCTCGCTCAGCTCGCCGGCCGGCGGGCGGTTCTCCACCTCGATGATCGATTTGTCGTAAACATTGATGAGGAGGTCATAAGGCACCTTGGCATCGCGGGCGACAGCTTCGGCGTGGATGTGGTAGCGCGATCCGGCGATATCGCGGAAAAAGTCGGACTTGCGCTTGGCGCCCGGAGCGTAAAGATCCACGGCGTCGTCACGCAGCCGCCGAAACACCTCGCGCAGCGCTTCCTTGATTCCAGATTCGACTCCGACGAAGCGTTCCCCTTTGACCAGGCCGAGGCAAGTCCGCTCAAGGTCGTCGAGCTGCTCAAGGAACTGCTCGAGTCGGAACGCTCGCTCAAGGTCGCCGAGAAATCCTTCGAGATCGACGCTCCTGCTAGCGTCGTTGAATGCCCGACGGAATAGCGTGAACTGACCATCAACGCGCGCCTCCTGACTTGCCACCCGCACCGCGGTCGCATAGTTCGACCGCGAATTTGTGATGCCGCGGCCGATGACCTCGCAATTCTCGTCAAGCAGCACCGCTTTGGTTGTAGTGGAGCCGAGGTCGACGCCGACAAATGTCTTCATCTCCTCCCCCTCAGGCTGCGGCGCGCGCGCCAGCGCGCTTTTGCTCGATCATCTGAAAATAGCTCTCGAGCCTGTTCTTAATATTGGCGGCTGAAAAATATCGCGGATCGACGAGATCGGACTCGACAAAAGCAGCGGGCTTCCCAGTCCGCTTTTCCACCTCGCGCATGATCAGGAGTTGGCCAGCTGAAAAACTGTTGCAGCTCTTGATCGAGTTGATCAGTAGGCCGTCGGCATCATAGTCCTGGACGTAATTCGCCAGCATGTCGATGCGCATCGGCAGGCTTCGATTGGTGTAAACGCCGAGGCAATATTCTGCGAGCGTCTCGAGCGGCTTGTCTGGATCATGACGGAAGCCGAAATCGTAGACCCCGCCAACCTTGGTGTAGCTTGAGGCGACGATAACGGCGCCTTCGTCGTAGAACATTTTCCAGAACTGCCGGAAGTGGGTGTAGTTCGGCGGCCCCTCGACGACGAGGCGATACCTTTCCTTGCCCATATCACCGTCGGGCGTGACCGGTCCCTTGCCTGCGGCGAGACGTTCCTCCACTTCTGCCCGCAGGAAGTTGTAGTATTCAATGGCATCGTCGGTGCCGCGAAACGCGCCAAAGATCGGTCCGATGTAATAGATACCGCCGAAATAGGCGTCGATCGGCGACGGTTTATTCTTCGCGCTTTGCAGAACGCGGACGAGGTCATTCTCAGCCGCTGCCGACTTTTTCAGATATTCCCGCAATCGATCGATGTCGAATTTGACCCCGGAGATGCGCTCGAGCTTTGGAATGACCTCCTCTTTGAGTTGCTTGACCATGTACTCGATCATGTTTCTGGTGACCTTGCCGTCGCCCATGTAGGGCGTGTGCAACATGATCGTTTCACACTTGTATTGTTCGCGTAGCAACTCGAACCATTTCATGAAAGTGAAACAACCCGTATAGGACAGCAACAGAACGTCGGGATTCGGAAATTGCCTGCCGTTTGGAGCGATATTGCCTTTGGCCATCATGCCAATATCGGACTTGACGTAAGTACAGACGTCTTCCGAGTGGCCGATTTTCTCGGCTTCGAGCACATAGGCACCCGATTGCCTGCGCAATCCGTTCTGAATGGCGTTGACCTCGGGCAGATTGTTGACGAGGCCGAAACACATGATCAATTCGTTGAGGTTTCCCGGCACGAACGTTGAGGCCACCTTCTCCCCGGTCAGTGGCGCGCTGGTAAGCCGATCGTAATGGGCCGCCATCATTTCTTTTTGCTTCACCATGGAGGCGTCCTTCTCGACCTCTTTAGGTGGCGCTGTCTTCGGCGTGGTGATAATCGTCATCGTCCGCTCCACAGCTTGATCGAATCGGAGAACGTGCCGGCTTGCTCGCGGATCGGCTGCATCTGGCCCGAGTTTTCCGCATACTTGAAAGCGATGTAGGGAATTTCGGCATCCTTGAGCACGTGCTGCAGCATGGGTCGCTCAAGCAGCGCCGGATCGCAGAAGCTTGGGCAGGCGAAAATGACGCCTTCAGCGCCTGACCGATGCACGGCGCGCACCAAATGCTGCCCTTTCTCTTTCAGATTTGGTTCATATTTTGCAGCCGTCGATTCGGATTGGTGCAAGAATGCCAGCGCAAGATTTTGCAGCGGATCTCCTTCGGTTGGCACGTCGGCCGTCAGCCACCGCGTTATCAGCAGCAAATCGTCATCGACGACGTAACAGCCGGCGAGTTCCAGCGACCTGATCAGGTTGAGCGGAGGCTGTTCGCAGAACACTCCCGTGAGAACGATGCGGCAATTATCACGCCGCGGCCGCTCCTCTTTCGTCGCAGCCGCGAGATACTCACGGATCATCTGCGAATGTTCTTCGACCGGAAGAACCAGGCCAGCGCGAAGGACTAAATAGGCCTCCGGCGCGGACACTTGCCACGGCGACCGCGCCCGCAGCGCGTAAAGCTCGCGGACCAAGCGCCGATTCTCATTGTAGACCGTGATCGAGTGGCGCAGTTCATCGTCGGTAATCGGCTTACCGCGCAGCCCTTCGAGATCGTGGCGAAGCTCCGCCAGTTCGTTGATGTAATAGTTTCCGCCGATATCGTCCCGATAGTTTTGCGGTACGTCGAAATAGCGAACGTACACGTTGGGAAACATCGTCTTCCACATGCCAGACAGGTTGCGGATCACGTCGCAGATCGACGGGAACAACATGCCGTCTACAAAATCGAGCCGGCCCGACACGCCGAGCTCGATCGTCGAGCGCGGAATACGGCAAATGTAACTCTGGTAATAGGCGTCGCCGTGAATAACTTCGAGCTGGTCGCCGCCGCCGAGGATACCGAGCGGCAAAAAGCCTGCTGCGTGAATGATCTCGCGAGGCACGTAAATCGGCATGTACCCGACAACCTTGCGCTCCGACGCCTTGGCCTTCCATTCGCGGGCCGCCGCGAAAGTGAGGTCTTCGAACAGCGCCTGCGCACGCGCCACCGTGTCGGCGCAGCCGTGGCCGTTCAGCGATGTTGCCATTGCACCGCCCTCTTGCCGACGAATGCTTCAAGACCCTCAACGGCATCGTGTGTCTTCATCAACTCGTCAAGGTAGAGGCGCTCGACGGATTTGATCTTGTCTCGCACGCGTGCCGCATAATCCGAACGCGCCGCCCTGATTGCATAACGGAGCGAGCTGGCGCTCTTTGGCTTGAGGTGCTCGGTGAAATAAGCCAGCGCCGCGTCTTCCGGATCGGCGACCGCCTGACGCGCGATGCCCATAACTGCTGCTTCGGCGCCGCTAATTGTCCGCCCAGACAGCAGCAAATCGACCGCACGCATGGGGCCGACAAGTTCGGGAAGCAGGCAGGAAGCCGCCGGCGCGAACACGCCGAGCTTCATTTCGGGCTGGCCGAGCACCGCGTCGGGAGCAGCGAACAACAGATGTCCTGCGAGCGCGACTTCGAGCCCGCCGCCGAGACATTGTCCGCGCACCGCCACGAGGGTCACCACCGGCGCTTCGACCATGCGCACGATTAGGCGGTGGATGCTGGTCAACATGGCTTCGCATTGACGAGGCATATGCTCTTCGACACTCGCCCCATAACTGAAATTCGGGCCTTCCGCGTCGAGCAGGATTGCGCTGAGCCCAGGATTTTCCAGATGATCGGCAAAGGCGCGGCCGAGCGCCTCGATCATTGCTGCGTCGATCAGGTTTGCCTTCGGCCTGCTCAAACGCAGCCGCAACAGTCTGCCTTGTGCCTCGACCCAGACTCTCACTGGTGCCGACATGACATCGCCCCATCACCTTGCGACCGCGGTGCCTTCCACCCACGGCAAACCCGCGATCATCGTTCGACGCTCGGTCGCTCCGGGTTGGATGCTTTCGGTTAAGTCGTTATCCCATTTCGCATTGGCCGCGAGAGCACGACGCAGTGTGATGAAATCGACTTCACGTCCGGTATCCTTGGTGCCCTCATTGAACGCCCGGAATCCCGCACGCGCCTCCGTCATCATATTGAGGGCGAGCCAGGCGCGAGAATTCTCCTTGTTGCGGTTCCAGGCGTCGAGCTTCGGTTTGCGCAACTCCTCGATCGTCTTCGTCGTGCAGTCAGGGAAGGTATAGAGAAGCTTGGTGCATAGGCTTTCGATCTTTTCATCAAGCAGAGCGAGATCGATTACGCCGCGTTTCATCAACTCCTGCCCCGACTTCAGTGCCTCACCGGTCTTCGACTTGCCGAAAATCAACCGGCCGTACTCGTCAGTGATGCGGCTGGTTTCGACCAACGGGTTGGCGATGAACTTGCCGTCGACTTTCAGGGCCGGAACAAGGTCGGTAAGAATGCCCATGAAATAAGCCTCATGGGCGGAGAACGGCTCGCAAAGAACACACGCCACCATGGCACGCTCAGCGCCGATGACAACCGGAAGGAAGTCGGTTGCTCCGCCGATCGGCGCCGAACCGTGCTTAGGACCGGCCTGCCCAAAGCGGGCGAGGTCCTGCGCGACCGAAAAGTCGCACGCCATGCCGATTTCCTGACCGCCGCCGATACGCATGCCGTTGACTCGACAAATGACCGGCTTGTCGCAGGTAAGAATCGTCGAGACCATGTCGTTGAAGAGCCGCATATAGCCCCGGTATTCCTGCGGATTGCCGGCATAGTATTCGGCATATTCTTTAGTATTGCCGCCGGTGCAGAACGCCTTGTCGCCGGTTCCGGTAAACACGACGGCAACGATGTCGCGCGCGGCGCTCGCGGCGCGGAACGCCAAAATCACCGCTTTGACCATTTCGGTATTGTAGGAATTGAACTGCGTCGGGTTATCGAGCGTGATCCACGCGTTGTAGAGCCCCGGCACGGCTTTGCCGTCCGCGCCCTTCACCGGCCGCTTCTCGTACCGCACGCCGTTGCTCGCCGACAGGCGGATCTGCTCGTCGACCAGCGCGTGATCCTTCATTTCTGGCTTGGCGGCGGCGACATTGCGGATGGCTTCGGCGCTCATGATCGTGCTCCTCAGTGGGCAGGAACGAGAACGGCGCGGCGCTTGAGAGCGCCGCTATGAGCCGCTTCGAACACTTGATTGATTTCGCTCAGCGGGTGCTGTTCGACGAACGGCGTCACCTTGACCCGGCCGTCCAAAACCAACTCGAGCGCTTTGGGATAGAACTCGGGCACACAGCCCCAGTTGCCGATCGCCCGGGCGTGA
>Ga0187784_10005362_pt1 | contig 10375 bp, 10 predicted proteins | sample 1015_SJ02_MP15_2_FD_132964 | JGI IMG/M metagenome (GOLD analysis project Ga0187784, IMG submission 132964) | Tropical peat soil microbial communities from peatlands in Department of Meta, Colombia - 1015_SJ02_MP15_20_MG | ecosystem: Environmental > Terrestrial > Soil > Wetlands > Peat | place... | reverse complement strand
GGGAGGGACCGACATCTTGGTTCACGTCCCTTCGGAGCAGATCGGTTCCCGCGAGAACCTCAGGGTGCGCGTGTGATCAACTTGGACTGCCTCCGATGCACTTGCGACTGCCGCGAGGCAATCGCTCGGGCCGACACCGCTTGGGGCAATAGAGACAAGAGGAAGGGACATCATCTCCTTCCGGATCAAGAAAGAGGGCTCGATGGTCCCTACCGCGCCACCCCAAGGATTGTTTGAGCCGCGCACCTCCGTGATTATCTGTGGCAGTGGTCGCTCCTTGCTCAACTGGGTCGCCTATGGCCTGGTGTTCGGGCATCCGGGCGGTTTCCTTTGGGGGCATGTCCAGCTGGAGGGCGAAGTGCTCGAAGATACAGATCTGCTGAAGACCTCGCTCATTCCGCAGGATAGGCTCATTGTCGTCGCTCCGAAAGTACTCGAGAGGAACGAACCTGTCGGCAATGTCGCGCTCGGTTACCTCATACGGTCGGATGAGGGGGACGAGTCCGTCCGTTCTTTTGCCGAGTTCCTCCGCCTCCCGCAGCAGACTCAGGATATGCTCTCCCGACTTCCGCGCGAAGGACCGAGGCCGATTCTGGTTCTGTCGGGGGCGCATCGCCTACACACCTTGTATCCGGCAGATGTTGTGGGCCCCACGATCCGTTCCATCGTAGAGGCCGGAGGACCTGTGCTCATGTTGTGGGCGGATGCCCCGAACGCAAACCGGTTTGGGTATGAGCACATTCTGCATCTTCGGGGGGCGGAACCGTCGACCTGGAGAGAAGCGTTCCTCACGGTAGAGAGGGGATGGGATCAGGGTCCCCTCCAGACGGGAGCTAAGGTTAGACTTCGTGACCTGCCCTCGGTCGCCGAAGTCCTCCAGAAGACCTGGTAGGACCTCACCTTCGTACGGTCGAGGAGATCCCCGACCTTCGAACCGACGGGCTTTGACCCGCGTCTGGAGCGGCGATGGGGTTCGGCCCCCCAAGCCGCGGCCCGTCCATGCCGAGGACAGGCTACGTTCCCCCGAGGAAGAGGGGGGATCCGGCGACACCCTCGAAAATCGATTCTTGGCCACCTGCCCGCAAACCGAGGATTCCGGGCATGTCCCAGCGGCCACCACGGATCGGTACTTCCCGAACGGCTGAGCTCGTCTCTGGAGGTTGCCCTCTCGAAAGGAGTTTTCGGGGGGGAACACAGCCGCGGGAGGGGATTGAACGAAGGGTTCAAATCCGCCCCGAAAGGGCTGGAGTCGAGATTACCTTCCGCAACCGTTTCAGTTTGTCGTAGAACTCGAGCAGTCGGAATCCGAAAGCGATGAAGATCAGGGACCTGCCGCGCCGAAAGTAGACCCCTCTCCAGAGATTCCGGACGTGGAGCGAGAACAGCCCTTGTGGTGCGACACGCTGGCGTTGTCGCAGCTCCTCCGTGTACCACCCGGGTCCCCGGGCGAGCGGAGTATCGCTGGCAGCCAGCTCTCGAAACGCCGCGATGAACACTTCTCGAACATCGGGAGGAAGGGCGAGAAACTCGGTGTCCGCCTCCTCGACGCTCTCGAGGCGGAACGGCACGGTTCCCTCAGTAGGGCTGTTCTCGGCTGCGAGCGATGAGCTCCTCGATAGGATGCGGCTTCCCCTCTCGAATCCGCCGGGCCAACTCCGCCAGCGTGAGTTGAGTGGGATGGGCGATGATCAGGCCGCGAATCACGTCGTCGTAGGTGGCACCGCCGGTCTTCAGACCCTCCAACAGCTTTCGAGTCTCCTGAGAAACGGTGATGGTCGTTGCCGCCATGGTGTGATTCAATTGCTGTTATGGATATCCTACAATTAAAGTTTCTGAGAAGTGTGGATTGTGGCACTGGAAAGTCCGTCTGCCTGAGGCCGGGGGAGGACCTTCCCTTTTGGTTCGAATCCCTTCCCGGGCTCGAATGATCCTCCGGAGAGAATCGACACCGATTTCTCGTGCAACGAGCACGGAAACCTAGGCCTGGTCTCGCGGCTCGACTTGTGGCACGTCGATGGAGACGAGCCGGCGACGAGCCTCACTCCCCCGGGGAAAGGCGACCGGCGGCGCGCAAGACCGACAGAGCGTCTGCGGTCACCCATTCGTTCATCGTGTTACGTCCCAGGCGCCCCCAACGGACCCGATCGGTTCCCCTTCGGGGTCGCTCGCCCGGGAGGTCGTAGTAGCGGCGATCGGCCCGCCAACCGCCGCCGGGCAGCTCCTTGGACTCGAGCAGATTCAACCCGTCGTCACATCGAGGGTCATCCAACTGTGCCATCGGACCAAGGACTTTCAGCGCGCCGAGGACATCGTAGTGCCAGTAGAGCGGGTAGTGGAGTTCGGCAAACTCCCAATGGATGACGTGGCCGTCAGAGACTCGCTTATAGAGACGGCGGCGCAGGAATACTTCGCTGGCCCGACGCGCCGCTTGAATAGCGACCGTCTTTCGGCGGGCCGTTCCGTAGGCAAAGAGACCCAACATCGGCGTGAGCGTCTCACCAAAGGACGATGTGTCGGCGTTGGGATTTCGGTCGCAGTTCCAGCCCCCGTCGGGCCACTGCCAGTGCATCAGTCGCTCCGCCAGCTGGTCGCACGCGTCGGGTGCCAAGCCAAGCGTGGTGCAGTAGAACAGTGCGTTGCCCTGTTGCGATGCACATCGTCGATAACGTCCCGCCAACCTCGGGACCGCGTCATGCCGACGAGTGGCTTCCTCTTCCGTGGAAGCGTCAAACTCGCGAAAGTAAGCTGGCTGAAGCCACAGGTCCAAGGCTTGCCGAGCCAGCGGCTCGAGTGATTCATCTCCCGAAGGATACCCGACGTCTGCGAGCTGGGCCAGAGCCCAATGCGTTCCCAGCCACTTGTGATAGATTCCGACGGGGGCTCGACGCCCGGGCCTTCTCCGCGTCGCCAGTAACGCTCTGGTCCGAGGCGAGACCCGAATCTGCTCGCGGAGTTCGCGGATTGGCCTCGAGTCGGGTTCTTCTCCGAGCACCCGAACCCGTGCCTTCCAGCGGACAGATGGCTCTCGCGATTTAAGGAGACGAGAAACGGTCCGACCCCGGTTCACGAAGAACGGAAGGGATCGCCCCCAAATTAGCATGTGAGCTGAGTGAAATTCCAGCCGCGGGAGGGGTTTGAACCCTCGACCTGCTCCTTACCAAGGAGCCGCTCTACCAGCTGAGCCACCGCGGCGCTCAGCCCCGACCCGACGCTCCGGCCTTCTTCCGTTTTCCGCCCGGGTCCGCACGTTCCGCTGATCCCCAGGGAAAGCCGCCCGAAACCGTGGCCCAGTCGGCTCGCGAGAACTCGGGGAGCGCCCGTTTCTCCAGGAACGCCCGCATGCCTTCCTTCTGGCCGGGGGTACCGAACAGCCGGGCCCACAGGTCAAGCTCGTAGGCGAGACCCGTGTCGATCTGGGGATCGATCGCGTTCAGAATCGCGTACTTCGCCGCCGCGAGCGCGACCGGAGGCTTGCGGGCCAACTCTTCGGCCAGACGAAGCGAGGCCGGAAGAAGTTCTCCTCGGGGCACCACCTGATAGATGAGCCCATCCGAGAACGCTTCCGACGCCGGAACGGAGCGTCCGGTGAGGATCCAATCGCGGGCTCTCGACGCCCCGATCCGACGTGGCAGCCGCCGACTTCCCCCCCATCCGGGCATCACACCCAGATTGATTTCGGGTTGACCGAAGGTGGCATCCTCACTCGCCACGACGAAATCGCAGGCAAGCGCGATCTCGCATCCTCCACCGAGGCAGACCCCATGAACCGCTGCGATGACCGGGAGAGGTAACCGTTCGATCTGTCGGGTCACTCCCTGCCCGCGGCCTCCATGCTCCCGCGCGGCCGATGGACCCATCGGGGCCATCTCATGAATGTCGGCGCCGGCCGCGAACGCTCGTTGCGCCGCGCTCGCGAGGATTACGACCCGTACCTCGGGATCGTGCTCGACTTCGACCAGCCGGTTCGCCAAGGCCCTGAGAACGGGTTCGGAGAGGACGTTCACCGGCGGATGATCGAGGGTCAGGAGAGCCACGCGCCCCTGGCGTTCACTGCGCACGGGCTCCCCGTGAGGAGGTTCGGCCATGAGGCGGAGCACGCTAGGCCGGACTATTTATCTCGCGCACCCTCCCGCGCACCGTGGGACTCGATCGGTGCGCCAGGAAAAAGAGAGGAGTTCGGTCGTCATCGACCCGAGCGTCGAGACTGACTTCCCTGGAGTAGGGGCCATGGATCGATCCGTGGTGACCGTGTGGTACGGGACGTTCCTCGTGGAGGACCGCTCGGTCGTTCGGTCGGTCCGAGCCCCGCTCGACCCGGACGCGCTCGCAGCTCGCGCTCAGGCCCGTCGGGAAGGTCGACTGACCCCCGAGGAAGAGACGTTGTTGAACGAACGCGGAGGAGAGGAGTGGTCCACTCGGGATCGGAGGCTGGCGGCGCACGGATTGCGATGGGATCCTCGGGCCCCCGGCCCGAGCGATGAGCTCTGCGGAGGGAGCGAGGGAGCTCCCTTGCGTGCGGCGCTCCTGCTCGACGCCGACCGGTCGCTTCAGTCCGCATGGGATCCGTCGATACACCTCCAGGAAGCCGTCCGTGCGATGGCGGACCTCGATCGGATCCGGAACCTCCTTGGGGAGCGACTCGGGAGCTGGGTCGCGCGGGACCTCCCCGAGATCGACCCAGGGGACCACCATCGGGTGGTCGAAGCCGCCCTCCAGACCTCAGAGGCCCGACGACTCGGTCCGACCGACCCATCGCTCCGGGAGGCCCGAAAGAAGCTTGCCGAGCTCTATGGATCGATCGAGACGACCCATTCCGCTCTCGAGAAGGCGGTAAGCATCTCCGTGCCCTCCGGAACGCCCAACCTGGTCAGTCTGCTCGGACCGGAGCTGACGGCGCGCTTGCTCGCTCAGGCCGGCGGACTCGAGCGACTCGCCCGGTTGCCCGCGAGCACGATCCAGGTCCTCGGGGCGGAGAGGGCATTCTTTGAGCACCTCCGAGGGCACGGCCCCCCACCGCGCCACGGCCTCCTGTTCCTCCACCCTGCCATCCAATCTGCCAGCCGATTCGAGCGCGGCAAACTCGCCCGGGCGCTGGCCGGCAAAGTGGCGATCGCGGCGCGTCTCGACCGCTCCGGGGCCCCAGTGAATCCCTCTCTCGAGCGCTCGTTCACTCTTCGCCGCGAGGCGTTGCGGGCGCGCCGAACCCCGCGGCCGCGTGCCCGGACCCGGCGAGGGGGTTCACGTGCGCCACTTGACCGTGCACCCGAGAACCGGTAGCTCCGACGGCTGGACCGGTGCACCCGCCAGGGCTTGGTCGAGCGCATGCTCCAGGTACCGCTCGGTCACCCGCTCGGGGTGCTGGTGATCGTCGTCGATGCGTCCCTGGAACAACAGACGCCGCTTCGAATCGAACAGCATCGGGTGGGGAGTGACCAGCGCACCGTAGGCCCGGGCGACCTCCTGGGACTCGTCCTGAAGGTAGGGGAATGGGTACCGCCGCTCCTGAGCCCGACGTGCCATCGACTGGAAGTTGTCCTCCGGGTAGGCGCGAGCGTCGTTCGAATTGATGAGGGCGACTCGGACCCCGCGCGGCTGGTACCGCCGGCCGATGTCAATCATCCGGCCCTCCCACGCTTGGACGTACGGGCAGTGATTGCACCAGAATACGACGAGGACGAATGGGTCCTTCGAGTAGTCCGCGAGGCGGTAGGTTTTTCCGTCGACCCCGGGGAGCGAGAACGGAGGGGCGGGATCGCCGGGGTGCAGACGAAACGTTTCCAATTCGGCCATGGCGTGACTACCCGGGCGACCTTGATAACGTATCGAGGGGGTCCCCATGAACTCCCCAACGGATTCCTTCGACGATGTCGGCTCCTGAATCGCTCCCGGCCATCCCCGAGGGAGCGTTCCTCACGCTCGAACTGGGGATCGGCTGCGCCAACGACGTGCAGGCGGATGAGGATCTTCTCCGGGAGGGGTTCCCCGCGATCCGCGTGGCCACGCTGGGCGATCGCGCGCTCTCCGTCGGGGCCGCGGTCCCCATGTCGGCCGAGTACCTGGACCGTGCGCGGACCGAGGGGTGTACCATCGTCCGGCGGGCTTCGGGTGGAACGGCCGTGCTTCATGCGCCGGGGGATCTCGCGTGGACGCTTGTCATTCCCCGCACCGATCCCCGATTCGGGAACGACTACGTCCGACGGTACGACCGTTTTGGAGGGGGGGTGGCCCGTTATCTGAGGTCCGAGGGCATTTCCGCTCATTGGGTGGACCCCCCGGGGTTACCGACCGACTACTGTCTACTCGGATCCCGGGGTTCGGTCCTTGAGGCCCGGGGCAAGATCCTCGGCGGTGCCGCGCAGCACCTCACGGCTCGCGCGTTGCTTCACCACGGTGCGATTGCCCGGACGCTGGACCGGCGCACCCTCGAGCGTCTCTTTGGGCTCCCGGTTCGGCCCGGGCTCGATCGGCTGACATCCCTTGAGGAACTGGGTCTCCGCGAACCCTCGGAGGTCCTCGCCGAGCGGCTCGCGCAGGCGCTCGTCGAAGAGTGGAACGAGACCGGACGGTCCTAGTCCCTCACGAGGGTCGCGCCGACCAGAGAGCATCGGCCGCGGCTTCCGCCTCCGAACGAATCGCACTCCAGTCGGCACGGACCAGCGCGCGCTCGCGCACCACCGGCACGCCATCGACAAAGACCGAGTCGATCGCCTCCTCCCAGGCGGAATAGGCGAGATGCGAGACGATCGCCTCGGGCCGTGCGGGCACCAGCGTCGGGTGGTCCAGGCGAACGAGGGAGAAGTCCGCACGCTGACCGACCTCGAGCGTACCGAGGTCGCTCCGGCCGAGGATCTGGGCCCCGCCCACCGTCGCGAGGTCCAGGAGCTCCTGCGCGGAAAGGACCGAGGCGTCCCACCGCTGATTCTTCTGGACGAGGCCCGCAATGTGCATCTCCCTCAGCATCGACAGCGAATTATTGCTCGCGACCGAGTCGGTGCCGAGCCCGACCACCGCCCCCGCGCTGCGGAGCTCGACGACCGGGGCGACACCCCCCGAGGCCAGCTTCAGGTTGGAGCTCGGACAGTGCGCGATGCCGACATGATGGCGGGCGAGAAGGTCGATCTCCTGCCCGGTCAGCCAGACCGCGTGGGCCGCCACCGACCTCGAGCCGAAGAATCCGATCTTGTCGAGCCAGACGACCGGGCGATCGCCCGTCTTCGCCTGATGCTCATGGACCTCCCGCCGGGTCTCGGACAGGTGGAAGTGGCAGAGAGTACCGGTCGACTGGGCAAGCTCCTTCGCGGCGATCCACGTCTCCGAATTGCAGACGTACACTCCTTGCGGCGCGACCAGCGGCGAGATGCGCGCGTTCCCCTTCCAACGTTCGATGAACCCCCGGGCATTGTCGATGGGCCGGCCCTTCTGAGTGGTCAGCTCCGGGTCGAGGACGGCCCACCCGAGGAACCCCCGGATCCCGAGGGACTCCACCGCCCTCGCGATGGAGTCCTCGAAGTAGTAGAGGTCGAGGAACGACGTCGTACCCGAGAGCAGCATCTCGGCGATCCCAGCGCGTGCTCCGGCCTCCACATCCCGCTCGCTCCGACGCGCGTCGACCGCGAAGAGCGTCTCCAAAAAGCCCGAGAGCTCCCGGTCGTCCGCAATCCCCCGCAGGGGAGCCATGGCGACGTGGGTGTGCGCGTTGATGAATCCGGGGACCGCGGCGAACGGGCGACCCTCGAGGACCTCGGCGCCTTCCCGGGGCGCCCGGGGGCCCACGTGAGTAAACCGACCCTCCTCGATTCGAAGGTCCCCTCGTAGGACGCGTCGACCCGCGTCCTGGGTCACCAGGAGTGCGTCCGAGACCACGATCGGACCGGACCGGGGAGGCATCGGGCGGACCATCCGGTCCGGCGTAAAAGCCTCGCGTGGGCCCCCGCGGACCGCGGTTGGGGTCGAACTAGATGTCGAGATTCGTTACCTCAACGGCGTGGTTCTGGATGTAGAGTCGGCGCGGCTCGACCTCTTCGCCCATCAGGACCCGGCAGAGCTCGTTGGCCCGGCTCGCGTCCTCGATGGTCACCTTGAGCAGCGTACGGGCCCCGGGCCGCATGGTCGTCTCGGCCAGCTGTTCGGCGTTCATCTCGCCGAGTCCCTTGTACCGCTGGATCGTCACGCCCTTCGGCCCGCCCATCTCCGTGAGCTGCTTATCGCGCTCGTCGTCGGTATATGCGTAGCTGACGCGCTGGCCCTTCTGGAGCCGGTAGAGAGGCGCCTGGGCGATGTAGACGCGACCGTCGGTGATGAGCTGGGGCATCTTGCGATAGAAGAGCGTGAGCAACAACGTACGGATGTGGGAACCATCGACATCCGCATCCGTCATCAGGATGATCTTGTGGTAGCGCAGGCGGCTCACGTCCTGCTCGTCCCCGATCCCGACACCGACCGCAGTAATCAGCGCGCGGATCGCGTCGTTCTGGAGCATCTTGTCCAGCCGCGCCTTCTCGACGTTCAGGATCTTCCCGCGGAGGGGGAGGATCGCCTGGAACTCCCGGTCCCTCCCCTGCTTCGCGGTCCCTCCGGCGCTGTCTCCTTCGACCAGGAACAGCTCGCACTCTGCCGGGTCCCGCGAGTGGCAGTCCGCAAGCTTTCCCGGTAGTCCCCCTCCCTCGAGGAGGCCCTTCCGCCGGGTCAGCTCCCGGGCCTTCCGGGCGGCCTCCCGGGCTTGGGCCGCCTGCACCGCCTTCGTGACGAGACTCTGGGCGACGTTCGGGTGCTCCTCGAAGAACTCGGACAGCTTCTCGTTGACCGCGCTTTCCACTTGCCCCTTCACTTCGGAGTTGCCGAGCTTCGCCTTCGTCTGGCCCTCGAACTGCGGCTCGAGGACCTTGACGGAAAGGACGCTCGTGAGACCCTCTCGGACGTCCTCTCCCGTTAGCCCCTCCCGATCCCCCTTGATGAAGCCGCGATTGCGGGCGTAATCGTTCAGCGTTCGCGTCAGCGCCGCCCGGAATCCAATCACGTGCGTCCCGCCGTCGACGGTGTTGATGTTGTTGACAAAGGCGAGCGAGGTTTCGTTGTAGCCGTCATTGTACTGGAGCGCGACCTCGATGTCGGTCGTGTCGCGCTTCGCGTGCAACGAGATCGGGGGCTGGAACAGGACGTTGGATGCTTGGTTCAGGTCCGCGACGAACTCGGCGATCCCCCCGGCGTGATGGTACGTCTCACGGAAGTCGGACCGCTCGTCGGCGAACTGGATGGTCACTCCCGGATTGAGGAACGAGAGCTCCTTCAGTCGACGTCCGATCGCCTCCCGGTCGAACGCGATGGTCTCGAGAACGGTGCCATCCGGCCGGAACCGAATGTCGGTCCCGGTCTCCTCGGCGTCCCCGACGACCGCGAGGGGCGCGACCGGCGCTCCCCGCTCGTACCGTTGGAAGTACTCGTGCCCGTTCCGGCGGACCCGCACTTCGAACCACTCGGAGAGCGCGTTGACCACGTGGACGCCAACCCCGTGAAGTCCGCCCGAGACCTTGTAGGTGTTCCGGTCGAACTTGGAGCCGGCGTGGAGGATCGTCATGACAATCTCGAGCGCGGGGCGGTTGTACTTCGGGTGATTCTCGACGGGGATCCCCCGGCCGTTGTCGCGGACCGAGCACGACCCGTCCGGGTGGATCGTCACTCCGATTTCGGTGCACGCCCCGGCGAGAACCTCGTCGATCGAGTTGTCCACGACCTCGTAGACCAGATGATGAAGCCCCCGAGAATCCGTCGAGCCGATGTACATTCCGGGACGGCGACGGACCGCGGAAAGCCCCTCCAGCACCTGGATGGAACTCGCGTCGTAGGCAGGTGCGTCGACCGTCTGTTGAGCCATGCGAGGCCGCCGGTGCTATCGGCGTAGAATAGCGAGCGGGGGACGCATTATAACGCTTGGCTTGGGCTGGAAAATCGAGCAGTGTTCGGAGGTCCAAACGACCCCGCGGGACCTCCCCTCGTTGACCCCCTTCGGCCGACGATCTGTCCAGACAAACGGCCCGTGCGGCAACCACAAATACCGGGCGCCGCACTCCGCGAACACAACCCAATGACCGACGGAGAACCCGAGCCTTCCGGGAAGGCCGATGAACCTTCCACAAACCAGGAGGAGCCGACCCCGTCCGCCCCGGTGACTGCCACGGCCGAGGACTGGGCCACCCGGTTCAAGTACCTCTTCGCCGACTTCGAGAACTACCGGCGCCGGACGGAACGGGAACGGCAGACGATGACCCGCCAGGTCCGCGCCGGCATGCTGCGGGAGTTGCTGCCGATCCTCGAAGGGTTCCAGACCGCCGAGGAGGCGCTCGATCACCTTCCTCCCTCCGACCCGGTCCGCAAGGGC
>Ga0187784_10005361_pt1 | contig 10375 bp, 9 predicted proteins | sample 1015_SJ02_MP15_2_FD_132964 | JGI IMG/M metagenome (GOLD analysis project Ga0187784, IMG submission 132964) | Tropical peat soil microbial communities from peatlands in Department of Meta, Colombia - 1015_SJ02_MP15_20_MG | ecosystem: Environmental > Terrestrial > Soil > Wetlands > Peat | place... | reverse complement strand
GGCATGGAGCATTTCGCCGATCATTGCGCTACGTGCCATTCGAATGACGGAGGGGGTCAAACGGTATTCGGCAAGGGCCTGTATCCGAAACCGCCCGACTTGCGTGCAGCCGGGACACAGAACAAGAGCGATGGCGAGCTGTACTACACAATCGAAAATGGAGTTCGTTTGAGCGGCATGCCGGCGTTCAGCCAAGTTCATACTCCCGAGAAAGCCTGGCGCTTGGTTTTGTTCATCCGGCACTTACCTCAGATCACGCCCGAGGAACTCAATGAGATGAAGGGACTGAATCGGAAGCCTGAGGCGAATCCAGCGAATTTCTAAAGGCTGCGGAAGCTCTGCTCAGGGCGCAGCGCCATCGTGAGGTTTCGCATGGGCTTCAGATCGCTGCGGTCGGGTTCTTCAAAAAAGGAGGCATTATGAAGCTCACGGGGAAAAAGGCTCTTATCACCGGCGGTAACAGTGGCATTGGTCTGGCCACAGCCCGACTTTTCATCGCTGAAGGCGCACAGGTCGCCATTACCGGTCGCGACCAAAAGACGCTCGATGAAGCGGTGGCAGAACTCGGACCAAACGCGCGTGGCTACCGTGCGGACATCACTGTTGCGGAAGACCGCAAGCAGCTCTTCGCAACCCTGGCCAAAGATTTCGGGAAACTCGACATTGTGTTTGCCAATGCCGGAATCTCCGGCCGGACGCCTACCGGCTCGACCGACGAGGCCATTTTCGAGAAGGTGATCCACGCCGACCTGAACGGCGCTTTCTTTACCGTCAATTCCGCGGCGCCCCTGCTGAACGACAACGGCAGCATCATCTTCAACGGGTCGGTACACAACTATCTAGGTCAACCGGGCGTGGCGGCATATGCAGCCGCAAAGGGTGGTCTCGTGTCGATGGCGCGAGCGATCGCCGCCGACCTGGCAACGCGCAACATTCGTGTGAATGTGGTCGCGCCGGGCTCGATTAAGACTCCTATTTGGAAGCGCGGCGCGCGCGCTGCAATGTCCACAGACGCCTCCGACAAAGAAGAGAAGTTCTTCTCATCGGTGGTTCCGCTGGGCCGTTGGGGTGAGCCGGAAGAAATTGCAAAGGCCGTATTGTTCCTTGCCTCGGAGGATTCCTCCTACGTCAACGCGGTGGAGTTGGTGGTGGATGGCGGACTCACGGGTGCCCAGTTTGGAGCGCCCATTCTTCGCCATTAATAAATTCTGGAGCGGGAAGGCTCCGAGACTGCATCCAACGCTATACCTAAGCGGCTACTCGAAGGGAGAATTCAATGAGTCAAACAGGCGCGAGTCTGGGCCAAAATAAGTATGGCGCAAGTGTCGGGACAGTAGACATGAAGCTCGAGGTAATCGTCATCCCGGTCTCGGACGTGGACCGCTCGAAGGAGTTCTACCGGAAGCTCGGATGGAGGCTCGACGCTGACTACGAGAGCGGTAAAGACTTCCGTATACTCCAGTTCACGCCGCCGGGCTCGGGGTGCTCGATCATTTTCGGCAAGAACATCACCGCGGCGGCCCCCGGTACCGCACAGGGCTTATATCTGATCGTTTCCGACATCGAGGCGGCCCGCAATGAGTTACTAAGTCGCGGCGTCGAAATCAGCGAGGTGTTCCACGACGCGAGCGGCGTATACGTTGGCCCAGACGAGCCCTACCTGTTTGGGCGGCGACGGGTTAGCGGCCGGGACTCCGAGCATCGCAGCTACCGCTCGTTCGCCTCGTTCCACGATCCCGACGGCAACGGTTGGCTATTCCAGGAGATCACGGCGCGGCTGCCCGGGCGCATTGACCCAGCGACAACGACCTTCGCATCGGCGAGCGATTTGGCGAGCGCACTTCGCCGTGCCGCGGCCGCGCACGGAGAGCACGAGAAGCGCATCGGCGGGGCAGATGCGAACTGGCCCGACTGGTACGCCGAGTATATGGTCGCGGAGCAGGGCGGAATGAAGCTTCCGACGTAATCGAACCTGACATCAGCGGCGGCTCACCTACGCGCTCGGCCCGGAGCCAGGGACGCTTCTGCTCGCGAAGAGCATCGAACGCCACGGCTGCGGGCAGCCCGAAGTAATCCTTAACAGCTGGTTAACGGGCAGACGGACATGCACGTATCAGTACACCAGCTCTCGCTTACCCGTCCCGGACAGCGCGCGCCGTTTGCAGCTTAGATCACTTCGGGCCAACGTAACACTAAGCCCAGAGGGAACGTCACATAGATTAGGAGGTCGTTTCAAAGCTCTGGTTCACTCCTCGAAAGGAGCTCCATGCGGATCGTTCTTGTGTTCCTGTTCATTGCAAGTTCTGCTGTCGCCCAAACCCAACCTACCTCCAGACAATCAACCAATTCTTGCGGGCCCAGTGAAGTAACGTTCCACGTCAAGCTGGACAAATCGCACCATAGCATTCCGCAACCCGATTCCGGCAAAGCTCTTGTGGTTGTCATCGAAGTCTTTGAGCAAACGCGCTGGGGATATGTCACACCTACAGTGCGCGTCGGGCTCGACGGCAAATGGATCGGTGCCAATCGAGGCTCCTCCTACTTTTTCTTTTCAGTTGACCCGGGTGAACACCATCTTTGTGCAAGCTGGCAGTCTCCCGACGAGCTAATCTCGAGCCAGTATTCTTTGACTAATTTCCTCGCCAATCCCGGAGCAGTTTATTTCTTTAGGGCTGAACCCAACTCGGAAGCGGTTAGCCAGGGTGGCGAGGTCTGGAGCAGAGACCTGGAACTTGTGAATCCGGATGAAGCCAAGTATTTAGTCGCGAATTCGCGGTTCAGTGTGTCAACGCCACGGATGTGATTGTTCCTTAGACGGCCGTCGGGACTCGAAATTCATTAAGCGCCGAATGTGGGCACTGAGCTCGATTGCTGCGGTTGTTCACCGCGAGTTCACCTGCAAATCATTTGACGTGCGGCGCCCGAAGGATATGATGACGCTCGCAGTTTGAGAGGTGAGGAATGAGCCACGAAAAACCAATGGAATCGAATAGCCCTTCGGCCGACGAACCGACCAAGAAATCGAGCAATACCGAACTCAGTGACGAGCAACTGAAGTCAGTTTCGGGAGGTGCAATCGATACCTATATGATGTTTTCCGACCCTCCTCCTCCGCCTCCCGACCCCAAACGCCAATAAACCCCGCCGGATCGGGCGAGGCAAACCGCCAGTGCGTATATTACTTTCTCACTTAGTACAGTGTAAGCGGCCTTGCTGAGTAGAACGTCGCCAAGGTCGATCATGATTGATCTGAGGCGCGTGACCCCGCCCGTTCCATTTCTACGCGCGTAATCCGAAGGCTGTTCCAGGAACTGACAATCCAGCACCCCTGACCGAATGAACGTATTTCGCGTGCGACGTTCGGACAGGTACGGTCGAACCCGCTGCACTGCCGGTCAGTTGTTCAAAAAAAAGCACATAAAAGCGTACTGGTGCTACTTTGCTATTGTGTGTGCCGCTGGAAAATCATTAAACTACGTCTCAGTTTGAGCCACTCGCTCAACGGAACTGTGTCTTCTGGGCTTCTACGTGCGGCTAAGTGTCTTGAAATCACCGCCTGAACGTGTGGAAGCGAGAGTGCATATCGGCACAGGTCATTGACCGGCTGGCTCAACTTGAAGTAGATTCGCCAGACGTTTCTGGAACCACATTGAATCGTATGAGATCAAGGGCCCGAATGATCACCAACTTGGGAAAAAGCATTGCCGCGGTACTACTGATGGCGACCCTGTCGTTGCCGGCGCTCCCCGGAGAGCCTGCGGGTAAGCCCATCGTTAGTTCCACCTCGAAGTCAAAATCGAAAAAGAAATCCAAGAGGCATCTGGTACCGTCCAGCTACCGCGGTTACGCGCCGACCTATGCCGATTCGGTGAGCGCGGATGATCCCGCCTACGATGATCCGGTGGTGCGGGAAGCGGCCGTGGAAGCCCTGGGCCGCTACAACGGCTCGGTAGTGGCCGTCGACCCAAATACCGGGCGGATTTTGACCGTGGTGAACCAGAGGATCGCCTTTAGCGACGGCTATATCCCTTGCTCGACGATCAAACCGACGATTGCTATTGCCGCGCTCGAAGAAAACGTCATTAGCGACGACACCATGCTCAAAGTGGGCCGCCGCAAGTACATGAACTTGACCGATGCGCTGGCGCATTCGAATAACGCGTTCTTCGAGGAACTGGGCCGGCGTATGGGTTTTGAAACGGTGTCGCGTTACGGCCGCCTGCTCGGCCTTGGCGAACTCTCCGGTTACAACTTGCCCGATGAGCATCCTGGCTCGTTTCCTTCCGCTCCTCCGGCTTTGGGCGGTGTGGCGCGCATGTCCAGCTTTGGCGAAGGCATCCAGATCACTCCGTTGCAATTGGCCGCAATCGCCGCGGCATTCGCCAATGGCGGCACGCTCTACTATTTGCAGTACCCCCGGACGCAGGAAGAAGTGCAGAACTTCGAGCCCAAGGTGAAGCGCGATTTGAACATCGCCAGTGTCTTGCCGGAAGTACGCGAGGGCATGCTGGCCGCGGTGCTGTACGGAACCGGCAGGCTCAGCTATGACGCGGGCGGCTCCGAGACTCCACTGGGCAAAACAGGCACCTGCGATGATCACACCAATCCCTCACGCATCGGCTGGTTCGTCAGCTATGCGGATGAGTCGCATCCCAAGATCGCCATGGCGGTGCTGCTGCGTGGCAATACTCGTCGCGTGAAGGGGCCCACGGCGGCGCAGGTCGCCGGCGGAATTTATCGCCGCTTGCGCGAGCAGAGCTACTTTACTGACAACACCAAGACCGCGGTGGCTTCCACTAGCGCCAGTGCTGGCAGGTAAGCTTCCCTAAACTACAAAAGCGAGGCTCGTCCCGGGCAGGTTGTGGTGTGTTCTCTCGCTACAGCACTATGGGATGGTGCGGGCGAACTTTCACGTGAACACTGATCACCGGTTCGCTGACATGGCGGGCGGCATCGAAGCAGTGGTCACACAGACACACGCTGAGCTGATCTTCACTTCTTGCACGAAAACTGCGGTGGCACTGAAAGCAGGTGGAGTACTCCGGACGTTGAAACTGCTCATGGACGTGAACTTCGGGATGAACATCGAAGGTAATCATTGCAACTCCCCGCAACAGCTTTGGGCAAACGCTGTGCCATAAATGAACGAGCCGCGAAACTGAATTGATTGGACTTATCCACCAGCGCTTTTGCACCGGTGCGTGAATTGACCCAATACCTGCCGCGGAATCTCGCAAACGACCCCGTGCTGATTTGAGCGCACTACCTCCGACAACTGATTGACGACGCACGGTTTCGTGAGACAAATAGAAAGCCATGTGGGCTTTCCCATACGCTAATCATGGGCGTGTCGAGAAGGATTTGGGCAAAGCCGCACCGAACACTTTGGGGGAAGATTGAGCCGAGCTTTTTTGCTGGCCCTGGCAGTCGTTTTGACTGCCGGCATCGTCACGGACACTCATATCTTGCGTGTCCGTCGGAACAACGAAAGAGAATTTCAGAGTCAGATCACTGCAGCGCGCGCCGAAGCGCAACGCATCCGTGCTGAGGTGGTCCTTCCAACCGCCAACCAAATGCCTGCGGGCGAGAACTTCGCCCTGGCGCTGCAGGGTTTCGGATTAAGTTCGCAACAGGCCGGAGGAGCTGCCGCTGCCGCGGAGCGCGCCTTCAATCTGCGGCATCTCCGCGCAGGACACACCGTGGTGGTGGGCCGCTCCGTCGTCGGGGAGCTACGCGAGATCAACTACAAGATAGACCCAGACCGTATGTTGCATATCGTTCCCGCCACCGACGGCTTTTCCGCGGAGGTTCAGGAAATTCCCTCGCGCCTGGCAGTGACCACGGTGAGCGGACGGCTGGAAGATTCACTGTTCAACGCGGTCGAACAAGCGGGTGAGTCGGCGGAAGTAGCTATGAAACTCGCTCAGATTTTTGCCTACGACCTGGACTTCTATACCGACCCGCGTAAAGGCGATACCTTCACCCTGGTCATCGAAAAAAAGAAATATTCCAACGGCGAAACTGCGGGTTATGGCCCAATCCTGGCTGCGGAATACGACAATGGCGGGAAAAAGTATGCGGCCTTGTTGTTTCACGATGATCAGGGCCACATGGCCTACTACACCGCGGAAGGGAAATCCGTCCAGCGGGCCTTCCTGCGGTCGCCACTGAAATTCGCCGCCCCGGTCACTTCCCATTTCAGCAGGGCGCGTTTCCATCCGATCTTGAAAGTGTACCGGCCGCACCTGGGAACCGACTACGGCGCGCCCACGGGCACGCCGGTGCAAACCATCGGAAGCGGCCGCGTGGAGTTCGCCGGGCGCAAGGGCGGAGACGGCAATATCGTCAAGATTGCGCACTCGCAGGGCTATGAAACCATGTACCTGCACCTTTCGCGTATTTTCGTGCGTGTTGGCCAGCACGTGGAAATCGGCAAGACCATCGGTTTGGTGGGCATGACCGGTCTGGCCACCGGTCCGCATCTCGACTTCCGCATTTCTCAAAAAGGCCAGTTCCTCAACTTCGAAAAGCTGGGCTTGCCTCCTTCTGATCCGGTTTCCAAGAAGGACTGGGACGTTTTCTCCGCGGTGCGCGAACAGTGGCTGCCGCTGCTCGAACATCCTGAGCAGTTACATCCGCAGATCGCCTCCAGCCTCGCGGCCAAGCCAATCTCGCCGGCGGACTCCCAATAGAGTTTCTCGCGCCAACATGTTGCACACGTGCCGCCGGACGGGCATGTTGTTTACAATAGAACGGGCGTGCGGGGATTCGCCGGGTTCGTGGCGAGTGAGCATTCCCGGTCAGGAAATCGCTTCAAAGGCAGCGGACAACGCGAAAGGCAGAAATGCCATTCCAATCGATGTGTCCGCAGAACGGCTACTCGCGTAGGTGGTCTGGATTGGAAGTGGGGCCAATCAAAGACGACTGCTCGCGTCCGTGGCCAAGCCAAATTTTCAGTTTGTCAGGCCTGAGGAGGCTGAATGGATCGCCGTTACCCGTATGCGGTGTTTTGGATTGTGCTGCTGGCTTGCCTTCAAATATCAGCATGTGGTGGTGGCGGAAGTACAACCAAGAAACTGACTGTTGTTACCACCGCGCTTCCCACTGGAACCGTGGGCGTGGGCTATTCGGCGGTGCTGGAAGCTTCGGGCGGAACGGCGCCGTATAGCTGGTCGCAAGTATCCGGCGGTGCCATGGCCCCGGGCTTGAACCTGAGCAGCTTGGGCTATTTCACCGGTGTGCCGAGCAAATCCGGCACTTTTGGCCCGTATGTTTTCGAGGTAACCGATTCCGCCAGCCCCGTGAACACGGCCAATTCGGTCAGCTTGAGCATCACCGTGAACGGCGCGACTGGAGTCTCGGTCACCACCACTTCGCTTCCCAACGGCGTTGTCGGTACCGCATACTCAGCCACCCTGGCGGCGACGGGCGGCACTTCCCCGTACACCTGGAGAGAAGCCACCGGTGGAGCATTGCCTCCTGGCTTGTCCGTATCGAGCACCGGAGCCCTGAGCGGCACACCGACTACGCCTGGCTCTTACGGCCCCTACGTGTTCACGGTGACGGATGCCAGCAATGCCAGCGCCAATTCCGGATCGTTGACCATCACCGTGACCGGCACCGCTGCGGTCGTTTGCACCCCGCTGGGCAACGAAGCCGCGCTCACCTCCGCGAATCCGTACGCTTTCCTGCTGAAAGGCACCGATGGCAGCGGCAAGCCGATTTATATTGCGGGGAGCTTTACACCGAATGGCAGTGGCGGCATCACCAATGCCTCTGCGGACTACAACGGACTTACCGATGGCCCCCAATCGTTGATCGTGGATCTGGCTGCCAGTTCCTATGCCTTCGGTTCCTCCGCGCAAGGCTGTTTATATTTGGCGTTTTCCGGACTGGCCTCCGGAAACAGCGTTGCGGTTCCAATCAATAACATAACCACCAGTTTCTATCTGAGCGGAAATAACGGAACCACTTACACCACGGGCAGGATCATCGAGTCCGACAACACCAATGGAAAGGGCACCAACGCATCCGGCTTCGTTCGCGTGCAGACTCCCGTGGCGTTTGCCCTCACCGCGCTGCAGGCGAATTATGCCTTCGGAGTGGACGGGTGGACGGTCACAGCGCCAGCCACGCTGCGCACCGCCATGGCTGGCACGTTTACGAATGCTTCCGGCACGCTCTCGGCGGGCTATGCGGATCTAAACTCGGGAGGCACGGCTTCCGGCGAACTCACCGGCGGGAACGGGTTTCTCAGCGCCAGCATCGATGCCACTACCGGTCGCGGAACCGGCAGTTACTCCACGTCTACGCCCACCGGCAGCCTGACCTTTGATTTCGTCTTCTATGTGCTGAATGGCTCGGACCTCATCTTGCTTTCCACCGATCAAGCCTTGTCCAACAGCACTACGCCTTTGTTGGCTGGGCGAGCGTTAGCGTCCAACGCCAGCCCAGTCACCGCGACTCTTAACGGCTACTACTTGCTGGCCTCGCAAGGATTGCAGGCCAGCGGCACAACTACGGGAAACACGGCGGACATTGGCACGTTGAACGCCGCTTCCGCAGGGACCATCCCCACGGCGACAATCTATTCGAATCTCGCAGGTACCTACTCCGTCAGTCACCCTAGCGCCACTTATACGGTGGAAGCCGCTTCGGGCAGGGTTTCCACCTCCGGCCTGCTCACCAATTCGCCAGTCGTCTATCTAACGGCCGCAACCTCCGATGATGGGATCGCGGGCTTCCTGATTGGCACCGACGCCCAAGCCAGCTCGGGGTGGATCGTTAACCAAACTACCACGGCGCCCAGTTACACAGTCGCCAGCGTCACGGGTAACTACGCGGCAAGCACTGAGGAAGATGCTGACGGGAAGAACGGTGCCTTTCTCGGCCTGTTTGATTTCAATGGAGCTGGAGCCTACACGCTCACAGCGCAGTCGACCGGCACGGTTCCGGTTATCCCGGCCTCCGGCGCCATCGCCATCAATACCGACGGATCGGGCAACCTGAACGGCGGCAACTTTCCCCTGGTGACCAACGGTAACCTGATCTTCGCCATCCCCGATTCCGGGGACCCATTGCTGTATGAGCTTATGGTGGGTACGGCTGCCCCGTAGGCTCGGGATAGGCCGGCTAACTTTATCGCCGCGCGTCTGCCGGAGAAGTAACCCCCGAATCGCGGAGAGCCTGTAGCTGGGCAGGTGCCCACTTTGTAGCGATCATGATACGCTCCTGCCCGCATGTATCGATCGGCAGGCCGGCAACATCTGCAACTAATGGTTTTAAAAAAGTGCGGCGCGCCGGCGCCGCAGCGGGAGGTCTTCCATGTCGATTCGCCCTGTGAAGCGGCTTGTCCGCTCGAAGCCCACACGCGAAGGAGCGGGTGTCCATCTGCGTCGCGCTTTCGGCTTTGGCAACACGTCGGACTTTGATCCCTTTCTGCTGCTCGACGATTTTCGCAACGACGTGCCAGAAGATTATCTAGCCGGATTTCCCTGGCATCCACATCGTGGCATCGAAACGATTACCTACGTCTTGGCGGGAACGGTGGAGCACGGCGACAGCTTGGGAAACCGTGGCGCTATCGCTTCGGGCGATGTTCAGTGGATGACCGCCGGCAGCGGAATCATTCACCAAGAGATGCCCAAAGGGGATGCCACCGGCAGAATGCACGGGTTTCAATTGTGGGCCAACCTGCCTTCGCCCTTGAAAATGACCCCTCCCCGATATCAGGAAGTGAAGTCCCCAGACATTCCCGAGGTCACCGACGACGATGGAACCCGTGTGCGCGTGGTGTGCGGACAATTTTGGGGCACCAAAGGGCCGGTCGACGGCATCGCTGCCGACCCCATGTATCTCGACGTGTCCGTGCCGCCCGGAAAACGCAAAGTGCTGCCCGTGGAAACCACTCGCCATGCATTTGCGTACGTGTTCGCGGGAGCCGGAAAGTTCTGCAATGCTTCGGATCCGCTGGCTGTGCCTACCGAACCGGTCGGGTGGGCGGACACCAATCCGCCTTCCGAAGCGGACAATCGCTCACTGGTTTTGTTCGATCGTGGTGATGAATTGATGGTGCAAGCCGGGGACGATGGCATCCGCTTCCTGCTGGTTTCCGGCAAACCCTTGGAAGAACCGGTGGCGTGGTACGGGCCGATCGTGATGAACACTCAGGAGCAATTGCGCGAGGCTTTTCGCGACTTGGAAAAGGGCACTTTCCTGAAGTCCAAGTAGCGCCGGCTAGTAGATGATGGGCAGCTTGGAAAAATCGGCTTCGGACTCTTCCGTCACCCGCAGAATCATCAATGTCCGGTCATCGTGCGGCATCCGGCCTGCGCCCGAGTGTTCATCGGTCGCTCTGACGATGCGTTGCGCCACG
>Ga0187784_10005360_pt1 | contig 10377 bp, 9 predicted proteins | sample 1015_SJ02_MP15_2_FD_132964 | JGI IMG/M metagenome (GOLD analysis project Ga0187784, IMG submission 132964) | Tropical peat soil microbial communities from peatlands in Department of Meta, Colombia - 1015_SJ02_MP15_20_MG | ecosystem: Environmental > Terrestrial > Soil > Wetlands > Peat | place... | reverse complement strand
CTCGCCTGAAAGACCTTCAGTAATTCATATCTATATCTTCATTAGAGGACGGTCCAAAAAAAGGCTTTTTCCTCTACTCTTTTTCGCCACTTTAATTCATTATCAGTGGACACAAGGCGCATCGATGTGAGAAAACGTACAGAGTACTTCAAGATTCACAGGTTTGCCAGAACTTACGATCAGGTATCAGGGAAGTTTGTTTTTGACGTGCGTTACAAGACAAGCGTTCCTTTGAGTGATCGCACTATTGCGGTTGCTGAGGCTTTTGGGCTGGGTATCGATGAAGAGAAAGAGCACATTGTCCTGGATAACGTGGAGTTGAAGATAGGGCCGCACGATATCGTCTACGTCACGGGTGACAGTGGATCCGGCAAGAGTGTGCTGCTTCGGGCTTTGAAGAAGGACCTGGGCGATGAGGCGATTGACATTGGCGACGTAGAGGTGGACGCTTCAAAGCCGCTTATTGAGACTGTGGGCAAGACGGTTGAGGAAGGCCTCGAGCTGCTGAGCAGAGTCGGCTTGAACGACGCTTTCCTGTTCCTGCGCAAGTATCCAGAGCTAAGCGACGGACAGAAGTACCGATACCGACTAGCCAAGCTAGTCGATAGCGGCAAACAATGGTGGATCATGGACGAATTCTGCGCCACACTAGACCGTGATACGGCTAAGATTATCGCTTTTAACCTTCAGAAGCTTGCTAGGCAACAGGGCAAAGCTGTCATCGCTGCAACTACGCACACGGATCTCCAAGAGGATCTTTGGCCTGATGTGCATGTTCACAAGCGTTTCGGCAAGGAGATTGCTGTGAATTATTGCACGATACATACGCACAATAAGTGCAGTCTGATAGAGGAGATGTACGTCGCCGAGGGCAGGCTGGAGCATTGGCGTATACTCGCGGCCTTTCATTACCGCAGCCATAAAGTCACGGCCCCCAGGAAAGTCTTTTGTTTGTGGCGCGGGGATGGTGAGCTTTGCGGCGTGATTGTTTATACTTATCCTGGCGCGTCCGCGTCTGGCCGTCGTCAGGTCTTGCCTAGGATGAGTTTCAAGGAGCTCAACAACAAGTTAAGCCTCGTAAGCAGGATAGTCATTCATCCCAAGTACCGGACTATTGGTCTGGGCGTTAGGCTTCTGCAGGAATCTTTGCCTCAGTGTGGCACGCCTTACGTTGAGCTGTGCGCTGTCATGGCGAAATATAATCCGTTCGCTGAAAGAGCCGGCATGCGTCTCGTACGACTCCAAGATCCAAGCCCCCAAGCCGTGAAGGTTGCTGCTGTACTCGCAGAGTTTGGGATTAATTTGGAGCTGCTCGGATCCAGGCGCTACGTGTTAAGCATGCTCCAGGGTTTATCTGTAAAACAGCGGCAAAGATTGAAGCAAGCCTTCATCGGCAATGGACATCCGCGCTTCTTGAAGTGCTTCGCAGGCGGCATGCCCTACGGCTACCATTCAGTTTACAAAAAATGGATCATGCGATCTAGCCTAGAAAGGCTAGCAGACTTGATTAAAATCTGTGGGTTCATGCTTCAAACAAAATGTTATCTCTTCTGGGCTAACCCTGAACCTTAAGTGCGCACAGACGTATGCACGCACTCGCTCGCGCAAAAAAAGACGGACAAACAAACGAAAACATAAACACGCAAAAAACACATACTATTCTAAATCAAGTCGTGAAATGATCTCTCCGTGATCAGACGTTCGTAACCGCTCCAGAAATATGACAATTGACTTTCTTAGGTGATCTTCAACTGAATTGATAAAGTCACTTTTGAGATCCACTTTCTCCCCATGCACAACCATGCTTCTTTCATCGTAGAATTCATTCATTTTCTCTACAATTGCTTTTCTCTTTTTATATTCCGGTTCTAGGAGACGAGAGACTCTGACCGCGAGTTTGTGTCTGAATTCTCCAAATTCACCTTCTTTGAAGAATAACGCCTCAAAAGCAACCATGAAATCTATCAACTTGTCTTCAAGTTTGTCTCGTTCATACGCAAAGTTGAACCGACTGAGTGCGATACTTAGTTGGGGTAAGGCATCAAAGTCTATCTTATCGAGACTTTCCCAGAACTTCTTGAATTTGCTGCCTTCAAGTTTTGTAAGCGTATATTGTTCTCCTCTGAATCTTTTGTAAGGAGAAGTTAAGCTGGTTTGAGTTCCAAAAGGTACTGGCAACTCGGGAGAACCAAAGATTCTCACTATGTTGTAACCAACTACTCCAGTCTTAAATAGTCTAAGCGCAGTAACCAGCCCACTAATCGTCTTTCCTATTGATCGGTTAACTACTTCGAATGGATCCTTTGCTGCCTCTATAGTACTCCCCATGATTTTCTCGACTCGGAATCGTAGTTCTATCGTGTATTTGAAGCTCATTGCCTCTTGAAAAGGAATCATAGACGACATCCTCGATTCATTCATTATCTGCTCCTGCTCATCAGTCCCGATCTTTCTTAGGCATAAATTATCGTCCAAGTCTATGCGTTCATCCTCAACGGTAAAATTGTGAAGTGGGGACATCACCCTCAGAAAGATATAGTCCTCGTAGAAAAAGCGCTCTAGAGTCTGGTATGCGTCGTCGAAGAGCGTAGAGTTGAAATCGATTTTTTCAATATTCGACGGAAGCTGTCTCTCTAGTAGATACTCAAGGAAGCCTTCTGCAGTCCTGCCAAATTGGATACTGTAATAGAGGATGGGAACATTGAGATATTTCGATATAGAAGGGTCTGAAGTCATTGCTTTAACACAATCACTACATTCTGAAAGGTTTTCGAATTCCTTCTTGTGCCGTGATAGTAGAGCGACAAAGAGTGGCATTTGCTCTTCAACTGTCCTCCATGATCCGTCCTTCCCGGTTTTGATTTTTTCATTTATCACAATGGGAATTTTCTCGCCCTCTTGAATCCGCGTAACAAGGAGATTAAGAGCAGCGACTACAAACAACTTCGACTTTTCGTAGAACTCTCTGTTCCGAATTTCGGTCAAACTGCTTTCCCCTTATTATAAATGCTAAATCTGAGCCTAGCGCGCTTACTTGTATTACTATTTTTGTCTGTTGAGTTTCCAGCCTTTTTGGCGTAGTGTTTCTTGTACTTTTGGGATTGTTAGGGCGAATTTGACGTGGCGGCAGTCTTCTGATTGGCAGTAGTCGCACCAGACTCTGTCTTGTTTGAAGTAGACGTCTATTATGCGTCCGTTTGAGCCGCCGTTTGCGATGGTTCTGTCTAGGATGCGGACGCCGTTCTCGTCTATGTTAAAGTGCTCAATAGAAGGCAGATCACGCGCAGGCTCTGGCACTAAGATTCTTAGTTCTCTACATCTTTCTCTGATTGCGTCTGTTGCAAAGTCCGTGAGGCTGGTGTAGCCCATTTCCGGGTGCACTTTTAGGTATTCTTCTATTTTGTCCACGAGTTCGCGGGGGAAGCTCATTCCTCGGTATTTTCCGACGGGCATATTACCTTACCTTTACCTTACCTATACGTTAGACAAACTCTAATAATTTTTTCGCCACCAAAGACGCACTTTTTACTCGGTCGAATCAACAATCCTCTTATGCATTAACCACATCAGTACCACACAAATAAAGTTAACCCGGGGGATCAGCATGCCCACAGGAAACTACACAAGCGTCACGCTCAAGACCCAACTCATCGAACGCGTAAAGCAAAGCATCCAAAAACTCGGAATGTACCACAGCGTCGCAGAATTCGTCTCCGAAGCCGTACGCATAAGGCTCGAAGCCATCGAAAAACGAGAGAAAACCCGTCAAGACAAGTGGAGAAAAAGAGCGGAGGTTAAGTCGTCTTAAAAGTGACTTTTTGCAGGATCGTGGCGGGAGACAAGTTGGAGCCGCAGAGTTTGAAGTCAGGTATTGATTGCGCGGTCTCAGGTTCGGGTCAGAGACTTCCAGCGGCTATTCACTCTCCTAACACCACGACCCAGTCATGCACAAGGTGTGGATCCGAGAGACTCTGGCGCGACGGCCTAAGGTATTCTATATTCGGCGACAAGATCCAGCGGTGGCTCTGCCGCAACTGCGGGCTACGTTTCTCGGACTCTGCAGACGCTCAGAAGGCTTGGAGCACGTTTGAACGACTTCAAAGAGTCCAAACCAAACCGTTAAGAATGCTTGCTTTGAGAACTGCTACATGCCAAATAGGCGCTACCGAGACCAAGGAAGCGAAAAATTTGGCCGAAGTAATTCCCAAGGAAGTCGCCCAGCGGGAGGGCACACCGAACCCAGAGACTATCAGAGGCAAACTGGTGGAATTCGCTTTCTGGATGCAGAAACAGGGCTACGCCGATGAGACAACCAGAAACTATGCAGGATGGGTCAAGCATATGGCAAGTCTTGGAGCCAACCTCTGGAACCCGGATAGCATTAAGGAGGTCCTGGCAAAGCAGCAGAAATGGAGCAATAGCTTCAAGATGCTTCTGATGTACGCCTACGAAAGCTTCATGAAAATGGAAAGCCTCACGTGGATCCGACCAAGGTACAAGCAAGACGAAAAACTTTCCTTCATACCGATGGAGCAGGAACTGGACCAGCTAATCTCAGCAACGAGCAAAGTCCTTGGCACATTCTTACTAGGCCTGAAAGATACCGGAGCAGACCCGGGCGAACTAACAAAACTCAAATGGATCGACGTCAACTACGCGTCCAGGACCGTAACTATCTCCCCTGTGAAAAGCCACAACGCCAGAGTCCTACCAGTCTCTCAGCAGTTCATAGACCGCCTTAATCAATTGCCAAAGAAGTCAGAGTCGGTATTTCCGCTGATAAACACGATCAGCACCAGATTCTTTCACCAGAGAAAGTCCATCGCCAGCAAACTGAACAACCCAAGGCTTATGAAAATAAGCTTCAGAACCTTCAGACACTGGAAAGGCACGCTAGAATACCACCGCACAAAAGACATCTTAATCGTCAAGAAGATTCTAGGCCACAAATCAATCCAGAACACTCTCAAATACATAGATCTGGAAGCGAACCTATTCGGTTTTTCCAACGACCAGTTTACTGCAAGAGTCGCCAACAACGCAGAAGAAGCCTGCAAACTAGTAGAAGTCGGCTTCGAATACGTCACTGGAGAGTACCACGACGGCGGAAAGATCTTCCGCAAGCGAAAATAGGTGTTAATAAAGTGAAAACGCCACTAGATAAAAATCTATTGCACGTATCTCTACGTAGAGGAAAAAATGTTAAGCAAGATTAGGGTTGTGCCTGTTGCGGCAGAAAGTCTTGGCACTCGCTCGATGTGCTCATTCATCGAAACTAAGGATGTTAAAATTATCCTGGACCCAGGAGTTTCGTTAGCGCCTAATCGCTTTGGTCTGCCAGCGCATCCGAGGGAGTATGACGCGATAATAGAGAGCCGCAAAGCAATTGAAGAAAAAGCGTCCATCGCGGACGTCGTCACTATTAGTCATTATCATTTTGACCACCACACGCCTTCTTTCGTGGATTGGGTTTGTAACTGGTCCTCTCCAGAAATAGCGCGAAATATCTACGGAAACAAACTGGTGCTTCTAAAAAACTATAAGATGAATGTAAATCCCAGTCAACGGCGGCGGGGTTGGGTTTTTGCAAAAACAGGAGGCAAGTGGGCGAATAAGCTAGAAGCTGCTGATGGCAGGACTTTTAATTTTGGCCAGACATTGTTGCGTTTCTCTGAGCCGATTTTCCACGGTCCCGAATATTCATCTCTAGGTCTGATCCTAACGACGACCATTGAATGTGAGGCTGAAAGAGTAGTGTTTGCCCCAGATGTTCAGGGGCCAATGTATGATACCGCATTGAAGGCGATTATGGCAGAAAGACCACACCTTCTTATAATAGGCGGACCACCTCTCTATCTTGCAGACTTTCGAGTTCCAAAGACGCAAATACAAGAAGGTCTAGAGCGTCTGAAACAATTGGCTGCGAATGTGCAATTGATCATTCTTGAGCATCACTTTTTGAGGACAAAAAACTGGCGAGAAGAAGCGAAAGTGGTTTTCGAAACTGCGAGTAAAGCCGGACATGAGGTCATGTCGGCGGCAGAATTCCTTGGCAAACAAGATAACTTGCTTGAGGCAAATCGAAAAGAACTTTTTGAAGCAGAACCACCTAACAGCGGTTTCATGAAATGGACAAAGATATCGATGCCTGCTAGGCAACTTGTTAGGCCTCCGCTCTAGGGATTCCGCTCGTGTGTCTCGCTATTTTTTGCAGGTGAGTGTGCAACTCTTCGATTTCCTCAAATTCTAGCTCAGAAAAGATTATGAAAGCGATCGAAGAAGCGCCAGTTCGGTATGAAAAGCAATCGGGACCGCCAGCACATTATTCGTTACGTCTTCTGATAACCACTACGGCAATCGCTACGATTGAAACCATGCCAACAGCCGAACAAATATAGATCATGTCGTCACTTAGAAGGCCGTTTCCTTTAACCACCGAAAACTCAACACTCTCGCTCACTGAACTAAAATGCAAGTTGTCCTCCAAGCACGTAGCTTGCACAGTCCATTTTCCAGTTGCATTTGGGCTGAAGCTCGCGAAGAATGTTCCGTTAGTAAGAGTCTGAACGTATATTTCAACCATAGAGCCATTTTGCGGAGTAAAGGTCACCTCTACGGTCAAATTTTCTGCAGCCGGCTTCACGTATCCAGAAACAGTAGTGTTGCGTCCAAGTGTCCAAACTCTTGTCTTTAGTGTACAGTTTGTAACCGTGGGATCCTTCACTGCATAACTGTTTGAATATTGGCCTTTATTGCCCACGACGTCAATAGCGGTGACGTTGTATTCGATTCTTGTTCCTGCGACTTGCCCTGGTATTACGACCGTGTAAGCGTTTGGGGGGCCCAAAGCAAGAGGCACGATCTGAGTAGTGTTCCATCCGTTATTTGAGTACTGCATAGAAATTTGGCCGAGCTTCGCCTCCCCATTAACTGTGAAGTTCATGCTAACTTGCTGCCCTGGAGGAACCTCCTGAGGTAGGCTGGTCATGTTGATGCTGGGACTCTGAAAGTCCGTTTTCACTACGAAGTTTACGTTACCTGCTCCTTGCTGACCTATTAAAACTAGATGATACAGGCTTTCGCCGCTATACGGTGACGTGTAATTGATTAGCATAGACTGCCCAGGATACTCACAGCTCGCATACCACGAGCCTCTGTATCCTTTAGCGTTTAGATTGTACCCGCCAAAAGCGCCTGAAATGTTGCCGTAAAGCCCAGGCTCCCATGCCAAGGAAACATTGTTTAGTATTGTCCCCATACCATCCGAAGGGTTGGCCATAAGATAAAGCCTCGCCTCATACATATCCAGAGTATTTGGGACTTCAATCTCGACTTCGATGTGTTTGCTTGCAGTCATGAATTCAAAGGCCCAACTTGTGTTCTCAACAGGAAGAGCGTTCACGCAGCCTTGGATAAACTGCTGGTACCACTCATTGGTATCTACGTGTTGGATAACCATGAAGGTGCCGGCTTGGGCAGCTTGGCTTTCAGCAGGATCATTTTGGATAACGAAACTGTAGTTGCCCGAGTATTTCGGGGTGAAAAACGCGTAGGAAACATTGTCGCCCAAGTGCGGTGGCAGTCCAGCAGACGGAGTGTGGATGGACTCCAGTTCTCCTAAAGGGTTGTACACGTAAACGTTGTAGTCAGTTTTCGGTTGTGAGCCGTTGTTTATCCAAGCCCCATAAAAGTAGACATGGTAGGTTAAGTTTGCCTGCAGATCATAAGTCAATGTCCAGTTGCTACCTATTGATATTTGCGAATTATTTATCATTACAGGAAGAGCAGGCTTGCTTACGTACGTTTCCTGACTCTGTGCTCGAACATTAGAGATTGAAGCGTGGCTCAAACAATACGCTAGCAAAAACAATGATATAGTGAACACTATTGATGACCATTTAGACATGCTTGGTTTCCTTCGAAATTGGACATTAGAAACTCACTCTAAGATGCAATAACAATTATGAAGGCACACTAAGTACCAAGCAATAGTACGCACGATTCGTTTTACAGAATCCGATTGCCCTTTGCTACGTCTTCTGCCTCAGCGAAAGGCGCATAAAACTGGATATTACGTATTTCTATTTACCGAAGAATCTATCCGTTATCGGCCCTTTCTTATGAAAATATGGAGAATTGAGGTTCCAGATCCATCAATAATAAATAAAAAAGGGCTATTTTGTTTTGGGTCCGTATGTTTTTCTGACCCATTCTCTCGTCTTGTCCATGTCTTCTCTGAATCGTTTCAGTTCTGCTTCAGTGCGCCTTGGTGCTTTGGGTTCTTCCGCGGGCGTGGCATAGACGTCTAACAGATCTCCCTTAGCTTCCTTGTTAATGTTTACGTTCACGCGTAGACCTATGTTCACCTTTTCTGGGTCGATGTTACGCATGGTCATGGGCAGGCACGTATTGACGCCGTCGATTCGCACCATGGCGCCGACGAGTGGCTGCAGATGACCCATGGAAGGCCATGCGATAGCCATAATCGTGTAAGAATGCACAACACCTTTCTTCGGCAGCTTTATCCACTTTGTTTCCTCCAAGCGACATTCAGGGTTAAAGCAGTGCGCCCGGGGTGGACAATAAACCAATCCGCACTTCGGACATTTAGTGCCGTATAGATTTCCTTCCAATAGTCCTTCGAAGAATCTTGACACCTTGCCGTAACTGTGATTAAACATGTTCGCGTGTGGTCTGTGGACGATCAGAAAGCGCTCTGTTTTCAGCGAATTCAGGGTTGGGCCGTCCTTCATCTCTATTATTTTGTAGGCTTCAGGTCGCCAGCCGCCTTTCATCACCCAATCGTTCCAAAGTTTCTCATCATATTTCGACTGCTTAAGTACCTTTTCTTGCCCAGGTTGCTCCATTCTTGTCACACCTCCAGGATAGTGACACCAGCTTGACAACCGGTACCGCCGTGTCCTTGAATTAAGCCTTTTCTAGGTGCCTTCATCTGTCTTTTGGGTGCGCCCCACTTTTTACCGATTTGCTGACTCAACTGCCAATATACATTCACAACTTCGGCAATGCTCGTAGAACCGACAGCGTGTCCCTGCGCAGTCAGAGAGCCACTGAATTGACATGGAAGCTCACCGCCTAAACCGATGACGCCGTCCCTAACCAGCTTCGCACCATCGCCGCGTTTGCAGAAATCCATGTCCTCCAAACCGGCAACGACGACACCAGCATAGGGGTCGAAAATCTGAACCAGGTCAATCTCTTTGCGTGGGTCCTTGATCCCTGCGTCCTTGTAGGCCAAGCGAGAAGCCGTTCTGAATGAGCCAAAGTTCGTCAAGTCAGGATAGGGCGCCATTGGGCGCTCAACGTTTTTGGGCCAGAGTTTCTCATCTTCGGGGAAAAGTCCTTTCCAAGCAGGGTTGTCAGGACGATCACCTGGACGCATGGTGTCACTGCCGAAGCCTACGCCGCTGATCCAGACAGGCGTGTCTGTGTACTTCTTCGCTGTACTCTCGTCTGTCAAGAGCAAAGCTGAAGCGCCTTCACTCGTCATTGCGCATTCATGCAGTCGGTATGGCCAGCTGATCAGCCGGCTTTTGTAAACATCGTCCACAGTGATTTTACTGAAACCATGCTGCGCTGGCCATTGTGCGTATGGATTATCTAACGAGTTATTATGAGTCATCATGGCGATTTCTGCAAGGTCGTCCTCTCTGTCACCGAACACGTGCATCCTTCTAGCTTCAAGTGTGGCGTAGAAGGCGTTGTAAGTAAAGCCGGAAACAAAGTCCCAGTCAGTATCACCAGCAATCGCGATGGCCTCGTTCACCTTCTGAATGTGCAACTCGTTCATCTTCTCCCAGCCAACGACAAGAACCTGCTTGAATAAGCCCGACCGCACCCACAATGCAGCGTTCACAACAGCGTCGATGGGGGTTGCTCCGCCCGACTCGACTCTATACTGCGGCAGACCGGATAAACCTAGGTAATCGTTAATTATCCAATGCATACACTGCTGCTGCTCCAGGATATCACTGAAATAGGAATAGCACGCCGCAGTGTCCTGTTCTTTCACCCAAGCGCCAAGATCCAGATTTGGGAGGTCGTCGAGAATCATTCTAACAGCTTCTGCACACATCTCCTCTTGCAAGGCATGTCTCGGATTGTCAAACCTTGAAATGCTGCCTGCAACGATCGCAACTTTTTTCGTCAATTTCCTAGCCCCATATATTTTTTTTGTCGAAAGGAGTACTTAGTTAGCGTCTATTAATTTTAAACCTTTTCCCAGAAGAACCTGCATGTTATATATAATTCAACACTGACATCTATTGATGGTGAACCTCTATTGCTTAAACTTGTGCCAGTTTCAAAAGAAAACTTTGGGGATGCGCCTGATTATTGTAGAAGCTGCCTTTATTG
>Ga0187784_10005357_pt1 | contig 10380 bp, 4 predicted proteins | sample 1015_SJ02_MP15_2_FD_132964 | JGI IMG/M metagenome (GOLD analysis project Ga0187784, IMG submission 132964) | Tropical peat soil microbial communities from peatlands in Department of Meta, Colombia - 1015_SJ02_MP15_20_MG | ecosystem: Environmental > Terrestrial > Soil > Wetlands > Peat | place... | reverse complement strand
GCGCCCGAAATGATCTTTCTCGATCACGACAATTTTTCCCGCTTTTCGCCGTGCCAGATGAAAAGCGATCGACGCGCCCATGACGCCCGCACCGAGAATTACGATGTCGGCAGTTCTGGGCAACGAGTTTGAAAACCCTCTCGCGGAATTCACGCTATGGCCTCCTTGAATCGTCCCTTCTTCCAATCGCGCAGCGCCTGATGCGCCGCGTTGCGCCCGGGTGCTCCGGTGACGCCGCCTCCCGGATGCGCTCCCGCGCCACATAGGTAGAGCCCGGCAATCGGCGTCCGGTACTGCGACCACCCCGGCACAGGCCGCATAAAGAAGAGCTGATCCAGCCGCAGGTCGCCGTGAAAAATGTTGCCCTCGGTCAGACCGTAGGTGCGTTCCAGATCGAGTGGAGTCAACACCTGCCGGGCCACGATTGCTCCCGGCACGTTGGGAGCGTATTCCGCGATCTTCCTGACCACGCGATCACCCAGCAGGTCACGCATCTGGTCCCAATTCCCCCGCCGCAGATGGTAAGGCACGTACTGCACGAAGCAAGTAAGAATGTGCTTTCCCGGAAGAGCCAGTGAATCGTCTGCATTCGAGGAAACCACGCAATCGACCCACAGTTCTTCGGGAATCTCGCCAAGCTTGGCGATGTCATAGCACCGCTCGGCAAATTCCAGCGACGGAACCAGCGTATAGAAGGTGCGCTCGAGCGGCGTGGCCAGCGGCGACGTTCCGATAAATCGCGGCTCCTCATCCAAAACCATGTTGACCTTCGCGCACGGACCATCCATTTTGATTCCTCGCACGGCAAACACGAAGTCCTCGGGCAGTTCCTTTGCGTCCACCAGTCCCAGGAAGGTGCGCTTGGGATCGGCGTTCGAAAGCACGATCCGCGCCCGCAATTCGGCGCCGTTCTCGAGCACAACGCCGCGCACTCGGCCCCCGCCTATGTCAATGCGCCCGACGGGCGCTGAAGTGCGAATCTCAACGTCGAGTTTTTTCCCTGCGGCAGCCAGCGCCTGCGTGATCGATCCCACGCCTCCCATGACGTGCCCGTAAAAACCTTGCAGTTCGTGCTCTCCTCCGCTGAGCAGGTGAAACAGCAGGCCGATCGCCGTTCCCGGCTGGTACGGTCCGCCATGTTTTCCGTACACGTTATTCGCCAGAAACATGGTCTTCATTTTCTCCGACTCATACTGATGGTCGAGAAACTCTCCCAGACTGCCGGTGAGGAACGAGACCAGTTGCGCAATCTCGGTACTCGAGATACCGCGAAATCGTTTGCCCACACGGAACAGGTCCATCCAGCCCGTCATTGCCGACAGGTCAACTTCCGGCGGAGGCTCCAGAAAAAAAGGCTGCAGGTAGCGCGCCAGTTTTTTTAGCTGATCATCAACCTCGATAAACCGCGCCGCGTCTTTGGAAGAAATTCTGGAGAATTCCTGCCGCGCCCGCTCACGGTCCGCCCACCACGGCACTACCTGACCGTCCGGGAAAGGAACCTGAATCGCGGGATCGCACGGAATCATGCGCAGGCCGTGGTCGGCCAGGCGCAATTCAGAAATTACTTCCGGGCGCAGCATGCTGGCGATATAAGAAGTAGTCGAGACGCGGCACCCGGGCGCGATTTCCTCCGTGACGCAGCAACCACCCACGATTTCCCGGCGCTCGAGGACCAGCGTCGACAATCCCGCCCGAGCCAGGTAGGCAGCCGCGGTCAGACCATTATGGCCTGCGCCGATCACGATGGCGTCATAGGCCGCTCTTGTCTGATCCTGACTCGGGGTCACAGATGTTCCTTCCGTGCCGGGTAACACTAGCGCAAACCGCAACAAAAATGAAAGCCAATACCCGCGGTTCGCTGCCGCAAGTCGTTCCCATTCGCCTCTTGTTAATTGAGGACGACAAGGCGCACCATATTGACGAACTTCGGGAGATGAACCCAATGAAACCCGCCTTCTTCCTCAGAAGCAGTTTGCTCGTTGTCCTCGGAATTGCTTTCTGTCTGACTTTGCTGGACGCAACGCGATCCGTTGCCCAGCAAGCCACCGCGCAGCTCACCGGCACAATTCGTGACGCAACCCATGCGGTGGTGGTCGGCGCGAAGGTAACCCTAAGAAATAACGACACGAACATCGGGCGGAGCGTGACCTCGAACAAGGAAGGCGATTATTTGTTCGCGCTGGTTCCGATCGGAACCTATGAACTTTCCGTCGAGCAACCCGGATTCGCCAAGTACGTGCGCAAGGGTATTACGCTCGAGATCAACCAGAACGCCCATTTGGATGTTGACCTGCAAGTTGGCGCCAGCAGTCAGGTGGTGGAAGTAAACGGCAACGTGACCCAGGTAGACACGGTCAGCGCAACGCTCGGGAAAGTGGAGACCACGGAGCGGATTGAAAATCTGCCCCTGGCGGCGCGCGACACCATGCAACTCGGCATGCTGCAAGCGGGAGTCTTTGCCCCGGATCAGGATGACGGGTCGGGAAACCCGTTTTCGGTGAGCGGCCAGCGCTCCGAGTCCATGACTTTCTTAATCGACGGCGCTGACAACAACGACTTCCTGGGCAATAACATGGTGGTTGACCCCAATCCCGATGCTGTCGCCGAATTCAAGATTGTCACCAACAACTACGAGGCGGAATACGGGCGGACCTCGGGCGGGATTGTGAACCAGGTAATCAAGTCGGGGACGAACGCGATCCACGGCAGTGCGTTTGACTACTTCCGCAACACCGCGCTCGATTCGAGCGACTATTTTCTGCAGCAGGCTCCTATTTTTAAGTACAACATGTTCGGCGGAAGCATCGGCTTTCCCATCGTGAAGGACAAGGCTTTTTTGTTCGCTTCCTATCAGGGAGCGCGGCGGCGGGAAGGCCAGAATCCCGGGGTCCTCACCGTCTTGACTCCGGCGGAGCGGAACGGTGATTTCAGTGATCTCTATACCGGAACTACCAATCCCGCCACCGGCTATGATAGCGGCCAACTCTTTGATCCCACCGCATCCAGCAGTGATACGCCCTTTATGTGCAGCGGGACGCCTTGTAACCAGGTGCCGGTCGATACGGTGATGAAGACCTATATCAACGATTTTCTTCCCCTGCCCAATTACGGCAGCAACGGTTTCGTCGAAGACCCCGTGGCCAGTCTGCGAGAAGATCAGTTCATCTTGCGTTTCGACGAAAACCTTTCGGCAAAAGACACGCTGTCTGCGTTCTATATTCTCGATGAACAGCCCCAAACTTTCCCGTTCGAGATATTGAAGGGAGCGTCAACCGGCGGCGACGTCCCCACGGGCTCGGGATTCAGCAACCACCAGCGCTATCAGGCTGGCTCGGTGAGTTGGACCAGGACGTTTTCTCCCACCATGCTGAATGAGCTTCGCTTTGCCTCCAACCGCGCCGCCACGTTCGACGCCGTTCCCGAGGACAGGACGCCACCGTCGGCACTGGGCTTCACCACCGTTATCCCCGACGATCCCAACGGTGCCGCGCCGCCCCTGGTGACGGTCGCAGGGGCGTTCAGCCTGGGTCCTTCTCCGCAGGGACCCACCAAAGACCACGATGTCACCTTCCAGTACCAGGACACATTTACGTGGACAAAGGGAAAGCACGCGCTGAAGTTCGGTGGAGACTTCCGCTGGACCGAGAGCAATTTCCACTACGATTTTTACAATAACGGGTCGTTCGACTACGGCACGTACTACACAAATACGGGAAGTGCGCTGGCCGATTTTGTCGGCGGCTTCACCGACAATTACTACCAGTTTTCCAGCGCCATCTATGGCATTCGCAGCCACCAACTTTACTTTTTCGCACAGGACGCATGGAAGGTTGCGAAGAACCTGAGTTTCGACTACGGGCTTCGCTACGAATACAACTCGCCGCAGGAAGATCCGCATAATGAGATCATGGGTTGGTATCCGGGCCAGCAATCGACTATTTTCCCGGCAGCTCCTCCTGATTTCCTCTATGCGGGCGACCCCGGCACACCAAACCGCGGACTTGTCTACCCGAACCACCGCAACTTCGCGCCTCGGTTCGGATTTTCCTGGGATATGTTCGGCCAAGCCAAACTGGTGATGCGAGGCGGCTTCGGCATTTTCTATGACATTGAAGACGGCGCGCTCAACCTGCAGTTTGGCGGCCAGCCTCCATTTGGATACGTAGCCAACAACTATCCCTGCTTCACCACCGCCGCTTTGGCTGCACCCAATTGTCTGGTTCCCATTAACGGTTCTTACACCACCGACCCGTTTCAGACGGCGACCACGGGCTACTCCGATCCATACCCGTTCATTGCCGGCGGCCATCTGGGACAGTTTTTCACTCCCGCAATCCCCTTTGCTTATGTTGTCTATCCGCACTTTCGAATTCCCTATGCCGAGAACTTTAATTACGGATTCCAGTATCAGCTGACCAAAGACACCATCGTGGAGGCCGTTTACGTCGGCAGCATGAGCCGAAGGGCCATCGGCGGCACAAATCTGAACTTCCCGACCCTTGGTGGACCGAATGGACTCATGGCCCAATACCAGTACTATGTCAGCCAGGGACAAGATCCCTTCAAGGACATTTCCGCCGATTGTGCCCGCCCTTTGGCGGCGTGCAATGGTAGCCCCCAAGCATTTCTTGGCATTCCGACTGGCGCCACCCAGATCCAAACCAACTTGAGCGAGGGAAGCTCGTCCAGCAACGAACTTCAAATTTCAGCAGACCGGCGAATGAGTCACGGTTTGCAGTTCCGTGTGGCTTATACCCTGGCCAAGACGATTGATGAAACTTCCGGATTCAGAGCCCGGTCATCGGTCTACACCAATCCACTCGACCCGGCTTTTGATCGTGGGCTCGCGGATTTCGATGCGACTCACCGCCTGGTGCTCACTCCGATTTGGGAAATTCCTTTTGGCCGGAATGCAACTTCACTGGTGAAAAAAGCGTTGGGCGGATGGACGGTATCGACCATCACCAGCTTCCAGTCGGGAAATCCCTTCACCCTGTTTTCCAGCAACGGCGCCAGCTTCTCGAACGAAGGGCTGGATCGTCCAGACATTATCGGGCCAGTCCAGGTCTTTCACAATCCGCGCCAGTTGCGGACGTTCAGTCCTAGCTCCGACGGCCTGCACGGAAGCTGCCTGCCGGGAACTACTACCGGGTATTTCTTTATCGACCCTACCAATCTGGTGTGCGCGGTCGGACCGCCCGTGGGTCAACCAGTTCCGCCAAACAGCACGCTCGTGGCCGGCGGGGTCCCAATGTTCACCTACGGAAACATGGGCAGAAACGTGTTGCGTGGGCCGGGAATCAACAACTGGGACATTTCTGTGATGAAGAACTTTGCCTTCCAGGAAAACAAGACTTTGCAGTTCCAAGTAAACTTTTTCAATGCCTATAACCACGCTCAGTTTTTCGGCCCAACTTCAAGTGAAGGATCCATTGGCGGAAGCCCGGACTTTGGACAGGTGACGACGGACAGCACGGGGTCGTCATCCACTTATTACCGCGGGCCTCGTATTCTCCAGCTCGCCTTGAGGCTCAATTTTTGAGCCAGCTCCATGGGATGACACTGGCGCAGAACGCGGCAAAGATCAACTCGAAAGCGAAAGAGAGCAGTTGAAATTTTGACCGTGAAAGCGCGAAACAGGCAGTCGCTCATTTTGAGTCTCGGCTCGATGGGGGGTCATCTCGAAGGCCCGCGCTTTCACCAGCAGGGCAGGCGTTAAATCTACGGCTGGCACGCCGCGGCGCCCGCCGACTTGTAGACCTCCCCATCTTTCATTACGAATTCGACGCTCTCCAGTACGCTGATGTCCTGGAGGGGATCACCGCCCACCGCGATCAGGTCCGCGAACTTGCCCGCCTTGATCGAACCGATCTCGCTCGAATGTCCCAGTAAATCCGCTGCATTCGACGTCGCCGCCTGAATCGCCTGCATCGGAGTCATTCCATACTTAACCATAAAGGCGAACTGCTTTCCGCTGGTTCCATACGGGCACACACCGGCATCCGTGCCAAACGCCATTTTCGCGCCCGCCTTCACCGCCTTGCGAAAGTTTTCCCGCTGAATCCGTGCCAGGTCTGCATCGTGCGCGAGGAAGTCCGCCGGCATCTGCCCCGTCTGCGCCGCCGCCCGGATACACTCCTCGTCATAGATATCCATATCGAGATACGTTCCGTGCTGTTTGGCCAGCGCTATCAGATCGTCATCGAGCAGTTCGGCGTGCTCAATCGAAGCCGCCCCGGCTAGAATCGCATTCCGGATTCCCTCCGCCGCATGCGCGTGCACCGCGACCCGCAAACCAAAGTGGCGGGCTTCATCTACGCCCGCCTGCAATTCCTCCTCGGTAAATTCCGTTGAAGCCGGGTTGCTTCCATGGGTCAGCACCGCTCCCGTCGACAGCATCTTGATCACATCCACTCCATCGTGCGCCAGCAACCGGATCTTTTGCCGCACCTCCCATGGACTGTTCGCCTCTCCATAATGCAGATCCCACGGCAACTGGATGTCCGGAGCCTGCCCGGTCATGGCGCCTGCGCCACCTGTAATTGTGACGTACGCCCCTGCCACAAACATCCGCGGTCCAATCACATCTCCGCGATTGATCGCGTCGCGCAGGGCAACGTCGTTCAGCGCCCGGTACGTGCCCACGTCGCGCACCGTCGTAAATCCCGAAAGCAGCATGTTCCGCGCGTTCGGAATCGATTCCAATACGACTTGCGATGCCGTCTTCCTTAAGGAATTAAAAGGTTCGCTGTCCGCCTGGCCGTCAGCCAGGTGCGTGTGGCAATCGATCAGGCCGGGCAACACCGTCTTATCCGAAAGATCGATCACCTTCGCGCCGGCCGGAACCGTCAGCCCCGGACCCGCCGCTTGAATCCTGTTCCCTGAAATCACGATCATCTGGTTGGAAAGCACTGTTCCCGAATCCGGATCCACCATCCGGCCTGCCCGCACCACTGTCACTTGAGCAATCATCGCTTCGCTGATCAACAACCAGACCACAAGACGGGCGCATGTTTTCAACCGGGACCTCCCTCTTGCCACCAAAAACGGACCATTGTAGCTGCAAATTAAAGATCGGGCGAGGCAGCGCGCGGGAATAAGGCGACGCTCAGAATCTCCCGAACGTGCAATTTGAAACGCCACAGCTGGACGTTCCCTCGACCAGACTGTTGACTTCTACTGGCTCGTGGCGTGGGGCTTGATCAACTCGTCGAGATAGTCCGGGCGCGCATCATCCCGCACCAGGTGTGGGTAACGGGCGCCGCCGTGGTAGTTGATCGTGCAGGTTCGAAAATAATCGTCCACGACGACGAGGAGTGTGATCGGCTTGGATGTGTCCTGGGCAGACTTGATCGCGTCCGAGAGCAGTTCCTGGGTGAAGACGCGGCCATTCACACCAATGATTTTCATCTGCGAGGAGATCCCCGCCTCGAACGCCGGACTGCCGACGATCGAGTCGCTCACCACTCCGTCGCTGCCCACCTGCAGGCCGATTGAATAAACATCGCTGGGACTGCCGCGGCGGCCCTCCGACTTCGGAGGCTCGGCGTTAAACGTAACTTTCCAGCCGCCGTTTTCGATCCCGCCCACGGGCGCTTCCGCAGAGGTGGAATTCAACCGGTCGTGAAAGAAGGCGGCCCAGTCAAAAGGCGCTGTCGCATTCAGCGCCTTCACCAATTCGTCGAAGGTATACGTCTTCACCTCCGGGCCGTTATTGGGACCTCCGTGGAATGCCTGGCAGAAATCATCAATCGATTTCTTGCCGCCGGACTCGCGATGAATGATGGTAGCGACTTCGAGCCAGAGCAGATCGCCCTCGTCGTAGTAATCGGTGCCGCGGCGCCAGTTGAACCAGCCGCCTCTTCCTCCGAAGCCAAGGCCAGGTTCTCCCACGGCGGTGTCGAGCAATGAGCGCCAGGTACGGCCGGGGCGTCCGGGGCCAAGCGCGGCCGCAATGCCAGCCAAGTGGTCATGATATTGGTCCGGCGTCCACAAGCCGCTGCGCACGGCCAACATGGGCCCAAGGTAGTCCGTCAGTCCCTCGTAGCCCCACAGGAGATCTGTTTTCATGGGTTGTTCGTAGTAGGGGACGGTGAGATCGGCGGGGCGGCGGAACTTGCCGTTCCAGGAGTGAACGAATTCGTGCGCCAGCAGTCCGCCTAGCGACATGCCGGAACTGGGCGAAAGAAGAGCCCGCTCCGGCAAGCGGCTGTCGTTCGACTCGTGGTGTTCGAGGCCGAAGTGCGCGACATGATCGCTGAGCGCGAGCAGAAAATGATAGTCGCGATAGTGGCGAGCGCCAAAAAGTTTGCCCGATTCGGCAACCAGATTGATCATCTGTTTCTGGTTTTCGGGACTCATGTTCAGAGCGCCTTCGCTGTCGGCGGCCATGTCGATTTCATGGTGGATGGTCTCGCCCGGCGGCGTCAGGTCAATCGTCCGATAGAACTCTCCGGCAATTACGGGCGAGTCCACCAGCAAATCCAGAGAAATCGGCTTGAAGGAAACTCGATTCCCGCTTTCATTGTCGACGGGAAGCGGTGTGCCGAACTTCCACCCCTCCGGCAGCAGAAGTTTGGCTTCATAAGTAAGCTTTTCGGCGGGGATGTCTGCCGGATAGAGTACGACTTCGTTCCATTCGAGGACCAGGAGTTTGTCAGTGGCTGAGCCGCCGTCTGGCTCAAGATAGTCGTAGCTGGCCTTGAGATGGCTGACGCCGCGGGGGATCTCCACGTGGAAGGTGAAAACATCCAGCAGATCGCGCTGCCACGGAATGGTCTTGCCGTCCGCCTCGAATTTGAGGCCGGTGAGATTCGTGATGGGCCCATCGGGCCCATGCTCGCCGGGAATCCATTTCGGATAATAAAGCGTGAGAGGTCCGGGCTTGACCGGCACGACCAACTCGACGCGCAGCAGCTTCTGCTGGGTTTTCGTTGCGTCCACGGTGACCGAAATTGCTTCTTGAGCGAGCGCGGCGGACGCGGCCAGCACCACGACTGAGGCGAGAAATACCACTGAACGAATGCGGCGCAGTTGCATGCAAATGCTCCTCATACAAAACGGGATAAACCCACCGTTGCATCATATCCTGTCAGTATCATCTCGTGAAACATCGCGCTAGCATAAACCGCGAATCGGGCGGAAGTTAATGTTGTAACCAACTTCCGGTTCGCCGACTACCCGAGCAGACGGGAATATTCGCTCTGATTCAAGCGCCAGCTCATTTCTGCGCTAAGAGCGATCGAGCCCGTTGCAGTTCGGGCCTGTCTCCGTCAGCGTGAGCGCACATGGAGAGCAGTTTGCCGTAGTAATCTCTTGCTTTCTCGTCGTTTCCGGAAAGCTTAGCCGCACGAGCCGCCCCTGCGAGGGCGTTGAAACGATTCGGGGCCATGCGCAACGTAGCTTCAAACTCGACCATCGCTGCAGCAGGCTGGTTCAGTTCCAGCAACATCTCCCCAAGCAGTTCGCGAGCGGGCAGGATAACTCCTGGGGTGACGTTATTCTTGTCGGTCTTGTCCTCGTGCTCGGCGGCAGAACGCATCTGCGCGAGAGCGTCCGCGCGCTTGCCCTCTGCCAGCGTAATCCATGCTGTCGCCGTCTCCCGCTGGATGTCCAGTTGGTCAGACCAGTAGCTATCGTTGCCTTGGACAAGTGTGTCACGCAGGGATGCAAGTTGCTGTACTTCTTGTCGGGCGACTTCGGTTTGGCCGGTATGTGACGCACCGAGTGCCCGTGCGAAATGCAGATTCGCTTCAGTCCACGCCCACCGTCCGCCCGGAAAAGTATATGGCGGTATCGTCAGTGCAGCGGCTTCAGTCCAGCTATGCCGTTCGACAGCATAACGTGCTGGAGAAGTGCCCATCGCGTAGAGCCAGTTCATGTATTGCGGGTCATCGGCGCGGCCTTGCGGCGGTGCTTCCAGCGCCTTTTTCGCCTCGCGATCCTGTGCGCCTTGCAGGTAGGCATAGATCAGATAATCCTTCGCGTGTAGCTCGTTACCGGGCGCGTTGTTCTTCCGGGCTGAAGCTGCCGAGACGAGGTTGGAATCAATCGACTCCTGCCACAAGCCGAGCCGGGTAAAGATGTGTGACGGCATGTGGAGCGCGTGCGGTGAGTCTGGCGCGATTTCGGCGTAGCGTCGCGCAGCATCCAAAGCACTGGGTGCCAGCGGCGGATAGTCGTAGGCGTGGATGATGTAGTGGGCTATGCCGGGATGGTCCGGTTGTTCGGCAAATAGTGGCTCAAGGATCGCGCCAGCCTTTTTCTGATTCACGTAGGTTTTGTCCGTCGGCGGTGCGGTGGCGAGCAGGGCAAGCGCATGAAAGATCGCCGCTTCATGGTCATCAGGATAGCGGGCTTGCAGTTGTTCCATGGCTTTTT
>Ga0187784_10005356_pt1 | contig 10380 bp, 15 predicted proteins | sample 1015_SJ02_MP15_2_FD_132964 | JGI IMG/M metagenome (GOLD analysis project Ga0187784, IMG submission 132964) | Tropical peat soil microbial communities from peatlands in Department of Meta, Colombia - 1015_SJ02_MP15_20_MG | ecosystem: Environmental > Terrestrial > Soil > Wetlands > Peat | place... | reverse complement strand
GGCCCGGCATGTATGGCTGAGGGAGTCGGCGGCCGTCGCGCGCGAGTCTACGCGAACGTCTCAGTATACGACAGCAGGTAGAACGCGCCGACGACCATCACCGCGAGGCACGTGAAGATCGAGACGGGATTCGAGCTGAAGAACTGGATCGTCACCCCGATCAAGGCCGCGGGGAGGACGAGCAGCAGCAACAACGTGACCCAGCGTCCGTCCATCGGTACTTCGTCGAGTCGGGACTCGGCATAAGCCTGACCGGCGGGGGTAGAAAAGGAGACGGGGAGCCCCAAGGGGGTCCGGGCTCCCCGTCGGAATCGTTCAGAGGGTGGGCGGCGGTCTCGGCGCGTCCTCGATCTCGAACGTGACCTCGACCTCGGGTCCGCGGGCGGCCGGGAGACCGGGGGGCATCGGCGGGGCCAGATCGGGGGCCGCGGGCACGATCCCGGTGGGGACCGCCTCGGCCGGAGGCAACCGGTTCATCGGTCCGGCGATCGCCGCCTCGCTGATCTCGATCGCGGAGAGCATCGATTCGACCGGTGCGAGGAAGGAGTTCTCGATGTGCTCCTCGATGAGCGAGGCCCAGTGCTGGCTCACGCGGGAGAACGCGACGTGGCCCCGGGACTCGACCAGGCTCTCGTTGTCGAGCGTCCTCAGCGTCGCGCACCCCCGCTCCTTCTTTTCGACGAAAGATTCGACGAATTGCAAGCGGGCGATCGACCGCTCGGCGAGCGAGCGGCGCGAGCCCTCGCACCGGAACGGCTTGACGACGAACGCGCTCACGACCTCGGCGTTCCGCGACGCGGCGTCCAGGACGTGCGGGAAGGCCCCGCTGCCGGCACCGCCGCCGAGGCTGCCGACGACGATGACGAACGTGGCTCCCTGGAAGATCCGTGCGAGCGCCGGCTCGGCGGCGCGCGCGAGCATACCGCCAACGATAGCGGAGCCCCCGGTGTCGGTCTCCACCCCGGTGTCCGGCCCGAGATAGACCCGACGGTCGAACTCCTCGAAGCCCTGAACCTTGGGGTCACAGTTGATCGCAACGGTTTCGAGATGACGGATGTGCTTGCGGGCGATCTCTCGCACGATCCGCACGGCGCCTCCGCCGACGGCCACGAGGACGAACCGTACGTCCTGTCCCAATCGCAGGTGGGATTCCCACCCGATGTCAGTCCCGTCGTCCGCACCGGACGACGTGATTCGGTCGCTCGCTCGCCGCTCCGCCTCGTAGGTTACCACAACCCCCCCTCGACTGCGATTTCCAGCGTTCCGGACCTTATCGACCGACGACCCCCCTGCGTTCCAGGTCCTTGCCGCTCTCTTGGAGGGCACCGACCCGGGTCCGGGACTCCACCGCTTCGCGCACCGTGGCGCGAGCCCGTTCGACGTGCTCGCGGACCTTCATGTCCGCCTCGCCGTGACGGACGATCTCGGCAAGGACATCCCTCACCGATCGCCCGTTCGCGACGTGCTGGGCATAGGTCTCGAAGACGGCGTACTCCTCGGGCCGCAGACGGACGGGGACCTCGATGAAGCCCTCGGCGTCCACAGCAGGCGTTGGCGCGGTCGACATCGCCCGGGACCGGAGGAACGCGTGCAGCGCCGCCCGCATGAGCTCCGACCGGGTGGGGTACTCGCCGTTCGTCACGAACGAGTCCACCAATCGAAGTTCCTTGCGGTTGCACCGTAGGGCGATGCGCGCGTCTTCCGGCTCGTCCGGAACGGATTCGGGAGCGCTCGGGCGCCTCGATTTCCGTTTCGGAGCGTTGTCGAACACAGTCAGCAGACCGATGTAGATTCCACCTACTTAAACAAGAGCACGATGCGTCGAGATAAAATCCCAAACGACGCGCGGAGTCGATTCTCTGACGTGTCGAACAGATTGTAAGGGCTGTCGAACAAGCCCGAGAGTGCTGCCGGCCTCCGTATAACCCGTCGCGGATCGCATTCGAGATCCCCTGCGAGGGCCCCCGGGTCCGGGCCTCGCACGCACGGTTCGTTTCCCGCGATGTACTATATCCTTCCGCGGCTCCAAGCGCTGGATCGCCCCGGTCGGTCCTGCGCGTCGAGCGGATCGACGATGCTATCGGCTCAAATGGCGCGCCCGTTTGCCAGGGCTCCGAGGTTGCGATGCGCACCGCTTCCTTCCGGTACGAGTTCCGTCAAGCGCTGAACGCGCCCGCGGCCGCCGCCTTCGCGTGGTGCACCGATTTTGGGCCGTCCGACGGCTCGCTGTTCTCGGAGAAGACCCGTCGCTCGGTACGCCGGATCACCGACGATGCGCTCATCCTCTCGGACATCACGTATCCCGAGGGCCGGCGCCGGCGGATCCGGCGTCTCGTGCGGATCTTCCCCGAGCAGCTGGCCTGGACGAACACCCACCTCGACGGACCGTTCCGGCATTCGCAGTTCTGGTATCGGATCGTCGCCGACGGACCTCACCGGTGCCGCCTGGAATTCCGCGGACTTCGGGTCGAGTCCGTTCAGCGCGCGCCAAGCGCGTCCTCCCGTCGTCGGCACGCCGAAGAGTTGCGCACGACCGACTCGACCGAGTGGCGACGCTTTCTGGGCCCGGCGCTGGAGCACGATCTGCTCCGGAAGTGAGCGCCGGGGCATGGGCCGAGCCCCTCCCCGTTGCTAGAGCGAAGCGGACGGCGAGACGTACCAAACGTAGTACGTCAGTAGCCCGAGGACGAGGACGGTCCACCAGAGGCCCAGGACCGTCCGCATCCAGATCTTGTACTTTCGAAAGCGCAGACGCTCCGGCACGAGGTTCGTCCCCGCGACCAGAACGACGTAGATCCCTAGAATCTCCGCCGCGGCCCCGACGAACAGCATGATCGTCGGCACGTAGTAGAACGCCGAGGAGAGCTCCCCCGGGATCCCCGGGAGGACGTAGGTCACGTACTGCGGGACCATCCAGATGAGCAGTACCGGCAGGTTGACCAGAACGACCGTGCTCTGGAGGTACGCGTGCAGCCGGACGTGCCCGGCCCGCACCAGAAACATCCCGGCGATCAGGGCGATGCCCGCCGCGATCTCGAACAGGAAGACGGCGTCGGAATAGGCCGGCGCGGTGGCGCTGAACAGGATCGACACGGTGTCCTTCGACTAGAAGTCGTTCGGCGGCGTAAGATCGAGGACCGTCTTGTGCTCCAGCTTGGAGTGGAACTCCTCCCAGAGCCGCCGGACTTCGCCCTCGGTGAAGCCGTCGGCGTAGACGGGCGAGACCATGGGGCTCGCCTGGGTCACCTGGATCATGACCACAGAGCGTACTCTGCGAATATCGGACCCCTCGGCCCTGTAGTGCTCGAGGACCTTGAAGTAGAGCTCTCCGCCGTGGAGCACGGTCGCCGTCCCCGTGAACCGGAATCCCTTGCGGACGAAGGGATCCACGACGTTAACCTCGGTGTGGGGATTCTTCGAGAGATTGCGGACGGTATTGGGCGACTCGACGTCCGCAAAGACGAGGTGATCGTCGTCCCAGACCGTGAGCGAACCCTTCGGTGAGACCTTCGGAAGCCCCTCGGGGGAGACGCTGGCCACGTACCCCAAACGCTGCGTTCTCACCATCGTTTTCATCGCTTCGGTCAGGGCCGGCATACGGTGGACCAGCGGCGGTCCTGCCTCATCTCCGTTTCGTCGGACTGCCGCTGGAACGTTCGGACGACCCGGACGGGCGCAAGAAGCATTGCACCCATCGGGCCGGCCCTGCCCTACTCCATTTACCGATGGGTCGGGCTAGATTCATCGTTCACTGTGGGAGGAAGGCGGAATCCTTGGCTGTTAGCCGGCCCTGTCGACCCGGCGCAAGACACGGAGCGCCCGCAGAGTGATCCATTTGCTCGGTTGACCGGCCCTTTCGAGTGCGAATGGTTTGACCTTCTTCCCCGGAGGGAGGTCGGATCTCCGGCTAACATCGGGGTGAATTCGATCCATCAGCCAGGTCCCGTTTGGCTGTTGTTTTTCCCGCAATGCCTCCAACGCGGGACCGAGCCTTCGATCCCCGCTGTAACCGAGATCGGTGAGAATGTCGAGGCCCACGAGAATGTCGTAAAAGTAGTGGTTGGGATAGTGCAATCGCAGCCAGGGGCGGTACGGCTTTCCCTCCTCGATCAACTTCCGTTCCAGATAGAACTCGGCACCTCGTGAAATCGCATCCTTCATCTTAGGAGACCTCAGCTCCTTCGGCAGGGCTGCGAAGGCGGCGAGCGGCTCCCAAACGTCCAGTGTCCCAGGTGTTCCTCGCGAGCAGTTCCAACCGCCGTCCTCCCGTTGATCTTCGACAAGCCAGTCGTACAACTTCCGGACGCGCCGGTCCTCGGCGTAGCCGAACCGGGACAACATACGGGCCGTGTTCGCCGAAATGCACATCTCCTCGTAGAAGAAGTTGAACGGCGAGCCGAGCCGTAACTTGTAATCGAAGAGAACCTCGGCGAGTTTCTTCACTCCCGGGGTACTCGAGTCGAGGCCCAGGTCGGAAAGGACGAGCGCTTTCCAATTCGTTGCATCATAGTACGGAAAGTACAGGAAGTTGATCCACTCGCCGATATTCTTCGGTTCGCGGGCCTCCCAGAAACCTTTCGGCCCCTGCGCCCGCAATAGATCAGCCGCCCAGCCTACCTTGGGAATCTGGGAACGGGTCGCACGGACTTCGGGATCATCTTCTCCCCGCTCCTGAAGGTCAACCAACGCCCGATATCGGACCGCTGGTTGGTTTTCCTCGAGGAGCCATTCGAGAGCACTTTCGTTGCGATGGCGAGCCGCACTCCGATTCGGGGACTTCATAGGTCGAGGACACTCGCTGTTGTCCCCAGCGTATCATGCCTTGAACCGTACTCGGCGACGTACCGAAACGCCCCGGGGTGGCTGCAACAGCCGTTGCGCCCGTTGCGGTCCGGGGGCTAACGCGGGTCCGCTCGCAGGGCGGTGGGGGTGGGGTCCGTTCCAAACTCGCATCGTACGAGCCGGACAAAGTCCTGCATCTTCGACGACGTAGATGCCAAACGAAACAACAGGCGCTGGGTGAACGGTAGGAGTTTCGAGCTGGCGTATCGGTACGCCTCCACGCGGCGCAAGCGGGGGTCGATCGCATCGATGACCGCGAGATCGTCGACGGTCCACTGGAGCGAAACTCCCGAAGCACCCTTCAGCCGTGAGTTCGCTGCTTGGGCCGCGGCGGAATTCATGATGTCAAAAATGACGACCCCCCGCTCGAAAGATTGCGTCAGGCTCCGAAAAATTCGCTGGACTTCCTCGGACGGAAGATATTCCAGAACGCCCTCAAGCAGGGCGACGACGGGTCGATCCCTCGGAATGCCCGCCAACCACGACGGGTCGGATATCGAACCTTCCCGCATCTCGTAGCCTGGACCTATCGTGAAGAACCGTCGACGCAGGGCGATGACCTCCGGAAAATCGACGTCGTACCAACCCACCCCCGGAGCGGGCGAAATGCGAAGAATTCGTGAATCTAGTCCGCAACCCAGATTCAGGACGACCGCACTCGGAAATCGTGCCAAGCAATCGCGCGTCCAATCGTCAATGGTTCGGGCACGCACGACGAGGAGGGTGCGGGCGCCCTTCGCCTTGATCTGTTCGAAATCAAGGTTGAGGGAACGGACGATCTCGTCCGCCTTCCAGTCCTTCAGGATTGATCGTCTCGAACGGAAGTCGTTTGCTTTCGCAAAGAGCGTGATTGCGAGGGTAATCTGGGCGCCCGATAGCATGACTTTTACCGGAGGCTCGGGCGAAGCTACCGAAGAGTGACCCGACTCCGTGGCGGACAACGGCCAGGGTTGGGAAGTCGCCTCTTAAGTGACCGGTTCTCTCCGATTTGTCGAGTCCCGGGGTCGAGACGGCTCCATCATTCGGCCGCTATGTTATCCGTTCGCGAACACTAGCCACGAAGATGTCCCCGAGTCCGGACCAGGGCCCCGGACCATTTTCGGCTCCGGACGTGATTGGCGGTGCCAACCAGGTAAACCAGCCTCCCGTGACGGGCCCACGGGAATTACGCCGTCGCAAGGCCCGGCCGTACAGTCACGTTCGGTACGAGATCGACTTGAACTCCGACCCGGCCCAGCAGGTCAAGCATCCGTGGATGGAGGAGCTCAAGGAGGTCATCGAGCGCAAGAAGCTCGAAGAGGGTGGGGATCTCGTCCATCTTACCGCCGCGACACTGCACGGGATGGCGGCCCGCCGGTTCAAGTGGATCGATCACTGGGAAGTGCACCCCGGGGGCTGGCTTCCGCTATCCAGCCACAAAGACGAGGGGGAGGAGGCCATCGGCCCTCTTCTGAGCGCCCTCGAGAGCGATCAGTGTCCGCCGGTGGATAAGGCGAAGGAATTCTCGGTGCGACTCTCCGATCATGCCGGGGATCGCGCGGACGTGACCGTCCGCCGCCCGCCGCATGTGGGCCACCATTCGATCACTCTCGACCTTTGGGGCAAGTGGACCGGGGAATCCGCCGAGGACGTCGTCGGCTCCCTGGGATCGCGACTGCCCGTGCGCAGCGCGACGATGACGAAGTACCAGTACGCCGTCGACAAGGACTGACCGAAGGGCGCAGTCGTAAACGCCCCCACGATACCGCCCCGAGCTGCGGGGATTTCAGTCCTCGGGATTTAGTGTGAGCTCGTTGCCGTCGGGGTCGGAGATCCGGGCGAACTGACCCCACGGCCGCTTGGTCACCGGCACGACGAACTTGACCCCGTTCGCCTCGAGCGCGCGGCACGCGCGAGCAAAATTCCCAGGAACATGGATCGTTATACCGGCATTGCCGGGGTCAAGATCTTCCCCGATCTCGGATCCGTCGCAGAGATGGAGAAGTCCACCGGACCCTTTCCTACCGACGGTGACCCAGTGACCGAGATCTTGCACGATTTCGAGTCCCAGGGTCCGGGTGTACCACTCGACGGAGCGCTTTCGGTTCGATACCATGAGGGTCGCGGCAAAGACCCAAACTTTCGGCAGCTGGCCGGACTTCGCGGACACTTTCCGTGCGGGCATGGAGACTCCGGGACGCTGCAAACCGCCCGAACTAATCAGATAATCACGCCCGATCCGCAGTGCCCGAGATCCTGCGCGACGCATATCGGAGCAAGAGGATCCCGGGGATGGCGGGCAGGCAGAGCAAGACCCACTCGGCCAGGGGATTGGACACCGCGCTCAGTACGGCACCGCCGATAAACGCCGCGAAGATCGCCGACGCCCCGATGAACATGTTGAAGGCGCCGTTGTACGCGCCTACTTCCGACGGCGGTGCGAGGTTGGATGGGAGGGTGGACGTGGGGATCGACTCGAGGTTCTCGCCGAACGTTAGCACGACGCTGGCAACGAAGAACAGGGCGACGGGGAAGAGGACCCACAACGCCGCCACTCCGAGCAAGAGGAACGCGGCCACGTAGAACACGGCGCCTAGAATGCCGATCGTGGTGTGACGCATTCCGAGGACCCGGTGGGTGGTAAACGACTGACCGAACACCACGACGAGTCCGTTGATGGCCAATCCGACCCCGAGCAGTGCGTAGGAGATCCCGAGCTTGTTGTGCACGAACAGGGAGTAGGTGACGTTCCACTGGGACACCGTGAGCCCGATGAGCGCGAAGGCCGTGGCCGTCATGAGGGCCACGCGATCCTGAGCCAAGAGCGCGAAGCTCTCCCGCAGGCCCCGCGCGGGGGCGGCCTGGGTCTTTCCGTTGGTCACCGGGTGCGCCCCATGGCGCAAGGAGAGGTCGTAGGGCGACGGAGCCAGGAACGCGATGAGGAAAATCGCGGCCACGGCGATGAAGGTGGCGGACAGGAACAGTACTCCCGGGAAACCCAGGATTGCAACCAGCAGTCCGCCGATGGCCACCCCGGCGGCGTACCCCGCGTTGAACCCGATGCGATACCACGTGAATCCGAGCGTACGCTCCGAACCGACCGCGTGGTCGGCGATGTACGCCGAGAACGAAGCGCTCGTGGCGGCGAGCAGTGCCCCGCCGAGCGCGGCGAAGGCAATGGCAAGACCCAGCGATCGAACGTAGAACGCGTAGCCCAGGGAGGCGGTCAGGATGGTTTCCGTGACCATGCTCACCAGGATCAGGCGCCGCCGGCCCACCCGATCTGTCCAGAGCCCCCCGATGAGGCTGCACGGTAACTGGACCGCGCCGAGACCGAGGAATATGACGCCAATCTCGAAGTAGCCCACGCCCAGGATCGAATAGAGAAAAAGCGCGAGGAACGGCGCGTACATCGCCGCGCCAAGCGTGCGAATGGCGAAGCCCACGGCCAGGAGGCGTAGGTTTCGCTCCATGCGGCACGCGGGTGCGAGCGGTGCTAACTAGCTTGCTCACGCCCGGTCATCGCCGGGATGGTCCTCCGGGGCCCACGTCGTCCAGCATCTGCCGGCCCCGAAAGTCGAATCGGAGTCTCACCGGTTCCGACCGGTTGCTCAGCCCTTTCTCAGTCCGATCGGAATCGTGCCCCACACGAACATCAGGATCGCGCCGATGATGGCCACGAAGCCAAGGCCCTCCATCGAAACGAGCGCCGCATTGTTCTGCCCCCCGAAGAGGAAGAGAAATCCCGCGATGGTGGCTCCGAGGACCGAGAGGAACGTAAGCAGCGTGACGCCCCGCGTGGACCAGCGGCGGTGTAGGGGACGCCATGCGACCCGCAGGGCATGCGCGGTCAGCCCGATCAGTACGAGCGCGATCGCGATGTGCGTGACCAGGAGAGGGGTCGAATAGGAGCTCTCACCCGCGAGCTCCATGCCCACGTAGACCTGACCGAACAAGAGGATCAAGGTGGGGATCGAAATCCAACGTACCCGTCGGCTCCGCGGGCGGTCGTCCTTCGGTTTCGCGGGCTTCTCCTTCGCAGGTGCGGATGTTGGTGCCGGAGCGCTCGCGGTCGACGGCGCGGTTGTGGTTCCGCCCGCACTTGCCGCCGCCGCAGTCGTCGCACTCCCGGCAGCGGTGTTTGGTGGGGGCGGTGCGGGCGCCGATGGGGGCGGAGTGGCCGCAGGGGGAGGAGCTGGGGGTGCGGCTGGAGAGGGCGGTGGAGCGGCGGGCTGAGCCGCCTTCGCCGCAACAACGGTCGTAGCCGGGACCGCGGCGGCGGGTGGGGGTGCAGTGGATGACGGGGGCGGCGGCGTAGGCGGGGGAGGAGGAACCGCAGCGGGCGGGGGGGCCGGTGGAGCGGCGGAAGAGGGGGGTGGGGCAGGCTGGGTTGCCTTTGACGCCACCACGGCAGTCGCAGCGACGGCGGCCGCGGGAGCGACCGCTCTGGAATTATCCGCGGGTTCGGTGGCGTCGGGGGACGACCCTTGCGGTGGCGTCCCGGTTGGTGCGGAGGTCGACGGCGTCGTGGCAGACGTCGCTGCGACCGCGCCGGCCGCCGCTCCCGCTGGGGCGGCGTCCATGTCGGCATCTGCAGCTGCGGTCCCACTTGGAGTGGATTCCTCCTCCGCTGATCCAGTTCCCGTTTCGTCGGAGGGTTCCCCCGCGGTCGGTGATGGCTCAGGTGTCGCTGTTCCTTCGGTGGTCGTGAGGGGCGACTCTAACTCCGCCGCAGCCTCCGGAGGTTTGGAATCAGGCGGGGAAGTCGACTTCGACTTCTTCGATGCAGTGACCGGATCGGAGGTCGCCACGGGACGCGCACGACCCTAGGGGGTATAAGGTAACAGTTGACCCGAGGCTACCGGTGGACCCGGGTGCCGGCGAAGAGTGGACCAAAACGCCGGTGGACCGCGTCCGCGAGATCGTCCGCTACCTGCAGTGAGACACAACAGACGGCGCCGTCCCTTCGCCAGGAGACCACCGCGAGGTTTTGATCGGGCCGGAAACCTGCCGCTTCCCGGACCTCCTTGGGAAGCACCATTTGACCGCGCCGATCGAGTCGAATCACGGCTTCGACCCGACAAGAATCCTCCGCCAGCATTCCCCGACAGGAGCAGTCGGAGGCGCAGCAATCGCTCCCGCAGCAGTCCGTTCCACGCTCTTCCACCGACTTCGACGACCTCTTCGGCATGGGCCCCCGCTGACTGCCCATGTCGTCAGAATATTTAGAGTACTCTGATAATTCAGAATATACTGATTCGACCAATGTTCGTGCCATCCTGGTCCACTACGTCGTTCACCCGATAGTCGGTCAGGTGGAGGCTCAGTTCTGGGAAGCCTTCGATGCTAGTGGACGACTCGCCCGAATGTGATGGACTACCGTGTTCGGTTCCGATGAAAGCGCCCATACCGACTCAACTCCCGTTCGGTCCACCAGTCCATGCTTGTGCACGCACTCCAGCACGCCGGCGAACGCCGGCTGGGTCAGAAGTGAGATGTCGCCGTCGACCTCAATGGAATATGGGGAACCGGCGAGTAGGCTGCCCGAGGGAATCTCCG
>Ga0187784_10005355_pt1 | contig 10381 bp, 8 predicted proteins | sample 1015_SJ02_MP15_2_FD_132964 | JGI IMG/M metagenome (GOLD analysis project Ga0187784, IMG submission 132964) | Tropical peat soil microbial communities from peatlands in Department of Meta, Colombia - 1015_SJ02_MP15_20_MG | ecosystem: Environmental > Terrestrial > Soil > Wetlands > Peat | place... | reverse complement strand
CGGCCGGACGGATCAAAGTCCGCATGTCGGCGCGCCGGCGTTGCGCGCGCTGGACCGAAGTTTGGATAACGACGCGTTCATGATACGCCTGCGCAAGGGTCTCACGTCGGGCCATCCCGATATGCTGACGTTCCGGTTTTCGCGGCAGGACGCGCGCGCCTTTGTCGTCTACTTACGCTCCATTCAGGCGCCCTGAATTCCGTCACAGCAGCGAGCACAATACCCTTGCTTTCCGGGTACAGGTCCCGGAATCAATACGCCGTCCTGTTGATCTCGCCCGAGCCGGTGACGTACCAGCGCTCGCTGACGAAGGGCTTTCCGGCCAGCCGATCGGCGAGCCAGTCGGCGACCAGGATCGGCGGGAACGGCCCGAGATTGGCGGCTGGCACGTTGCCGACGGAGTGTCGCGATTCCTGATACACCACCATCTGCTTCGGCCCCTTGAGCGCCGCCATCAGGCGTTCGGAATGTTCGAGCGGGCTCAATTCCTCGGCTTCGCCGGCAACGCAAAGATAGGGTACGCGGATTTTGTCGGCATGCCCCTGCCAGGTGATTGTCTTACGGAATTCATCGAATTCGTCCTCGTCGGTGATGCCCGACATATACATGAAACGCTTCTTGAAGGTCGGCGACGCCTCCTGGAAAATGGTGTGGCAGCCCGGCTCGTGGCACACCGACATCACCGCGCAGGCCCTTATGCGCGGCTCGTTTCCCGTCAACACGGTGCCGAACAGCGAGCCGAAGCTGGTTCCGGCGACGCCGATGCGCGCGGCGTCAAGCTCCGGCCGCGCGGCGATCCAATCGACCAGGGCCGGTCCCGTCGCCATCCAGTTTTCGATCGTGAAGCTGAGCCCGATCATCGGCGCCTCGTATTGGCCCGGCCCATCGATCGCGAGTACCGCCAGTCCACGGTTGAGAAACTTGTCGCCATAGAGCGCGACCTGGATTTCCTTGTAGCTGTCCATGCCGGGGATCGCGATCACCACTGGAAGGCGGCCGCCGGAATGATTTGGTGGCAAATGCAGCCAGGCCGGAATCGCCTTATCCTTGAACGGCGCCCACACCGCCTCGATGTAATGATCGGCCAGCGCCGCATATCTGGTGTAGCATTCGCGTTTCTTGTTGTTATAGGCGATATTGGTCTCGTCGTTCTCGTCATAGGGCCACTGCGCCGCGCCCCAATGCACCGCGGCCATGAAGAAATTGTCGCGCGCGGTGACCTTGCGATCGGCCTGCGCGGCGGCATTGGCTTTGGCCTCGCGGCGCCGCGCGACGGCGGCGAAGGCGGGGCCGATATCGGCCATCTTCTTCACCCGCTCACGGATGCCGGCGAAATCGGCATTGGCCTCGATGCCGCACGGCGCGTGAATATAGAGCGAGCGCGGCTGATCCCAGTCGATACCGTTGGCGCGGATTATATTGTCGATCAGCCAGCGCTGCTCGTTGAAGCGGCGTACCTGCGGCGCGCCGCGCTGATCGAGAATGGGCGGAAATCCTTGCTGCAGGCGGTTCATCGGGCTCCCTCCACTGCCGGGCCGGCATGCCGCATCATTGGCCACCGCCTGATCGCGGACATTATCGGCGCGGCCGATGCCTTGTTGTCAACGTTCGGGATGGACGCCAGCGTGGCCAACGCGAAAATTACGTCCCTCGATGGATCGGACGCGGGCTGTTTTCGATCAGTCCGGCCGGGGTGAAGAACACCATCAGATTCGCGACGATGATCGTTCCGGCGAGGAAATAGAATGCGGCCATGAGGCCGAAATGATCGGCCACTATGCCGGCGCTGACCGGTCCCAACGCCTGACCGAGTGCCTGGGTTCCAAAAAGCACTCCGATGGCGCTGCCGCCCATGCCGGCCGGCGTCGCGTCCAACAGCCAGGCCTGGAGCACGGCCCGCACGGCAAAGAGAAAGAATCCGAGTACCGCCACCAGAAGCACGAACCAGTTCGTGCCGCCCGCAAACGCCATGAACAGAATTACGACTCCGGTCATCGACATGCTCGACATGATGATCTGCCGACGCCCTATCATGTCGGACAAGTGTCCCGCGATCGGTGCCGCCACGAAACCCGCGGCCTGCAAAGCGAACATGCAAGCGCCGATCCAGAGCGACGGATACCGCATTTCGCGGGTCAGATAGAGCGGCAGAAACGTCAGCAGCGCGCCTTGCGTCATGGAGCGAAACGCAGCGCCTATCGCCAGCGTAACGAGCGCGCGGTTCTTCAACAGCGCGGCAAGCATGCGAAGCCGCTCCGTGCCGCCCAATGTTGCGGGCTTTACTTTGGCAAGGCCGGCCCGGATATCGGCCATTTGCAGGCGCCCGACATAGACAAGGATAATCCCCGCTACGACAATGCCGGGAACGACATTCATGAACACGACGCTGCGCCAATTATAGGTCTGCAGCAGTAAGCCTATGGCTAACGGCGCGACGGCGTCGCCGACATTGCCGCCCATGCCGTGAAACGACATGACCAGACCTTTGCGCTCGGGGAAGCGGTCGCCGAGCCAGGGGATCGCGGTGGGATGCCAGAGATTGTTGCCGATCCCCACCAAGGTCGCGCAGGCGAGCAACATCCAATAGGCATGCGAGAGTCCCATGATAAGATAGGGAAAGCCGATCCAGCACAGCGACAGGGCCATGAGCAGACCCTTGCGGCCGACCGTATCGACGAAGATTCCTCCCGGCACGTTGGCGATCGCGCCGGCCGCGTATTGGCAGGTCAATATCGATCCGATCTCGCCGTAGCCGAGACCGAGTTCTTTGCCGATGAGAGGCAGGAGCAGATAGAACGTCGCCGGGTACCAATGCGTCAGCGCGTGTCCGGTGCTGATCACATAAACCTCTCGGAACGAGCGCCGCTGGACCGCACCCATTTCAACAGTCGTCGCGGTCATTTTGCCTCGCTTTATTCCAGCCTTGGATTGGCGCGCCCGAATAGATAGAGCGCAACTTTGGAAAAGGCGCAACTCGAACGTCGCCTCGCGGCCATCTTTGCGGCCGACATGGCTCGATACGAAGGACCGATCGGCGCCGACGACGAAGGCAGAAACCTTTTCCGCGATGCCGCCTCGGCTCGCCCGTGATCGAAATCCGTTCGAGGCGGAGCGTTACGGCGATCCAGCGCGCCGCATCAGCTCGATGATGCGGGCGACGAATTCGTCGACCGCGGGCCAGGACGTATATTCGATACACGTATTCGGGTTGGTCGGTCCCCGTGTCAGCAGCATGATGAAGCGGATGATCTGGCGATCGATTAAGCGATAGCTCCGATAGTCGAGGCGTCCGGCAAACGCGACGGCCACGGCCGGGGCGAGGTGATGGCGCGCAATGACCTTGCGCAGATAGGCATTGCCCGTGACCGTAGTCTTGGCGAGCTTGCGGGCGGTCAGATTGACCGAGGCGAGCGCCAACGGCGGCGGCGAATGAAGCGACCGGTAGAGCGCCAGGAAACGATCCGCCTCCGGCAAATGCCGGCCATAGCGGACGGCGGCGACCAGCACTACCACCGCGGCCGCAGCCAAGTCCGAAGCCGCAGGAGGCGCCACTGCTATGTCCTGTGGTGCAGCAGGCATTTCGGCCGCCGCGAGGCGGCGCGATATATACTCGGCAATACGCCGCGATTGCCCGTCACGCGTCGCATAATACAGCGCAACGATCGAGTGGCGATCAGCCGTCGACATCGAGCGTCCTGAATCCAGCCGACCGCAGTGCTCCCCGGCCGCCGCACGATGCCGACCCAAGCCAAAAACCCGTGCGATATTGTGAGCGTATGCGGGCGGCGAGCGCTGGACTCGTGCGTCGACCTATTTCTTTTGACTGTCCTTATATTGTTTGCCGTAGTCATTCAGCGTTGGCGGCGCCGTATGGCATTTCGTGCACGGCTGGCCGGTTGCTTTCGCGATAGCCGGATTTGCCATTGCATTTGGCGATGCGAACGTGAGCATCGCGAATGTCATCAACGTCAGTGTTGCCGTCGCGGCGGTTCCACGCACGATCGCCGATTTGATCGCTTTCGGATCTTGCATTGCCGACCTCCACATCGCACCGATTCATACGGACATTTTGCGCAAGGCATGTCCCAACGGCCAGATCATAGCGGGATGGCAGCGCCAAGCAACATCCAAAAATATCTGGACGTAAATGGCTTAACGAAGTAAGCGGCTACCATTGATGCGTCGACTATTGCGGAAGCGAGAAGGTGGCTGCTGTCCCCTGTCAGCTATCTCTTGGGCCAAGCCATGGCGGAATTCGGCTTGGGGTTCACTGAATACCTTGTCCGCCACAGCGCGGCGAACAAGCCGCTGAGCAGCCAAGCTGGACCCGCCGGCTTCGGTGCAGACTGCCGGCACCGACGGCGAAGGGCACAAAGTTCCATCAGCGATCAAGCGTGCACTTGGAACGGCGCTTTAAACAATGCGCCGAGAGGATCGGGTCGCACGACGATCTGGAGCGTTTGAGCGCGCATTTAACGTTATTGCGACGCCATTGGCTCGAAGCCGTGACGGACGGGCGGCCCGCAAATCGTCAAGGCAGCAAACATCGGCGTCCTCGACCGCGACAAGGAGCCCCTTTGAGACCCGGGCGCCATTTGATACGTATCAATGCCCGGTCTACCATTGGCCGCTAAGCTGTTTGGACGATTGGCGAATTCTGCCGGCGATTTGGCCTATTGAAAGATTGCGGCCCTTCCGGCGCTGAAAAAGCTGAAAAATAAGTGACGACACGGATGCAGCCGCAAACCCTGAAGCTCAAGCTTGTGCTTTACCTCACGATAGCGCTCACGGTGGCGATGCTGTTGTTCACGGGGGCAGTCGCGTTCTTTTTGTACAACCAAATCCTCGGCAAGGTGTCCGATCACGTTATGCAGCTGTCCGAAGTGATCAGCAAGAGCACCCGTTTTGCCATGCTGCAGAACGAGCCCACTTATGTCGACCGGATCATCCACGATGTGGCCGACGAGGAAAAAATCGACCGGGTCAGAATTCTCAGCCAGGATGGACGAATCACCCATTCAACCTATGCGTCTGAGATCGGCCGCACGGTGGACCGCAACGCCGAGGCCTGCTCGCGCTGCCATGAGAGCGAGCAGCCGCTCCAGCAGGTTCCCCGGAACGAACGAACCTGGACGTTCCAAGGTGCCGACGGCAAGCCGCTGCTCGGCAGCATGGAAGTCATCCGTAACGATCCGTCTTGCTACAATGCCGCCTGCCATCAACACAAGAAGGAGACCTCCGTTCTCGGCGTTCTCGACATCAACTATTCGCTCGACGAGATCGATCGCAAGCTGCGCACCAGCACGATCGAAATCGCCGGATTTTCCTTAGGCTTCATCGCTCTGGCTTCGATGGCTATCGGCTACTTTGTGCACCATCTGGTGTACCTGCCGCTGCGCGACCTCGAAGGCGGGGCGGCACGGCTCTCCGCCGGAAATCTGGACCAGCCGATTCCGGTGCGCAGCGGCGACGAATTCGGCAAGCTCGCCCGCTCGTTCAACAGCATGACCAATGCATTGCGCAATTCGCGGGCGGAGCTGCGCGATCTGGCCCGTACACTGGAACAAAAAGTGGAAACACGCACGCAGGAACTGCGGCGCGCCCAGGCGCAAACCATTCGCGGGGAGAAGCTCGCCTCGGTCGGGCTGCTGGCCTCGGGTGTCGCCCACGAATTGAACAATCCCCTCACCGGGATCCTGACTTTCTCGCATCTGCTACGCGAGAAAATGCCTGACAACAGCCCTGATGCGGAGGACATGGATCTGGTGATCCGTGAAACCAAGCGCTGCGCGGCGATCATCAAGCGGCTGCTCGATTTCGCCCGTGAAAAGCAGCCGGAGAAAAAATTCAACGATATCAACCGGATAATCGAGGACACCGTGCGCATCGTCGAACGGCCCGCACATCTGCGCGATATCGCGATTACTATGGATCTCGACCGTACGTTGCCGCCGATCTGGATCGATGCAGATCAGATCAAGCAGGTGATCATGAACATGATCGTCAACGCCCAACACGCCGTTGAGGAAAAAGGTAACATCACGATCAGCACGCGTCGTGCTGCCGAACCACGGCCGTCCGCGCAGTGCGCAGAGCCCATACCGATGGCGGAAATATCGATCATCGATACCGGCTGCGGCATTCCGGAGAAGAATTTACGTCGGATATTCGATCCGTTCTTCACATCTAAGGATGTCGGCAAGGGAACCGGATTGGGACTGTCCGTCAGTCACGGCATCATCGAGGCCCATGGCGGCGCTATCGAAGTGCAGAGCAAAGTCGGCGAGGGAACGACGTTCAGCGTCTTTCTGCCGCTGACGCCGCCGGCCGCCGGGTCCGAAAGCAAGCCGAGCGGGAGCGTCTGATGAGCGCGCGAATCTTGGTCGTCGACGACGAGGACATTGTCATCCGGAGCTGTTTGCGTATCCTCGATGGCAACGGCTACCAGATCGAGGCGGCACACGATGGCCACGAGGCGCTGCGCAAAGTCGAGGACAATCCCTACGATGTCATGATCCTCGACATCATGATGCCGAATCTGGGCGGCATGGAAGTATTACGCCGAGTCAAGGAGGCGCATCCCGATACGGACGTCATCATGATCACCGGTCTGTCCCAGATCGACACTGCAGTGCAGGCGATGAAGCTCGGCGCCTTCGATTACATCTCCAAACCATTCGAGCCGGACGAACTCAAGCTCGTGGTACAACGCGCGCTGGAACGGCGGCGGTTGCTGCAGGAGAACCTTAATCTCAAGAGCGAGGTCAGCTCGAAATATCGCTTCGAGAATATCATCGGCTCGAGCCCGCCGATGCAGGCGGTGTATCGGCTCGTCGCGCAATGCGCGCCCACCAATTCGACTGTCTTGCTCACCGGGGAAAGCGGTACCGGCAAGGAGCTGGTCGCCCGCGCTATTCACTACAACAGTTTGCGCCGCGATAAGCCGTTTATTCCAGTGGACTGCAATTCGCTGAGCGAGAACCTATTGGAAAGTGAGTTGTTCGGTCACGTCAAGGGGGCCTTTACCGGCGCGGTCGCGAACAAGAAAGGCATGTTCGAGGTCGCCGGAAGCGGCAGCCTGTTTCTCGACGAAATCGGCAATTTTTCAATGCCGATCCAGGCCAAGATGCTGCGCGTCCTGCAGGAACACGAATTCAGAGCGGTCGGCGACACCCGGACGCAAACCGCCAATTTCCGACTGATCACCGCCACCAACAGGGACCTCAACGCGATGGTCGCCGCCGGCACGTTCCGCGACGATCTTTATTATCGGATCAACATCTTCCCCATTCACGTCCCGGCGCTGCGGGAACGAAAGGAAGACATACCGGCGCTGGCCTATCATTTCCTCAAGGCATTCAGCGCCGAGCTAGGCAAAAAGGTCACCGATATTTCCGAAGGAGCCATGAGCGCGCTCACCAATTACAACTGGCCGGGCAATGTGCGCGAACTCGAAAACGTCATACAACGGGCGGCAATCTTGACCACCGACAACGTCATCCGTCACGCCCACCTCGTCAATATCATCGATCCGTCGCGCCGGCCGAATGACTTCGCGGTGCCGAGGACCGGCGACGAACTCAAGCGCATCAAGAAAGCCGCGCGCGAGAAGTCGGTGGAAGAGATCGAGAAGCAGTTCGTACTCGAGGCGCTCAAGCGCAATCAATGGAACGTCACCAAAAGCGCCGAGGACACCGGGATGCAGCGGCCGAATTTCCAGGCGCTGATGAAGAAATACACGATCCGCGTCCGCGATAGCGAACATGAGGCCGACGACGCTTAGAGCCCTAACCGATCGATTTGATGCTGTTTTCCGCTCATTCCCCTGCGGACACTTCCTCCACGTCTTCATAGCCGGTCAGCATAGCCTTGAAATGCGCCGTCCGGGTGTGGCCCAAGGTGCCGAGATAGACATGGGCCAGCACGTAAAAGACCAAGAAGATGAAGATCAGGACGTGCACCGTGTCGATGACGCGCACGCCACCGAAGAAATCGACCTGGGCGGAGAAGCGCTTCACGTCCCACATCAAAATACCGGTATAGAACTGGATGGGAAGCAGCAGCATCATGATGATCTGGTAGAGCATGCTCTGCAGTGGATTGAATTTGCGATAGATGCCGACGTGAAACGGATTGGGATCGCCCTTGAAGATGCCGTAGCCGTAGTAATAGGCCTGCCGCCAGCTGCCGAGGAAATGCCGCCGCGGACTTAATTCCGGATGATAGACCTTGATCCGGTCGGACGAGAGATAATACGCCAACCACAAAAAGAAGTTGGCGATCAGGATGAAGCCGACCGTATTGTGCACGTCGACCGCCGTCCGAAACGACACCACATTGATAAGCCCGACATAGCGGATCTGCATCCCGGTGAGAATCATCAGGACGATGCCCACGGCATTGGTCCAGTGCCAGAGCCTGACTGGCAGCGGGTGGATGTAGAGTCGTGTCATGTCGCTGTTCCTTTCAGCGTTCGTGTGACGTCATGCCGCTTTGGGGCCGTCGCCCGGCGGGCCGCCCTGACCGCTTTGACCGCCACGGTGACCGCCAATCGCCGGATGGTACAAGCCAAGATACCTGAAAACCCATCCCAGAATCACGTGGCCGACGGCAAAGCCAACGCCGCCGAGGATTGCCAAGATCAACAAGATATCCAAAAACTTGATCCGGGTGCCGCCGATCGCGTAGAAGCCGCCCACCGATTGCAGCGAGATCGGCGAGCTCAACACATCGGCATTGGCGCCATAGCCGACGCGTTGGCCCTGCGGCTCGACCACGGAGATGGTCACGCTCTGGAACGGCTGCGAGCCCGAGCTGTGACAGGTCCGGCAGTCACTGATGGCCTGGCTCTTGTCGGCGAGTTCGTGCGACTGCGGGCCGGTGGCGGCTTCCAGGCGGCCGCGCAAGACGGTCTTGCCGGCGATGCCGCTGCGATTGAGAGTTTGCAGCAGATTCGCCAACGCCTGCGCATCGATTCCTTTGCCGTCTGATTTGGAGCTGGCTTCAAACACCGGCAGACCGACTTGGTCGGTGCCAAGCGGCTGCGCGTCTTTGCTGTCCATCAGCATGAGATCGACTTTGCGCTGCGCCTTGGGGGCATGGCAGGCGGGACAGGACACCACCTCGAAATGCAAAGCGGCGTTAGGAAGCCACTTCTGATGGGATTCCAGCAGGCCGGCGTGACAGCCGAAACAAGCCACGTCCGGACCCTGGCCGACGGCGGTTGCCTGCACGGCATGGGCGGTGTGGCAGTCGGTGCAAATCGGCGCAAAACTGTCTGCGGACTTGAGCCGGGCTTTCGCGTGCATGCTGCCGAGATAGGCAGTGTAAATATCGGCGTGGCATTTCTTACAGGGGATTTGATCGATTGATTCCGCCGCACCTTTAATGACGGCGTGCGGGTTATGGCAGTCGGTGCAGATCGGAGCCGCCGGATTGCTCGAGCGGACCAGAGCGGCATGAATGCTGGTCTGCCATTGATCGAATTTGTCGGAATGACAGCCGCGGCAAGTCTGCGTCATCGTAATGGAAAAGCCGCGCGCGCTCGGGATGTTCTTTTCGGCCGGCGGATGGGCAGCAAGATCGATATCGGAATGACAGCCGGTACAACCAATGGAGCTATGGACGGACTTGGCGTACATATCACCCGGCACATGCAGCTGCAGGATACCTCCGTCCTCCAGTTTCTTCTCCATGCCGGCGCTGCCATGGCAACCGAGACATTGTTGGTCGGCTGCCGATGGCGTGCTGTCCTCGGCAAACGCCGGCGGAATTGCGGCGGCTAGGAGCGTAAACGCCGCGGCAACTACCGCGATCACGAGGCCGTTGCACAAGGACGCTCGCCGAATTTTGAGCAGGGCGCTGCAGCCATCCATAGTTGTCCCCATATCACCGTCGGTTTCAGCAATATCCCGGAGGTCGTGGTTCCCGGAATGTCTATCACATCCGCGGCATTACCTGCGACAGACCGATCAGCAATTCATTGATCTAGCGCATGGTCTTTCGGGAACTACCGCCCGACCGCCGATCAAGGCCGGCATGACCTCCGATCAACGCAAAGGCGGAGCTTTAGCTCATTCCGGGCCCGGGCGCTCGGCCTCGACGAGGATATAGAGGCCGCTCGCGGTGCCGTGGCCCCAATCAAAAAAGGCCGGGGGTATCTCCCCGGCCTCGGCCATCGCCAGTATTTCAGGCTAAGCCCAGTCTGCCGCATTAAGCTTTGGCCGTCGCCGCTTTGCCCGCCATCCACAGCAACAGCGCCAGGCCGATGAACGGGAACAGCACGATGTACGCCAATCCGACAAACGGCACCGCAATCACCATTGCAACATGCTTGAGCACGATGGCGGCGGCTTTCACCGTTTCGTTCTTGAGGGCGGCG
>Ga0187784_10005353_pt1 | contig 10383 bp, 2 predicted proteins | sample 1015_SJ02_MP15_2_FD_132964 | JGI IMG/M metagenome (GOLD analysis project Ga0187784, IMG submission 132964) | Tropical peat soil microbial communities from peatlands in Department of Meta, Colombia - 1015_SJ02_MP15_20_MG | ecosystem: Environmental > Terrestrial > Soil > Wetlands > Peat | place... | reverse complement strand
GACTGTTCCGCGAGTTCGCGGTCACCCTCGCCGTCACGATCCTGATCTCGGCCGTGGTATCTCTCACCCTGGTGCCCATGCTCTGCGCGAAGCTCCTGAGGCACCAACCCCGAGGCGAGCAGGCACAGACCGACTCCGGACGCTGGTTCGCAATGCTCGTCGAGTGGTACGGGCGCCAGCTCTCCTGGGTTCTCGACCATCAGCGCCTGACGCTCTACGTGGCGATCGGGACGCTCGCCGTGACGGCCTTGCTCTACGTGTGGATACCCAAGGGGTTCTTTCCCGATCAGGATACCGGGCTCATCCAGGGCGTTTCCGAGGCCGGCGAGTCGATCTCCTACGCCGCGATGGCGAATCGCCAGCAGGCCCTCGCCGCCGCCATCCTGTCCGACCCCGACGTCGAGAGCCTGTCCTCGTTCATCGGCGTCGACGGTAACAACGTCACGGTGAACAGCGGCCGCCTTCTAATCAATTTGAGGCCGCATGCGCAGCGCGGTGCGAACGTCGCCCAGGTCATCCGGCGCTTGCAGACCGAGACCGCCGGCGTCACCGGCATTACTCTGTACATGCAGCCGGTGCAGGACTTGACGCTCGACACCACCGTGAGCCGCACTCAGTATCAATTTATTCTGGAAAGCGCCGACTCCCAGGCCCTGTCGACCTGGACGCCGAAGCTCGTGAGCGCGCTGCGCCAAGAGCCCCAACTCGCCGACGTCGTGAGCAACCAGGAGGACAGCGGCCTCGCCGTATACGTCACGATCGATCGTGACAGCGCCGCCCGTCTCGGCATCAGCGTGGGCACGGTGGACAACGCGCTCTACGATGCGTTCGGCCAGCGGATCGTGTCGACGATATTCACCCAATCGAACCAGTACCGGGTGGTCCTGGAGGCGGACCCCGCGCTCTATCGCACGGTCGATTCCCTTGCATCGATCTACGTGCCATCCGCGGCCGGCGGACAGGTGCCGCTCTCGGCGATTGCCAAGGCGGATGTGCAAACACGGCCGCTCCTCATCAATCATCTCGCGCAATTTCCCGCAACCACGGTGTCGTTCAACCTGGCCCCCGGAGCCTCGCTCGGGGGCGCGGTCGACGCGATCGAGAGCATCGAGCGCAACCTCGGGCTTCCGATCAGCATCCGCACCTCCTTCGAGGGCGCGGCGCTCGCATTCCGCAGCAATTTGACCAACGAGCTCTTGCTGCTGCTCGCCGCCGTATTGGTGATGTACATCGTGCTCGGCGTGCTCTACGAGAGCTTCATTCATCCGGTGACGATTCTTTCGACTCTGCCGTCGGCCGGAATCGGCGCGCTGCTCGCATTGATCGTGGCGGGAGATGATCTCACCATCATTGCGCTCATCGGCATCATCTTGCTGATCGGCATCGTCAAGAAGAACGCGATCCTGATGATCGATTTCGCCATCGATGCCCAGCGGCTCGAGCACCTGCCGCCGCGCGAGGCCATCTACAAGGCCTGCCTACTGCGCTTCCGTCCCATTCTGATGACGACGGTGGCGGCCATCTTCGGAGCGCTCCCCCTGATGATCGGCACCGGCGTGGGGTCGGAGCTGCGCCATCCGCTCGGCATCAGCATCGTCGGCGGGCTTCTGGTGAGCCAGGTGCTGACGCTGTTCACGACGCCGGTGATCTACCTCGCTTTCGATCGGCTGGCATCGCGCTTTCCCAGCTTGCGGCAATCCGAGCCGGACGAGCCGCTCGCGGACTCCCCGTCATGAACATCTCGGCCCCCTTCATTCGCCGCCCGGTCGCGACGATCCTGCTCACCGCGGGCGTCGCACTCTCGGGCGCCGCGGCCTTCCTGCTGTTGCCGGTCGCACCGCTCCCGCGCATCGATGTGCCCGCGATCTTCGTCTCGGCGCAGCTCCCGGGCGCGAGTCCCGAGGTCATGGCGAGCACCGTCGCCACGCCGTTGGAGAGGCATCTCGGGTCGATTGCCGATGTCGACGACATGACCTCGACGAGCGGCGTGGGGACAACCAGCATCCAGCTCACTTTCGGGGTCGATCGCAACATCGACGGCGCGGCCCGCGACGTCCAGGCGGCCATCGTCGGCGCGCATCAGGACCTGCCCTCCTCGCTCACGCGCAATCCCACCTACCGCAAGATCAACAGCGGGAACTTTCCGGTCATGGCCATTGCCATGACCTCCGACGTCCTCACCCAGGGGCAGATCTACGACGCAGCCGACGCCGTGATCTCGCAGCGGCTGTCGCAAATCGAGGGCGTGGGCGGAGTCAACGTCAACGGCAGCGCGCTGCCCGCGGTGCGCGTCGAGATCAATCCGCTGGCTCTCTCCAAGTACGGCATCGGCCTGCAGGACGTGCGTGCCGCCATCTCCAACAGCAACGCCAATGCGCCGAAAGGAGCGATCGAGTCCGACCGGCTGCTCTACCAAATCTACACCAACGACAATGCTCGTGACGCCGCGCCGTATCGCAATCTCATCATCGCCAACCGCAACGGCTCGATCGTGAGGCTGGGCGATGTGGCCACCGTGCTCGACATGCAGGACGGGGCGACGGAGAACATCCGCACCTACGGCCTCTACAACGGGAAGCCCGCGGTGTTCGTGACCGTCTACCAGCAGCCGGGCGCCAACGTGATTCAGATGATCGACGCGGTGAAGGCGGAGCTGCCGGTTCTCAAGGAATCGATCGATCCGAAGATCGATTTGATCGTCACGTTCGACCGCTCGATCACCATCCGCGCCTCGCTCCGGCAGGTCGAGCAAACGCTGCTCCTCGCCGTGGCCTTCGTCATTCTCGTCGTCTACGTATTCTTGAACAGCCCCCGCGCCGCGTTGGTCCCTGCGATGGTCGTCCCGGTCTCGCTCATCGGGACATTCGGCGCCATGTACCTACTCGGCTACACGCTCGACAATTTCTCGCTGATGGCGCTCACCATTGCAACGGGCTTCGTCGTCGACGATGCGATCGTCGTCATGGAAAACACCACCCGCCACATCGAGGCGGGCATGAGCCGCATGCGCGCGGCGCTGCTCGGCGCGCGCGAGGTGGGGTTCACGGTGGTATCGATGAGTCTTTCACTGGTCGCCGTGTTCATCCCGTTCATGTTCAGCGGCGGAATCATCGGACTCATTTTTCGCGAGTTCATCGTCACCTTGTCGGTGGCGATCCTGATCTCCCTGGTGATTTCCCTCACCACGACACCCATGATGTGCTCACTCCTGCTCGGGCGGGAGGGCCGCCGCAAGCCCTCGGGCTTTGCGCACGCTTTCGAGCGCGGATTCGAGAGCCTGCGGCGCGAGTACCTGCGCACCCTGGAATGGGCCCTGCACCATCCCCGGCTCATGTTGTCGGTCTTCATCGCGACGGTGCTCCTCAACGTCATCCTCTATGTGGTCATTCCGAAGGGACTCTTTCCGCAGCAGGACACGGGCCAGCTGCAGGGCGGGATCCGCGGTGATGCGACGAGCTCCTTTCAGCTGATGAAGCGCAAGTTGCAACAGGTGGCGAAGATCATCCAGGACGACCCGGCAATTGCGACGGTCACGGGCTCGGTAGGCGCCGGGGGCTTCGGGCCGGCCGGTGGTGGCGGCGCATCCGCCAACGTCACGGTCGCTTTGAAGCCCTTGTCCCAGCGTGACGTATCCGCCGACCAGGTGATCTCCCGATTGCGGCCCAAACTCGCTCACGTCACGGGCGTGACGACCTTCCTGCAGGCGGTTCAGGACGTGCGCGCCGGGGGCCGCTCGGCGAACTCGCAGTACCAGTACACACTCCTCGGTGATGATCTCGCGGAGCTTCGTACCTGGTCGCAGAGGATGCGTCAGGCGATGCAGGACATGCCCGAGATCAGCGATGTGGATTCGGACATGCAGCCCGGCGGTCTCGAGACCGACGTGGTCGTCGACCGCGACACCGCCTCGCGCCTGGGCCTCACGGAGATTCAGATCGACAACGCGCTCGGCGATGCCTTCGCCCAGGCACAGGTCTCCAACATCTACAACCCCTACAGCCCGCAGCAGTACCACGTCGTCATGGAGGTGGCGCCGGAATTCTGGCAGCACCCCGATGTGCTCAAGGAGCTCTACGTGAGCACGGCCGGCGGCGCGGTCAGTGGGACGCAAGCGACCCAGGCGGTCGCGGGCACCGCACAGATCGGACCGATCTCGGCGAGCACCTCGGCGAGCACCGCCGCCTCGAGCGCGGCTGCAGTCGCCGAGGACCTCGCACGCAACCTCGCCGCGAACTCTCTCGCGAGCGGCGGCGCGGGAAATACCTCGACCGGCTCGGCGGTGAGCGTTGCCCAAGAGACAGTCGTCCCCTATTCGGCTTTCAGCCACTTCCTGACGAGCACGACGCCCGTGAGCGTCAACCACACCGGCACCTCGGTCTCCACCTCGATCGCCTTCAATCTGGCCGAGGGCGTTTCGCTTGGCACCGCGCTCGATGCGATCGATCGCAAGATGAGCGAGATCCACGTGCCCGTGACCATTCGTGGGGGGAGCTATGGCACCGCGAGCCTCTTCAAGGTGAGCGGCGGCAACGACCTCATCCTGGGGCTCGCGGCCATCGCGGCGATCTACGTCGTGCTCGGTGTCCTCTACGAGAGCTACAGTCATCCCTTCACGATTCTTTCCACGCTGCCCTCCGCGGGGCTGGGCGCGCTCCTCGCCTTGATGGCGACGGGCACGGAGTTCAGTGTCATCGCCTTCCTCGGGATACTGCTCCTCATCGGGATCGTGAAGAAAAACGGCATCATGATGGTGGACTTCGCGCTCGACGCCGAGCGAACGCTCGGCATGGATTCCAGGGCTGCGATCGCGCACGCCTGCGCCCTGCGCTTCCGGCCCATCATGATGACCACCTGTGCCGCGATCGCCGGCGCGTTGCCCTTGGCCCTCGCCTACGGCGATGGCACCGAGATGCGCCGGCCTCTCGGGATCTCGATCGTCGGCGGACTCATCGTGAGCCAGCTCCTCACGCTGTACTCGACTCCGGTGGTCTATCTGTACTTTGATCGCTATTGGAAGCGAGGCAAGAAAAGCCCCGTGCCGCCCGGACTCGACGGCGCGGGCGGACCGCGCGGCATCTCCCGGGGCGAAGCGTCGGCCCGCGGCCCGAGTCCGGGCCTGGGCCCGATGGAGGCAGGCAGCTGATGCGGCCGCTGCGCTCAGCGCTCCTCGGCGCGGGGATGCCGCTCGTCGCCGCCTGCCTCGTCGCGGCCTGCGCTGTCGGCCCCAACTACAAGCGACCCGCGTTTCACACCGCGCCCGGCTACAAAGAAGAAAATGGCTGGAAGCCGACCGAGCCCGCCGATGCCATGAGTCGCGGTCCGTGGTGGAAGATCTTCAACGACGAGGTGCTGGATCAGCTCGAGGCCAAGATCGAGGTCTCGAACGAGAACGTGAAGGCCGCGCTCGCGGCCTACGATCAAGCCAAGGCGCTGGTCGACCAATCTCGCGCAGGTCTGTGGCCAACGGCCACCGCGAACCTCTCGCGCATTCGCAGCGCCCAACACGGCCTGGGCGCGATCAGCGCGGGCGGTGTGACCACGCTCAACACCAGCGGCGAAACCGTCACGACCAACACCGTCGGAGTGGGGGTCAACTGGCCGCTCGATATCTGGGGCCAGATTCGCCGCACGGTCGAGAGCAACAAGGCCTCCTGGCAATCGAGCGCGGCCGCGCTCGCCGCCGCGAAGCTCTCCGCGCAAGCGACCCTTGCCACCGACTACTTTGAGCTGCGCGCGCAGGACCAGCTGGAAAAGCTACTCGACGATACGGTCATCGCCGAGCAGCTCTCGCTCAAGATCACCGAGAGCCGCTACCGATACGGCGTCGCCGCCAAAGCCGACGTCGTGAGCGCCGAGGCACAGCTTCTCTCGAGCCAGGCGCAACAGATCAATGCGAAAATTCAGCGCGCGGTTTTGGAACACGCGATCGCCGTGCTGGTGGGCGCACAGCCGGCTGAACTCTCTGTGAGCCCCACCGCGATGAGGACGGACGTGCCGACGGTGCCCGCGGGCATTCCCTCGGCCCTGCTCGAGCGCCGGCCGGATGTGGCCGAGGCGGAGCGCAAGATGGCGGCGGCGAATGCGCAGATCGGGGTTGCCAAGGCGGCGTATTTTCCAACACTGACTCTCTCGGGGTCGGATCAATACACGAGCACCATGTGGTCGCACCTGATCAGCCTGCCGAACCGAGCCTGGTCCCTCGGACCCTCGCTTGCGGAAACCATCTTCGATGCCGGCGCGCGCGGCGCCGAGGTGCGCGGGGCGCGCGCCGCCTACGAAGCGAACGTCGCGACGTATCGGCAAACCGTGCTTTCGGGCTTCCAGCAGGTCGAGGACGAGATCGCCACCTTGCGCATTCTCGAGCAGCAGGCGGTGGTGGAGGAGCAGGCGGTGAAGGCGGCACGGGAGGCCGAATTACTCACGCTCAATCAATACAAAGCGGGCACCGTTCCCTATAGCAGCGTGATCACGGCGCAGACTACGCGCCTCGCTGCCGAGGAGACCGCGCTCACGGTGCTCTCGAGCCGCCTGCAAGCGAGCGTCGCGTTGATCGAGGCGCTGGGCGGGGGGTGGAGCGCGGAGCAGCTGCCGAGATGAGGCTAACGGAGCCGTCCGAGTAATCCGCGTGAGCGCAAGCTCCCGCGGGAACGTGCCTTATGCCTCATCCAGCGCGGCAAGCGCCGCCGGCACGTGACGGCGCAGGAGGGCGTTGCGCGCCTCCCACTCCTCTTTCGGACCGAGCTTCTCGAGAAAGCGGACCTCACCGGCCGCGAAAGTCGCGATCGGCACCCCATCGAGATAGAGCAGGCGGTTCCCCGCGAGCGAGGGCAGTCGCACGCCGGGCGTGACGATGCCGAGCAAGTTCAACGGATCCGCGCCCGAGAGCGACACGTACCGTCCCGCATGCGGCGCGCGCCGTGCCTCGCGCAGCGGGCCCACGGCCTCCGCCGCGGCGTATTGCTCTCCCGAGAAGCCCGCGACGAAGCGGCCGCCGCGGATCTCGCCGCGCGCTTCCAGCCGGCGACAGCACCTCAAGATCTCTCGCCACGGGGGAAGCCAGGCGGCTTCGCGCCCGAGGAGCTTCCAGAAGATCACGCCCCAGCGCTTGAGCAGCGTCCTCACGACCTCCTCGACCGCCTCCTCATCGGGCCGGACGGAGGGAGCGAGCCGCACCAGGGCCCAGCGGCCGGCATCGGCCATGCCGAACAGGCTCAGCGGGCGGCGGCGCGCAGTGCGTGAGGGTCGCTGGGCACTCGGCACCAGGAGCGCGCGCAGACCACCGAAGCTGTCCGAGTTCACCAGGCCGAGCGCCACCAGCTCGGCGAGTGCACCCTCCACTTCCGTGGGAAGCATCGAGACGCTGTCGGCAATCTCATCGAAGAAGGAGGCGCCTCTTCGCTCGAGGAATTCCATCACGGCACGGCCTCGCGAGCTCAGCCGCTGCGGATCGTGGGCTTCCGCGAACGCCGACCAGGCCTTGATGCTGCGCCTCGCGAGCAAGGTGATGGGCGTCGAGCGGACGGGCGAAGGAGCGCGATCGCGCTCGACCGCGCGCGCCGCGAGCCGTGTCCACAGGAACCGCCCCGAGCGGCAGTGCTCATCGAGCCACTCGGGCTCGTATTCGGTGATGCGCGATGGCAGGAGGTCGGTTTCCCAAGAGCTTGCCGGGGCTTCGAAGCCCTCGAGCTGGGCGAGCACCGCGGCGACCGCATCGCTACCCTGCATCCTCGCCTCGGGATAGACGCGCTGCCATTCGAACAAGAAGCGCAGGTAGTCGCGCGCCGGCACGGGCTCGATCTCACTGCGCAGGCGCTTCACGGTGTAACGATGAATACGCGCGAGCAGGCGCCGATCGCACCATTCGTCCTCGAACGCCGCCGGCGTGAACCGGCCGGCCATGGCGAAGCCCTCGCCGACGAGCGCTGCCAACGCCGTGTGGATGCGGGCCACCGGGAGTCCCAGGGGATCGGCGAGCGCTTGTGCAGTAACCGGCCCCAGCCCCTCGAGACGTCCCCGCACGATTTCCCTGAGTGACTCATCCGCAATCGGATCGCGCTCGAGGAGTGTGCGCCGTTCCGAGGCGACCCAGAGCGTCCGCCCGCCACGGGAAACCACCGCCGCGGCGCGGCCCGAGGCGGAGAGCTCCTCCATCAGCGCGGGCCAGGCTGGGGTCGCATGGACCTCCTCGGCCGTCATGAAAATGAGCCAGGACAGCGCATCGTGCAGCTCGTCCGCCGTGGTCGCGTCGGGCCACGCCTCGTCGCGAACCCTCGCGATCGCCTGAGCGTCCAGCTTGCCGAGATCCGCTGCCGCCTTCGGATCGATCCAGCGGCGGCTCATCACCGCCTGAGTGCGGCGCTCCTCCAGCGGGGCATCATCGAGGTAGGCGTAGGGTCGCGCATTCAGCGCCTCGAGCGCCAAGGGTGAGGGCTCGGTCAGATCGCGGGCGACGACCCGAACGAGGCCGCGCTCGAGACCGCGCAGCAGGCTCTCGAACGCCTCGATGTCCATCGCCTCTTCCAGGCAGTCGCGAATGGTCTGCCTCACCAACGGATGATCCGGAATCTCGATCTCGCCGGGCAGATTCTCGGCGCAGGCGACTTGATCGGGGAACACGCTGGCGAGGAGGTCCTCGGCGTTCATGCGCGCGATCTGCGCAGGAATTTTCTTGCCCCCGCGATAGCGCGGCAACGCGAGCGAGATGCCTGCGTCCCAGCGCCAGCGCACCTCGAACATCGGTGCCGCGAGGAGCGCCTGCACGAGCAACGCTCGCGCCGAGCTCGAATGGAGATAGCGCGCGACGTCGGCAAGCTCGAAGCTGTGCGCCTGGGTGAGCGAGAGCACGATGTGATCTTCGGTCGCAGCCGCCTGCAGCTCGAAATTGAACGTGCGGCAGAACCGCTTGCGCAGCGCAAGGCCCCACGCCCTGTTCACGCGACTCCCGTACGGGGAGTGAATCACGAGCTGCATTCCGCCCGACTCGTCGAAGAAGCGCTCGAACACGATCGTCTCGAGAGTCGGCAGTGCGCCCAACGCAGCGCGACCCGCAGCGAGATACTCGACGAGCTGCGCGGCGGCATCCGGACCGAGCGCGACGCTTTCGACCAGCCATTCGAGCGCGGCGCCGGAATTCTCATCGAGCCTCATGCCGATCGCTTCTCGCAACCCGGAGACCGCGCGCGAGAGCTCCTCGCTGCGCGCCGGAGCCTCACCGAGCCAGAACGGAATCGAGGGGGCCTCGCCGTGCGCATCCTCGACTCGCACGGTGCCCCGCTCGACGCGCAGGATCCGATATGAGGTGTTACCCAGCTGGAACACGTCGCCTTGCAGGCTCTCGACCGCGAAATCCTCGTTCACGGTACCCACCAGCTGCGCCTCGGGCTCGAGCATCACCTTGTAGTCCGCATTGTCCGGAATGGCGCCGCCGGAGGTGATCGCCGTGAGCCGACCGCCGCGCCGTGCACGCAGCATGCCGTGCACGGCGTCGTGGTGGATGAGGGCGCCGCGGCGGCCGCGGCGCGTCGAGAAGCCCTCGGCCAGCATCGCGACGCATTCGTCGAACTCCTCGCGCGCGAGGTCGCGATAGCCCCAGGCGCGGCGCACGAGCTCGAACAGCGCATCCGCGGACCACTCCTGCGACGACACCTCCGCGGCGATTTGCTGGGTGAGCACATCGAGGGAGTTGCGCGGTACTTGGAGGCGATCGAGCTCGCCGCGCCGCACGGCATCGAGCATCGCGGTGCATTCAACGAGCTCGTCGCGCGACAGCGGGAAGAGTCGCCCTTTGGACGTACCGCCGACCGAGTGCCCCGCGCGGCCCACGCGCTGGAGGAACGCGTTGATCGAGCGGGTCGAGCCAACCTGGCAGACCAGATCGACCTCGCCGATGTCGATTCCGAGCTCGAGCGATGCGGTCGCGATCAAAGCCCTGAGCTCGCCGCGCTTCAAGCGCTGCTCGGCCTCGAGCCGCCGCTCCCTCGAGAGGCTCCCGTGATGGGTCGCGACATTCTCCTCGCCCACGCGCTCGGAGATGTGTCGCGTGAGGCGCTCGGCGATGCGCCGCGTGTTGACGAACACGAGCGTGGTTCGATGCTCGCGGATGAGATCCGCCAAACGGTCGTAGACCTGTGTCCAGACCTCGCCCGACATGACCGCTTCCAGCGGGGAGGGCGGAAGCTCGAGCGCCAGATCCCGCTGCCGCCTGTGGCCGGCGTCGATGATCGTGCAGGGCACGCCATCGTCGCTCGCCGCCGCGCCCGAGCCCGCGCTCGCCGCCGCTTCCGGCTCGGCCCGCGCGCGAGCACCGATGAGAAAGCGTGCGACCTCCTCGATCGGCTTTTGTGTCGCCGACAAGCCGATCCTCGTGAGCCGCCGGGCGGCTAG
>Ga0187784_10005350_pt1 | contig 10386 bp, 10 predicted proteins | sample 1015_SJ02_MP15_2_FD_132964 | JGI IMG/M metagenome (GOLD analysis project Ga0187784, IMG submission 132964) | Tropical peat soil microbial communities from peatlands in Department of Meta, Colombia - 1015_SJ02_MP15_20_MG | ecosystem: Environmental > Terrestrial > Soil > Wetlands > Peat | place... | reverse complement strand
GCGGTGGACTTCGGTCTCGCGCACCAGCTTATGAACTGCGGCAGCGTCGCCGTTGTATTTGCTCATGCGCGGTCTCCGTCCTTAATTCCTATAGATCGAGGACAAGACGCGGCGTCTTGGCTCTCGACACGCAAATCTGCATCACCTTGTTTTCGGCGCGCTCAGCATCGCTGAGAATGTGATCGCGATGGTCAACCTCGCCTTCGAGCACGGCGACCTGGCAGATGCCGCATTCGCCGCGCTGGCAATCGTACAATGGATCAATGCCTTCCTCTATGAGGACTTGAAGAATGCTCTTATCGGGCGGCACGGTGAACGTCAGCCCCGAGCGCTTCAGAACAACCTCGATTGCGGTATCGCCGGTCACCGGCACCTCCCTGCACCGTTCCCAAGGCGAGAAACGCCGATACTTTAAGTCTAAAATAACGCCGCGGCCTGGTTTGTGCTAATGCAATCCGGCCTTTTTACGGACCTTGCCGCTGGCATTTTCCAGCCCCCTAGAGGATTGGCGGTTCATGTCGGCACCATCGCTTCCCGAACTCTTTCCCCCGGCCGAGCGCACGTTGCCCAAAATGCTGCTGCGGCAAGCGGAGCGTTACGCGCAAAAGCGGCTCGTCGCGTTCGCCGCCGGCGAGACGTTCTCGTATACGGACATCTGCGCCGCTGCCGCCGGCTACGCCGGGGCGTTGGCGAATGCGGGCATCGGGGCGGGCGATCGGGTCGCAATCATCTGCGGCAACCGGGCCGAGTTGCTGCTCACTATTCTCGGTTGCGGCTGGCTCGGCGCCATCGCCGTTCCGATCAATACCGCCTCGCGGGGCGCGCAGCTTGAGCACATCCTCGCCAATTGCGGTGCGCGGCTTGCTGTCGTCGAAGGTCAACTTGCCTCAGTGCTGGTAGCGCTCGACCGCGACCGTATCGCGCTGCAATCCCTTTGGCTTGTCGGCGACGACCAGGCCCACGATTTGCCGCACCTTAAGGTCGTTCAGTTTCCTCCCCCGGCAAAGGCGATTCCGCCGTATCCGGCCGAGCCGGGTAACACGTTCGCAATCCTCTACACGTCCGGTACCACGGGACTGTCGAAGGGCGTGTGCTGCCCGCACGCTCAATATTTCTGGTGGGCCTTCTACACCGGGCGGCTTCTCGGCGTCGGCGAGGGCGATGTCCTCATGACGACTTTGCCACTCTTCCACACCAATGCGCTCAACAGCTTCTTTCAGGCGCTCTTGCATGGCGCGACGTTGATCGTCGAGCCGCGCTTCTCAGCTTCCAGCTTTATGGGCTCGCTGGCGCGCGAACGCGCGACCGTCACCTTCGTACTGGGCGCCATGGTGCCGATCCTGCTTGCGCAAGAGCCGCGTGCCGCAGACCGGGCGCACAATGTGCGTCTTGCGCTTGCGCCAGCGGTTCCAGCCGGCTTTCACCAGGAGTTTACCGAGCGCTTCGGCTTCGGCCTGATCGACGGCTACGGTTCGACCGAGACAAACTGCATCATGGGTTCGTCGCTCTCCGAACAGCGGCCTGGCGCTATGGGCCGCCTGCTGCCCGGTTTTGCGGCCCGCGTCGTGGACAAAAGCGACAATGAAGTCCCGGACGGCGAGGCGGGTGAACTCATGTTGCGCGCCGACGAACCGTTCGCGTTTGCGACCGGCTATTTTGGCATGCCGGAGAAAACCGTCGAGGCGTGGCGCAATCTCTGGTTTCACACCGGCGACCGCGTCGTGCGCGAGACGGACGGTTATTATCGCTTCATCGACCGCATGAAGGACGCTATTCGGCGCCGTGGCGAGAATATTTCCTCCTATGAAGTGGAACAGGTTTTGGTGAGTCATCCGGCCATCGAGAACGCCGCTGTGTTTCCGGTGCGCTCCGAGCTTGCCGAGGATGAAGTGATGGCGGCCGTAGTGCTGCGTTCGGGCGCGCACCTCACGCACGCAGCTCTGCTCGATTTTTGTCAGCCGCGCATGCCGTATTTTGCCGTGCCGCGATTCCTGGAATTTGTTGATACGTTGCCGGTGACCGAAAACGGCAAAGTAACCAAGTACAAATTGCGCGAACGTGGCGTCACCGCGTCGACCTGGGATCGGGACAAGGTGGGTTACAAAGTCTCGCGCGCGTTGCCGTAGGGAAAGACAGCGATTTGAGCCGAACGGTCAAAGGAACGTCGCGCAAATGACCGCAGCCGCCATCGCCGCGCCGCAGAGCGTTATCGTTTGGCGCTATTTGTGGTGGGCGCTTGCGGCGATCGCCGTCATGGTGGGAGCGATCATAGCGGACAATTTTTGGTTCCTGGACTTCATCCACGTATTTACCGGGCTCTTATGGACCGGCATTGATTTGTTCATGGGCTTCGTGCTCGGCCCAATCTTGCGGCGGGCCGAGCTTCCGGTACGGCGCGAGATCGTGCGGCGACTCGTGCCGCGGACGCTGTTTCTGATGCCGGCGCTCGCCATCATCGCGGGCACCACGGGTTGGTTTCTTGCCGTCAAACTCGGTTACACCGCGCTTGATTGGCCAGCCTACGTGTGGGTTGCGGCCGCCCTCGTCCTGGTCACGCTCATGACGATTCAGGGTCTGGGCTTTTTGGCGCCCGTCAATGTCTTCGTCTGTCTCGAATTGCAGAAGCCCGATCCCGACATGAAAAAAATCGCCGTCTGGATGCAGCGCTACTTCTACGCCGTCGCGCTGCAGGGATTGATGCAAATCGCCATCATCGTCGTAATGACGCGCTTCCGAACCGGCGTTTGACCTGTTGCGCTGTCTGCCGGCCGGCTTGCCGGCGACATTGGTGTTCACATTTCGTTACAAATTATTTTTGCCAATCTCGCCCATTTGCGGCGTTGAAATGGCGGAAGGGGTGGGATTCGAACCCACGAGAGGGCGAAACCCTCTGCCGGTTTTCAAGACCGGTGCCTTAAACCACTCGGCCACCCTTCCTTTTTTGGCGACCGCAATTTTGCCAACTTGTCCCCGAAATCGCCATGTTGCATTGCATCAACAATTTGTAGACAATTTAACTCGTATGTGATCTACCGCCCTCGAACCGGAGACATTGGACCGGTCCATATCCCAACAAACGCGTATCCCCATATGCGGGGTACCAAGCTAAGTGACGTTTCCGCTGACGGCGGTTGTGTAAACATTCGTGAAAGGCACCACTGACAATGGCTAAAAAGAAACCAATAGCAATAGCTGCAAAAGCACCACTGACACGTGGACTGGATGTGCTCGGTTATCTCGACGCGACCCTCGGCGCGGAATGGCGCGAGACGTTTGCGCGCGTCGTATTCGGCGTATTTATCGGCGGCCTCACGCTGCTCCTCATTTTGCTCTACGCTGGCGTTCCGATTGTCGGCTCATGATTGCTGCTTAGCCCGACGCGGCTCCGTAGACACGACGGGGCCACAGCGAACTCAAAAGAAAACGAGATTAGAAGGGCGGTTGCTGTAACGGCAACCGCCCATTCACTATTGGATTGTCCGCGCTCATTCCCGCCACAATCTGACCACGCTGGCATTCGATAGCTGTATAGCGGGGATCAGGGACGATGCGTGGTCGGGCGCGTTTTACGGTCGGACGGTTACTTGCGATCGGCGCCTGGGCTGCACTTTGTGCGGCGCTCGCCAATTGCTCAAACAGTGTCGATCCATATTACGGCGTTTCGGCAAGCCCGCGTGTCGTTGATGACGGCCAAGTAGTGCCGAAAGGCGGTGGCGTCTACCGCGTGGGCAATCCTTACATCGTGGCCGGCCGGACCTACGTTCCGGAAGACAATCCGAACTACAAGGCCGTGGGCTTAGCTTCCTGGTACGGCGAAGATTTCCATGGGCGCAGGACTGCCAACGGCGAAATCTTCGACCTGAATGGCATCTCGGCGGCGCACACGACCATGCCGCTGCCGAGCTATGCTCGCGTGACCAACCTGTCGAACGGCCGCTCCATCATTGTGCGCGTCAATGATCGTGGTCCGTTTGCGGCAAATCGAATTATCGATGTGTCGGTCAAGACGGCGCACCTCTTGGGGTTTCACGCAAGCGGCACAGCCTGGGTGCGAGTTGAGTATGTCGGGCGCGCTCCGATCGAGGGATCGGATGACCGGATCCTCGCGGCCACACTCCGCCAGGACGAAGCGGCGCCCGCGCCGGGGGGCGTCAAGCTTGCGGCGGCGCCGATCCTTCCAGCCGCGGCAACGTCGTCGGTTGTGCGCAATACCCGTATTGCCAGCGCCGTTGACGATGATGCGCTGCCTCTTCCCGCGGCCGCGGGACCAATGGCGTATGCAAGCCCCAAAGCGGCAATTGAGCGGATCGATCCGCTCCTGAACGGACGCGGTCTTTACTAAGCCGGTTTTCTTCTCTGCGGCATTGTCCGCCGCAGGATAAACTGCACGGCAGGCCTTGCGCGCGCCCAATTGCCGGCGGCACATTCGCGCACTATTCACTCGCCAGCCTAACCAAGAAGGTGGAGGCCGCGTTGCAGGTTACGCGACCGCGACTCGTTTCCAGAAGGTCGGTGCTGATGCCGGCGATCGGCATTTTTGCCGCAACCGTGCTGGCTGCGCAGGCCGCCAACATGAATGTCAAGAAGGAGGAGGGCTTCCAGACCAGCGTCCCCAACGCACTCCTGCTCGACACCAACAGCGACAGCGTCTTGTTCGACAAGGGCGGCGATCAACTGGTCGCGCCGGCCAGCCTTGCGAAGTTGATGACGCTCGAATTCGTCTTCAATGAGCTCAAGCAGGGCCGTATCAAGCTCGATGACGAATACATCATCAGCGAAAATGCGTGGCGGAAGGGTGGGGCGCCGTCGCATGGTTCGACTATGTTTGCGGCGCTGCACAGCCGGATAAGATTGGACGATCTTCTCCACGGTATCATCGTCGATTCCGCCAACGATGCCTGCATCGCAATCGCCGAGGCACTTGCGGGCAACGAGGCCGAATTCGGCGCCAAATTGACCAAGCGCGCACGGGAAATCGGACTGGAAAAATCGACGTTCACCAACGCGACCGGATACTCCGATCCCAATCTGCGTGTGACGCCGCGCGAGCTTGCTTATCTGGCGCGCCATATCATGCAGACCTATCCCGATTTCTACCGGTATTTCTCCGAGCGCGAATTTACCTGGAACAACATCCGGCAAACCAACCGCAATCCATTGTTGGCGATGGGGATTGGCGCCGACGGACTCAAGACCGGTGAAACCAGCGAAGCCGGCTTTAATCTGGTGGGGTCGGCGGTCCAGGACAATTTTCGTCTTATCGTCGTCGCGACCGGCGCACGATCTGACAAGGAACGCGCCGAAGAAGCGCGGAAAATGCTCGAATGGGGCTTCCACGGCTTTGAATCGCGCGTCCTTTTTGCTGAAGGGCAAACCGTCGGCGAGGCGCGCGTATTCGGCGGTGACGCGCGCTACGTGCCGCTCACAGCGCCCGGCACGATACGCGTGATGGTGCCCCGCAGCGGCGGCGACCACTTGCTCGCACGCATCGTCTACAGCGGGCCGGTACCGGCCCCAATCACGAAGGGCCAAAACATCGGTAAGCTGAAAGTTTGGCGCGGCGAGAGCCTGGCGCTCGAAGTGCCGCTGCAGGCTGCCGAAGACGTCGGGACGGGCAGTATGACCCATCGCGCAATGGATGCTGCCACCGAGCTTATGATCGGACTGTTTCGTGCCGGGGTGAACAAGCTCTGATGTTCTTATATTCTGGCATTGTTACCGCTTGAGTCGGGCCGCTGCGGCGCTCGTTGGCTACTGGCAAATTGCGCCATAAGTAATTAGCTTTTCAGTGATTTTGGCTGTCCAGCGCGACGCCGCCGATGGTGGACTTCGCCCGGATCGAGATTGAGCGATGAGAGGCAAATTCATCACCCTTGAAGGTGGCGAAGGGACCGGCAAATCGACGCAAGCGTCGCTGCTGGCAATCCGCTTGGCCTCGTTGGGGATCGCCGTGCAGCTAACGCGGGAGCCGGGCGGCTCGCCCGGCGCCGAGATTATCCGCCATGTCTTGCTGTCCGGGGCGGCAAAGCCGCTCGGACCGGAAGCCGAGGCGATGCTGTTTGCCGCCGCACGCGACGATCACGTTCGACAGACCATCATACCTGCGCTCAACGCCGGCAAATGGGTCATCTGCGACCGCTTCGCGGATTCGACGCGCGTTTATCAAGGCGTGCTTGGCTCGGTGGATTTGCGCTTCATCCGGGCGCTCGAGCGCGTGTCGATTGGCGATCTTGCGCCCGACCTTACGCTGGTGCTCGACGTGCCGGTCGAGGTCGGCTTAAAGCGTGCGGCAGGCCGGCGGCGCAATTCCAGTCCCGATCGCTTCGAGGCGGAAAATCTCGATTTTCATAAGAAACTCCGTCAGGCATATCTCGCGCTCGCCGGGAGCGAGAAAGATCGCTGCGTCGTCATCGACGCCAAAGCACCAAAAAAGACAGTTGCCGAGCATGTCTGGAACGCCGTTCGGGAGAGGCTAGAGCCTCGAACAGTGGCGGCGACTGCGAGAGTGTCACCCCGTGAGCAAGCAAACGCCTGAAGCCGACGAAGCGCTACAGCCTTACGCGACCGGCGCCTTGTTTGGTCACCCCGAAGCCGAAGCGGCGCTGCTGGCGGCGTACCGCGGCGGACGCGTCCCTCACGCTTTCCTCCTTTTAGGCCAAAAAGGCCTCGGCAAAGCGACACTGGCGTACCGGTTTGCGCGTTTCATTCTCGCGCACCCCGATCCAGCGGCCGCGGAAGTTCAGGCCGCTCAATCACTTGCAGTCGATCCTTCGCATCCGGTGGCGCGACGGATGACCGCGCGCGCCCAGGGCGATCTTCTCATCCTCGAACGCACGCCCAACGACAGAGGCGTCATGCGGCAGCAAATCGCAGTGGAGGATATCCGCCGCACGGTCGCGTTTTTCGGCTCCACCGCCGGGGAGGGCGGCTGGCGGATCGCCGTCGTCGATGCAGTCGATGAGCTCAACCGCTTCGGCGCCAATGCGCTTCTTAAGATTCTGGAGGAGCCGCCGGAGCGCGCTCTTCTTCTCCTCGTTTGCCATTCCGCAGCGCGCGTTCTGCCGACGTTGCGCTCGCGCTGCCGGACGCTGACGCTGCGTCCCTTGGCGGAAGGCGACGTCGCTGCGGCCCTCGCCGCGGCCACTGGCAGACCCGTCACCGATCCGCACATTCAAGCTGCCGCCGAAGCCGCTGACGGCAGTGTCGGCCGTGCGCTTGCGTTTCTCGACGAGGACGCACTCGCGCTGCGCCAGAAGGCGCTCGACCAGCTCGGCCGGCTGCCGCGAATAGATGCCAACGCTTTGCACGCGCTCGGCGACGCGCTCGCCGGCACCGATCCGGCGCCACTTGCTGCGTTCGTCGACACGATCGATGCGTGGCTGTCGCATCAGCTTGAGCGGCCCCGTGGCGATCTCGGCCGGCTCGCGCAATTGGCCGGGGCGTGGCAGCGCATCAATGAGGCGGCCCAAGACGCCGCCGCGTATAATTTGGAGCGAAAGCCGCTGGTCTTCAGTGTCTTCGGCTTGCTTGCCGAGGCGACGCGCGGTTGATACCTAATCGCGCGGTTGTCATGGCCGGGCTCGTCCCGGCCATCCATGTCTTTAACGTAACGCCAGAAACTGCTGAAATGGCTCAGAAATCAAGCAAGACAGCGCGCGTAGAGTCGGTCTCGAAGCGGCAGCGCAAGCCTAAGGCCAAATCGCGCAAGCCAGCCGCAAACAAGGCACGCAAGCAGACCGCCAAACGGAAAACTGTTGCGAAAAAGACCGTTGCGAAAAAGCCGGCTACGAAACAGAACGCCGCGCGGAAACCAATCCCGGGCAAGCGTGCCAAGGCCGCGTTGCCGCCGCCCGCGACCGCAAAGCAACCCTACTACATTACAACTGCGATCGCTTACCCCAATGGCCCACCGCATATCGGCCACGCCTACGAAGCGATCGCCACCGACGCCATCGCCCGCTTTATGCGGCTCGACGGCCGTGACGTGTTCTTTCTCACCGGCACCGACGAGCACGGCATCAAGATGCTGCAGACGGCAAACAAGGAGAACGTGACACCGCGCGAACTCGTCGAGCGCAACGTGCCGCGCTTCCGGGCCATGGTGAAGCTCCTGAACTGCTCCAATGACGCCTTCATCCGCACCACCGAGCCGCGTCATCACCGCGCCTCGGAAGCGATCTGGAAGCGCATGGAGCAAAACGGCGACATTTATCTCGACAAGTATGCCGGGTGGTACTCGGTGCGCGACGAGGCCTATTACGACGAGAGTGAAACGCGGCTCAACGAAGCCGGCCAGCGTCTCGGACCCAACGGGACGCCGGTCGAGTGGGTGGAGGAGGAGAGCTATTTCTTTCGCCTGTCGGCTTATCAGGACAAACTTTTGAAGCTCTATGAGCGTCCAAATTATGTGCTGCCGCGCGAGCGCTTCAATGAAGTGCTGAGTTTTGTAAAAGGTGGCCTGCAGGATCTTTCGATTTCCCGCACCACGTTCGACTGGGGCGTGAAGGTGCTGGGGGACGAAAAGCACGTGATGTACGTCTGGGTCGATGCGCTGACCAACTACATCACCGCGGTGGGCTATCCCGACACTGACAGCGAGATGTTCCGCCGGTATTGGCCGGCTGACCTGCACGTGATCGGCAAGGATATCGTGCGCTTCCATGCGGTTTATTGGCCGGCCTTTCTGATGTCCGCCGGCGTCGAGGTGCCGAAGCATATTTTTTCCCACGGGTTTTTGTTCAATCGCGGCGAGAAAATGTCGAAGTCGGTCGGCAACGTCATCGATCCATTTGCGCTCGTCGAGGCCTATGGCGTCGATCAGTTACGGTACTTTTTCCTGCGCGAAGTGCCGTTCGGCCAGGACGGCAATTATAGCCACGAGGCGATCGTCAACCGCATCAACGCCGATCTCGCCAACGATCTCGGCAATCTGGCGCAGCGCTCATTGACCATGGTCGCGCGTAACTTTGCCGGTGTGCTGCCAACGCCCGCGGCGTTCAGCGCGGCCGATCAGGCGATCCTCACGGCCGCGGACGCCATGATCGGCAAGGCGCGCGACGTCATGACAACCCAACAGCTTCACCAGGTGCTCAATGCGATTTGGGCCGTTGTCGCCGACGCCAACCGCTATTTCGCCGGCGAGGCGCCGTGGTCACTCGCCAAGACCGATCCCGTGCGGCAAGGCACGATCCTTTACGTGACCGCAGAGGTGTTGCGCCAAGTCGCCGTTCTGACCCAGCCGTTTACGCCGGCTTCCGCACAAAAGTTGCTGGCCCTTCTCGGCATACCGGCGGCCGAGCGCGACTTTTCTTTCCTCGGCGGCAAGCATCGGATTGCAGCGGGTACAACGTTCCCTGCGCCTGCGCCGGTCTTCCCGCGCTATGTCGAGCCGCAATCAAGTGCGGCCCAGTAGATTATGCTTGTCGACAGCCACTGCCATCTCGATTTTCCGGACTTCGCCGACGAGCTTGACGCCGTGGTGGCGCGTGCGCGGACAGCCGGCATCGTGCGCATGGTGACGATTTCGACGCGCGTCCGCCGCCATGCCGAACTCCTTGCGATCACGGAGCGGTTTGCCGACGTTTATGCTTCCGTCGGTACCCATCCGCACTATGCGCACGAGGAGTTAGACGTAACCGCGGCCGATCTTGTGGCCTGCGCGCGACACCCGAAAGTCGTCGCAATCGGCGAGGCCGGCCTCGACTATCATTACGACCGCTCGCCGCGAAACGATCAGGAGCGCGGCTTTCGCGTCCATATCGAAGCGGCGCGCGAGACCGGGCTGCCGCTCGTCATCCACTCGCGCGAGGCCGACGCCGACACCGCGCGCATTCTGGAAGAAGAAACCGGGCGGGGCGCCTTCCGCGCGGTGCTGCATTGCTTTACCGGCGGGCCCGATCTCGCCCGCCGCGCGATTGCGCTCGGGCACTATATTTCCTTCACCGGCATCCTCACCTTCAAAGGCTCCGCCGGATTGCGGGCCATTGCGTCGGAGCTGCCGGCCGATCGCATCTTGGTCGAGACGGACGCGCCTTATCTGGCGCCCGCTCCATTTCGCGGCAAACGCAACGAACCGGCCTATGTAGTTGAAACCGCCAAGGTGCTGGCGGAAACCCGCGGCGTGCCCTTTGACGAAATCGCGCGCCAGACCAACGACAACTTCTTTGCACTGTTCGCCAAAGTGCCGCGGCCGGCAGCGGCGGCGGCTGCATGACGCCGAAGTTCACCATGAAATTCACGATTCTGGGCTGCGGATCGTCGGGCGGCGTACCGCGGCCCGCGCTCGGCTGGGGGGTCTGCGATCCGACGAACCCCAAAAACCGCCGCAGGCGCACGTCGCTTCTTGTCGAGCGTTACGACGACCGCGGCGTCACCCGTGTGTTGATC
>Ga0187784_10005349_pt1 | contig 10386 bp, 3 predicted proteins | sample 1015_SJ02_MP15_2_FD_132964 | JGI IMG/M metagenome (GOLD analysis project Ga0187784, IMG submission 132964) | Tropical peat soil microbial communities from peatlands in Department of Meta, Colombia - 1015_SJ02_MP15_20_MG | ecosystem: Environmental > Terrestrial > Soil > Wetlands > Peat | place... | reverse complement strand
GAGCTCGACCACGCGCGGCAAACCACCGGTGATATCCTTCGTCTTGGTAGTCTCGCGCGGGATCTTGGCCAGCACATCACCCGGATGAACGTTGTCGCCATCGGCCACCATCAGGTGCGCGCGTGACGGCATCAGGTAGCGCTTGCTGGTCTTGCCCTTGATCACGATCGTCGGCTGGCGCTTCTCGTCCGGGGAATCGGCAACCACGTGACGCGACAGTCCCGTCACTTCGTCCACTTCTTCGTGGAGCGTGACCCCTTCCTGCAGGTCTTTGAACTGCACTGTGCCGCCGATTTCCGTGAGGATCGCGAAAGTGTACGGATCCCACTCGACCATCACGTCGCCAAGCTTCACCTGGTCGCCTTCGTTAACCTTGACGCGCGCGCCATAAACTACGGAATAGCGCTCGCGCTCACGGTTCTTGTCATCGACCAGAGCGATTGAGCCTTGACGATTCATCACCACCAGGTCTCCAGTCTTGGACTTCACCGTCTGCAAGCCTATGAAACGGACAGTACCGTTGCTCTTGGCTTCCAGCCGCGACTGCTCGGAGACTCGCGATGCCGTACCGCCGATGTGGAAGGTGCGCATCGTGAGCTGCGTGCCCGGCTCGCCGATCGACTGCGCCGCGATGACCCCAACCGCTTCACCCAGCTCGACCAGACGACCTGATGCCAGGTTACGGCCGTAGCACATCACGCAAACGCCGCGTTTGGACTCGCAGGTCAGCACTGAACGGATCTTCACCCGTTCGATGCCAGCCGCCTGAATCGCACCCGCCAGCTCCTCCGTAATTTCCTGGTTGATGTCCACGACCACGTTACCGTCGTAGTCCTTGATCTTTTCGAGCGAGACGCGTCCCACGATTCGGTCGCGCAACGGCTCGATGATCTCACCGGCTTCGACGATGCCGGAGACGTAGATGCCGTCGACGGTACCGCAATCGTATTCGCTGATGATCACGTCCTGCGCCACGTCGACCAAACGTCGCGTCAAGTAACCGGAATCGGCCGTCTTGAGCGCAGTATCCGCCAAGCCCTTGCGGGCCCCGTGAGTTGAGATGAAATACTGCAGCACCGTCAACCCTTCACGGAAATTTGCCGTAATCGGCGACTCGATGATTTCACCTGAAGGCTTTGCCATCAAACCGCGCATTCCGGAAAGCTGACGAATCTGCTGTTTGGATCCGCGAGCGCCGGAGTCCGCCATGATGTAGATCGGATTGATGGCGCCTTCCTTGTCGCGCTGCTGCATCTCCGCGAACATCTCGTCGGCGACTTTTTCCGTAATTGCCGACCAGATTTCGATGACTTTGTTGTAGCGCTCGCCGTTGGTAATCGCGCCGTCCAGATATTGCTGCTGCACGCTCACCACCTGCTTCTCGGCGTCGCGGACCAGGGTTTTCTTGTTGTCCGGAATCACCATGTCGTCGATGCCGATGGAAAGGCCCGCCCGGGTGGCGAAGCGGAACCCGAGTTCCTTCACCTGATCCAGCATTTTGACCGTGGTCTCCAGACCGTAACGCAGGTAGCAGTAGCTAACTAACGCTCCAATGCCCTTCTTCTTCAGTAATCCGTTGATGTAGGGCATGCCGCTGGGCAAATGGTCATTCAGGATGGCGCGACCCACGGTGGTGTTCAGGAAACCACGGTCGTAGGTTGTCGGCTCGGTATGAATGATGTCTTGATCGTCGTAGGCCTGCGTCAAGTCGATCACCTCGCCGGTGTAGCGGAGACGGATCGGCGTGAGCGTCTCGATATCTCCCGCTTCGAGGGCCAGCAACACCTCTTCGATGTTGGCAAACGCGCGGCCTTCGCCCTTTGCGCCGGGTTTCCCTTTAGTCAGGTAGTACAAACCGAGCACCATATCCTGAGTGGGCACGGTGATCGGGTGTCCTGACGCAGGCGAAAGAATGTTGTGCGAAGACAACATCAGCACGCTGGCTTCGACCTGGGCTTCCGGAGACAGCGGAATGTGCACTGCCATCTGATCGCCGTCAAAGTCAGCATTGAATGCGGTGCAGACCAGCGGGTGAATCTTGATCGCCTTGCCTTCCACCAGCACCGGCTCAAACGCCTGAATCCCGAGGCGATGCAGAGTTGGGGCACGATTCAAGAGCACGGGATGATCTTTGATGACTTCTTCCAAAATGTCCCAAACAATCGGCTCCTGCTGTTCCACCATCTCTTTGGCTTGCTTGATGGTGGTGCAGTGGCCGGTCTGTTCGAGGCGGTGATAGATAAATGGCTTGAACAGCTCCAGGGCCATCTTCTTCGGCAGACCACACTGGTGCAGCTTCAGTTCCGGTCCAACCACAATGACAGAGCGTCCGGAGTAGTCCACGCGTTTCCCGAGCAGGTTCTGACGGAAACGCCCCTGCTTGCCTTTCAGGGTGTCGGATAGAGACTTGAGCGGACGATTGTTGGCGCCGCGCAAGATTCGTCCTCGGCGGCCGTTGTCGAAGAGGGCATCTACGGCTTCCTGCAACATGCGCTTTTCATTGCGCACGATCACTTCCGGCGCGTGCAGATCCATCAGCTTCTTCAAACGGTTGTTACGGTTGATAACTCGGCGATAAAGATCGTTTAGGTCCGAGGTCGCAAAGCGCCCGCCATCCAATGGCACAAGCGGGCGCAACTCCGGCGGAATCACCGGGATCACATCCAGGATCATCCAGAACGGCTTATTGCCGCTCTTGCGGAATGCCTCTACAACCTTCAGGCGCTTGGCATATTTGAGCTTCTTCTGTTGCGAACTTTCATTCTTCATTTTCTCGCGCAACTCAGTCGCGAGGGTCTCGATGTCCACGCGCTTGAGAAGTTCCTTAATCGCTTCGGCGCCCATCATGGCCTTGAAGCCGGCGGGACGATACTGCTGGTCCAGTTCGCGGAACTTGGCCTCGTCCTTGATGACCTCGCGCTCGCGCACTGGGGCATCGCCGGGCTCGACCACCACGTAAGCTTCGAAGTAAAGAACCGACTCGAGATCGCGCAAGGAGATGTCGAGCAGGTGCCCGATGCGGCTGGGCAGGCCTTTGAAGAACCACACGTGCGAGCAGGGCGAAGCCAGCTCGATGTGGCCCAGTCGCTCACGGCGCACCTTGGAAAGGGTGACTTCCACACCGCACTTGTCGCAGATGACCCCGCGGTGTTTCATCCGCTTGTATTTTCCGCAGAGACACTCCCAATCTGTAACCGGACCAAAGATGCGGGCGCAGAATAGCCCGTCCCGCTCCGGCTTAAAGGTGCGGTAATTGATGGTCTCTGGTTTGGTCACCTCTCCATGTGACCAGCTCCGGATCTTCTCTGGAGAGGCCAGGCTGATGCGAATGGCATCGAAATCGGCGATAGGATTTGCCAAATCAAAGGGGCTCGAACGAAACAAGGTGTTCCTCCACTTCCTGCAGCCGTTCGCCGCTGCTCGCGGCTCCTGAGGGTGGCCAGTGCTCAATGGCCCGGTAATTTGCGGCTCGATAGCTCAGGTGCGCCGCTATCAGCCGACGTTCCTAAAATCTTCTTCAGCGCCAGTGGACAGCCATCCAGAACTGACCGCCGGCAACTGCTTCTCAATCTGCTGCCACTGCGACCGCCGGCTTCTTTTCTCCAGCCTTGATCAATTCCACATCTAGGCACAGTGACTGCAATTCGCGAATCAACACGTTGAACGACTCGGGTACGCCCGGCTCCATGGCAGCTTCACCCTTGACGATGGCCTCATAAATCTTGGTGCGGCCATAAACGTCGTCAGACTTCGCCGTCAATAGCTCCTGCAGGATGAACGCCGCGCCATAAGCTTCCAGTGCCCAGACTTCCATTTCACCGAAGCGCTGGCCTCCGAACTGCGCCTTGCCACCCAGCGGCTGCTGAGTGATCAGCGAGTACGGACCAATGGAACGCGCGTGAATCTTGTCGTCGACAAGGTGCGAAAGTTTCAGCATGTAGATGTAACCGACCGTGACCGGCTGTTCGAACTTGTTGCCGGTCATGCCGTCATAGAGATACGTTTTGCCCGGCTCCGGCAGTGCTGCTTGCTGAAGCAACGCTTTGATCTCTGCTTCTTTTGCGCCGTCGAACACGGGCGAACCGGTGAACACACCCCGCTTAAGGCTGGGAGCAATCGCCATCAGTTCCTCATCGCTAAGCTCGGCGATGCTATCGGCCAGAACCGTATCTTTGAACAAAGCCTTCAGTTCGCGGCGAATCGCATCCTCTTTCGAATTTTCCGCCAGTAGCTGCGCGATCTTCTTTCCCAGTTCATGTCCAGCCCAGCCGAGGTGAGTTTCGAGAATCTGGCCTACGTTCATACGCGACGGAACACCCAGCGGGTTGAGAACAATCTCGACCGGCGTACCATCTTCGAGGTACGGCATATCCTCTTCTGGCAAGATTCGCGCGATCACGCCCTTGTTGCCATGACGGCCGGCCATTTTGTCGCCTACGCTTAGTTTGCGTTTCATGGCGATGTACACTTTCACCAGCTTGATTACGCCCGGAGGAAGTTCATCGCCTTTCGTGAGCTTTTCCTTCTTCTCGTTGACGATTTTCTTAAGCACATCGATCTGACGCGAGGTCATCTCCTCGATCTCGTCGATCTGCTCATTGACCCGCGGGTCTTTATCCTCGTACTTGATGCGCTTCAGGTTTCGAGTCGAGATGCGCTCGATCGTGTCGCGATCGAGAACCACGCCTTTAGTCAGCAAGCGCTTGTTGGTGCGTTCATCGTGCAGGTCAGCCTGCACTTCCTTGCCGCCAAGGATGTTTTCCAGGCGCTTCAGACGCTCGTCCGTGAGAATTCGGATTTCATCCGAAAGGTTCTTCTCGAGTTTTGCGATCTGCGAGGCCTCGATGGCTTTAGCACGCTCGTCCTTCTCCTGTCCTTTGCGGGAGAAGATCTTCACATCCACGATTACGCCTTCGATACCCGGAGGGCAGTAGAGGGAAGCATCACGAACGTCACCGGCCTTTTCGCCGAAAATCGCACGCAACAGCTTTTCTTCCGGTGTGAGCTGAGTTTCGCCCTTCGGCGTAACCTTGCCAACCAGAATGTCGCCCTGCTTTACGGTTGCACCAATGCGAATCACTCCCGCTTCGTCCAGGTTGCGCAGCATGGACTCGCTCACGTTGGGTATGTCGCGAGTCACTTCCTCGGGTCCGAGCTTGGTGTCACGCGACTCGAGTTCGAACTCCTCGATGTGCACCGAAGTGTAGTAGTCCTCTTTCACCAGCTTTTCAGAAACCAGAATCGCGTCTTCGAAGTTGTAGCCGCGCCACGGCATGAAGGCCACCAGCACGTTGCGGCCAAGCGCCAGCTCTCCATGATCGGTGCAAGGACCGTCGGCGATCACCTGGCCCTTGGTCACGTGCTGTCCCTTTTGCACAACCGGCTTCTGGTTAATGCAAGTGTTCTGGTTGGAGCGCTTGAATTTCGTGAGCTGGTAAATATCGCTGCCCACCTCACGCGAAAGCTGTCCCGGGTGGTGTTCGCCTTCCACACGCACGATAATGCGTTCGGAGTCGACCGAATCCACCACTCCATTGCGCCGGGCCAGCACCACTGCGCCTGAGTCGCGGGCGGTTACACCCTCCATCCCCGTCCCGACGATCGGGGCCTCCGCGCGCAGCAACGGAACGGATTGGCGCTGCATGTTTGCACCCATCAGCGCCCGGTTGGCGTCATCGTGCTCCAGGAAGGGCACCAGCGATGCCGCCACCGAGACCAGCTGTTTCGGGCTCACGTCGATGTAATCGACTTCATCGCGGTTTACCAGCACGAAGTTTCCCGCTTTGCGCGCGTTCACCAGTTCGCCGATGATGCGCAACTTGTCATCGAGTTCCACGTTAGCCTGGGCAATAACGTGCCGGTCTTCTTCCCATGCCGACAGATAGAACGAATAAGGCCCGACCTCGGCAGGTTTTTTCCTGCGCTCTTTCAGCTCCGCATTGATTCTCTCAATTTCGTGCTTCTCCACGTGATCACCGACTTTAAAGTCGCTATCGCCAGCATTGACGATGGTTACGTAGTCGACCACCCGGCCATTCTTCACCCGGCGATACGGCGATTCGATAAAACCGTAATCGTTAATCCGCGCGTAGCAGCTCAACGACGAGATCAGGCCGATGTTCGGACCTTCCGGCGTTTCGATTGGGCAAATCCGTCCGTAGTGCGTCGGATGCACGTCACGAACCTCGAATCCCGCTCGCTCACGGGACAATCCGCCGGGCCCCAGCGCCGAAAGACGACGCTTGTGGGTGATTTCGGAAAGCGGATTCGTCTGATCCATGAACTGCGAAAGCTGCGACGAGCCGAAAAATTCACGAATAGCAGCCATCACAGGCTTGGCATTGACCAGGTCGTGCGGCATGGCTGTCGACATTTCCTGGTACACGCTCATCTTTTCCTTGATGGCCCGCTCCATGCGTACCAGCCCAATGCGAAACTGGTTCTCGAGCAGTTCTCCTACCGCGCGCACCCGGCGATTGCCTAGATGATCGATGTCATCCACGGCGCCGATGTTCTTGCGCAGCTTCAATAAATAGCGAATAGTTGCGTAAAAATCCTCCGGCTCCAGCGTGCGATTCTCGAGGTTCGTGGCATCGTTCTTCTCAAACAGCTTGATATTGAACTTCAGCCGGCCCACGCGCGAGAAATCGTACTTGCGCGGATCGAAGAACATGCCGTGAAACAGAGCCGTGGCTGTATCCAGGGTCGGCGGATCGCCCGGACGCAGCTTGCGGTAGATCTCGATTAACGCTTCCTGGGGCGTGGTCACCGAGTCACGCTTCAGGGTCTGGCTGATGACTGTGCCCACATCGTCCCGCTCCTGGAAGAATAGGCTCATCTCGACAACTTTGGAATCGAGAATCTTCGCCAGCTTGTCGGCGGTCAGCTCCGAATTGGCCTCAAGCAGCACCTCCCCGGTTGTGGTGTCCACCACGTCACCGGCAACCCAGGCGCCCTCCAAGTCCGAAATATCCACCTCAATTTCAGTGACCTTCGCCTTCTGGATTTCCTTCAGGATGGCGGGGTTAATCTTGCGGCCCGAATGCGCGATTTCCTCTCCCGACCTGTTCTTGATGCTGCGCGCCAGCTTCATGCCCAGCAGATTTGTCGGTTTCTCGCTTGCCGGATCAAGCGTCCAGAAAAGTTTCTTGTCCCGAATCGCCAGGCGGTCGACGGTATAGAACGTACGCAGAATGTCTTCGCTCGAGCGCAGCCCGAGAGCGCGCAGGAAAATCGTGCCCAGAAATTTCCGTTTGCGATCAATCCGCACATAAAGCACGTTCTTCTGGTCGTATTCGAATTCCACCCAGGAACCGCGATACGGAATGATCTTCCCGAGGAAATAGGTGCGGTTATTTGCCGTCTCAAAAAACACGCCCGGCGAGCGGTGCAATTGGCTGACGATCACCCGCTCGGTGCCATTAATAATGAACGTTCCATTATCGGTCATGAGCGGAACGTCGCCAAAGAATACCTCTTGTTCTTTAATGTCGCGGATCGACCGGTTCCCGGTCTCCGCATCCTTATCAAAAATAGTCAACCGCATCGTGACTCGCAGCGGCGCAGAGTAGGTCATCCCTTTCTCTTCGCACTCGGTCACGTCGTTCTTCAGTTGCAACCCCACCGGATCGCCGCACTTGTTGCAGAAATCCGGGGTGTTCGCGTTGTAAGTGCCGCACTTGGAACAGAGCACATCCCCGGGGTGATAAGGATCCGTGATAACGGTCGAGCCGCAGTTCTTACATGTCGTCCGCAAGTGATGCAGGCCTTTCAAGTGGCCGCACTTGCACGCCCAGTCGCCGATGGCGTAATCGACAAACTCCAACTGCGACACATTACGGAAATCGGTGATAGGGAAAACCGACTGAAACACCGCCTGCAGCCCGGCGTCGTCACGTTCGCTGGGCAAGCGGTCCATCTGCAAAAAACGATCATAGGAACGCTTCTGAACTTCGATCAGATTCGGAATCTGGATGGTTGCCGGAATTTTGGAAAAATCAAAACGTGTACGAAATCCATTGCTCTTAGACATTCAGTTACTCCCGAACTTTAAGGCGGCTTCGTTTGCCACTGGCCGCGTTTTTTAGATGGTGCGACTTCAATGCCGAGGTCTCTTCAAAGGCAGGAAAAACCGGATAAATACGTACGCGCCCGCGGGGACGTAACTCCCCTCAGGCGCCTCGAAATGCGCTTGATCTCACTTGAATTGTGTCGTTTCCGCGCCAGTAGTTTCAGGCCTATTCCCGTTCCGCCCTGCCCGCGGAACAGTCTAGCAACCCATTACAGCGACCACGCCCCGCTTGCCTCAGCCTTCCTGAAGTCGTGAGTCGGGGTCAGCTCGGCAAAGCAGGCAAAGGTGTTGGTAGTTTAGATGCTAACACCGATGCCAAAGCTTCACCACATAAATACCGGTTTTGGGTCCCGAGCGTGAGATTCTTCCCCACGTTCGGAATGACGCCAGCGGGCTCACGCTCGCCAAGCGGTATCACTTCACCTCTACGGTGGCTCCCGCTTCGGTGAACTTCTTCTGAATATTGGCGGCTTCTTCCTTGGTCACTCCTTCCTTCACGGTCTTAGGAGCGCCATCCACCAAGTCCTTGGCTTCCTTCAAACCAAGACTGGTGACCTCACGTACCGCCTTGATGACATTGATCTTATTGGCTCCCACTTCCTTGAGAACCACGGTGAACTCGGTCTTCTCCTCGGCGGGAGCTGCACCTGCCGCCGCTCCCCCACCGCCCGCCATAACCACCGGCGCAGCAGCTGCCGCGGAGACGCCGAGCCGTTCTTCCAGCTTCTTTACCAGGGCCGCCGCATCGAGCAACGACAGCCCGACAATCTGTTCTTCCAGTTGTTGCAGATCTGCCATGTCTGTTTTCTCCAATCTTTGTTCTGGAGACGCAGCCTGCTGCATCTCCTTTTATTTCGTCATCCCGCCAAGTTTCCAGTGCGACCGGCTTCGGACTTTCCTTGCGCCAGACAACGCAACCCGTTCCAAACCGCGCAGCCCTTGGCTACAGATAACCGAACTCGTACCGTGTGGTGCGGGCGCCGCGCCCGCAAAACCTTACGGAGCCTCGCTTCGCCGAACAGCCGAGAGCGGCTGTCCCTACACGAACTATGCTTCTTTGAACTTCTTCTGCTCCACGCCCTGATTCACAACCACTGCCAGGTTCCGTCCCACTGCATTCAAGGCGGTCGCAAGCCGCTGTGCCGGCGCATTAATTAAGAAGAGAAGCTTCGAATAAATCTCCTCTTTCGAGGGCATGGTCGCCAGCGCTTTAATGTCAGCAATCGAAATAACACGCCCCTCGACCACGCCGGCCTTGAAAGTGAACTCGGGATTGTCCTTGGCGTACTTGGACAGCGCCTTCGCCAACGCCACGGGATCGCCTTCAGTAAAAGCAATCGAGTTTATGCCGGAGAGATTCTTCAGCACCCCCTCAACCTTGGTGCCCTTGGCAGCCCGTTCGGCGAGAGTGTTCTTCACCACCGCGTACTTTGCCCCCGAGCTCCGCAGTGCCTTGCGGAGTTCATAATCTTGAGCCACCGTCAGCTTGCTGTACGTGGTCACAATCAGGCTGGACGCTTTTTGCAGCTGCTTCCCCAGCTTATCGACTTGCTCTTTCTTCTTTGCTCTACTAACCGCCATCTAGAAACCCTCAATTGAGTAATTTGGCAATTTGTAATTTGGTAATTGAAAACCTCCTCGGCAACCGCTCCGTCACCGACCTCAATTGCCCAATTACCCGATTCCAAATTACAAAATGTCTCTAAGCTTTCGCCGCAGCCTCCATCGGTGTCGTATCAATCGAGATTCCAGGGCCCATCGTGGAGCTCAGATAACAGCCCTTTACATACTTGCCCTTGGCAACTGTCGGCTTCGCCTTCACCACGCTCGTGATCAGCACCGTAGCATTCTCAATCAGCTTCTCGGCCGGAAACGAAATCTTGCCGACAGGCACATGGACCAGCGCCGTCTTGTCGGTACGGAATTCTACTTTGCCAGCTTTCACCTCTTTTACCGCCCTGGCGATATCGAAAGTCACTGTCCCAGTTTTCGGATTCGGCATCAGACCCTTGGGGCCAAGAACCTTACCTAACCGTCCCACGGACTTCATCACATCGGGAGTAGCGATCAGGGCATCGAAGTCGGTCCAGTTTTCTTTGTTGATCCTCTCGACCATCTCTTCCCCGCCCACGAAATCGGCGCCTGCCTGTTCCGCTTCCTTTACCTTTTCGCCGCTGGCGATGACCAGCACTCGCTTGGATTTGCCAAGGCCGTGCGGGAGAACCACCGTGCCGCGCACCATTTGGTCCGCGTGCTTGGGATCCACCCCAAGCCGCATGGTGATCTCAACGGTTTCGTCAAACTTGGCGTATTTC
>Ga0187784_10005348_pt1 | contig 10386 bp, 9 predicted proteins | sample 1015_SJ02_MP15_2_FD_132964 | JGI IMG/M metagenome (GOLD analysis project Ga0187784, IMG submission 132964) | Tropical peat soil microbial communities from peatlands in Department of Meta, Colombia - 1015_SJ02_MP15_20_MG | ecosystem: Environmental > Terrestrial > Soil > Wetlands > Peat | place... | reverse complement strand
TACGGCGTGCCCGTAGTCACTACCTGGGAAGGCGTCGAAGGCATCGACTACGAGAATGGACGCGAATGTTGGGTTGCTGAAACCGACGAAGAGCTTGCCGGCAAAGTCTGCCGCTTACTGGGAAACTCCGCGGAACGGCAGCAGATGCGCGAGGCCGCGCGAACCTTAATCGACGGGCGCTACTCGCCGCGTCCGGTGGTTGATAAAATGATGTCTGTTTATCAGCAAATGATCGCCGCCCCCAAGGCTTATCGCCACGCCTCTCTTTAATTTGAAGTATGCATCTGAAATGCGTATTTAAAATATGTATCTGAAAAGCGTTCTTCAGATGGCCACGCTGATGCTGAATTTTCGCAATGGCCGAACCCTGGTCCAGCGGATGCGCGCCGCTGCGCCCTGCGATGAAGTTGTGCTTTGGGACGGCACGCGTATCTCCCATCCAGCAGGGCAGGGTGGACTGCTGGAAGCGATCGTTGAATTGTGGCTGGAGCATGCCTACACCGGGGGATTCTATCGTCCCGCGGACGGAGAGGTGATTGTCGACGCCGGCGCCAATGTCGGAATCTTTGCCATTCAGATGGCGCGGCAGAACCGCCGATGCCGGGTGATTGCGCTCGAGCCGTTCCCGAAAAATTTCAAGTATCTACAAGCCAATGTGGCGCAAGCGTGTCCTGAAACTGTAACCTGCTGTGAAGTGGCTCTAGGTGCGGCGTTCGCGAAGGGAAATATGCAATCGACCAGCAGCCGTTCGCTCGATCACGTGCTGCGGCTGGGTTCGGGCGCAGCGGACAGCATTCCCGTGATACCTCTTTCCGGATTGTTTGACCTTACCCGGACCCGGGAGATCGATTTTCTGAAGGTTGATATCGAAGGCTCCGAGCACGACGTTTTTGCGGCCGCTTCGCGGGACCTGCTCGGCCGATTCAAGCGCATCGCGATGGAGTATCACGATCAAATCGTGCCAGGGACACTCGAACTATTGCGTCGCGTCCTTGGTTCAACTCACGAAATTACGGTTCGTCCATCGAAAATGGAAGGATGCGGAATCCTGTTGGCGCGCCGCCACGACCTCAAGAAATAACTCAATGCCTGTCACCGAACAAGATTCCGTGAAACACACGACCCGCAGCGCAGCAATGCCTAAAGTGCTGTACGTTCAGTACGTCAACCCAGCCGCGTTTCCTCCGTTGATTCACAGCGCAGGCTTGCTCGTGGAGGCGGGTTGTAGTGTGAAAATGATTGGATGCGCCACGCTCAACTCCGAAGCGATGCAGATCGACCCACAGAGCGGTGTTAGCGTTAGTCTTCTCCCGTACAACCCGCCGGGCGTCAAACAGAAGATTCAATACTTGTTGTTTGCCCTGGCGGTTTTTAAGGAGGTGCTTGAATGGCGGCCGGATTGGGTGTACGCCACAGATTTGTTTTCCTGTCCGATTGCATTACTTCTGAGCCGCGTACCGGGTTTGAAAATTATTTATCATGAGTACGATCACCCAGGATTCAACCTGGGCCTGGTTCCACGACTTTTCATGCGCGCGAGGAACTTTTTGAGCGCACGTGCGGAGATGGTCATCTTGCCTAACGCTTCAAGGGCAGTTGCTTTTAAAGAGGAAACTGGCCGTCAGGGAATTTGCGTTTGGAACTGTCCGAGACGAAATGAGGTCTCAGAGCGTCGGGTGCCCAATGAATCAATGGTTCTCTATTATCATGGCACGCTGAACTCGAGCCGATTGCCGACAACTTTCCTTGAGGCCGTAGCGGTTCTCAGGCCACATGTACGTCTAAGAGTTGTGGGCTACGAGACGATTGGTAGTATCGGCTATTGTGATTTGTTGAGGCAAAAGGCAGTGGAACTTGGCATCGAGGGCCAATTCGAGATCGTTGGCCCCTTCGCCCGTCGCGACCTAATGTGCCTTTGCCGTGAAGCTGATGTTGGAATAGCGTGCATGCCAATCGGTGCAACGGACCCGAATTTTAAGAGCATGGCAGGCGCCTCTATCAAGGCATTCGATTACATGGCTTGTGGTCTCGCGCTTCTTGTTTCGGACATTCCGGAGTGGCGTGACATGTATGTTCAACCGGGTTATGGACGATCATGTAATCCAGCGGATGCTGCATCTATTGCTGTTGCACTCCAGTGGTTTTACGAAAACAGAGAACGGACCCGCGAGATGGGTGAATTGGCACGCCAGCGTATCGTATCGGAGTGGAATTACGAAAACCAATTTGCCCCCGTTCTGAATAAGATGATGGGAAAAGAATAGCGTCTACGACGGAGCAGTGTGCACCTTCGCTTTAAGGATGGTTTCGTAGGCGCTGAACGAGTTTGATTTCCCGCGGTGAAGAACACTCCTGCAACGTCACCGCCACAGCTCGTTGTTTTCTGTCTATGGCGAACCACAAAGTACTCGTGATTGGACCCTTGAACCAGGGCGCTCTGGCGGAAAGCTATGTGCGGGCTTTTGAACGGCTGGGCATGGAGGTGGTCCGGTTCGATTCCGAGCGGGCGCTTATGCAGGCGAGCCGCTTTACCGGCAACCGCATTCTGCGGCGTGTGTTGCGATCGTCCCTGTGGAACGAGGTTAATCGCGAGGCCGTGGAAGTCGCCGAGCGGGTTCGTCCGGCGCTTATCTTTGCGGTGAAGTGTTCGTTCTTTCATCCCGGAACGATTCGCCAGATTCGGAAATCCGTTGGCGTGCCTTTCGTGAACCATTATCCGGACCATCCCTACCTCGGCATTCGCTGGGACCCGCGGGAAGCTTCCGCGCTACGCCGGGATCTGATTGAAGTGCTCCAGGAATACAGCATCGTCTGGATGTGGGAGCGCAGCCTAGTGGAGCGGTTGCGGCGCGACGGCGTCGAGGCAAAGTATCTTCCATTCGCGGTCGATCCGGAAATAAGCCGCCCACAGTCCGGCGCTGAAGGATTACACTGCGATGCATGCCATCTCACACACGATGTCGCTTTTGTCGCCACTTATTCGCGCTTCCGCTGCCAGGAAGTGGTGGCAATACGGAAGCACACGATCGCGATCTGGGGTAACAACTGGCCGCGAAAATGGAGAACGCTTTCGGGGCAGCATCGCGCACACCCGCCAGTGTGGGGCAGCGCTGTCGGCGACATTTACGCGCGGGCCCCGGTGTCGCTGAACGTCCTCAACGCGGAAAATCTGGACGGACCCAACATGCGCACATTTGAAGTTCCGGGCAGCGGAGGCGTGATGCTGGCCCGTTATTCGGCGGCGCAGCATGAATTCTTTCCGGAGAATGAAGCGGCGGTTTACTATCGCACGCCGGCGGAGATCGACGATAAAATCGATTGGGTGCTGCGCGATCCCGAGTTGCGCGCGCGGATCCGGCGCAATGCGTTGAGTCTGGCGGCGGAGCAGACATACGACGTGCGCGCGGTGCAAGTGTTGCGCGAGTGCGGCTTGACTGTCCCTGCCGGAGCTAGCCCAAATTCTCATAACCCCAGGAGCTTGACGACTTGAGTGGCCCACTACGCATTGCGTTTGTCAGCGGCCAGAGCCAGTGGTGGTGCAAGCAGCGGCTGGTGGCGAAGTATCTCAAGATGCGCATTGAAGGCGTCATTTACCCGGATGTTTACTGCCTCGCGCTAATGCTTTCCGACAAGTTCGATTTTCTGCTGGAAGACGATAAAGTTCCGGCAGGGAAGTACGACCTTATCCTTGCCGAGCTGCAGAGCTCAGACAGTCAGCTGCGCTACCTCGAATCGCTGGTCGATGCCGGGGAGCCGCCGGTGGCCGTGATTCCGGGGCCTCCGGCGATTCTTTCCCGCGAATTGACGGATGCGAAGCTGCGGCGCGTGCAGCGCATCTTGTGCGGAGCGCGCCATGTATGGGCGTATTCTCCGGAGCCCAAGAGGTTTTGCGATGGGCTGATCGGCCACGGCCGGGCCACGGTCATTCCCTGGCCCTACGATCTGACGACAACGCAGAAGTTGGGGTGCGGCTTCGATCGTAGCTCGGGCCGCGACTCTGGACAGCACAAGATTCTGGTGCAGGCTCCAATGAGCTTCCATGACATCCTGCAGAACCATCCGTTTGTGTTGAAGGGTGTGCTGCTCGATATTTGGCAAGAGTTGCCCAACGCCCTGCGCGATAAAATTACTTTTCACACGTTCATCTACAATTCGACCGATGTCGAGAGATACAAGTCCTCCCAATTCGCGAAGGGTTTGCCATTTGTGCTCGAAGCGAAGCGCAGCTACCGGTCTTTTGTGCGTTTTTTGGGAGAGTGTGATGGGGTTATCAATCTCACGGCGGGGAACATTCTGGGGCGGATTACGTTTTTGGCGGCGGCGCTGGGGCGTCCCGGAATTTTCAGCGACAACAACCAGCTTAATGCCCGTCTTTATCCCGGCTCGGGAGTTGCGATGTTTGACACGGTGCGTCTGCGGGAGTTGGCCGGGGCCATGTTGCTGGGACTGGCGAACGGCTTCACGGACGCCCGGCTTTTGCCATCGGCTTCTGCCGCCGCCGAGATCGGAGACTTTCAGGCGAACCAGTCGCGTCTGCGGGAGATTCTTTCGGGACGAAGTCAATGTTAGAATCCAGCGCCATGCCGTGTCCGCTGTGTGGAAGTTCGCAGTCGTCGCTGGTGCAAAAAGAGCCTGCCAGTTCTGATCCTACCCGTCCTGCTGCCTATACGCAGAGGCAGATCAGCGTGGTGATCTGTTCTGACTGCTCCTTCATGTACGTGGAACGCGATTTCCCCGAGAGCTACGTGAACGGATTCTACGAAGAGCGAGCTGGCGGCGGGTACGGCCTTACTAAGGACAACTTTTTCTGGTGGCACGAAGCGACGAAGCATTCCAATCGCCTCATTCTGTCGCTGCTGGGCCCTGCGGACTCAAGAAGGATGCTTGAGGTCGGCTGTGGAGTCGGCACGTTTCTCGCGGACGCCCGCGACGCCGGATGGGCGATGAGCGGACTGGAGATCAATGCAGAGTTTCCAGGATTTTGCCGCAAGGAACTTGGAATCGAGGATGTGAAAGTTGGGCTTATTTCTGATCCTCCGTTTCCGTACGCCAGCTTTGACGTCGTGGCGATGCTCGACGTTCTGGAGCACACATACGATCCAGTTGTGTCGGTTAGGCAGTGTGCGCGTCTGCTGAGGCCCGGCGGTTTGCTGGTGGTCAAATCGCCCAACGGGCCGATGCAGCTTCGCAAGGAGCATGTGAAAAAAATGTTCGGGCACGGGAATGGCTACGTGGCAGAGATTGGGCATCTGAATCAATTCACTCCCAAGACTCTGTTTCTGGCATTCCGAAAAGGGGGACTCGAACCGGTCCTGGTCCGCCCAGCGCAGAGTTTTCAGGAAGGGATCACGGGCCCCGGCTTCACAGCGCGTCGCGTCGCCCGGCATTTGGCGGTTGCCGCGGCGAATGCCTTGATGCAAGTGACCGGAGTCGGCTTGAATCTGGTGGGGATTGCCCGGAAAAGCGCACCCGCAGCGGGGACTAGGGCGGCTAGGGCTTCTCCGCTACGATCAACATCACGTCGCTGAGTGTTCCCTGTGGTCGGGTGAACACGCGTCTGAAAATGTGTAATTGTTTCATGGTCCTCAGCGCGTAAAAAAGGTTTAGAAGTTTGGAACTCAGCCGCACTTCGCGCACCTGAAATCCGGCATCATGAACCATCCGCTCCAGCACTGGCTGGTTGAAGTGGTAGAGGTGGATTGGAAATAGGAGATTGTGCCAGAAGTTGCCCAGTGCGTGCCTAGTCCAGCTATCGAATTTTGGTACGGCAATCAAGAGCAATCCGCATGGGCGGAGAAGTTTGTGACATCGCTGGAGCGCGAGCTTTGGCGAGTACAAGTGTTCCAGCACCTGGCTCATTATGATGCAATCGAACGAACCTGCTGATAGGTTCGCGTTCTCGAAGGTCGAGCAGTGTACGTCAAGGCCCCGTTTTCTCGCGAACTCAACTGCACTTTCGTCGATCTCCAAACCGTGAACGTCCCAGCCCAACTGTCGCGCCCAATCCAGGTCAGCCCCGGTTCCACAACCAACTTCCAGCAGACTTTTTCCCGCGCCGCGGTAAGGAAGATAGAATAGGAAGAAATTTCCCAATAGAGAGGCGGCCGTTCGCCAGAACAGGCGCCCGATAAGGCCGTCGTTCGCCGGATAGCCGCATTTGTAGGTCCGAAGCTTGGCGAAGATTTGGCCCCTGCGAGTCGGGGCATTCGGGAGGTAGGAATAGTAGGTTGGAGGATAGTATTGGCCTAACTCGTCGGCTGCGGGGCGCGGCGAGGTGATAACAAGTCCGCAGTCGCATTGCACCAGGCTGACCTCGGCCATCCCCTCGACGCGGTGCCCGCCGAGGGCAGCGCCGCAAGCGTCGCATGTTTGGACTACCTCCATCAGGACATGAATTATAGTGTGCAAGGCTCTTGCCGAACATGGCTGTTGGCAATGTAGTGCTAGAATCTGGCCCAATGGCATGTCAGAACCAAATCCAGCAGCAACACTTGACCTCGGCCCCGCCCCTGGAAGAGCGGAACTGTCCCGCCTGCGGAAGCTCATCCCGCACCGAGCCGCTCTCTCATGAGGGCAAGTATGAACTGATGCGCTGCCGCGAATGCCGAATGCTTTACACGCATCGGGTGCAGAGCGTTGCGGGCAAAATTCTGCATTACGATCAGCTTGCACGGGAGCGCATGGACACCACTTCCAGCCTGCTGCCCGCGCATTATGGCTTGGCTAATCAGATCAAGTCCGTGGGACTCTACGGGCGAGTCATGCAGTTCATCGTGAAAACGATCCCAACAGGGAACGTCAATTTTGTTGACGTGGGATGCGCCGGAGGCCTGTTCTTGCTGGCGGCGCAGTCCATTGACGGTTACAACTGCAGCGTTCCACCCCGGTTTAACGTACGTGGCATCAGCATCGATCCCCGGGAGCGGAGCGAGACGGAAAGAAGCGTGGGATGCCCGGTGCTGTTTCCGGACGAGGCTGCCGCCAAATGGACCGGCTGGGCCGACGTGGTCACGCTGATGAACGTGCTGGAACACGTGAATGACCCGTTTGCGCTGCTTGTCCAGCTGAAACGGATATTAAAACCAGGCGGTCTGCTAGTGGTTGATGTTCCTAATAATGCCGTGGTTTCTTTGCGCGGCAGCCTGTTCGGCCGCTGGCCAGAGCTCGACCTCGGAGAACATGTCAACCACTTCGTCCCCTCCACTTTGGACAGGCTTCTCATGCGGTCGGGGTTTTCGCCGACAAAACGATTCCTCGGGATGTACAAGGGAGTGGAATCTATTGTGATAACGCCGGGAGCGCGGACTGCGGCGCGCTGGTTGGTATCGTCAGCAGTCATGCTCGCAACTATGAGGAGAGTGCAGCTTTTCGCTCACATGACGATGGCCTATGTAGCCAAGAATTAGATCTAGAGGAACCGAGGAATCCATTGACCAACTAGAACCTTGCCGGTAAACTACCGAAACGCAGGACAATAATCCAAGTTCGATCCTGTATAACCACAAGAGTGGGTTATGCTTTCGTTTGCCGGTTTACAAACCAACCTTCTGACCTGGCTCATCATGGCGGGCATGACGACCTGCTGGGTGATTTCGGTCAGGCTCGTCCCGGGCTGGGCGCGCGACGGATGGCGGTCGTTGTTGAAGTCGCTGTATGGGATTGTGTGGCTCGATTTCGGACTGGATATCGTGCTGCGTTTCTTGATGCTGTCGTACAACGCGGTGGAGTGGGGAAACAGCACTCCGCGCCTGGTCGCACTGACAGCGGATTCGGTGAACAAGACGCTGGCTTACTGCGGACTGTTCTGGATGCTGGTGGCGCTGGCTTATGCGTTAGCGGTGCGGCGCAAGGGAGCGGGACCGCTGGCACCGGCCCGGATGTTCACGCTCGACTTTGCGTATACGGCAGCCATTCCGGTGGCGTTGCTGGCTTCCGTGGCTTTCTATTTGACGGGGGGGCAAGGCCGCCTACCGCTGGCGCTGGTTACGCCGCTGGCGCTGCTGGCGAGCTTGTATATGGTGCCGGCTGCGATCATATGGTGGGACCACTTCCACCAGCCCGGTCCCAAGTGGCGGATTGGCAGCACCCATTGCATCGTGTTGCTGCCGGCGCTTGTGCATGGGTGGTGCAGTCCGTATCGTGAGAACCTGGCGCCGATTCTGGTGACACCCTTGATTGCGGCCATCTTCGCGGGCAAGCGGCCGGCGCTGCGAAAAGTTGTTCCGGTTGGCCTGATTTGTTTGTTCGTGCTCAGTTCGGTGGTCAGTTCCTATCGGCGCATCAAATGGGAGAACGTTCGTCCCGAGGAAGTGGCGCGCGAGTTCCGCCAAGCGAGCTTTGTGGATTGGCTGAGCGGAACCTGGGACGAACCCATTCACCGCTTCCACGGTTTTGATTCCATGCTGCTGACGGTAGCGCTGGTCCCCGCCCTTGAGCCGCACTCGGGGCGGAATGTGCTGGTGGCGCCCTTCTTGCGCGGATTTGTTCCACGGCTCATCTACAGCGGCAAGAGCGCCGCGGATGCGGGAATGAATTTCGGGACGCGGATTTGGGCGTTTGACGATCCGAGGAGTCGCGAACAATCGGTCGCTTCGATCGCGCCCTCGATGCCAGGCGATCTGTTCGACGCGGGCGGAGTGCTCTTCATTGCGCTGGGCGCATTGCTCTGGGGGAGCGTGCTGGGATTGGTGGATGGATGGAAGGCGCATCTGCCAGCGTTCTGCGGAGCTGCCATCACGGTGCTGGTTGCGACCCAGTGCGCCATGTCGATAGAGCGCGACTTCGATAATTCCTTAGCTACGTTTATTCAGACGCTGCTGGTTTTCGTACTGTGTGCCGCGCTTATCGCCTTGGCTCGCCGCCACAACGCTGATTTCGCGCTGGGCTTCGATCACCTTATGGAACGCTCCTAAGGCGCTAATGGTTACCTCCCACGTTGCACAATCAACGTCACGGAGCCCGGATGAACAGAGGACAAGTGTGCGCCGGTTGGGGAGCGGGATTCTGCTCACCCCCGATTTTCCGCCTGTACTGGGAGGCATCAGCAACTACCTGTTCAACGTATACCGGCAGCTCGATCTGCGGCAGACGACGCTGATTGCTCCGCAGCATCCGGGTGCGGAACGATTCGATTCCGCGCAGGCTTATTCCGCGGCGCGGTTCCGATCGGCATTCGATGTTCCGGGCGTCCGCGGGGCGTGGCAGGTGTGGCGGATGTATCGCGAGGCGGAAAAGCTGGTGAAGCAGAACCGGGATCTTGTGCTGCATTGCGGTCACGTGAACGCAGCCATCGCTGCCCGCAAACTAAAGTGCCGCTACGGCATACCCTATCTCTTGTGGACTCACGCTCTTGAAATCATGGACGAATGGCTGCAAGCTAGCATTTTCCTGGTAATGTTGGACGCAGATTTACTCATCACCAACAGTGAATTCACGCGCGCGTTCGTTGCGTCGGCCGGTGTGCCACAGTCTCGGATTGTGAAAATCCGGCCGGGAGCCGATCCCACACATTTTTGTCCCGGACTTGACTGCCGCGAGTTGGCGCAGCGCCTAGGGGTGTACGGTAGGCCGACGTTACTTACGGTTGCGCGCATCGTGAAGGCCAACCGATACAAGGGTCACGATATCGTACTGCGCGCATTGGCAACGGTTAAACGCGCCGTGTCTGACGTTGCGTACGTGATTGTGGGTGAAGGCGATGATTTGGACTATCTCGATCGCCTGGCACGCGAGTGTGGAGTCCGGGAAAACGTGATTTTTGCGGGGCGCATTTCTGGTGAAGAACTGCCGCTGCTCTACAACGTCTGCGACGCATTCATCATGTGCAGCCGCGAAGACCGCACCCGGCGCGGCATCCTAGCCGAGGGTTTTGGGCTAGCTTTGCTTGAGGCGTCCGCCTGCGGGAAGCCTGTGATCGCTGGGCGATCTGGTGGTGTGCCCGATGCCGTGCAGGATGGCCGAACCGGGCTGCTGGTGGATCCAAAGGACAGCGAGGCGGTTGCAGCAGCGATCGGCAAGATTCTACGGGAACCTACCGTGGCGAACGTAATGGGCGAAAACGGGAGGAAGTGGGTCGAAACCGAAATGAACTGGACTCGCGCTGCCGATGAGTTTGAGCAGGCGATGAGGAAGTTCTTTCCTCAAGCGTTCTGCGACTCCAAGGAGGCGGGGTAGCGGCGTATGTGCGGAATCATGGGATTCTTGAGCTACAGCAGGCCCGAGGAGACGAGGGCGGCAGTGCGCAACATGATGACCGCATCCCAGCACCGTGGCCCCGATGCCGGCGCGAGCGTCGAGATTCCGCTGGCGGCCAGCAGTTTGGTGCTGGGGCACACGCGGCTTTCCATCATCGACCTTAGCGATGGCTCGCGGCAGCCGATGCAGGAT
>Ga0187784_10005346_pt1 | contig 10388 bp, 11 predicted proteins | sample 1015_SJ02_MP15_2_FD_132964 | JGI IMG/M metagenome (GOLD analysis project Ga0187784, IMG submission 132964) | Tropical peat soil microbial communities from peatlands in Department of Meta, Colombia - 1015_SJ02_MP15_20_MG | ecosystem: Environmental > Terrestrial > Soil > Wetlands > Peat | place... | reverse complement strand
TGTTTAATTGATAGTGACGATTCTCCATATTGAAAATTGGGTAAATCCGACGAATTTTGACAGCACCCTAAAATTGTGGTATCCGACAGAGACTTGACGTTACCTTACGTAAGGTAACGTCAACTTGACGGTTGATGTTTCCTCCTGTAATTTTTCGGTTGATGCAAGGCGTTTTAAGCGTCAGCTAGACAATATTGTAATTGATTCCAATGGGTGTTCACAAGGAACGGGACTGGCAAAAGATTCTAGGTTCCATTGGAACGGTCATAATTACCCTTGCGGGTCTCAAAGACCTAGGTTTTCTTCCGCCTTTTCAATTTCCGTCAGGTAGTCAAGAAGAATTGACTGTCTCAATATTGGCCGTGGTGGCGGTAACTGCATTTCCAATTTGGGTGGGTTTTCAAATTGGAGTTTGGCGAACCAAGGGTAAACGAATGACGCCTTCAGTGGTGACAGACCGCTCTCAAGAGCAAGCTGAGAAAGATGCAATTAGCAAATTAAGCAAAATAGTCATAGTTCCCCCAATTTTCGGGGGAATGACACCTTATCCTCATTTAACAGTTCATCTTTCGCATAAGAATGATACTCCACTGAAAGCAACTCGTCCTTACTATCTTGCCAATCTTAACAACAAGCAAGCGTTCTGGGTCAATGATTTCATGCTTAAGCTTGCTAGTGGAAACTGGATTCAATGGGTTACGCATAACGGAGAACAAGCGGTTCAAAATAACTTCGCCGCAAATAAAATTGAATTGAATCCGAGGTATCCGATAGACTACATGAAAGAACTAGGGATTAGTCCAATAGACCTATGTGAGAAACTAATTCCATCGAGTTCAATAACCAAAAGGAATGAGGCTGGAAGTCTCGACAAGGATGATTTCAGAAACGGTATAGCGACAGAGCTGCGTTCCATTCTGCATTTGTTCAGTGACCCGTACGGCCATTGGAATATTGCATATCCCATCTGGTCTAGCAAATCAGACCAGTCAAGGGCAGCTCTATTAGGCGTGGAAGATCATTTCGTGTTGAGGGTTTTATATGAGGCGATTGAGGACCGTAACAGATACTTCGCTGGGCGTCAAGGCATGGATGTTGCGGAACTTGACCCTCTGAACCTAGCTTGTGTCAAGGGATTTTCGAGAGCATACCAAGAAATATCTTGGCTTAAGACCGAATCATACGTAGATTCTCTTCTTGAGAAAGCACGAAAGAGTGTCGGTTTGATCTAGACTACGTTCTTTTTCGCCAGTTTCCTGAGTAGTTCGAGGTCTCGCTCGCAACCTTCGATTATGGCTTTCAGGCCGAGCTTTCGTATCCGGTGCAATAGTACGGTGTAGTCTTTCAGGCGTTCATCCTTGAGGTAGGCTTCTAGGATTTTGCGTTCTGAGGTTCCAAGTATCTCTTTTCTTACCATGCGCCCTCATACGACAGTATTGTCGTAGGGTTTATATTAGACTTGCGTTACAATATTGTCGTGTGGTTTGCGATGCAAGCGGTTCTCTCCCGTGAAGAAAAAGGGCGACTAATCGCAGAAAAGCCAAACCAAATTCAGAGGATGGATGAACGATTCTACAAGGTAGCTTCCCAAAACGGGCATGGAATGTATGATGTTGTTCAACGTGAAAATGGTTCTTGGATTTGTAACTGCCTCGACTTCCACTATCGCGAGGTTCGGTGCAAGCACATTATCGCCGTGGAACTCAGCCTTAAGCTACACGAGGCAGTCAAGGAGAACGTCATTCAACCCGTGACCGTAACCACATGCCTATTCTGCCGCTCCGAGAATTTGAAGAAGTTCGGGCTACGGCACAACAAGTACGGCGACATTCAACGGTTCCTATGCGCTGATTGCCACAGAACCTTCAGCGTGAATCTAGGCTTTGAGCGAATGAAGCACAGTCCTCAAGGGATAACGACTGCCATGCAGCTTTACTTCTCCGGTGAGAGCCTACGGAATGTAACGAGATCGCTTCGACTACTCGGCGTTCAGGTATCACACCAGACCGTCTACAAGTGGATTGCTAAATACACGTCATTGATGGAGAAGTACCTCGATAAGATAACCCCGAACGTTTCCGACACATGGAGAGCCGATGAACTCTTTCTCAAAGTCAAAGGGAACATGAAGTACCTCTATGCGATGATGGATGACCAGACAAGGTTTTGGATAGCCCAAGAAGTCGCCGATACGAAATACTCGGCTGACATTCGGCCTCTATTCAAACAAGCGAAGCAAGTAGCTCACAAGAACCCTAGAACCCTCATTACGGATGGTGCGCCGAATTTTCATGAGGCGTTCCAAGATGAATACTGGACTCAGAAACTAGCCAACCGCCCCGAACACATTCGCGACATACGATTCGACGGTACGGTTCACAACAATAAGATGGAGCGAATGAACGGAGAAATCCGAGACAGAGAGCGGGTAATGAGGACGCTAGAGCGTGGCGATAGTCCGATTCTGTCGGGTATCCAAATCTTTCATAACTACATACGCCCACACATGGCTTTGAAAGGTAGAACGCCCGCTGAGGTTGCGGGTATCAAAGTTGAGGGAGACAACAAGTGGATAACACTAATCCAAAATGCGAGCCGTCAACCGAAAGTTTACAAGAGAAACCATCAACCGTAGAGTTGACGTTACCTTACGTAAGGTAACGGTACCTTCACGGCACCTACGCTAAATTCTTGAGCGTGGAAAAAATCGGCACCTAACTTGGTCACTTGGCTTTAATGTGGGCTATTATTTTCGGTAACGGATAGTTGCCGTCACCTAGACCGTTCCGCTTCGAGCGGATAAAACCGTCACCTAGAAATTGAATTTCTTCCACGCTTCCTTGCTGTTCAGAACTTGGTCAGGTTTCACACTCGTGCCCACAAAACGCTCATAGGGCTGCTTTCCACGATGGCCTTTGAAATGCGGGCAGTAATCCTTGTCTATTCTAACTTCCCGACGACCTAACGGTCGAATGTACTTGTTGATATATCGCCGCCAATCGCCTACATTCAAGACGTAGAAATCAGGTCTTTCCAGAGGCTTCTTCTTCTCGAAATCAACAAACACAAGAAGTGTGTCGGACCCGCTAATTCCTTTGATTGCAGGCCATACCCGCCCTTGCTTTGATTTGACTTCAACAATCAGCCTCAATCCGAATTTTCTATCGGGTTCCCGTTGATAGACCAGAAGATCACTTTGTTTTAGGTTGCCAAGGGTTACTTGAGCGTAGAAGCCCCGTTTACATAGTTCGCTTGCGACCGCATATTCTCCAGCAAGGCTTAGAGTTGATTTCTCAATCAAAAACTGGCACCTAGCTACCTCATTCAGTACATGATTTGGAAACATCCTCAACGAGTTGGGTTTTGATTGGTAATTTCGTCTTTCTGACCGCTTCATATTTCTCCGATAGTGTACTGTAGGGAATGAACCGGATTTGTGTAGCTATCTCCTTGTGGGAAGGCCTATTGACTTTCTTCATTACTTCATCTTCGCGTTCGTCTGGGCTAACGATGAACATCTTGAGTTTGACATACTTGAAGGCCTCTAGAAGATTCTCAAAGCGATCTAACCCCGTAACGACGCCAGTACTGTGTTCAACTTCAAAAGCCATTATCGGAATTCCATTGTCAAACCATAGAAGGTCAATTTGCTCAATGACATCTTTCAGTTCTTTTGGCAAATTGACATGCTGAAAGTCAACCGTACACATATCTGCAAAACTCTCATTGTTGTATCCTGTCGCTTGTTCCTTCTTTCCAATCCATATCTGTAGCCCAGCAGCTTGCCCCAATTTCGCCAATGCGTAGATGGCTGCACTGTGCGGATCAGCCGTCGTGGTTCCTAAGTCTGGTAATTCACCGCCCAAAAACCTCTCCATTCCACTTTGTTGCAAGGGCACGCTGAACTCGTCTTTAAGCCGCCATTTGTCATGGTGACTTACTCCGACCTTGCCTAATATTTCGTAGATTTCGCTTTCATCTGGGGCGCGACCATTGGTCAGGGTCGGTAGAACCGCTTCGTAGATTTCAGTAAACGTGACTTCTCCTTTTGATCTCAAGATGTTCTGGATGAAATACTGCACTCTCAGCTTACGTGGTATCCTATCAATTATCGTCTGTTTTGCTGGGTCAATATACCATCTTCCGCCTTTAGTAGTGAATTTCTGATTCAGAAGTGCCGCGATGTTCACGGAAGCCGCTTTGTCCAAGGCACCTTTGTTTATCAGCATCGTGATAACGCGATCCTGAATCTCGTAGAACTCGGCACCATTCCTTTCCACTATGACTGAGGCCGCAGTTTTCAAAATCTGGTCTTCAACATCTATGTCGCCAATTTGACTTCGAATCGTCGCTTCGGTTGGCTTCACAAAGGTTAAGACGAAATCTGTTCGTAGACCTCCTTCTTCCATTGCCTGTTTGTAACTGATTGCTTGAGGCTTTTGCGGGACTAGATTGACAAGTTCGAATCCGGCATCGTAACAAGCTGCGATGAGCGCGTTCCAGACAGCGGTTTTCCTGTTGTGAAATGTGACCGACATGTAGCTTCCTTTCTTCATAACCTCATAGATACGTTTGAAAGCTTGACATAATCCAGTTTTGTAACATTTCAAGTCCTTCTTACGCTTGGGGCTATCACTCCAGACAATCTCTTTCCCAAAATTCAACTTACATCCGAGCCATGAGGCCCAGAGGATGCTCAGCTCAAAGTATGGAACGCTGTCACCGTACGACGGGTCCGTAAAGACATAATCAACAGATTCATTCTGCAGGCTGTCCAAGTCGATAGCTGATTCGTTCTTTATCAGAACATCTGAGTCCTTAAGCATCTCGAAGGACTCTGCAATCTTCGGAGCCTTCCTGATGACACCACTGAGTTGTGCGACTGACTTTCGAATCTTGCCGTAACGTACAGCAAAACAGTTCCATGCGTTTATTTCAAATCCTTTCTCAGGTACCCAAATCCTACTGCCTGACCATCCTTTTCCAGCTTTGCCTTCGTGTTCGACAGGGATCATCCTTGATGCTTGCGCTACTGCGGAACTAAAGATGAACTCCATCTCAGCTCGGATGTCAGGGTCTTTGATCTTCTGGACCTCTCTCAATATCCAAGATAGGACGGCAAGGTTCCGTTTTCTGAACAAGTCAGCAACAGACATTCCATCCCAAACATCTCCCGCCATTAATCGAGGATTCCAGATCAACTTGTCTTTAGGATACCAAGCTGGACGGACCGTCTTGTTAATTTTCTCTACTTTAGCCCGTAGCTTCTTGTCAATTGGTAATGTGCCTTTTCTTCCGCACGACGAACACTTGTACCACACTTCCACGGGAACATCTTTTTCCCAAATATAGTGCGTCCCTTCTGCCTTAGAATGACAGTTGGGGCAGTCAAGAGTATAGAGTTCCATCGCCTTTGATTTTACTGCTTTCTCTATCGCAGCGAAAGCTTTGTCAAGGGTGGGCAGGTCACACGAAGAAATTGATTGTTTCGTAATGAAAGTCGCAACTGGATTGAGATCGATTCCTATGGCTTTGCGTCCTAGAGAAAGTGCTTCAATGACTGTTATGCCAGAACCGCAGAATGGGTCAAGAACGATTTGTCCTTCCTTCGTGTACCTTCTGATGTATTCATGTATTACATACCAAGGTTTTCGTGCCCAGTATTTGTGAACGCGGTCAATTGGTCTAATCTTAATCGGAGGCTCCGGAATTGGGCGCGTAACCAATGCCATGCTCCCAACATTGAACCCTAATCAGTCAAAAGACTTTCGCGATTTTGAGGCGTTTTGGATAATCGTAAACCATTTGTTCTCGCCCTCAACTTTGATTCCAGCAACCTCAGCAGGAGTCTTGCCATCAAGTGCCATGTGAGGCTTCACAAAATTGTGGTAAATCTTCATCCCAGACAGAACTGGCGTGTCTGCTTTCTCAAGTGTTCGCATACACCGTTCCCTGTCACGGATTTCGCCGTTCATGCGTTCCATCTTATTGTTATTGAGGTCACCCTGTAACCTGATGTGGCGGATGTGCTCAGTTCGGTTTTCTAGTTTAGCCGTGCGAAATTCGTGGTTGTATGCGTCGTGAAAATTGGCTGCACCATCCGAGACTAGGGTTCTAGGTGTCTTGCCCGCGATGGCTTTGGCCGCTTGGAATAGTGGTCTTACATCAGCCGTATACTTTGTCTCAGCGACTTCTTCGGCAATCCAGAACCGCGTCTGCTCATCCATCATAGCGTACAGGTACTTCATGTTGCCCTTGACTTTCAGGAATAGTTCGTCCGTTGCCCATGTGTCGCTGACTTGCGGTGTGATCTTGTCGAGGTATTTCTCCATCAATGCTGTGTATTTGGTTATCCAGTTGTAAACGGTTTTGTGAGAAACCTGAACCCCTAAGAGTCTTAGTGATCGTGCTGTGTTTCTTAGGCTCTCTCCACTAAAGTACAACTGCATCGCGGTCGTTATGCCTTGTGGACTCCGTTTCATTCGCTCAAAGCCGAAGTTGACGACGAAATATTTGCCACATGCAAGGCATTTGAATCTTTGAATGTCACCGTACTTGTTATGGCGTAAGCCTTTCTTGATGATCTTCTCCGATTTGCAGAATAGACAAAGCTCAATTCCAGTTATGGGTTCAATAACTCTCGTTGCAACTTGTTCTCGGATTTTGAGGCTGAATTGAACTGCCCAAATGTGCTTGCATTGGACATTTCGGTATTGGAAGTCTGGGCAAGTGCATAGCCACCCAGAGCTTTCTTTGCTCTTGACCACATCATACATAATGTCGCGTGATTGTGAAGCTACGCGGTAGAAGCGGTCATCTAGACGCATAATCTGGTTTGGCTTCTCTGCAATGGCTTGACCGCGCATTTCTCGTGTTTCTTTCAAGGCTTATCTGGTTATCCCACATGGTACCATGTTGCATAATAACATTATGGTACCACTTCGGATAACCAAAGCCATAATAACATGGTATCACACACTATAAGCACCCTTGAAGCTACAGAAACAGAGGGCCTACCAGCTTCCCGACAAACATTGGCAGTACAAGTATGTCATTACCTTACCAGAAACCATAGTTAGCGATCTAGGGTGGGAACCAGGCAGCGAACTTGAAGCCCTAAAGCACGACCATTCACTTCTTGTGAGCTGCGTCGCTACTCCCTCTGAGGTTGCCAAACGAGAAAGCGTTGAAAAGATGACTTACGAAGAATTTTGTGACAGAATCAAGGGCACTCTACAGTACAACGACAAAGGTATGACTTGGACGGAGGTTCGCACGAAACTTAGACTGAATCAAGTAGTTCCGAATAACAAATGGGTTCGCCGCATGGAGAAAGACATCGGTTTGATTCGCGTCAAGGGCAAGAACGGGATTGTTCTATGGCGAATCAGTCATGTCAGATGAGAGTCGCATCGTAGACGATTTGGTAGTTCTAGGAAACGCTGTTCCAGACATCATAAGTGACCAAAGAATCACGGTCTGCACGGTCGGCTACTCGCAAAGCCTTGGCTTACTCCGAATCTACCCAGTTCCACCTAGTTCGTACATGAAACGCTGGAACATAGTCAAGATTCCGCTAGACCGCAACCCTAGAGATAATCGAGAGGAAAGCTGGAAAATCCAAGGTTCAAAGTCAGAATGGGACCACCTCTCGGAGAAAATTGAGTTGCGAGGCCAGGTTCCAAACAAGAACCGTCCCGCTCTAGTCGAACTACTTCATGAAGAGTTTGGTGCTGGATGTGTCGAGGACTTCAACGATAGGCGCACCAGTTTAGGTATGATAAGGCCACGAATCATTGAGTGCAAACTAGAACAACGGGAGGACTATGAGCCGATGGCACAGACGCAACTTGGACGGGTCTCTCCCTTCCTAACAATCAAGAACTATCGCCTAAGACCAGTAATTGAATACAAGTGCCCGAAGTGTAGAGCTAAACGACCACATAAGCAGCAAGTAGTTGAGTGGGGCGTTTTCGAATGGTTTCGTCAGCACCCAAATGAACCAGAAAAAGTATGGGAGAATTTGCGTCTAACGGACACTGACTACGAGCGGAGTTTCTTGGTGGGAAACATGGTGCTGTTTCGCAATTCGTTCATGGTCGTTAGTTTGTTTCGCTTCAAACGTAACTCCTAACAAGGATGGATTGTCAATAACTTCCCTGACTAGATGCCTATGGCACGGTTGACCAGACTTCTCATAGCAGAGTAGAGTTATGTCATGGTGCCTACTCCAATCGTGCAGTGCATCAATTGCCTCTAGGCCTTCAACTTCATTTCTTAATTGAACCAAAAAAGATGTCTTGAAAGCATCCCAACTGACTTTCCCTTCTTTGTACTGAAAGAGTAACTGGGAGCTCGGGGACAACGCAAAAACCCAGTCATCAAAATGCGACCGATGTATTCCGCGCGGGTAGAATCGAGTAATCAAGACTCTATGTCCATCGCTGGGTTCAGCGGGTTGGAAAATGCACTTCGTCTTAACCGTCAAATCGCGCCAACGACCAAGAAAATACCCAAGGTATCTTTTAACATAATACGGTGAATGAAAAGCTAGAGAGTGCCGAAACTGGAGAGACAAAATCCCCTCCGGGAATGCGGGTTTTGAAGCAGAATGCTTAGGCAAGGTTGTTGACACTGACTCAAGATGCTGCCAAAACAAATTCTACGAGACGGTAAAACATGAAGTTTGCTTGTCACGCATGGCAAATCTTAAGTCGGAACTCCAAGGATGGTAGACGAACCGCAGATAGAGGATTTTCTGTTGAACAGGCTGCAAAAGGCAAATGCTGCTGGCTTGTTTTCGTTTGCAGTTCTTTCCATCATTTATGGAATAATAGATTATGAGTATCATCCGAGATTAATGGGTGATCCGATGGACCTTATTGGCGGCTTCTTGACATCTGCAGCGCTATTCTACGCAGCATGGAGCTACCTTTCTGATGCACGACTAGATAACGAGCGAGAGAAGAAATTCGAATCTCTGAAGAAGACGGTAGAGAAACTGCGGAGAGAAGCAGCTACTCACCGCAAGCTAGGGGTTCGGGTCTTTACGCAATCCGCTCTAAGTCTTCTGGGTCTTCTCGTGCGCAGCTACCTCTTGTTCAAGAGAAGCTATCGCGCGGTCCTTCCAGTGGCGTTGTAACCTCATCGCCATAGTTGAAAAGATTCCCAGCACCACAGCAGCAAGGAATGTCAGCGTTGCGGGCAACATCCATTCGTCTTCCATCGTGTGGTATTCGTATAGCGCCGCCACTATGGAGATTACCATCAGCGCGAGAAAGCCAATGCTAAGAACTTTCCCAACTTTGCTCCATTTTGTGAATGTTTCTAAATCGTGCTTAGCATCCATTCTTCCCGCCTCCTCGCCATTATGGTACACTGGTGTATCCGAAAAACATTGTGTCAGATACACCAGTGCAAACACATGGTAGCGTCTATCTGAAAGGGCCATCCCCAAGATGCTGTCTGGTACTGTTAGTCTGAAACAGTATCGCTAAGCAATCTCCCTGTCGATAATTGTGACCCTATGTCGTCTAGAACCTGAATTCTCCTAAAATTGACTTTTGGTTATGTGCCAGTTTGTCACTCCAGCACTAGAACTCAAGTGACAAAGACTTGCAAATGATCCGTAGGGAAGTGGTCTATTATGTTTCAGAATCCCGTGAAACCAGCAGAACAAATTTGACAAGTGGATTAAACAACTGGAAAGAGATAAGAAACTGGAACATGGATGAGTGAGTGTTTCGTCTAGGGATTGATGGCGCATCGAAATGGACTACAGGTGGTATAATCTCGTCTCGTATGTTCTTTCCTTACCACCACATCAGAATGTGCTTGCACCAAAGGCGTTCTATGTGCATCCGCTTCAAGTCGGATTCTATCGCAGTGCTGGCGAGTGGCATGGGCAGATAGCGGATTGGCGACTGCGATTTTGGAATGACCCGCGCAGCATTCACGCGTTGGAGTATGAGGACCGTTACTTAGTTCATTGGGATTACAGGGACCCGTCCGTTGATCCGTGGGGTCACATACAGTATGATGCTCCCCAATATGTTCCGCTCATCATAGGTGGGGCTGTTGTGGGCTTGTTCGGACTTCTTGCATTCCTTGAAACGTATGCCACCTAATACGTAGGTGCCGATTTTTTCCACGCTCAAGAATTTAGCGTAGGTGCCGTGAAGGTACCGTTACCTTACGTAACAATATTTATATCGGACTGTTACTATAGGTAACAAAGTGACAGCTTTAGAGGTGAGATAAAAAATGTCTTCAGACGATTCTTTTCCAGACTGGTTTAGGTCACGAAGAGGTCGGCGAACACCGTTCGGTTGGATGGATCGCTGGTTCAGCGACGTGGATGAGATGTTCGAGAACATGTTCCAAGACAT
>Ga0187784_10005344_pt1 | contig 10390 bp, 8 predicted proteins | sample 1015_SJ02_MP15_2_FD_132964 | JGI IMG/M metagenome (GOLD analysis project Ga0187784, IMG submission 132964) | Tropical peat soil microbial communities from peatlands in Department of Meta, Colombia - 1015_SJ02_MP15_20_MG | ecosystem: Environmental > Terrestrial > Soil > Wetlands > Peat | place... | reverse complement strand
GATCATCCCGCCCATATCGCCGCCAAACAGTTCGCGAGCCGCATCGAGGCGCGCACCCAAGGCGCGATCAAGATCACCATCTTCCCCAACAACGTGCTCGGGGCACCCCCCGAGCAGGCCCAGCAGATCAGGCTCGGCGTCATCGACATGGGCCTGCCGACGCAAGGCCAGCTCGACAAGTACGAGAAGGCCTTCGCCGCCGTGCCGCTCCCGTTCGTGTTCGACGATTCGCAGCACGTCTTCCGCGTGCTCGACGGGCCGGCCATGGCCTGGCTCGCCCCCCTCGCCGAGAAGCAGGGCTTCATTCTGCTCGCAAATTGGGAATACGGCTTCCGCAACCTCACCAACAACAGGCGCCCCATCCTCAAGCCGGAGGACGTGGCGGGGCTCAAGATCCGCACGCCGCCCGAGATCCAGATCCAAGCGGCGATGGAGGCGTGCGGCGCCGCGGTAACGGCGATCGCGTTTCCGGAAGTCTATCTGGCGCTCTCGCAGAACGTGGTCGACGGCGAGGAGAACCCCGTCGCGGTCATTTACTACAACAAGTTCTACGAGGTGCAGAAGCATCTGGCGCTCACCCGTCACGTTTACAACAACATGATCCACACGGTCAGCGCCAACAGCTGGAAGAAGCTGAGCGCGGCCCAGCAGTCGATCTTCCGGGAAGAGAGCGCGGTCGCGGGCAATCTCATGCGCAAGCTGATCGCCGAGCAGGAGGCGGACCAGATCGCGAAGATGGAGACGGCGGGGATCAAGCTGACGCGCCCGGATCTCGCCCCCTTCCGCGCCAAGATGGACCCGGCCTACAAGCGCATCGCGGAATATGCGGGTGCCGACAACGTGGCCAAGTTCCGCGCCATGGTCGAGGCTGGGCGCAAGGCGTAAGGGTTCGCATGTCGGGGTGAGGGAGGCGCCCAAGCCTTATGAGCGGTGCGGTCGACATCGCGGCCCCGGCAGCGCGCAACGTCCGCATTCTGCGGGCGCTCGACGGCCTCTGCGAGGGGCTGCTCGTGGCGGCCCTCTTGGGCGAGCTCGCAGCGGTCCTCGCCAACGTCTTCGCGCGCAGCTTCTTCGGCCGGTCCTTCCTGTGGACCGACGAGGTGGCGCGCCTGGCCCTCTCGCTCCTCACCTTCGTGGGCGGCATCGTCGCCTACCGTCACGGCCATCACGCCTTCGTCCGCGTGGTTCTCAACGCCTTGCCCGCGTGGCTTCAGCGCGCCGCCGCGGCGCTCTCCGATCTCCTCGTGCTGCTCATGGCCGTCGTGACCGTGACCACCTCGCTGCCCTTCATCGAATCGGGCTGGGGCGAGCTCACGCCGATCCTGCAGCTGCCGGCGGCGACGATTGCCCTGCCCCTTACCGGCAGCATGGTGCTTCTCGCCGTCTATGCGATCGAGCGCTTGAGGGGCCAAGGCCGCAGGGCGGTATTGGCGGTAGGCGTGCCGCTCGCCCTTCTGGTGACGGCGGCATTCCTCCTGCGCGAGGCCTGGTTGCCGTGGTTCGCCGGCGACGTCGCCATCGCCGCATCGCTCCTTTTGCTCCTCGTCGTCATCCTCGCGGGCCTTCCCGTTGGCTTCGCGTTGCTGCTCGCCGCGGCGAGCTATCTGTGGACCTCGGATACGGTGCCGATGGTGGCATTGCCCCAGAACATCGTGAGCGGCACCGGGAACTTCATCCTGCTCGCCCTGCCGTTCTTCATCTTCGCCGGCCTCATCATGGAGCGCGGCGGCATCAGCTTGCGCCTCATCCGCTTCGTGCAGGCGTCGGTGGGCCATCTGCGCGGCGGCCTGCTGCAGGTCATGGTGCTGAGCATGTACCTCGTCTCGGGCCTCTCCGGCTCCAAGGCCGCCGACGTGGCCGCCGTCGGCTCGGTGATGCGCGACATGCTACGGCGCGAGCGCCTGAGCGACGCCGAGGGCGCGGCCGTGCTGGCCGCCTCGGCGACGATGGGCGAGACGGTGCCCCCGAGCATCGCCATGCTGATCCTGGGCTCGATCACCAAGCTCTCGATGGCGGCCCTCTTCATTGCCGGCCTCGTCCCCGCTGCGGTCATCGCCGTGTGCCTGATGGTGCTCATCTACGTGCGCGCCCGCCTCGCCAAGGTGCCGCGCGGGCCGCGCACGACCGTCGTGGCGCTGCTCCGCGCCGGCCTGGGTGCCGTGCTCCCGCTCTTGATGCCGGTCATGCTCTTCGCCGGCATACTGACCGGGGTGGCGACGCCGACCGAGGTATCGTCCTTCGCCGTCGTTTACGGCCTCTTCCTCGCGATCGTGCTCTATCGCGAGATGGACCTCAGGAGCTTCGCGCGCACCGTGATCGACAGCGCCACGCTCACGGGCCTCGTCCTCTTCATCCTCGCCGCCGCGTCGAGCTTCTCCTTCTCGCTCACCATCGCCTACGTGCCGCAGCGCCTGGTCGAGCTTCTGCACAGCATCAATGACAGCACGACGCTCTTCCTCCTCGGCTCGATCCTCCTCCTCATCGTGGTGGGCTCGCTGCTCGAGGGCTTGCCCGCGCTCAACGTGCTCGCCCCGCTGTTGCTTCCCATCGCCGGCAAAATCGGCATCAGCGAGCTCCACTACGGCATTCTGCTCATCATCGCCATGGGGATCGGCGCCTTCATCCCGCCGGCCGGCGTCGGCTTCTACGTCTGCTGCGCCGTCATGCGCACCGACATCGAGGCCGCCACGCGCGTGATGGCGCCCTATCTGACGGTGCTCCTGATCGGCCTCCTCATCGTGACCTTCGTGCCGTGGTTCACGCTGTCGCTGCCGAGAGCCTTCGGATTCGGCTGATCGCGGCGCTCAAGGAGGAAATCATGAGCGAGACGGAACCCACCATCGAAGCGCGGCTCGCCGCCTACCGCCGCCTCTTCGACCTCTCGGGCAAGACCGCCCTCGTGCTGGGTGCGGCCTCGGGCATCGGCAAGGCCTCGGCCGAGGCGCTCGCCGCCCTCGGCGCCACCGTCATTTGCGCCGACAAGGACAAGGACGGTGTCATAGCGACCGCCACCGACCTCGCGCATGCCGGCGGGGCAGAGGCCCATGTGGTGGACGCGGGCAGCGCCAAAGACATCGCCGCCCTCGCGGCGGCCGTCGCGCGAGGCCACGCGCGGCTCGACGTCGCGTTGACGACCCCCGCCGTTCACGTGCGCAAGCCCATGCTCGACTACACGGACGAGGAATACGACCGCGTCGCCGAGCTCAACCTGCGCGGCACCTTCTATTTCCTGCGCGCCTTCGGCCGGCTGATGACGAAGCAGGGCGGGGGCAGCCTGATCGCGAGCTCGTCCGTGCGCGCGACCACGCTCGAGCCCGGGCTCGCCATCTACGGTGCCACCAAGGCCGGCATCATCCAGATGGTGCGCGGGCTCGCCTCCGAGGTCGGCCGCTTCGGCGTGCGCGTGAACGCGATCGTGCCGAGCATCGTCGACACCCCGCTCGTGGCCCCGCTCAAGGCGCGGCCGGAGATCTTCGCCAAGCTCGCCGCCCACACGGTGTTCGCGCGCTGGAGCCAGCCGAGCGAGGTGGCGGCGGCGGTCGCCTTCCTCGCCTCGGACGCCGCAAGCTACATCACCGGCACCGCCTTCCTCGTCGACGGCGGCTGGACCGCGATCGACGGCCCGCCCTCGGGTCTCACCTCGACGCATCGGGGGTAAGGACCTCGCCCTTCGAGACGCCGCCTGTGGCGGCTCCTCAGGACGAGGTCCTCAAGGTAAGGAGCGCAACGAGGTCCTCATGGTGAGGAGCGCAGCCGCAAGGCTGTGCGTCTCGAACCATGAGGTTACGGTCAGCCCCCGATCCCGGCGCGCTCGAGGATCGCGTGGAGGAGCACCTCGCAGCCGGCGGCCAAGTCCGCGGCCGCCGCGTTCTCGATCTCGTTGTGGCTGAGCCCGCCCTCGCAGGGCACGAAGATCATCCCCGTGGGTGCCACGCGCGAGAGATAGCAGGCGTCGTGGCCCGCACCCGAGACGATATCGCGGTGCGCGTAGCCGAGCCGCTCGGCGGCGTTGCGCACGGCGGCCACGCACGCCGGGTGGAAATTGACCACGTCCGTATTGGCGACGCGCTCGAGGGCAAGCTCGAGGCGCTGCTCGCTGGCGATCGCCGCGAAGCGCCGCTGCATCTCCGCGTCGATCGCGGCGAGCACGGTCTCCTCCGGATGGCGCATGTCGATCGAGAAGGCGACGCGCCCGGGGACGACGTTGCGCGAGTTGGGATGGACCCTGAGCATGCCGACGGTGGCGACGGCATGGGGCGCATGGGCCTTGGCGATCTTCTCCAGACAGGCGATCATGCGCGCGGCCCCCGCCATGGCATCGCGCCGGTTGGGCATGGGCGTGGTGCCGGCATGGGAGTCCTGTCCCGTCACCACCGCGTCGTACCAGCGCTGCCCCTGTGCCCCCGTCACCACGCCGATCGTCTTCGCCTCCGCCTCGAGGATGGGGCCCTGCTCGATGTGCGCCTCGAAGAAGGCGCCGACCGGCCGTCCGCCGACTGGCACCTTGCCCCTGTAGCCGATCGCCTCGAGCGCCTCGCCCATGGCGACACCATCCGCGTCCTTGAGACCGAGGGCGAAATCGAGGGTGAACTTGCCGGCGAAGACGCCAGAGGCGGTCATGGCGGGGGCGAAGCGCGAGCCCTCCTCGTTCGTCCACACCACCGTCTCGACCGGCGCCTTGGTCTTGATGCCGAGGTCGTTCAGCGTGCGCAACACCTCGAGCCCGGCCAAGACGCCGTAGGCGCCGTCGAACTTGCCGCCGGTCGGCTGGCTGTCGAGATGGCTCCCGGTCATGACCGGAGGCAGCGCCCCGTCGCTGCCCGCGCGGCGCGCAAAGATGTTGCCGATCGCGTCCACGGTGACGCTGCAGCCCGCCGCCTCGCACCAGCGCACGAAGAGGTCGCGCGCCTGGCGGTCGAGCTCGGTCAGGGCCAGCCGGCACACCCCGCCCTTGGCCGTGGCGCCGATCTCGGCCATCTCCATGAGGCTCTGCCACAGCCGCTCGCCGTTGACCCTGAGGTTCTTCTGCATGGGATGTCTCCCCGAAGCACGCCAGTCGAGACCGTAGGAGGCCGCGCGGAGAGGGTCAAGCAGCGATGGGCTGCTGGAAAATAGGCGCCATTCGCGTCTTTTGTCTCGACGGTTGGGTGCCATTGGCGTATACCGTAAGCCATGGCGACTTGGCTCATTACGGTCGTCGAAACCCCTCTATTCGTGCGGCAGGCAAGGAAGATTTGGAGTGACACCGAATGCCAGGAGTTCGTGCTTTATATCGCGGGGCATCCCGAAGCCGGCGACGTGATCGCTGGCACCGGCGGAGTGCGCAAGGTGCGATGGAGCAGGGCGGGAGCCGGCAAGCGCGGCGGCGTGCGGGTCGTCTACTTCTACCGCGACGCCGCTCAGCCACTTTATCTGCTGCTGGCCTACGCTAAGAGCCGAAAGGAAAATTTGACGCCCGATGAGAAACGCACGGTGCGCGAAATTTCGGCGGCGATCAAAGGCGAGAGGCGAAGTAAGGCATAGATCTCAAGGTGAGTACGATGGGTAAATTCGGAAAGGAGCTGATCAAAAGCATGCGGCAGGCGGCAGCACACGCGAGCGGCCGCAAGGTGCCGGGCGTGCGGGTCACCACCGTGGCATTGCCTGATGCGAAGGCGATCCGACAAGCGCTGCACATGTCGCAACGCCGCTTCGCGGCGTCGTATCGAATCCCCCTCGCCACGCTCAAGAACTGGGAGCAGGGGCGGCGGATTCCGGACGCGCCGGCGGCGGCCTATCTGCTGGCCATCCAGCGCCGGCCGAAGGAAGTGATGGAAGCGGTGGCTGGATAGGGGCTGTGGACATTTATCTTCGCCTCGTCATTCCGGACAAGCAAATCATCGCACATGCGATGATTTGCGCGATCCGGAATCCATTTTCGGGGCGGCGCGAGCCCGGTCGTGGATTCCGGATAGCAAGGCTCGCGACCGGAAAAAGCCCAGCTTTTCCCGGGCTCGCCTAAGCTTCCGGAATGACGATGAAGGTGAAGGTGGATCGGCCCTACCGCTCGACCGGCATGGCGCGCTCGATGATGACGCGGAAATCGAGGCCGGCGGGCAAGGTGCCGAAGGCGAGACCATGGCCGCCGCCCGGCGCATCGTCCAAGCGCGAGGCGCAGAAGGCATCGGCAATCGCCGGCGGCGCGTGGCGCAGGAGGAGCGAGGCCTGTAGCGCCAGAGCCGTGTCCTCGACGAGGCGGCGCATGCGCCCCTCCAAGCCGCCGCGCTCGGCGAGCCGCCTCTCGAGGCGCTCGACGAAGCGCTCGTAGCGGCGGTCAGCGCCGCGCGCGGCATTGAGCTCGGCGAGGAGCGCGTCCGTGCTCTCGGGCTCGCGCTCGAGCGCGCGCAGCACGTCGAGGCAGATGACGTTGCCCGAGCCCTCCCAGATGCCGTTGACGGGGGCCTCGCGGTAGAGGCGCGGCATCATGCACTCCTCGACGTAGCCGTTCCCGCCGTGGCACTCGAGCGCCTCGCCGACCAGCACGGGTGCCCGCTTGCAGATCCAGTATTTGGCGATCGCGGTCGCGACGCGGGCGAAGCCGCGCGCCTTGGGCTCGCGCCCGGCGTCGTCGAAGGCGCGCGCGACACGGAAGGCGAGCGCCGTCGCCGCCTCGGATTCGAGGGCCAGATCGGCGAGCACGTTCTGCATGAGCGCCTGGTCGATGAGGCGGCGCTGGAATGCGGTGCGGTAGGAGCAATGGTGGAGCGCCTGGACGAGGGCCTGGCGCATGAGGCCGGCGGAGCCGAGCGCGCACTCGAGGCGGGTGCCTTGCACCATGCCGATGATGGTGGCGACCCCGCGTCCCTCCTCGCCCACGAGGCGGCCCCAGGTCTCGTCGTACTCGATCTCGGCGGAGGCGTTGGAGCGGTTGCCGAGCTTCGCCTTGAGGCGCTGGAGGAGGATGCGGTTCTTGCTGCCGTCCTCGAGGAAGCGCGGCACGAAGAAGCAGGAGAGCCCGCCCTCGGCATAGGCGAGCGTCAGGAAGGCATCCGACATCGGCGCGGAGCAGAACCATTTGTGGCCGCTCAGGCGATAGGCCTCGCCCGGCCCGCGCCTCTCCTCCGGCCGCGCCCGCGTGGTGTTGGCGCGCAGGTCGGAGCCGCCCTGCTTCTCCGTCATCGCCATGCCGAAGGTGGCACCCGTCTTCTCGGCCGCGGGAATGAAGCGGCGGTCGTAGGCGTCGCTCGCGAAGCGCGGCTCCCACAGGGCGGCGAGGCTGGGCAGGTGGCGCAGCACGGGAACGCCCGCGAAGGTCATGGCCATGGGGCAGCTCACCCCCGCCTCGCCTTGCGTCCAGAGATACGCGAGTGCCGCGCGCGCCACATGGGCGCCGGGGCGCTTCTCGACCCAGGCGAGGCTCGGCACGCGATGGCGGATGGCGAGCGCCATCAGCTCGTGCCACGCCGGATGGAACTCGACCTCGTCGAGGCGATGGCCGAAGCGGTCATGGGTCTTGAGCTCGGGCGTGAAGCGGTTGGCGAGCTCGGCGAGGCGGATGACCTCGGCGCTTCCGACAACCTCGCCGAGGGCCGCGAGGCGGGCGTCCGCGAACTCCCCGCCTTGGCAGCGCACGGCCGCGCGCAAAGCCGCGTCCGTGCGGTAGAGGTTGACGTTCTCGAAGGGCGGGGGCTGGTTGAGCACCTCGTGGGTGCCGGGCGTGCGGTCGAGCGGTTGGTCGGTCATGGTCGTCCTTGCGGCGGCGCCGGGGTGCGGCCGACTATACACCCGAATGGCAAAGGTGCGATTTGGCGCGTGCGGCGGTGCGCGCCGGCGAATGCAAAAGCCCCGGCGAGGGCCGGGGCTTGCCGCATCCAGAGAGGTGCCGTGCTTGGCGCTCAGGCGGCCTTGAGGATGTGCTCGAGGCGCTTGATCGCCTGCTTCTCGTCGAGCTTCTCGACCGCGGCAAGCTCGCGCGCGAGGCGGTCGAGGGCGGCCTGATAGATCTGCCGCTCGCTGTAGGACTGGTCGGGCTGGTCCGAGCCGCGATGGAGATCGCGCACCACCTCGGCGATCGACACCGGGTCGCCCGAGTTGATCTTGGCCTCGTACTCCTGGGCGCGCCGGCTCCACATCGTGCGCTTGGCGCGGCTCCTGCCCTTGAGCGTCTTGAGCGCCGACTCCATGACCTTGCGCGTCGAGAGGCGGCGCAGGCCCGCCTGGCGCACCTTGGCGACCGGGATGCGCAGCGTCATCTTCTCCTTGTCGAACTGGATCACGAAAAGCTGCAGCGCCGTGCCCGCGATCTCCTGGGTCTCGACACCCGAGATGCGGCCGACGCCGTGCGTCGGGTAGACGACGAAGTCACCTTTGGCAAATCCGTACTCGTTGGCCATTCTTTGCTTCTGACTGGTCATTGTCGCCTCTGAGAAATCGCATCGAACCATCGACGCGGAGCGCCCCCCCTTGTGCACGCTCCGCCGCTTATCTCGCTTCTCTTGTCAGGCCGTTGTGGGCGTCGCTCGACCCACGTGACGGACGGCCCCTCGTCGGGGCCGCAGGAACGGAAGCGCAATTTATATCATAAAATGCGCTAAAAGTGTAGCCCCGCCGCTCTGCGGCAAGCCGCCGCAGAGCTCGGTTTTTAACCGGTAACAGGCGTTTTATAGGTTAAGTCAGCGCTCGGCCGGTACCCTGGCAAGCCCGGCTCGGGCAGGGGACAGGGTCAGCGCTTTCCCGGATTGGGACTGAAATATTTTTCGAATTTGCCCTCGACCCCCTTGAACTCGTCGGCATCGGCCGGCGGCACGCCGCGGCGCGTGATGTTGGGCCAGCTTTGCGCGTATTGGCGGTTGACCTCGATCCATTGCTCGAGACCGCTGTCGGTATCGGGCTTGATCGCCTCGGCCGGGCACTCGGGCTCGCACACGCCGCAGTCGATGCACTCGTCCGGATGGATGACGAGCATGTTCTCGCCCTCATAGAAGCAATCGACCGGGCAGACCTCGACGCAGTCCATGTACTTGCATTTGATGCAAGCTTCGTTCACGACGTAAGTCATCGTCTTCTCCTGCTTGCTTCGACGGGGCCGGCACCCCACGGCTGTCGACAGAGGGGGTGGAGCTGCGCCCCTTATGCCGCGAGCTCGCGCCCGATTGCGCCTGCTAGATAAGCCGAAGGTGCCTGCCGGAGCAAGCGGGATTGCGGAAGGCATCGCCAGGTTTTTTGCCAGCCCTGGCCCGCCGCCGGCCGCACCTGCGACAGCTTGCCCGCCCTGTTACTTATGCCCTCGCCGTGCTCGCCTGCGGACCCGGTATTATGGCGCAAACGCCCCAAGGCGGCTCTCTCTAACAATCCCCTCAGATTTTTCGCGATCTGAGTAATCTCCATGGGCCGGGGCAATTCCATGCCTCTTACCGGGCCAATCGCGGCTGTTCGGGTATTGGTGCGCAAATGCACCTGTGCCGAGAATCGTGCTAGGAGTCTCTCATGTCGCTTGCGGACACTGACTTGGCCCTCTTTGAGGGTGCTCTAGCAGCAGCCGTCTTGCTTGCAGTGGCGGCTTTGGCTTTTGGGATTATCCCAGTGAGCCCGCAACGCCTTCGAATCGCGCGCTACTGCTTCCTAGGCGTTTGCGCAATTTTTGCGGGGTATGAAATCATGTGGGGCGTCACAACGGATCATTCGTTTTGGCCGCGCGCCATTACGATATTCATCCTTACAGGGCTGGCCGGAGTAGCGGCCTCAGAAAGCATACGTTTTCTTAATAGGGAAGCAGGAACCACAAGTAAGATGCCGGGACAGAATGCCCAACAGACCCCGCGAACTCTAGAGGTCCCCGGAACGGGCAATATTGTTGGCAATCCTGTGACTATTACGGGCGATAACAACATAGTCACTTTCTCTGCGTCAGGAATTGAGCCAGTTAATATTAAAGTATTTGATGAGCAGTTTTCCTTTTTCACAAATTTGGAGCGATTTATTGGGGGGAAAGATGAATTTACGTTGCGTCAACTCTTCGGCTTTCCTGAAATGGTCACTATTAATCTAAGAATAACAAAGGCGCGAATAGAAGCCGCGGACCGAACCAAAACGAATGTGTTTGATATGACCCCATATTTGGCTCATGGCGAGCAAATGCAATTAAATTCAGTGATTGCCGGATCAGACCTGACAAGGACGCCGGGCGGTTTTACGTATAATCCAAATCCTCGGCGGGTTGCATTACTTATACTACCCATACAATACCTACGATCAAAAAATGCATTGGCAACTTTTATGGGTTCGATGAAGGTACCGCCAAGTGTGAAGGAGACGATACAAGCATTTGATAAAGCCGTCCAAGAAAATACGAGCTTGTTTCAAAACACTTTGGACACAATGCTCCAGGAATCAGATAAAAATATTCTTGAGG
>Ga0187784_10005343_pt1 | contig 10391 bp, 9 predicted proteins | sample 1015_SJ02_MP15_2_FD_132964 | JGI IMG/M metagenome (GOLD analysis project Ga0187784, IMG submission 132964) | Tropical peat soil microbial communities from peatlands in Department of Meta, Colombia - 1015_SJ02_MP15_20_MG | ecosystem: Environmental > Terrestrial > Soil > Wetlands > Peat | place... | reverse complement strand
CTGCTGGGCGACTTCCCTCCATTGATTCTGCCGTCGAATTTCTTGGAGACTTTTGGAAGCTCGACGGCAGCGCATCCACTGGGAATTGAGGTTCGACGAAGTGGGTCGCGCGAAGTATATGTGGCGCAACCCGGGAGTCCGGTGACCGGATTTGCTGCCATCGTGATGGTGGCCGAGCCACACGTCCACGGGGTGATCCGATCTCACCCCCGGAATTTGAACCGTTTGAATGAGGATTTGAAAGGGGTCGGCCTCGACCTAGTCGGAGAGCTGGGAAAACGGCTCTCCGAATGGCAGTTACCTCAGGCTTTGCTGAGTGCTCCTCCAATAATGGTGGTTGTTTTGCCAAAGTTGCGCCACGCTGGGGGCAAGGTCGAAACCCCGGAACTGTGGGCATTCCTGTTGTCCAAAACGGTTAGCGATGTCGGAGTTGCGATTGGAGTTCTAGGAAAACACAACGGGTCGTACGGGCGGATTCTCGGTGGAAAGCCAGATGCTGGACTGCTTGCTGAAACGGCTGTGTATATCCTCAATCCTATCTTCTCGCTTTCCCGTTCGGGCGCTGCGATTTTGAACGGGACAGAGGCGAGCTTACAGAAGATCGCGGTGGTTGGTCTCGGTGCGTTGGGCTCACAGGTCATGGATAACCTCGTCCGAGCTGGGTTCGGGATTTGGACAGGAATCGATAATGACGTGTTGCTGCCCCATAACGCCGCGAGACATGAGTTGACACAGAGGGACGTTGGAAGACTGAAGGTCGAGGGGATGCAATCGCATCTGAATGGAATCTTGGACGAGTTGGTGATGTCTGTTGTGCTTGAGGTGAACATATTAGGAGAGCCAACGAAAGAGCCCAAGCTGAATGAAAAGCTTTCGAACGTCGACACCATACTAGATATGTCGGCAAGCTTACCCGTAGCAAGGAAGCTTGCTTATCACCCGCAGAAACCTGTACGCCGATGCTCGGTTTTTCTGAATCCTTCCGGTTCCGCAGTTATTGTGCTTTGTGAGGACAAAGCTCGTCGGATGCGTCTGGATTGGCTAGAGTTTCAATATTATCGGGAGATTGTTCATAAAGAAGGTTTGGCGCAACACTTTCGGGAGGAGGGAACAAGCCGGGTTCGATACGCACGTTCCTGTCGTGCTTTGACAAGCCGCGTGCCACAACACCTTGTGGGAATGCATGCGGGAATCGCCTCGTACGCGCTGCAAAAGTGCTTGGTCAAGGACGAGGCAATTGCATGTGTCTGGCAGAGCGATGATTCGATGAACGTCACGGCACACCGCATAGAAACTCATGCGGTTGTGGATCTTCTGGTTGGCGAGTGGCGTGTATGTACAGATGAGTCCTTTGAAAAGAGAATTCGAAAATATCGGCAAGTCAAACTACCTAAGGAAACCGGCGGAGTGTTGCTTGGCGGCTTCGACCAAGAAAATCGGATTGTGTACCTGGTGGATTTGCTGCCTTCACCTCCGGACAGTGCGGAATGGCCGACTCTCTATATTCGCGGATGCCAGGGGCTCGAAAGTGCCGTCAACAAGGTCGGCCAACGAACGAACGGCCAATTGCATTACGTGGGCGAGTGGCACTCACATCCCAACGGCTACACAACTGACCCGAGTAAGGATGACAAAAAGGTTTTCAGATGGCTAACCGAGAATGCGGCACGGGATAGTAACCCTCCGCTAATGGCGATTGTCGGCGAGCAGGACATGCGCGTGTTCGTGGGTACGATTGACGATTGGGTTTTGTTGAAGCGGGGAAAGGGAGGGACCGCCCGTCGTGAACTTATCTAACTTTAAGCTGGCGATTTATGATTTCCTCGGACTGGCGCTGCCTGGAATGTTTCTGGTTTGTGAAGGCTGGATCACCGTTCGAGGCTGGTTGCTATTCGTCGATCGGCTAAGTGCGCTGCGTCCCGTGTCATTTACAGTGTTCCTGGCGGGGTCGTTTGTGCTCGGGCACTTCATCCAAGAACTCGCTGATTGGACAGTGAAAAAGATCCGCGGGCAAAGGTTTTTCAAAAAGGGTCGCGACGAGGTTTGGAACGGCAAGGAGGGAGAAGCAGTCAAGAATTCCATATGGGTAGAGTCTGGACTCACACTGTCGAACGCTGATGCAGCGTTCGATTACTGCCTAACGAGAATTGGCGATACATTCTCGAAACGTGATGTGTTCGTTGCGACCTCCGATTTCGCACGCTCGTTCCTGGTTTTGGCCGTCTGTGGCGTAGCTCCCACGCTTCGTTTGGCGCACGATCGAACTCGCTCCTTTGGGAGTTTTCTCTTGCTCCTTGCAGGATATGTCCTGGTGCTCGTGTTCGTGGCGATCCTCGCTTGGAGACGAATGGTTCGGTTTCGGCATCTCTCGGACTACGGAGTGTTTGGCGTATATCTAGGCTCGCGTCCTGCGAAGAACGTAGAGAAGGGCGAGAAATCCTCAAGAACATCAAATAGAGATTGATCAAGATGGACAAGGGGCCGTGTAAGAGACTGAGTGTCATCCTCGGCGCAGGCGCTTCTCATGACTGCGTCCCGTACGGGGTTAGCCCGGCAAATCCAACGCTCCGCCCGCCATTGGCGAAGGATGTTTTCGGAATCGTCTTTGATGAGATCTTGAACCATTATCCACGGGTCCAAGGGCGTTCAGACGAAGTCCGAAGGAGATTGCAGAATGGAGAGAACGTTGAAGGAATACTCAAGGATTTGTTGGACTGCGCGGAGCGCAACAACAATAACTGGTTTCTGGATATTCCCAGGTATCTAAGAGAGCTCTTCTGGACGATTAGCCAAGTCTATTTGCCGATGAGTTCGAAATACGACACCCTTGTCCGGCGTGTGCTAGATTACTCGTTTAACGAAGTTCTGTTCCTCACCTTGAACTATGACCTGCTCTTGGAGTCAGCAATCACGAGATACGACGGAGAGGAATTCATAAATTTGGATTCCTACATTCCCAGCTCGAAGAAGTGGTCGCTCGTAAAACCGCACGGGTCGGTCAACTGGGCTAGGACCCTGGAAAACGTTCCAAGAAATCTGAGTGGACACCCTCTTGGCCCGAGCGGGCTTCGAGACGCGCCGAGTTTCGGACCAGAAATCAAACTGGTTCGATGGAATAGGCAGCACAACGATTTCTATGTGCCCGCCAGCATGGAAGATCACGGATATCTGTACCCGCAAATGGTTGTGCCTGTGGATCGGCCAAAGGAATTTGTCTGTCCTCAATCGCACACTAGCCGAGCAAATAGCTTTATGCAGGCCTGCCAGAACTTTCTCCTTATAGGGTTCAGCGCGCATGACGGCGACATCCTGCGCCTCCTCGAAGGAATACCGAGGCTGAGCAAACTATGGATCGTGAGCAAAGGAGACGGAGGGGAGATCCTGAACAGGATGAGATCGTGCATTCCTGGTTTCGTGCAAAAGGACCTTGTTACGGTTGTTTGCGATGACGGTTTTTCCTCATATGTGGACGGCGTGGAATTCGCAAGGCTTGTAGCCGCTTGAGGATACTCTGTCGCGATATCAGAAGCCTGCGCCTTATAGAATCAGTGGTACGGCGATTGTTTGCTGGTTGGTCACTGCCAGTTAGCTCGCGTCTATCAGGGCGTGGGTTATTGCACCTTGTTGGTCGTCGTTTTGCCGTTCGATTCTTCCGCCGTCCCCACTTGAGTGATTTCACGCCGTGCAAAACGATCCTTGCGAGACCAATGACGAGTAGCATCAGGGCAGCAATATCGACAAGGGTTCGGTGAACAAAAGGGTAGAAGTCAGGGACGGCCAGGAGCATCGGACTCTCCACGTGGCTCGGCTTTCCGTTTATTTCGGTCGACGCTAGCCAGCGAGACAACTGAAGCGCTGCTCAATCTTAACCCTCCTTTTTGCAATGTCTTGACGACATGAATCAGCGACGGTCCCTTTTGGCGGATGGTTCTTCCGCTTAATTTGTCGCATTTTTTCGGAATCTTCCGTAAAATCCGAGGGGCTACGCCAGGGAACTACCGCAAAAATGGTGAAGGCACAAAAAGCGCGTCCGAAACCCCAGAAATCGCTTGACACATTTTCGGAAAGACGGACAAGGGGACGGCCCCACAAGATCCGACATTCTGAGGTTACCGGTCGCGCATACAACTACCGTCTGATCTTTACTCAGACCTGGGAAGTGCTCGGGGAGCATTTGCTTCAGGCAACTACGGAGGGAGAGGTACTCGAGGCCTTCGAGCGAACGGCTTATAAGAACGAGTTTGCGGGTATCGCTTCGTTGGTCTTTGCAGTATTACACGATCCGGGATTTCCCAAGAAGAGGAAAGAAGCCAGGATTAATTTTCTGGCGGACTCGCTGGCAGCGAGAGGCGTAGTGACGCCACGAACCTCGCGGGACATCTGCGGCAAGACACGGGCAGCAGAGCGGGCCAAATCGCCCCACAGGATCCTGAGAAAGGAGTTTTATATTGAATGTTCGTGTGGCTACGAAGGGCCGGCTCGTGACAATGCCTGTAGGAAGTGCGGTGCGGAGATTCCACTCTCATTTGAACAATTGCTCGGGTCTGGGTTCTCTTGATAGCCCGATTCATGCCGCAGATTGCTCTCGGATATTACTGTGAGGGATGCGGCGTCCTTCCCTCCAGTGAGGTGTTTATTCCCTTCGGAACGCCGTGGCGTTGCGATGGTCGTATACACAACGGAAGTGATATTTGTCGCTCTCGGCGTCGAAGGTGCGGAGCTCTGAGACCTCGGCAATAAGGCGCTGGCCGGGTCGACGTTCAATTTGGATAACGATATTCAAGGAATCTGCGATGTTCGTCTTGATGGCTCGATAGGGGATTTCGACGCCGCTCTGCAAGACACAGGTTGTAAATCGTGAAATTCCCTGCGCCGCAGAATTGGCATGAACTGTGGAGATGGTTCCGCTGTGCCCCGTATTCAAAAGCTGCAGGAGGTCGAAGGCCTCGCCGCCTCGGATCTCCCCGACAATAATTCGGTCCGGCCGGTGACGAAGTGTGGCCTTCAAGAGGTCCCGGATGGTGACTGCGGGAAACCCGTTCTGTTCCCGGCGAGCCTCGAAGCGAAGAACATTCGGTTTGTGAATCTGGATTTCCGCTGTGTCTTCAATCAAGACGATTCGCTCGTCATCGCGGATCGATTCCATCAAGATGTTGGCAAGCGTGGTCTTCCCACTGGCTGTGCCACCACAAATCAAGATGTTCTTCCGCTCGATCACAAACTGCTGTAACTCTTTAGCGAGTTCCGCGGTCAGAGTGCCTCTTTCAATGAGATCGCTCATTTTGAATTTGTGGGAATTGAATTTTCGTATGGTTAGGGCGACACCGTAAATGCTGCAGGGCGGAAGCACGGCGGCAACCCGGCTGCCATCAGGAAGACGCGAATCCAAGATGGGCTTTGACTCGGAGATATCGTCACCGAGTCGTCTAGCAATGTTTTTGACCGCAACCATAAGGGATTCCGAAGTGAGCGTGACGTTGGGAACGGGCAGAAGGCGTCCATCCTTTTCAATAAAGATGCGCTCAGGTCCATTCAGCATGATTTCGCTGATATCGGGGTCCAGAATCAGATGCTGGATCGGACGAAGGAAGGGGAGAATTAGTTCAAATCCATTCATCAGAGTTGTCCATCGGCAAGCTGGCGAAAGTAGGAGTTATTTACGTCGTTGAAATAGGGTTTCAGATAGCAGAACATCGGCGGGAGCGGATTGAGCCCGTCGTAAGCAAAGGTGACCGACTGGGCGTTGCGCAGTTCGGTGAACGTTTTCATGTCGAACCGGTAATCCCGCTGCTGGCTGTAGGTCTTGGACGTGCTGATGTGGGCCTTGTCGGCGAGGGGCTTGCCGGTGAGATAGCTGACGCGCGAATCCTGTCCGCTTTCCGAAATGTTGTAATTGACGCGCCATTTCTCGTCCTGACCGCAAAGATCGCTCGCAACTTTTGCGGAGAAGTCATCCGACAACGCGAGAAAGATTTTGGTCCTGAAGGTTTGCAGCAGAGTACGCCAGGCTTCGCCGGGCAGGGTTGTTTTCAAGGAGCTGATGCTCTGGGTTGCCAAAAGCGGAATGCACTTGGCTTGCCGAGAAAGGGTAAAGAATTTCTCGTCGCCACTCGGCTCGTTTTCACCGACCGTGGCAAAGTGTTGGTATTCGTCGCATACAAAAAGGATGGGCCGCCACTGCTTTTGGGGACTGCCGGCGATACGCGGAATTCGATTTAGGACAGCCCGTTGAAAGTCCATCTTGAGCATCACACCAATAGCGCGTGCCAGTCCTGGGTTCATGCTAGCCGGGAAATTTAGGGCAACCACCTTCCCTTGCTCCAACAACGTTGCTATGGGAGGAAGTGGCTTCCGAGTCGTCCCGGAAGCCCGCCCGTCGCGATACAACTCCACTGGCGGGCAGAACGTCCGCTTTACACGTGGGTTGTCATCGAAAAGCGAGAGAAAGACCGAGATGCCTTCGACGATGGAGCTTTGCAACTTCTTTTCGAGGTTCTTCCAATCGCCCTTGTACCAGCGCTTGACCGCTTCAAGCTGTTCCTTCTTATCCGGGTCGGTGCCGTTTGGACCGGATTCGCGCTGAAGAGTTAGCTCGATCCCCAGTTTCTGGAGAACCTCTCTGGCAGCCGAAGAATCCGCAACACGATAAAGCTGGCCGGTCACATCCGCTTCGAAGCCTGCTGTTGCGAGCTCCTGCGCGTAAGATTGGAAGGCATCGCGCGATACGGCCAGGAAAGACTTGCCAAGGATATTCTCTTCAGCCTGCCGTAACTTCTTCTCAAAGACGTCTTGCGAGATGGCGGACTCATAGACATCGAACAACGTTACATAGCCAAACCCCACCTGGTGGAGAATGATGATGAATTTGATGAGATTGGTGTAGGCCTGCTGCCAGAAGGGTTCCTTGCCCTTGCCAAAGAGGTTGTTTAGTAAGGATGCAATTCCATAGGCCAACGCGTAGCCGTCGAGGTCGTTGTGGAGCGGGTTGTAGGCCCATTCGGAGTCCAGGCTGATCTCAATGTAATCATTCTCGCGGCCCCGTTGGCGAAGGATCTTGCGGACTTCCTGGCAGAAGTCGCCTTTGACTTCGAGCACAAGCGCGCTGGCTTTTGTTTCAGGGTCTGAAGCCCGGAAGCCCAGCAATTGATCGGAGAACGGGTACATGCAGCAACTGGTCTTGCCGCTGCCAACGGCGCCGATAATGATGGTGCCGGTGAATAGGCCGCGTTCCGGGATAATCAGCCAGTTAGGTTTTTCTGCGGGGATCGGAAGCCGTGGATGATGAATCTCCCCGATGACCAAACTCAGGCTGGTGCGCGACTCCACGGGCGGATAAGGTGGCAACGTTTGTGGCTTGCCCGGGCGTTTTGGACGCAACGTAAAGATATAGAGGGCAGACAGCAGAAATGAAAAGCCGATGTAGGGTGTGGTGAACAGCAGAATGTGATAGCAGGCTTTAAGCCCGGCGTAAGTCCAAGGATCTCGGAGAGCAATTAGACGCAAGAAGTACTCGTTCCACGTCCGCGCAGCTACTCCGGTGGTTACGGGCCAGGGCATCTTGAAATAGAGCGCTGTCCCAGTCACAAGCGCAAGCAGCATGGCCAGGAAGTTCTTCGAATTGAGAACGCGTTGGATCATGTTGCGCTGGCAACCGGTTTGGTTGCTGGTCTTGTTGTTTGTGGTGTTGGGGCGATGGGCGCTTGCTTTGCTGGCGGTGTAGGTTCGTTCTTGGCCAGCCACTCTTGAAACTCTTTGTCTCGACGAAAGAGGCGCTTGAGCGATTCACAGACGATGTACTCGTGCGTAGCGCCTCCGAGGAAAGCTGCGTAGCGCAGGAGCATCGCGTGAGATTCTTCGTCCAGTCGTACGGAGACTGGCTTCTTTTCTTGTTTTGGTTCGACTTTGGGTATCAGTGCCATGGTGCATTCTCCTTTGCTGACTTGCCCGCAATCTTTTCGAGAAGTTCTCCTGCAACTCTGCCGGCGACGGAGCGAGGGACTCTGCTGGACAACTTGGGCGGTAGCGACCCCTGGCGGCTCGGCCGGTGGGCGGCCTCCGTGCCGCTCAAAGTGGGGTCGCTACCGCCCAAAAACACGGATTTCTCCTCCGCCCATGTATTCGCTCCGTCGCCGGGCAATTTCATTCCTTTGTTCCATGTTCCTAGGGCGATCACCGGAAACCTCCGGCGAATTCTGCATCCAAGGCTGGGCATTTCCATTTGTTCAGGACCCTTGGAGGTCGTTTTAGTGGTCGCCCATTCTGGGTATTGCTCGACGTAGTTCCTTGCAAAGCCGCACCTTCTTTCGTCACTGCCGGGAAACCTGAGCGGAATCTCTGCCGGAAAGCTCACCTGCCGAGGCTGCCAACGTTGCTGCCGGGCAGACTTCTGTTCTTCTTCCTGCGGGATCGGCGAATACCTTCAGCGAGGCCCCACACACCAGCGTGTGAAATCTCCCTCGCGGACCATCGTCCGATGGCCGTGCAACGGCATTGATTTCGTTATCGGTGGCCATACCTTTCTGCCAGCGTTCGTACAGCTCGTCAAAGCGCCGGTCAGCGTAGCGATCACGCGCTTCTTTGAGCAGAATTACGTCCGCGCTTGCGACGCGCGCCTTCGAATCCCAGGCTTTCCGCAGCTGGAAATACTCCAAAAGACTGACCGATTGTGTTCCCGGTCTTTGCCCATTCACGATGTGCTGGAAGGTGGACTCTGCCGCTTGGAACAAGCGTGCAGAGGGCGCTACATAGACAAAGTCAAACGACGTCAGCGCTTGGAATAGGCCAACGTAGGCGCGGAGATGCGTGCCAAACGCATCAAGCGCCACCGCACCGGCCTCGATATAGGTAAAAGTCACCCGGTTGCCGTTGAGAAAGAGGGGAAACCGATCGACGAAGTAGCGCGCGGTAACCTCTGCGGAGCGACGCGCGCGGTACAGCTTCACCGGCTGAACGGCGTGGGGTATGCCGCATTCCCGTTCGAAAAACGCCACCTTTTCCGCCTCTGTTTCGAGATAGCGGTACTGCGGATGGGCCAGCACGAAGTCGAGTGCCACCAGACGGGTCTTGACATAATCGAGTTCATGCTTCTTGCGAGTGCGCAGGTATTCACGCTCCATTGCCTGGTAGGGCTTCCGAGCGAAGAGATGGTAGACGCGCTCCCCGGAACGATAACCCCGGTAAGTGACATGTTTGTATGCGAGAAGCTTACGAATGAACGCGTGGGACACCGAGCCGGACTCTGTTCTCATATGGGCTCTAAACTGGTGACTCGTGAAGTAACCGGAGTGCGTAGCCACCAGGAAAAGGAACTCGCTTTCGCGTCGGGTGTATCCCAGAAGCTGAAGGCCCTCGGATTGAAAGGGTGTCATGCTCATACGGATAAAACCTCAGCGACGAGCCCTGTATCACGAAGCGCTCGACGAAGGCGATTCGTTTCACCGGCGCGCGCGTAAATCTTGAAACCTGCCGCTGTTTTGCTCCGAATGCCTTGTTCCCGGTAGTTCTGGGAGAGCAGTTCGAGATTCTCGCGTTCGATTCGGCCGTCAGCTAGGGTGTACTCAACCTGGAGGTCAGGCAGGCGGATGGCGGTGCCATCGACCGTAAGGCCATGCTCTTCCGCCACTGCAGCGAGGTATCTTTCGCGCATATCCTCAGGCAGGTGTCCGGCTGCTTCCTTGGTCCTGTTTATGGACTCTTTCAGCTCGAAATCGAGCCTCACGCGGAGGTTTTTTCCGCCCCTGCGTTCGATGTCCCTGGCCGCTTTCTGATAGACCTTATAAAGGTCCGCATCGTGGTGAAGTTCTCGCGGCTTCACGATGCCGTGATAGAAGCGCTGTCCCTCTGGAAGACCACTTGCTGTGCGAACCAGCTGCTGGCCTTGGGCCGTCAGGGTCACCATCTTTCGGGCGGGTTTGTGAGCGCGAAACATGGTTTTCTTCTCGACCAGGCCCTGTCTCCGAAGGTTTTCTAAGTCATAGCTCATCCGAGATTCGTTATGGGCATAAACGAATCGTGCGAGGTCCTGAACGTCTACGGCGCGGAACCTACCAATGTCAGACATCGCTTGCAATTCCGTCGTCCGGAGAGAATAAGACTGACCCTGCACCTCATAGCTCCTCCGGCGGAGGTCCGTTCCTTGGGTGCGACGGTCGGTGGATTGCAGAGGGCGTTCGATCTCCGTCTCGGTCGTCTCGCTGTTGCTACCGGAGCGACCCATGGAGGGCTTGGTGTTCCCCGATTCTTTCCTTTGCTCCTGCCCAGGAACGCGGAGTTCCGCGCTGTGTATGCGATCCAGGTCGGTGATATCCCAACGAGACATCGCTACCTTCTTTCCGCGAGGAAGGGTGGCAGCCCCTCCGAGCTTTCCGCCTGTAACTGGTTGTCGAAATGGG